>Ga0180074_1000215_pt1 | contig 12033 bp, 12 predicted proteins | sample EasRiv366_16_10D_FD_121773 | JGI IMG/M metagenome (GOLD analysis project Ga0180074, IMG submission 121773) | Soil microbial communities from meander-bound floodplain in the East River, Colorado, USA - East River metaG ERMLT366_16_10D | ecosystem: Environmental > Terrestrial > Soil > Floodplain ...
AGCCATTCTTCAGCCTCAGGCGTATTGACCAGTGACTTGAGCAACGGCTTGCGCGTGAAGAAGTGCGCCTGATAGTTGCAATGCACTTCCGGGTGCAGGCGCGCGAGGCGCATGAGCAGTGTCGTCCCGGAGCGGGCGTGACCGAAGATGAAGAACTTCTCACGCGGGAAGAATTGTTTGATCTCTGCCACTTCTTCAAGAGTCATGGCGGGAATGGGATTGCGTTTTTTGTTTTTTTGTTCGCCCTTGATGAGGATGCGGGCGGCAGATTTGAGGCGAGAAAGCATTATGAATGGATCTCCAATTTATCTTTTCCAGTTTAGCATGACCAACCCTACGAGACAGACCAAAATCCTGGCAACGTTGACCCACGAAATTTTATCCCTGAAAATCAAGATGGCTACGGGGAGCAGGATCAACGAAGCGACTACATTGGTCAATACTGCGGCGATGCCCAGATTCCAGCCGGCGCGATAGACAAGCAGAAAGCCAAATTCAATGCCGACGACCGCAACGGCGAGACCGAAGCTTGCCCAGTTCAGTTTTTTTAATTCAGTGATGACACCTTGTTGGGCGGGAAAGAAAAAGAAGGTGAACAAAGTGACGATAAAAGCGACACCGTAGGTCACTAATAACGAAACCGTAAAATTGACATTGGCAGGTGTGCTCTTGGCGGTAAAGTGATACAACGCACTGGAGCAGATCGCCAGGATGATGGAGAAGTAAAAGAGGAACATGGGGGCGATTCTAGCACTTTAATACTGTATCGTCATTGCGAGGGTGTTCGTCCGCCCAAAGCAATCTCCCACATGGTGAGGGGGATTGCTTCGTCGGGCTTCGCCCTCCTCACAATGACGAGGCATGTTAACGCGGGTATAATTCTCGTTATGACTATCAAAACTCAACTCAACGATTCCATGAAAGATGCCATGAAGACCGGGGACGAAATCCGCAAGCGGACGGTGCGGATGGTGCTCGCCGCCGTCAAGCAGGTGGAGGTGGATAAGCGTATCGAACTTGACGATATGGCGATCATGGCGCTTTTACAAAAAGAGATTAAGAACCGCCGCGAATCTTTGGAAGAGGCAAAGAAAGCCAATCGTCCTGATTTGATCGAAGCCAACGAAGCCGAAATCACAGTGCTGGAAGTATTCCTGCCGAAAGCCATGCCCGCCGAAGAACTACGCGTGCTTGTGCAAGCTGCCATTGCTGAGACTGGTGCGACTGGTCCCGCCGATATGGGCAAGGTGATGAAACTCGTCATGCCCAAGGTGGCGGGACGCGCCCCGAATGACGCGGTCAGCGCGGCTGTGAAAGAACTGCTTCAACCCAAGTAATTTCAAAGAGACCTGATCACCTCTTTGAAAAATAACTGAGAAAGATTGCGCGTGACACTTTATTGGAATCCGGAATCTTATGCTGAGCAGACTTTTAGCGTCTGGTGGTTGAATTAACATGGGGATCATTCCTGCGCGAAACCGACCTACGCCTGCGCGCATTCGTTTGTTTCAGTTCACCCTGATCGTCCTTGTCGGCATCATCGCCTATGGGGCTTTGGTTTTGCCGCTGGCATTTCGTCCGGCGGCTTTGCCGTTGCAGGTCGGGGATGTATCACCCAATGATTATCAGGCACCTCAATCGATTCAATACACCAGTGAGGTACGGACCGAAGAAGCGCGTGTTGCAGCGGAAAACGCAGTTGCACCGGTATACGCTTCTCCCGACCCTTCGATTGCCCGGCGCCAAATAGAGCGACTCCGCGCCTCGTTACAATACATCACGCTCGTGCGTGATGATGGAAATTCCACGCCTGAACAAAAGATATCCGACATTGCCGCGCTCAACGATGTCGCCCTTAACCCTGAGACGATCGCAAAGATCATTGAGCTGACACCTGCACGCTGGGATACGATCCAACAAGAGGCGTTGAGTGTGCTTGAACAGGTGATGCGACGTACCATCCGCGAGCAGGATGTGGAAACGATCCGGCGCAGTATACCGTCATTGGTGAGTCTTTCTTTGAACGAAGACGTGGCGGCGATGGTCGCGGAGCTGGTGACGACGTATGTATCCGCCAACAGCTTGTATAACGCCGATCTGACAGAAGCAGCTCGAAAGTCGGCGCGCGAGGCGGTGCAATCCATCACCGAGGAATATAAAGCGGGCGAGATCATCGTCCTGCGTGGACAGGTCATCACGCTGGCGCAGATCGAAGCGCTCAAGGAATTTGGCTTGATCGAGGAAGCCAGTCCATGGCAGGATTATGCCGGCACGGGGGCGCTGGTCATCATGGTGGGGGCGTATGTGTGTTTGTATTTTTCGCGGCGGCGTTTGGCGTTCTTATTGGAAGCACGTAGTCTGGTCGTTGTGGCAGTGATCTTCATCATATTTTTAGTGGGCGCGCGCTTGACGATCCCCAATCGGACTGTTTTGCCATATGCCTTTCCATTACCCGCGGTGGGATTGTTGGTGGCTACTTTGTTTGGTGTGGAGGCGGGCCTCGTGTTTTCGTTTGCGATCGCGTTGCTGGCGCCGTATGCGTTGCCAAACACACTGGACTTGATGCCTTATTACTTGGCGACCTCTTTGACTGGTGTGCTGGTGCTGGGTTCCGCTCGCCGCGTGTGGACGTTCTTCCGTGCGGGGGCGGCGATCACGGGCGCCGGCATTGCGATGTTGATCGCGTTCCGCCTGCCCTTCACACAAATGGATGGCGTTGCGCTCTTGCAGCTTACAGGCGCAGCGATCTTTGTTGGCTTAGCTTCTTCAAGTTTGGCGTTGGTGTTGCAATATTTCCTCGCGCAGAGTTTGGGGTTGACTACCGCGTTGCAATTGATCGAGATCTCGCGACCAGACTTTCCGTTGTTGCAATTCTTTTTGCGTAACGCGGCGGGCACGTATCAACATAGTTTGCAGGTTGCAAATTTGGCGGAACAAGCCGCTGAGTTGATCGGCGCGGATGCGTTGCTCACGCGCGTGGGCGCGCTCTTTCATGATGTGGGCAAGGCATTGAACCCGATGTTCTTCATCGAGAATCAACCGCACGGTGAGATGAACACACATGAAGATATCGACCCGGTGGAAGCCGCTGCGGCGATCATCGCGCATGTCCCTGATGGGGTTGCGCTGGCACACAAACACAAACTGCCGCGCCGCATCGATGATTTTATTCTCGAACACCATGGCACGATGATCACACGTTATCAATATAATCAGGCGCTTGAAGCTGCGGGTGGTGATGCCTCCAAAGTGGATGTGGAAAAATTCCGTTACCCGGGTCCGCGCCCACGCTCGCGTGAGACAGCGTTGCTGATGCTGGCAGATGGCTCTGAAGCGCGCGCGCGTGCGCAACGCCCGCAGACCGAAGAGGATATTCGCAAGATCGTGCTTGCCACGATCGAAGGCGCGCAAAAGCAGGGACAGCTCGATCACACGCAACTCACCCTGCGCGACCTGAGCATCATCACCGATGCCTTTGTCACCATTTTACGTGGCGCGTATCATCCGCGTATCACATATCCCAAGGAAGGTTCGGCGCTGGAGAACATTATCACCTCGCCAAGAAATAAACCATGATCACCATCGAATCAAAATATGATTTTCCCTCAGCATTGATCGAGCGTGCTGTACATGCCGCGCTCACCCATCAAAAAGAGGCTTTGGATGTAAATCTCTCGGTCGTATTAACCGATAATCGGCGACTCCAAAAATTGAATCGGGATTATCTGGGAATCGACGCGCCGACCGATGTGCTCTCCTTCCCCGCCTCCGAATCGGACCCGGAAACTGGTACGCGTTACATCGGCGATATCCTCATCTCGGTGCCTTATGCCACCAAAGGCGCCAAGCAAGCTGGTAACTCTCTCGAAGCCGAGTTGCAGTTGCTGGTAGTGCATGGTGTGTTGCATATACTCGGTCATGATCACGCCAAGCCGAAAGAGAAAGCGAAGATGTGGAAGGCGCAGGCAGAGATATTAAAGTCGCTTGGGCTTGGGGATGTTGTAATTCGCGAGGAATAAATATCAACAGGTGACAGTCACTTTGGAAATGACTGTCACCTAGTTACAAATAGAAACATGACCATCAAAGAATTTTTTGTTTCCCGTTTCACCGCGTTTGGACATGCCTTTCGCGGCTGGGGACATGTCCTTAAGACACAGCATAACGCATGGATCCATTCTGTCGTTGCGACGGTTGTGATTGTGTTAGGTGTATGGCTGGGATTGCCCCCGCGCGATTGGGCAGTGCTGGTGCTGGCAATCGCGATGGTGTTCACAGCTGAGTTTATCAATACATCGATCGAAGCGGTTGTTGACCTGGCGAGCCCGGTGCATCATCCGCTGGCGAAAGTGGGCAAGGATGTAGGCGCAGCAGCTGTATTAGTTGCAGCGCTTTCCGCGATCTTGATCGGTTTGCTGATCCTGGGTCCACCGTTGTGGGGGAGGGTGAGTCCCTGGTTTATGCAAACAGCGCGTGTTGAACAGACTTCATTCAAGGGTATGGAGCTGTATTCCTGGCAGGCTAAAAGTGGCGAATGGCAATATTCCCTGCTTGTTGGCACCAATCGCAACAAAGCCGTCGCAGAAATTCTATCCACATCGCTTGATCTGCAAGGAATTAAAGTTGCAATTGCACAACTGGCAGTGGGCGAGTCGTTGTTTTGGACCAATACCGTTTATGATCCAGGTTCAAGTCAGTCTGTGAACTTTGCGTTTCCACCAGATGCGGTTGTGAATGAATTAAAAGAGTTTGCTCGCGAAAAACAAGTGGATTTGTATGTTCCATAGGTTGTAGCTTGGAATTAATCAGCTTGCTGATTCTATCTACGAGGATGGTGTGGTGACCTCATACTTATAGGTTCGTTGAGATTGCTTCGGGCTTCGCCCTCGCAATGACATAAAGGAGACAATATGGCTTTATCATTTTCTTTTGGCACTGTTGGTTCACCGATGGGCACACCCAAGAAACCGGGTGGCTCGGTCGGGGCGATCGAGTTCAGCAAGTCCATTGGGTTGACCGCATTCGAGTTGGGCTGGGTGCAGTCCGTGCGTGTTTCAGAGGAGACTTGCGCGGCGATCAAGACGACTGGCGCAGAACAAGGTGTTGCGCTAAGTGTGCATGCCTCCTACTTTTTTAATTTGAACGCGACCGATGAAGAGTGGCCCAAATCCCGCAAACGTCTCATGGACGCCGCGCATTACGGCAACCTCGCAGGCGCAACGGATATCATCTTTCACCCCGGATCGTATTTTGGCAATCCACCCGCGGAAGTATTGAAGGTTGCCATCCCACGCTTGAAGGGCTGCGTGGATGAATTGCGTAAGGCGAAGAACCCTGTGAACTTGCGACCCGAGACGATGGGCAAGTCCGCGATGCTGGGATCGATAGAAGATACGTTGGAGATGAGCAAAGCCATCAAGGGCGTTCTGCCCTGCATTGACTTTGCCCACCTGCATGCCCGTCCCGGTGATGGGACGATGAACACGGTCAAAGAGTGGAGCAGGATTCTCGAAGCGTATCAGAAAGCGTTGGGGAAAGATGCGTTGAAGCATCTGCACATCCATTTGTCGGGAATCGAATACGGTCCCAAGGGTGAGAAGAATCACCTGGCGTTGGCTGAATCCGATCTGAAATTAAATTATCTATTTGAAGTGTTGAAAGATTTTAGGTGTGCCGGACGCATCTTGTGCGAAAGCCCGATCATGGAAACGGACTCGTTGAACATGAAAAAAGCGTGGATGAAAATCAGCGGCGAGAAGGAATAAAGAAAGAGTGCAGACAAAAGTCTGCACTCTTTTTAGATTAAGTGGGTGACTCGCCAATCACTAAGGTCGAACTCGCACAAGTTCGGATTGTTCATCACCGCCTTTGACCATATCCCCGAAGATGAAGCCGACACCTTCAGCATAGTATTTGTTTTCAACTACGCCTCTCTCCAGTGGACTCCATTCCTTGGTCACCAGGACATTCTCGAAACATCCATAGCTGACGCACAGAGAGTCTTCAAAGCCGATCACCTGCGCCATATCCTCGGCTACATCTGGCGCAGACTCTTGTTGGTATTTGTTACCTTTCTTCGGATTTGCAAGCATGATAATGCCCGGTTCTGCGCCGTTAACTCCGGCCTCCCACGAGCCTTCGGTACTGATCACATTGCCATCTTCATCCAGTTCTTTTGTGTCTTCCCCAAAGTACCAGACGTTACCGTCTTTGTCTTGGGCAAACCAGTCAAAGGTATCTTCGATGAGCACTCCATCTTCATAGGAGATGTGATGAACAACAGTGGTTGTGACACCCAGGATATCTTTTGTTTCCCTGGTAACAGTCATTTCATCGCGCGTGGGCACGCCCTCCGTCTCGCCTTCGTAGATGAATGTCGTTCCTGGCGCGAGTGGGAAATACGGGTTGTCCACCTCACTCACGAAGTCATTGGGATTTATATCTAATGCTTGCTTCCTTGCGCTAACATTTACCGCGGCGATGGACACGATGGCGAAAACCATCATTAATATGAATAGGGTGAAGAGTCGATTCTTCTTCATGGTTATCTCCTTTTATTTATGGTCGGCTAGCCAGGCTGAATCATCGAGGATAGCGTTGCCGTAGATCGAGCCTCATTGATTAATGATTCTCCCGGCTGCCGAATCGCTTATGCCAGAAGACTTTTATTGAAAGCCTCCAGCAGAGTCGCCGAAAGGGCGATGATGTTGTCAGGTGACTTGAAGGGATCGTTGGGTTGTAGATCTAACAACGTCTATCCAAATTAACTATAGCATCTACAGCCGACTTAACATCCATTACAAAAGTCCTAAAGAAGGTAAACTGAAAATGAAATTAAACTTAGGTAAAAGTTAAAAACTAAAAGAAATACGCAACATCATTAACCCCAAACTTAATTTAGACGCAGACAACGCTGATTCAAAAAGGAAAAATCAGCGTTGTCTGCGCCCAGCATCATCCCTTTTATATCATTTGAAGAGACGTGTGATCCCTTGCAATGCCCCAAGCAGACAACCCGGCGACTCGGGGTCAGGGATTGGTTCGGGCATCGGCGCTGGCGTGGGACTCGGCTCGGGTGCGGGTCCAGGTTCGGCTGCCAGTGGCTCAAATAACTTGCGATCCTTGTTGGCATCTGAACCTTCCAGTTGCGGAGATTGAGGGTAATCTGTGGAAGGCAACAACTTCCGCAAGCCCGCATGGAATTCCCGATACGTAACATTGGGATTTTGTTTGATCACCTGCAGCGCATACGCAGACATGGCGCCGTTGGGACGCCCATCGAACTCGGCATCGTAGGAGTATTCACTGTCACTGCAACCGCTGATCAAAATTTCAGGCATTCCCGTTTCAGGGATGAGAAAAGACCGGCGGGTCATTTTGCCGGCAGTGGAAACGGTCGGAGGTATGAAACGCGGTATCGCTGGCTCGGGCGCGATCCTTGTCACTGATCCTGAAAAACAACTGTCGCTGATCACAACCAGTGTGGCTTGTGGATGAATTCCGTCCAGGATGACACGCAAGTCGTCATCGATCACATTGCCGTCATATAAACAGATGGCTTCGTCGTAGCGATCGTTCTCATCACTGGTGCGATCTGAAACCTGCGTGCCATGACCTGAATATGTAAGGACTGCCACATCCCCCGCGTTCGTTGTCGATATCAGATCCTGCAACGCGGTTTTGACGTTCGTCTGCGTGGCTTGCGCATCAAGGATAAGGCTGGTTTCAAAACCCATACCCTGCAACAACGCCGACCAATCCTTCGCATCATTGACACAGCCTTTCAGATCGTTAAATATGCCGGGATAATTATTGATGCCAACACAGATCGCCTTTTTCATAGTTATCTCCTAACCAGTTTTGCGGACGAGTGCTTTGTTTTGACGAACCAACAATCTCATTATGGCATAGATTGTTTAAAAACGCATGACGTTTTTCTAAATAACATGAGAGATAAAAAAAGTGGATGAGACTTTTACCTCATTCACTTTTGACTTTGACGTACGCTTCAAACTAAGCTGTTATCTGCTTCCGTTTCGATAGTCATGATCTCCACTGACATTCTTTACGGAGTTGTGCTTGCTTCTGCTGAATCTAAACTTTCGCCAAACACATTGACCGCGCTGACCACATAGGAATGCGTAGCTCCAGCAACTGCTTCTGTATCAAAATATTCAGGTGCACGAACATCCGTGGCAATGACTGTGTACTCCCCGCCGGGCGTATCCGAGCGTTTGATGGTGTACGAGTCTGCCAGATGCGAGAACTCCCAGTTGATGATGAGCTTATCACCGGACGCTCTGACTTTTAGATTGGTTGGATGCGTGGGTTTGCTTAAGACAACTTGTGCCCCATCCCAGGTGAAGGTCGCGATTGTCCCGCTAGGCAGGGTATAGGCAAACGCCTGATCGCCCCACTGAACGGTAAACACTTTGTCTGTAGTGTGGGTGTTGGAAACGATCAGTACTTTTGAAGCATCCGGGTTTTGAAAGGCAACACTTTCCAAGCCTTCATACTGAAAAGATGTGGATGCAATCCGATAAGCGCCCGATGTAACAAATTTGCTGGCGTGTCCGATCGAGTAATAATCATAGTTGAAGGTGAAGCCGGTTTCGGTTTCAGGCGTGATGGTGACGAAGCCATAGCAGTTGCCGCATCCGCCGTTGTGTGGACCGTAGGAACTATCCAACGCCAGGTTCCACTTAATGACGGTCTTTGCCCAATTGCGGGTGGAACCGATCACCAGGTCTTTCATGTCGCGTTTGATGCCTTCTGCAAAACTGGGAATCCACGCGCCGCCGCTGCATTCGGTGAAGTAGATGTCCATATCGGGGTGGGCATCGTGGACCAGTCCCTGTGCGATGACCGTTCCGCCATAGCAATGAAATGCAGAGCCATCTACGAAAGCCTTTGCATCTGAGTCGTCGAGTAGGGTGATGGGATACTCGGGTTCATCCCAATTGTGATCCCAGATCAAAATTTTTATCTCAAGCCCGGCGGCTTCAAACGCCGGACCGAGATGATCTTTGACAAACTCAGCCGCCTCTTCAGCTTCCATCCGCAAGCCGGGATAGCTATACGGTTCGTGATGAGGCTCGTTCTGCAAGGTGATGGCGTAGATCGGAATATTTTCCGCTGCGTATGCCTGAATAAATTTAACAAAGTAATTGGCATACGCTGAGTAATACTCCGGCAATAAAGAACCATTACCCAAGGCGTCACTGGTTTTCATCCACGCGGGTGCGCTCCACGGAGAAGCCATTACTTTGAGGTTCGGGTTAATCTTCAGCGCATCCTGCAGGGCAGGGATGATATAGGCAAGGTCATGTTCGATCGAGAAGTGCGCAAGCTCGGGGTCGGTCTGACCGGGCAGCATGTCGTCATAAGTATAAGCAGCCCCGTTGACAAAATCGCTCGCGCCCATCGGAATCCGCGTGACGCTGATGCCGATCCCATTTGTGGGCGAGAACAAAGCGTTCATCACACCTGCGCTTTGTGTTTCGTTCAATTGTGTGTAAATCAACCACGCGGACGAGTCGGTCATCGATGCGCCGAACCCATCCATTTGCTGGTAATGGTGATTCTCGTTGACGTAGATCTTCTTGCCCTCTGCGGGTACGTTTGATTTAAACGAAATATCTGGTTGCGGTTCCAGCAACTGTGTTTGATCACTGGCTGTCAACCAAACGTGAACGGGAACATCTGCTTCCGCAGTTGGTGTGGTTGGAATGGAGACTTCCGCAGTTTGAGTAGGTGATGAGCCAACTGTGTTAGTACAACCTACCAGAAGAACGGTAGCCAAAATTATTCTTGTGAGTCTCAAGATGAAATGATTGGTTTGAACCATGTTTGAAATTATAAGCTTTCGGCTAGAGATCATCCACTGGAGTGGTTGAGTCACGCCAGTTGAGTTCACTATCGAGCATGAATTGTGTGGGCCAGCTGAAGTCGCCTTCGATCCAGGGCTGGAATGACTTGACCATCTGATAAAGGGACTCAATGTTTTCCACAATTGGATTCTCATTTACCTTATGGATGTTCTCTAACAAACCTACTGGTTTGTCTTTCGCCTGCTCCAAAACTTTGAGAAACCACTTGTGATAGGGATACAGCAATTCGTTGTGAGCAAGGATGAGGCGTCCGCTGAATAGAATGAACTTGCTGACTGAAGTCCATAGTAGATATTGATTTTCTTTTTGAATGGCTTCCTCGCAATACCAATGCCAGGCTTCGAACTGAGCATAGAAACGTTTGATGCGTTCGGCTTTCCCAGCTTTTGGATATCCCGCGGCGTTGCGAACATCCTCAACAAAGCCATCCATCTTGTTAAAGAGAACCTGACTCCCTGCAAAGGCGAAGCGTGCGGGTTCACTGCCTTTTTCGCTGACCTGTTGCACGGAGCTACGCGTGGAATATTTCCCGTCCACGTAGCCGCCTGCATAGGTGGTGAGCTCGGTGTTGAAGAAATGGATTTGGTTACTCGCGAGGCGGCGTTGGTAATCTTCATCAGAGACAAAGATCATGATGTCCACATCGGATGTTGGGGTTTCAAAGCCGTGTGCGATGGAGCCGCCGAGGAGTAAGGCTAATACTTCGGGGTCCCGTTCAAAATATTCGGTGACGCGTTGAATGGAGTCGGTGTGATGAGAATACATTTTTACCTCTGTGTGGAGGCATTGTACAAGATTCCCTATCCCGAGTCATGTGTCATTCATCATTGATATGACACGAGCCGTCAAGATATGCTTTATTCCCTCGTGACCGCCGTCAGATTCATCGTGAGCAAAACACCGGGTTTCGGAAGTTCATTCACGCCGATGACCGTTCTTGCTGGACGATGTTTGCCCATTTTTTCAATATAGGCTTGATTCATGTCTTCAAAATCGCTCATATGCTTCAGAAAGATGTTGATATGTACCACGTGATCCAGATCTGAATTGACCGATTCAAGCATCACCTTGAACGAATCAAGAATCTGCTTTGTCTGTGTTGCGACGTCAGCACCGGCAAGCTGACTCGTGGCGGGATTTACCCCCGCCGTGCCGCCGATGGTGATGAACGACCCGACTTTTGCAATGTGACTATAGGGACCGATCGGTTTTGGGGTATTGGGCGGTGTGGAAGTTTCAACAACAGGGGACATAGCTCCTCCAAAAGTGACTGTATTGTTTATTTTCAAAATGCTTTTTTCTACTCATGTAACTCGATTTTTGCCTTCTCGATCCATTCCAACAATGATTGACGATTTTCCTCGTAGTTAGGCGACCACTCACAAGCGAGTTTTTCAAATATTTTATTGCTTTCTGCAACGCTATCCAGAATTCCAATGGCTGTGAACGGTTTCTGTGTTGCTTCCAATTGAGTAACAAGCTGGTTTCCCATGCCGCCATGTTTATGGATATTTGTACCCGTGGCTCGATCTCTCAATAGCATACCCAACACACTACAATCACGAATTAGGTCCTGTGCCAAATGCAAAGCGATCAGCAGATCATTCCGAACGACTTTGTATACTGCAAGCATACTCTTGAATCTAAAATCGCGGACCAGCCCAAGGAACTGGTCTTCTGTGGCTGGTGAAAACTCGTGTTGATGAATGTTTTGCCTGACGAGGCTATCAACAATCTTTGACCGCGAAAATAAGATCGTTGCCCCATCAGAAAAAGGAATGCTTGACCAATGATCCAACCCAGCCAGTTTTTCTTCGGTGGTGATGACAAAATCTATGCGGTTGAAGTTTTCAAAGCACGCGCGCGTGGTGCATTTGAATTCATCTGCTGATTGGGCATATGTATATAGTTTGCCAAAAGTATCCACCCATTTGATGGTTGGAAAGAACTTTTCCAGCTTGTCGTTTTTAATGACAAGTAAAACATCGATGTCACTCCAATAATCGTAATGAGAATCTGGTTTGTTGTAAGAACCGAAAGGCAGCATACCTACAATGTTTTCGTTTGGTTCAAGTTGTGAAAACAGCTTATCCAGTATGCCTGTATGCCAGGTCTCCATTTTATATTTTCCTTTTATTGAATC
>Ga0180074_1000216_pt1 | contig 12026 bp, 11 predicted proteins | sample EasRiv366_16_10D_FD_121773 | JGI IMG/M metagenome (GOLD analysis project Ga0180074, IMG submission 121773) | Soil microbial communities from meander-bound floodplain in the East River, Colorado, USA - East River metaG ERMLT366_16_10D | ecosystem: Environmental > Terrestrial > Soil > Floodplain ...
CATTTTCAGACATCACAGGTTTATGATGAAATCCGAAAAGTACCGCACCTGCGCTCCAAGTACCGCTACTCTCGCTCTACTTGTACCTTTCTGAGCATATCAAATGGATAAAGTCTAGCTTAGGTAATACATAACAGCAGTCGTTGCTTCTTTTTCGCTTGTTATGGGAGGCATCGGTATATACCAACTCACCACCCAATATACAAGAAAGCCCACAACCAAGAAGACGAGTATGTAAATATGAGATCTCCTCAATTTACGCATAATTTCTTCCTAACTTACATCCCCTTTACCTTCGCCCCAGAATCTTCCAAAGGCTTCGGCGAGGAGAGAGTTTTCAGGTTTGGATAGGTCCGCATCCTGCTCAAATAAGTTTTGTGCCTGGGTGCGGGCTTTCTCGATCAACTTGACATCGGTGATGCTTGCCATACGCAGACCGCTGGCATACCCTGATTGACGCGTGCCCAAAAATTCACCGGGACCGCGAATCTGCAAATCTTTTTCCGCCAGAAAAAAGCCATCATTCGATTCGGTCATGGCTTGCAGACGTTCGTTCTCAGATTTATCTTCATGCGTGGGTATCAGCAAGCAATACGATTGATCGGAGCCACGTCCAACACGACCTCGCAACTGATGGAGTTGAGCGAGACCGAAGCGATCAGCACCTTCGATGACCATCACGGTGGCGTTGGGGACATCCACACCCACTTCAACGACTGTTGTCGAAACGAGAATGTCAAATTTCTTATCGCGGAATTTGAGCATCACGTCGTCTTTTTCAGCGGGGCGCATACGTCCGTGTAACAAGCCAAGTTTCAAATCAGGGAAGACTTCTTTCGAGAGCGTTTCGTAATCATCCACAGCCGCACGCCCTTCGATCTTTTCACTTTCATCGATCAATGGATAAATGATGAATGCCTGCTTTTTATCTTTGATCTGACCGCGCAGTAAGGTAAAGGCACGCTCGCGTTCTTGCGGGCGCAGGACATACGTATTGATGGGTTGTCGTCCGGCGGGCATTTCGTTCATGATGGAAATATCGAGGTCGCCGTATAACGTCAATGCCAAAGAACGCGGGATTGGAGTCGCTGTCATTACCAACAGATGTGGATTTGTGCCTTTGCTTCTTAATTCCGCGCGTTGTTCAACGCCAAAGCGATGTTGTTCGTCGATCACGGCAAATTGCAATTCGGCGAATTGCACAGGTCCTTCGATGACAGCGTGGGTGCCGATCACGATCTTGATCGTGTTGTTCGCCAATCCGTTACGAATCTCTTCTTTTTCGGCTTCGGGTGTATCACCAACCAGCAGACGAATTTCTTCGGGTTTCAAAATATCGTTGAGCAGACTCGTGAAGTTGCGATAATGTTGTTCTGCCAAAATAGACGTGGGCGCCATGATCGCGGCTTGTGCGCCGTTGCTTGTGATGACACCAGCGGCTAACGCTGCAACAACCGTCTTACCTGAACCAACATCGCCTTGCAGGAGTCGGTTCATGGGCTTGCCCGAGTCGAGGTCGGCGCGAATGTCTGAGAGGGCGATTTGTTGGGCAGAGGTTAGGGTGAAAGGTAAAGCCTCTAAACGCGAAGCAAGCCACTCGTCCGAGATGGGGAAGCGGCGCGCGTCCACCGATTTCCAATCCCGCTTCTGACGCAGTACTCCCATTTGCAAATAGAAAATTTCGTCGAAGGCGAGACGTTCACGCGCGGCTTTGAGCTTCTCCTGCGAATCAGGAAAATGGATTTGCAGTAAGGCTTCACCCAGCGAAATGACGTTGGCAGAGTTGCGCACACTTTGCGGCAATGCATCGGCAACCGCACGCGCCCAATATTCAATGACCTGCTTCATCAAATTGCGCAGCCACTTTTGATTGACCTTTTCAGTGAGCGCATAGATCGGCACGATACGATTGGTGTGCAGGTTCTCAGTCTCGACCGATTCCCAATCGGGGCTGTTCATCACGAGCCGTCCAAGATATTGATCGATCTTGCCTGAAACCGAAATGGCTTCGCCCTGCTTGAAGCGATTCGCGAGCCAGGGTTGATTGAAGAAAGACAAACGCAACGCGCCCGTGCCATCGCTGATGACCGCTTCAATGATCGAAGCCTTGCCGCCGCGGATCGGACGCGTATGCACGCTTTGAATGGTGCCGATCACCGTGACTTGTTCGCTATAAAATAAATTTTTGATCGGCTTGAGCTGTGAGTAATCATCGTAACGGCGCGGGAAGTAATAGAGCATGTCGCCAAGCGTATACATGCCGAGTTTGGCGAGCGTCTCCGCATGGCGCGGACCGACACCCTGCAACACGGTCAACTTGGCATCGAGCGCGGCGGGCGTGGCGGAGGTCTTTGCACCGGCAACCGCTTCAGAGCGCGGTTGCACAGGCGGACGTGGTTTCTGTTCGCGCGGTTCGGGGCGGGGCGCTGAGTCTTGTTTGGGAGCTTCGGCTTGAGGCTGCTGTTCGGCAGGAGTAGGAGCAAGCGTCGGTTGTTCTTCACGCGGAGCTTGAACTTCGCGCGGCTTCTGTGGCTGTTGCCCCTCAGATGGATTTTGAACCGGGCGCGGTTTCTGTTGAGTATCTGGATACGTGTCCCCGATCCGCTTCCACAACCCTTTCAACACGTCGCCGCGTGATGCGGGGCTGAGTCCGTCGTAGGAGCGGAGTCGCTGCACGACGGCTTGGATCACTTCTTCTTTGATGCCGTCGGCGCGGGCTTCCCCTTCCCAGAAATCGAGCATTTTGGCCAATCCGCCAATAATGGCGACGTTTGAGTATCCGTTCTCGTGTTCGAGACGGAAGAATTTACGTAATTTTTCTAATGAAGGCTGCATGGAAGTATTTTATCATGGGGGATGGAAAGAACTCGGAGGTCTTGAAGACCTCCGAGTTCTGGGGATACCTGTCACAATGTTGGAATTTTCAGCGAGTCACGGAATGGATTCAGCCATTTTGATCAATTCTTCCTGTGTTAAGTCCTTATCTAAAAAAAACAGAGAATAAACTGTATTTTCATTATACAACCAGAAAATTTTTAAACCATCTGAGTTTCGACTCTCAGACATCCTTGGATCGTATACAAGAGCTGCAGGTTTTCCATTCAGCGTAATTTCCTCAATCGAATTCTCTCCAATTCCTGCTCCGCAATTAACACCTTTGATCCCGTCAAATTCCAGATCAGGGAAGCAGTGCTGAATAGTCAGGTCAATGCTTTCATAACCATTTTTCCACGTAATGGTAACAAGATCTACATAGCCATCAAGGATATGTTGTAATGTAGAAGTACGTTCGTATCCTTGCGGTACATAGGAAGGAAGGGAAATAGGAGAGGCGAAGCGAGCCTGAGCCTCTTCCAAGGACCAAGAATCATCAACATTCATGATGTAAGCATCAGCGGGGAGATCATTCGATACCATAAACGTCATGCCAGCAACTTTTTTCCAATAATATAAGACTTGAGCGCGGACGGTAGGTGAAAAAGTAAACAACATGCCAAAGGCAAGTATCAATGCCAAGACTGAGCGAGTGAAATATTGTTTAATTTTTTGTGTCCGTTCGCGTTTTCCAAGTCGGGCATGGATTTTCTCTACCAACGCAGAGTCTGGAGATTTTCTAAATTGTTTGAGGTATTCTTCGTTCATCTTGTACCTTCCATTTGCTCGCGGAGTTTTTGAAGAATTCGACTGAGTAACGTGCCTACATTACTCTCGCTGAGCCTCGTGATCACTGAGATTTCACGGTTGTTCAAGTCCGCGCCAAATTTGAGGGAGACTAATTCCCGTTCGCGTTCAGGCAGATTGGCAAGCAAGCTGGATAATTGTCCAAAGTCTTGTGCCTGTTCTGCCATGTCTTCAGCGGTTTCGCTTGTCACTTCCTCCGCCATGGAGATGGGCAAGGTGATGCGTCGTTTGCGGAGGTAGGAAATCACTTCGTTTTGAGCAATCGCAAACAACCAGGTGGAAAATGCGGCACGATCCTTGCGATAACGATGGCGTTTGGTCCAGGCTTTCTCAAGCACTACTGAGGTCAAATCCTCGGCAACAGAGTCATCGCCAAGACGATAACGAAAGTAGTTATAGAGCCTGGGAAGTTCATTGCTGACCACCGAATCCCAATTGATGTCGTCAATGGATGTTGTCATTGTTTTCTGTATGGCTTCGTTTTGAAGTGTCATCTCATAGATTAATACGCGCCAGATTGAAATGTATCACACAAAAACCTTTTGTTTTTTACACATCTTTCTGCCTCCGACATTTGATACAATCACCACAACACTCTGCTTCACGAGGTAACTAAATGACAAAACCAACCTTCAAATGGGATGACCCCTTTCTGCTCAACGACCAACTCACTGACGAAGAACGGATGATCCGCGATGCGGCGCGCCGATATTGTCAGGATAAGTTGATGCCGCGCATTCTCGAAGCCAACCGTCATGAAATCTTTCACCGCGAGATCATGGATGAAATGGGAGCGATGGGGTTTTTGGGTTCAACCATCCCAGAAGAATATGGCGGCGCAGGGTTGAATCATGTTGCCTACGGCTTGATCGCACGCGAAGTCGAACGCGTGGATAGCGGATATCGCAGCGCCATGAGCGTCCAAAGTTCGCTGGTGATGTATCCCATTTATACCTATGGCACTGAAGAACAGCGCAAGAAGTATTTACCGCAACTCGCCAGTGGAAAACTCATCGGTTGTTTCGGGCTGACCGAACCGAATCACGGCAGTGACCCTGCCAGCATGGAAACCCGCGCCAAAAAAGTGGACGGCGGCTACATACTACAAGGCAACAAGATGTGGATCACGAATTCCCCAATCGCGGATGTCTTTGTCGTCTGGGCAAAACTGGATGGTGAAATCCGCGGTTTCATTCTCGAAAAAGGAATGAAAGGTTTAAGTGCCCCGAAGATTGAAGGGAAATTCAGTCTGCGCGCCAGTTCTACAGGCGAGATCGTGATGAACGAAGTCTTTGTGCCTGATGAAAACTTTATGCCGAACGCGAAAGGTTTGGGAGGTCCGTTCGGGTGCTTGAACAAGGCGCGTTACGGAATTGCGTGGGGTGCCTTGGGCGCAGCGGAATTCTGCTGGCATGCGGCGCGCCAATACACCTTGGATCGTCCGCAGTTTGGACGTCCGCTGGCGGCGAATCAGATCATGCAGTTGAAACTGGCAAACATGATGACGGAGATCACGTTGGGTCTACAAGGCGCTTTACGTGTTGGACGTTTGATCGATGAAGGCAAGTCCACGCCTGAGATGATCTCCCTCATCAAACGTAATTCATGCGGCAAAGCCCTTGATATTGCGCGCATGTCACGTGATATGCACGGCGGCAACGGCATCTCGGATGAATTCCATGTCATCCGGCATGTGATGAATCTGGAAGCGGTGAATACCTATGAAGGGACGCATGATATTCATGCGTTGATCTTGGGTAGGGCACAGACAGGGATTCAGGCGTTTTCATAAACACGCGAATGCGAGATTTTTGCCACGGATTACACCGATTTTCACGGATTTTTAAATCTGTGTAATCCGTGAAATCCGTGGCTGATGTTTTTAATTTGCCCGCTTTGGTCGTTTTCTCCGCTATGTAAATATGCTTGCATGAAGCCTTTCCTTTGCGGAGACTTGGGTGGAGAGTGAAGAATCCCGGCAGACAGAAATCGAACTCATGTGTGGATCAACTTGTTTCAATCTAGTTCTGCCATATAATGAAAGAAAATCGTTTTCCTGACAGGAGAAACGTTCATGTCACAAATTCAAGAATATCTTCCATTCCTAATACCCGTGATAGTCATCCAACTCGTTTTGATGATCAGCGCACTCGTAGACCTGATCCGCCGCCCCAGTGTCAAAGGACCAAAGTGGGTCTGGGCATTGGTCATCATTTTTGTAAATTTGATCGGCCCAATTATTTACTTCGTGGCTGGCAGGCAAGAAGAATGATCCAAATTGAAAACCTCACCAAGCAATATGGCGCGGTGCGTGCTCTTGATAACTTGAATATGACCATTGAGTCGGGATCCATCTTTGGATTTCTGGGTCCAAACGGATCAGGGAAAACAACTACATTGCGGATCCTGACCGGTCTGGCTAAACCGACAGCTGGTTCTGCTCATGTGGCCGGTGTGAACGTTTCGAAAGATGTCCACAACCTGCCCTCTCACATTGGCTATTTACCTGAAGAGCCAGCCTTCTATTCCTGGATGACCCCGCAAGAATTTCTGGATTACATTGGTCGCCTGCATGGGCTATCCAGCTCAAAACGGATTGCTCGCATCAAAGAACTGCTCATGCTGGTTGACTTGACCGAAGCGGGTAAACGGCGGATCGGCGGATTCTCGCGCGGCATGCGTCAACGCCTCGGGCTGGCAGCTGCACTTGTCCATCGCCCTGAAGTTTTGCTTTTGGATGAACCTGTCAGCGCACTTGATCCTGCTGGACGCAAGGATGTGCTCGAATTGATCGAGCAATTGAGCGGCCAATGCACGATCCTCATGTCCACGCATATTCTTGCAGATGTGGAGCGCGTGTGTAATGTGGTTGGCATCATCTCGCGCGGACGGATAATCGTGCAGTCGCCCAGAGAAGAACTGCTGAATAGATATGTCCAACCAGTCTTTGAATTTGACAGTGTGGATGCTCCCGTACTGCAACGGTGGGCAGAATTACTCAAAAAACAAACCTGGATCGCATCCGTAAATATTGAAGGCCAAACTGCGCGGATCGTTGTGAATGATGTGGCGCAGGCCCGTACAGAATTGTTAGCTTCCGCGATGGCTCAGCATATGGTGCTCCGACGCTATGAAGAAATGCGCCCTTCACTTGAAGACGTTTTTCTGCAACTGGTGGAAGCGGAGTCTGCCCAATGAACTTTCTACATGTATTTCATGAAGAAATCATAGAACAGTGGCGTACCTACCGTCTATTGATCGTAGTCGCGGTGATGACTGTCTTCGGTCTGGCCTCGCCATTATTAGCAAAGCTTACCCCTGAACTTCTCAAATCAATTCCTGGCTTACCTGTCGGTCTGGCGGATGCAATCCCTGTGCCCACCATCTCAGATGCAGTGACTCAATATGTCAAGAATATGAGTCAATTCGGCATCCTGTTGGCTTTGTTAGTAAGCATGGGCAGTGTCGCCCAGGAAAAAGAACGCGGCACTGCCGCCATGATGTTGACGCATCCCGTATCGCGCCTGAATTTCATTTTGAGTAAATTCTTTGCATTGGCTGTCACCTTTATAATCAGCCTTGGCATGGCTGCATTGGGCTGTTGGTATTACACATTGCTTTTGTTCAAGGCCATGCCCTGGGATTCCTTCCTCGCGTTGAATGGATTAATGCTGCTGGTTTTTCTCGTTTATGTTGCCATATCCGTGCTTTGTAGTACGCTGGCCAATTCACAAGGAGCTGCAGCGGGACTGGCTTTTGGCGCGCTGGTTGTGATAGCTGGTGTCGGCGCTTTGCCACGCATCGGTGAATATTTTCCCGGTCAATTGTTTGGTTGGGGGGCGGCTCTTATGCTCGGAGGAACTCAGACTGCCTGGTCTGCCTTTTGGGTCAGCATTGGATTGATCATGATCGCGTTGTGGGGTGCCTGGCAAGTTCTCAACAGACAAGAGCTTTAGTAAAAGGTTTGCAGCAGGATAACACGGGGGCATTTTGTCCGCTTTGGTCGTTTTCTCCGATATGTAAGTGTGCTTGCATGAAGCCTTCCCTTTGAGGAGACGTGTATGGAGAATGAAGAACCCCGGCAGGTGGAAATCGAACTCAAGACCATTACGCATGCCCTGGCAGGGGATGAGGCAGCGCTGGCACGCATCTATGATGCGTATGCCAGACCGATCTATCGCTACCATTACAGCCGCGTGGGCAACGCGCCCGATGCCGAAGACCTGACCTCGCAGACGTTCATGGCAGTGCTTGAAGCCCTGCCGCGTTACCAGCATCGCGGTCGCTTTACGGCGTGGATGTTCCAGATCGCGCGCAACAAGGTCATGGATCACTTCCGCAAGAACCCGGGCATGAAAGACGTGACCGAAGAATCTGTGGCAGATCCACTACAAAGCGAGGCACTGGAGGCGATCTACCAGCGCGAATCGAAGACGCATCTCAAAGCCTTGCTGCACTTACTGGAGGACGATGAGCGCGAGTTGATCCGCTTGCGGTTCACGGCGGAATTATCGTTCGTGCAGATCGGTCAACTGCTGGGGCGCAGTGAAGATGCAGTGCGAAAATCAATTCGTCGAATTTTGGACCGGCTGGCGGTCCAAATGGAGGCGCAAAATGCCTAAGTTGAATCAACCGTCAGAGTTGGAAAAATCTGTGAGAGACGCAGCAACCGTCCCTGAGCCTGATGCGGAGTTCATCCACTCCTTGCGCGCCCGTTTTATTACGGAAGGTCATGCAAGCGCAAATAAAAATCAGGAGACTTTTATGAAACGCAAAACTTTTTCACAACGCCTAACGTGGGGGCTGGCTGTCCTTGTGCTTGTGACCTTGATCGTGTTATCCACGCAACCCACGGTCGTAACTGCCTTGAAGCGTTTGTTCGGTTATGTGCCGAATGTGGGCATCATTGACCAATCAACCCCGGTGCGGATGTTGACAGAGCCCGTGACGGTGACGCGCGAGGGCTTCACTGTAGCCGTGGAACAAGCGGTGCTGAATGATGAAAAATCCATCGTTGTGTATTCCTACAGCCTGCCGCCAGATTATGTTGATCCTGAAAACAGTGTATCGACGACCCGCGCGCCCTTCCTGACCCTGCCTGATGGAACACGCCTCGATATTTTGCGGGCACGCCATGTTGCCAGCTCAGATTGTCCGCAGTGTTACCTGCGTTACTTAATGGAGTTCGATGCCATTCCTGCCGATATAAGCGAAGCCACTCTCGAAATTCCAGATCTGGTAGCCATACCGGATAACACAGCGCCACAGGATTGGAAGATCCAATTGAAGTTCAAGCCTGCCGATCCTGCCGACATTGCGCCGGTCATCGAACAGATCGTGACGCCCGTACCCACCACAGCCAGCACCGATGCGCCGACTCAAAGCGTCAACACATATGGCATTACGAACGGTCTCGATAAATTTGTGGCACTGCCCGATGGATATATTTTGTATGGCCATACTTCGTGGACAGACCCGATCATTCGCCCCTATGGTGTGTCATCAGAACTGGCAGGCATCAAGGATGCCAATGACATGGATATCCTATTCGATTACGCGGATGCAGGCATGAATTCTGAACCGGGCGAACTGCGCGTCTATTGGGCGTACAAGGTCGGGACGGATTTCACGGCACCGCTCACCCTCAACTTTGTGATGCTCGCCTCTCTCCCAGCCGACGGCGGCTCCTTCACCTTTGACCCGGGTCCCGATCCTCAGCCTGGTCAGAAATGGGATATCAATCAGGATGTGACGGTGAACAATGAAGTCATTCACGTGCTCTATGCCGAGCAGGCAGGCATCGAACCGGGTTTCTTCCTGTTCAACATGCAATCGGACTCGAACATTACCCACGCATCGGTCATTGACCCGGATCATCCTCCGCTGGGCGGTGGAGGCGGCATACCGTCAGCTGGTGCTCCATTCAGCAGCGGGTTTGCTTACCAGGTGCCGATCCCGCAGGGACCACTAACGCTGACCTTCACCGATGTGCAACTGCTCATCCCCGGTGATTGGACGCTGAGTTGGAGTCCGTAGGTTAAATCAAAAACTCGGAAGTCTTGAAGACTTCCGAGTTTTATTTTTATTTCAAATTACTTTCCAAGTGTTCCATGAACAGGCTAATGACTTCTTCTGAAACACCTTTCCGCGCACCGAACATCAACTTGCGTCCTATTGCATCGAGCGGATAGATGTCCATGATGACTTTACTTCCATCACCATCGGCTTGAACAACGCAGGTCATTTGCGTCCGGTCGCCGAGCACTTTGCCTAGCAGCGTCTTGTCGAACTTTACCTCAAGCTGAAAATCATCAGGCTTGGATTTTAATATTTGACCCTTGAGCTTTTCCACAGATCTTTTCGCGGCGTCATAGACTTTACTGCGATCTTGTGTATAACTTTTTTCCTGATGGATATCGTATGGCATGGTAGTCTCCATTTATTATGCTCTAGGCGGCGAGAGCAAATTAAAGTTCTTCGTAAGTCACCTGTTTAAACAAAATCTCGATCAACGCGCGTGAGCCAACTTCTGTGCCGCTCATGGAGGCGGTAGCGGCTCCACTGGCAGCGCCCCAACCTAGTGATTCTTTGAGGGCATAGCCTTGTGACAACGCCCAGACCAATCCGCCCACCATCGAGTCACCTGCACCGATGGGATTCTTCTCTTTGATCTTCGGGCTGTGTATCAACCAACTGCCTTCTGCTGTTTGCAGGAAGGCACCCTTCTTGCCCATCGAGATGACTACATTCTGTGCACCCATCTTGCGAAGTTCTGTCGCAGCGATGGCGATCTCTGCGATGGTATCAACCGGAAGCCTTGTCAACTTTTGAGTCTCTTCGGCATTGGGTTTGACGAGAAACGGTTTGGCTTCACATCCCTGTCGCAGACTTTCTCCAGTTGTGTCGAGAATACTAATGGCTTGATGTTCATTGAGGATCGTAATGATCTGAGCATAGAACGAGTCAGGCACACCGGGGGGTAAACTTCCAGCAAGCACCCACCAGTCTCCAGCTGCGGCGATCGAGGCGATCTTATCCAGCAGTTCACGCTGCTTGGGTTCATCCACCAGCGGTCCCTTTTCGTTGACCTTGATGTAGTGGTCGTGCCTTTCGGTGACGATGCTAATGTTGGTGCGCGTCTCACTGGCTATCGAGACAAAATCAGTTCCAATATCAAGGGCTTGCAACCCATGTTTGAGTCTGTCACCAGTTCTACCGCCGACGAATCCAAGCGCGGTACTGGGCATACCCATGGACCTGAGCAGGCGCGAAACGTTGAAGCCCTTACCGCCAAAATCCACCTGCGACTTGAGTGCTGACAACACCGCGTCAAATTGCACTTCGGCGACTGTCAACTCCCGGTCGATTGCCGGGTTGAGCGTGAGTGTGTAAATCATGTCGGCTCCAATGTGTGCGATGATTTACGCAGGCTCTTGCCAGAATTTTTCGATCAACGCCTCTTCCGCTGCGTTGGTCCACATCAGGTCTTCACCCAATTTGGATGCGACCTCAGGCATGCGGTCCTGCAACTCCTTGAGACTCGTCAACGGCAAATTATGGATCTGCGGGAAGATGACAACCTTACCCGGATACTTGCTGTCCATCACGGATTGGATGGCGTCCGCTGCCGTTTCCATCCCACCGATGGCTGCCACGGACCGACCAGGCGATAACGTCCCTGCGATTCTGCGCTCCATCACGGAAGCCTGATCGTGGATCGTCAAACCAGATGTGCCCGTGTATTGCGCGTTCGAAAGATAAACATTGCTGAGATTCACTTTGCCCATCGTGCCATTGGGCACACCTGCAAACAACACCATCATGCCATCAGGCTTCATCACTGTGTCGCCCTCTTCCATCAACGAGGCAACCGGCACACTCACGACAACATCATCCGCGCCTTGACCATTGGTGGCTTGCATCACGAATTCATGAAAGGTCTGTTTGGATGTGTTCGGGTTGAAGATGAGTAGAGACCGACCTTGTTTCTCAGCCAGAGGCGAGAACATATCGATCAAGGTTTGCAAACGTTCGTCACTGATCTCGGTGGCGATGACGATCTTTGGTCCATTGGGTAATTCAAGCGCGCGTTGAACATGCATTTGTCCCATCGGTCCACCCGCACCGATAAAGACGGTAGTACCACCGGGGCGAAGTTCACAGCGATTGCGTGCTTCGCCGTAGGATGCGGCGATGTCCGTTCCATTGTTTCCGACGAACGCGATGTAATCGTAGTGCAGACGACCGAGGTCAACGGATGTGAGTCCGTCCAACGGTTTTGTGCCGACAAGATTCAACGTTCCACGGCGGGCAATGAAGCGCGCCACCTGACCAACCACATCCGC
>Ga0180074_1000217_pt1 | contig 11923 bp, 7 predicted proteins | sample EasRiv366_16_10D_FD_121773 | JGI IMG/M metagenome (GOLD analysis project Ga0180074, IMG submission 121773) | Soil microbial communities from meander-bound floodplain in the East River, Colorado, USA - East River metaG ERMLT366_16_10D | ecosystem: Environmental > Terrestrial > Soil > Floodplain ...
AATCTGAGGAATTTCTCGTCATTTATACCGCTGGATTTACTGGTTCCATTCTTATTCAACGGATAAAAACCTGCGAGATTCTCGGCAGTCAAGTCCACTGCCTCTTTTGACATCATCCATTCCAGGAACAAGCGTGCCTCCTCGGGGTAGGCTGATTCGCGGTTGATCCCGATCCCCACATCTGGTTGAAAGATCACATAGGTTTGGAACGTGGGCGAAGGCACCGCAAACACGTCCCATGCAAAGTCGGCATTTTCAGATACAGTCTGCAAATCCCATGAGCCGCCGAACAACATGGCTGCCTGACCTTTGAAGAATAGCTCCTTGCTGTTTTGCGAATTGATGCTTGCCGCATCTTTTGGCAGAAAAGGCTTTAGATCTTCAATAGTCTGGAAGGTAGATACCACTTTCTGATTGTTGTAACATAGACTGGTGCCATCCTTCCGCATCAGACTCTCGCGCCCAACTGGACCGCCCAGGAAATTTGCCGCGATACTCATGAACATTTCGCTATCTTCTGTCTGGTTCAGCGCATTGGCGATCGGGATCATATCCGGATCCTGGGTAGAGATCTTGTTAACCGCCTCCATAAACTGTCCCCAGGTCCGCGGCACGGAGATCCCATAACTCTGGAAGAGTTCTTCGTTGTAATACACGCCCTGTACTACACCGACATAGGGCACAGCATAATAAGAACCGGTCTTATTGGTCCACGGGATGATCTTGGTTGGGTCATAATTTCCTTCGATATCCAGACCCTCATTCAGCCGGGTGAGATACTTGGCGATGCTACCATCCACAGAAAATGGACGAACATAGAACAGGTCAGGACCTTCCCCTTCCCCTTTGCTCAATTGAATATCCAGGATCGAATCATAGTTCACACTGACCACGGGTCTGTGTTCAACCACAATGTTCTTACCCAGTGACTGCGCATACACTTGAAACGCATCCAATAATTTTTGGATCTGCTTTGTGTCTTCAGGTCGCCAGGTGCTTAATGTTATTTTGACTTGTTCGCCCGCCACATTGGAAACGCCTTCGGAGCCGGTCGTCACTAACTGAGGCTCAGCTGCCACCGCCAGATCGGGCAACTGTTCTGCCTCCGTCTCTTTTGGACCGAAGTGAATGTTTCCGTTATAGACAAAGAATCCGGCGCCGATGGCAAAGAGTAGAATCGAGGGGTAGATGATGCGTCCAAGCAGGTCCAACTGTTCGCGCTTTTTATGGAAGCCCAGCTTATCAGCCTTTTTCGTGGCATCTTCGCCCATTTTTTCGTAACGGGTACTCAAAGTCTCCAACAACACGATCAAAGCGGACATCAAATACGAGGCGTAGAAAAGATACTCCATCGCAACGGTGTAGCCGATTTCGGGAAGCGCATCAGCCAGGGTCAAATGGAAGAAGGCCGTGGTGAGGAGTGCCGTCGAACCAACAGCCAGCCTTTCAGAGTGACCTAATGGCAGGAAGAAAGTGATATAGGCGAGGATCAAGGTAATTAGCAACGGGAGCAGGCTTTTCACGATGTATTGAAGCGAGTCCCGTTGAATATCCACGTTCACATTGATGAGCGAATAGTTGGTCGCCACGGAACGTCCAAAATTTTGCGGGTTCCCAAATGTGGAAAAGGTTGGGAAGATATCCTGGTCTACATTTGCAGATTGAGGCTGCCAGCCAAAGATCGAACTGAACGCGCCGTTCTCACGATAGTTTGCCAGCAATTTCTCTTCGCTTTCATAGCGCATACCGATACGATCAACCACGTATTGAATGAACGAGGTAGTCGCATTCTGATTGCGGAATTCAATGATCAGGTCCTGATGCTCAAACGGATAATCATAAAAACGGAATTGATTCTTGAACGTACCGCTGACACGATAGGTCTTGAGAACGGTTCCATCGGCATTCGTCTCTTCGCGGATGGGAGCGATCTCCACTTCGCCCTCGGCATTCGTAAAGACAAAATCATCGGGCTTAAAGTCTACATCGCGTTCGTTCGGGCGATAGCGAAACCACAGATAAAAATCCATCCGATAGGTGGAGGTCTTGATATCGATCTCATCAATGCCCAATAGGTCCACGCCAGAATATACAACATTCGCTTTGTAGACATAACCGCCGTTCACGGTCATGATCCGTCCGCGTTTGATCTGTTCCTGCAGATCCTTAATCTGATTCGGGTTGGTGATCGGCTCGAACTGCACGTTGGCAGAAACGATCTCGCCATTTTGATAAATTCCAAAACGCGCAGCGCGCGTGGTATTGCGGGACGGTTCAAAGAAGATCGGGCTGACAATACCCTGTGCACTGGCGTCGGCATCGTCCATACTCAGCAGGGATTTGAACAATTCCTTTCGGTCAGCGACCACGTCTGTTCCTTGAAGTTCGGAACGCTGAACAGCAGTTACGAGCGCGAGTACGGCATCATATCCATTGATGACATTATCACCGGGGTAGATCACATCGTCAGTAGAATTGCTTTTGTACTTTTCGCGATAATCGGTCAGGAATTGGTTGGCATAGCGGTTGGCGCTATCGAAAATAATGGCATGGGTTGTAAGAATGCCATTCGTAAAATACCCAGGGAACGTTTTCTCTTCATCCTTGCTGTTGATCAATTCCGAGAATCTGGGCGAACTCAATGTGCTCGCCCCTACAATGGGAAATGACACGCCTTTACGTTTCATGAGAACGAGCAGGTCTGCCGCGGTACGGTCATCAGTCGCAATGAAGATCGTACCGGGGTTGCCCCCCGCGATTAGATCCGAGACGATACTATCCAGGCTTTGACCATTGACGCCAGTTTCGTCTGCTATTTTTTCTACAACAATCTCGCCGCCAAGACCAACAAAGGTGTTTCTGAATTGCCTGGCAAGGATCTTCCCATATTCATCATTCGTGGAAATGATACTGGCTGTTTTCTTCCCGACCATATCTGCGAGCGTGGTGTCACTGAGAATACCAACACCTTTAACTGGTATTGAAATTCCTTTTTCCTGTAGGAGTTCAGTTAATCGGTCAGAGATCTGTTCATTCGTGGCGATGAACAGGAAGCCTGGAAGATCTGCACTGGGGATCTCAACGATCCCAGCGACGATCTCCCTGAGCTGAGGTTCAACATCGCTTAATTGGAAGGGCGCCTCGGATTCTACAATTTCAGTAACATCACCTTCTGTAATCGGCTGCTCCAAGATGACAGGCTCAGGCAAAGCAATCTCTTGCCGAAACGTAACCACGCCGCCAAGTTCGACAAATTGATTGCGGAATTGTTTTTGGGCTTCGAGATCGGCGGGGTCACCAGTGTGAATGATGCCCGCAGTGACTTTATCATCAAGCTTCGCAAGGTAGTTAGCAAGATATGCCGCCTCTGACTCAGCCGTGTATGTAATGTTGAAATGATAGGGATGTTCTTCCGTAAGGTGCTCAGTCACCGGGACCACGTTTATCACCGGTATCCCCTCCCGATCATAGATCTCTCCCGCTGCATCAGAAGTCTCGATGGACGAATGTCCGATCACCGCGATCGCATTGCTCTTCACAATATCACTCGCCATTAATTGCGCCTGCTCGGGCACATTTTTATCCGTATACAGATCAACTTGAATATTGATTTTCTCACGGGCATTGATCTGCTCCGCAGCCAACTTGACACCCGCATACACAGATTGTATATTGGGGCTTTCCACCGAGCTAGGATCAGACTCCACTACGGCGATGGTGATTGTCCGCGCGCCACTGGAGAGAGGCGCACAATTGGCCAGCACAATGGTCAGGATAAAAACCAAAGTCAGAGTGGATAGAAATTTTGTACGTTTGAGCATGAGACCCTCTTCGAAAAGGATATTTACATACAGATTAACACAGCAAAAGGCATGAAGATATGAAGTATCTCTTTAGCTTTTCGATAATATTCTCTCACGGCGCGGGCCAGGGAATAACTACCGGCTCGGAAAATCCGTGTTTTTCAACGGTATACAACAAACCAGAAGAAGGAACGACACAACCAGCCTCATCCTTTACTGTGAAACTGGTAGCGAACTGATCGGGGTATGAGCCTGTCCACCAAATGTAATTCCCATTCTGGCATATAAACAATTCCCACAAATAGCCGCGGTCTTTATCGGTGGTCATTACCATTTGATCCCAACTGACAATCACCTTATTCCCATCGCGGATCGCAGTCACATTTTGGGGCGGACCATATTGATTAGAACCTATTGATTGCAGGTTTAGTTGTGTCATATTAATCTTGGAAATATCCCCCACCACATCCACCACGGAGGGAGCAACCCAGCAAAAATAGTTCAACTTGTCGAATTTGATGTACAGCCAATTACTGTACGCAAACCGCCCGCGGACGGTGCCAACATCGCCCGCGTATAGATCCACGGCATGCAGGTAGGCGCCAGATGGACCGTATCGGCAATGTGCCTGTTGATTGACAGTCACCGTTGGAAAGGCAAAGGTCGCTGTAGATATGACGGTGGGTGAAGGCGAAATGGATGGTGTAAGAGTTTCAGTTGGCGTGAAAGTGAAAGTAGGTGTAGATGTATTCGTTGGTGTAAAGGTCAATGTAGAAGTGGGCGTCTGCGTCCAGGTATCGGCGGTGGCAGTCAGCGCCGTGGCAATCAATGTTGCCTGCTGTTCAGGCGAGGGGGCACAGGCAGCCAGCAATATAACAATAAGAAATACAACACGATAAAGTTTCATTTCAACTCCTCAAATCGTAGCACGACATGAATGTCGCGTTACGCAAATGGCGATAAAAATGCGAGAATATTCTTGCCAAGTGCTTCGTTGGCATAACCGCCTTCCATGATGATGACGGTGGGCAGATCAAGCTCGGCAATTCTTTTTGCGATCTCGCCAATTCCAGCTGTGGTTACTTTGATCTTACCTAGTGGGTCATCAGCGTAAATATCCATGCCAGCGGACAAAACCAGGTAGGCAGGTTTGAATTCGCGAATTTTTTGAAGCGCCTGATCCAGCGTTTCTAAATAAGCGTTATCATCAGTTCCAGCTGGTAGCGGGAAATTATGATGATAACCCAATCCACCTCCCTCGCCGCGCTCATCGGCGTAACCGATATAGCTGGGATATTCGTAATCAGGGTCAGCGTGGATGGAGATCGTCAACACATCATCGCGGTTATAGAAAATATCCTGCGTACCATTACCACAATGATAATCAACATCCAATACAGCAACGGATCCTTTTTGAGAAAGGGAATTCGCGGCGACCGCGGCATTGTTGATGAAGCAATAACCGCCAGCATAATCTTTGCCCGCGTGATGCCCTGGTGGACGGCATAACCCAAATGCAGACCATTGACCATCGACTACAGACGATGCGGCTGACAAGGCACAATTCGCAGAGGCAAGCGACGCTTCGTATGTGCCAGCAACGATACACGCGCTTAAGTCCATGATGTAGTAACCGGCACGCCCCAGCAAAGATTTCGGTTTATGCGGTTGTCTGCGCAGGGCAAAGGTGGCAGGCAGCAGCGTAGACGAATCTTGGGGTTTAGTAGCCAGCCACTCGGTCCAGGCAGAGGCGAGAAAATCCAGATAATCCTTATCGTGCACAGCCAGGATCGGAGCGAGTCCAAAATTTGTTGGCTCGTGAATGTCCGCCCAATCCACGGTCTGTAAGGCGGCTAAGATTTTATCCATGCGGTCAGAGTTTTCAAGGTACGGCACGCGCACGCCTCCATCAAAAACTTCAAAAGGCGGCTCGTGTTTGCGATGGGTTTCAGAATAGAAAATTTTCACTTTGTCTCCGTAAGAACTCGCCCATCAATTGTATCAAGAGTACGGAGGATTTCATGGACGTATTTGACGCGATATACAATAGACATTCACAAGGAAAAGTAAAACAGGATTCGGTTTCACGCGCACTGATCGAGAAATTATTGTCAGCCGCGGTGCAAGCTCCGAATCACTACAAGGTGCGACCATGGCGCTTCGTCGTGTTGACAGGAAACGCCCGCAATAAACTTGGGGACGTATTCGCCGCCTCACAGCTGAACCGTAAACCTGACCTGCCCCAAGAGGCTTTGGACAAATTCCGAGGCTTGCCGCTGCGCGCGCCCGTGGTCATTGCTGTAGGCGTAGATAAACCCAGCGAGGAAAAAGTGTATGAGATCGAAAACATTGCCGCCGTTGCCTCAGCATGTCAGAATCTTTTACTCGCTGCCCAGGCAGAAGGCCTCGCCGTTAAGTGGCGCACCGGTGAATGGGCACGTGATCCAAAGATAAAAGAGCACTTGGGCTTCTCAGCCGACCAACATTTGATCGCTTATCTTTATATCGGCTATCCCGAATTCACTGCAGCGCATGAACCTCGCCCATCGTTTGAAGATCGCACGGTGTGGATGGAGTGATTGAGGAATTAGTGATCGGTAATCAGTAAAAAGAGCGTTGGGCTTTTGAAGGCTCAGCGCTCTTCTTCATTTATTCACGTGTGTACCTGTTTCCTTGGTTACCACTCCCCTACGGCTCGCTCACCTTTACATAATCAAACCCTACACTCACTGGCAGTTTATCAGGTGATGAGACCGCGATACCGATCTTGCCCTCTGTAAAATTAAACTTCGTATCGACAAATGTGTTTACCAGAGTATTGTTGACATATTGATTTAATTCACTGCCCTTACATTCAGCCGCAAATACGTTCGTGGCTGAATTCTGGCTGATCACGGTGGAAGTCAACAGGTTGTAACCCTGGCTCACAAGACCAGAATTATCCACCGCATAGATCGAATACGCTCCCGTGTTGGCAAAAACAAACTCATACCAGCCGATGTCACCATAACGGCAGATCACGCTGACACCGGTCGCATTGACGCTGCGATTCACGACAAGGGTTTCCACTTTCACATCGGAGTATGCAAAAGAATTGTTGATCAGATAGAGCCACGGGAGCTTATCCTCCAATGGAAGCAGATCAATGGAGAGCTGCCCCAATTCCAACCGTTTTCCCACCATCCGCGCATCGCCACTTGACATAAATTCAAACCAGGTAACAATGTCGCCGTCAAATTCTTCGGTGTAATACGGTTGCAAGGACGAGGTCGGGGTTTCCGTAATCACCAGCACTCCCGTGGGTGTCTCGATGAGGGGCGTCTCAGTGATGGGAATTTCGACAACGGGCGTCGGGGTTGCTTCCAAAGTGGGTGTTGGCGTATCCACAAATACCGGCGCATAAGCCACCAGTTCACCTGTAGGCGTGGGGATTGCAGCGATCTGGGTCTGCTCCACGGGCGGCAGTTCGGCAACTTGTGTTTCAACAACCGCCGGTGGAGGTGCAGCGGGAATACTAACCCCCTTGAAAGAGATAAATTGCATCGCAATAGCCAAAACCACAAAGCTGGCCGCCACCCACACCAGATTGGCAAGCGTGACGCCTTTGTTTTGTGCTTGTTGTCCGCGGTACCAGGTAACGGAAAATGTCAGAATCAATGCCGCCGCGAGAATCGGATAGATCTGAATGGCGAAGAGCCTGAGCCGGTCTTGAAAATTCTGGATGTCGAAAAAGACATACACTGCGGACCCAAGGACGGCGATACAAACCGCCACAATGAGGAAAGGCTTTAGCCCGTTTATGCTCCGTTCAACCGCAACCACCCGAGTCTCGGTCCAAAAAAACCAGAGCGCAGTCAGAACCGGAGGCGCCAACAGGATCGGCAGGGAAACCTCATACCCGATGTAAAAATAGGCGTCGGCCGTAAAGAAAAAATATGCGTAATAAGTTGCCCAGATCGCCAGGCTCAGCGGTGAAAAGTAATAACATTGAGCATAGAAACTTTCCTTTAATGCCGTCTCGCTGATCGCCTTGCCCATGAACAGTTTTGCCGCCAGCGTGAACAACAACGGTGGGATCATCAAAGCCAGAGCAAGAAAAATCGTGTTCTCTTTCTGGATCTGACTAACAATATCTTCAATTCCGGCATTAGTCCCCTGAGATGCAACAGATTTGGCGCTGTCATTCGAAATGATGAGCTGCTCCTCAGACTTGAGAGGCACAGTCACTTTCAAATATGCCTTGTAAAGTTCGATCACCGGTGTATCCTCCTGAAACGGATAATACTTTACAGGATACACATTAATATAATAGTCACCTGACTCAAGCTCCGGGAAGGTGTACTGAAATCGATCTTTGACCGTGTTGTTATCGACCTGTTCAATAAAGTTTACGGCACTATCGGGGAAATGATCCTCCCGATATATTTCAGTGTAGCTCCCATCCGCCTGCACTTTTTCGACCTTTACGGTATGGCACTAATATAACTGAGTCGAGGCGGGGTTGAAATCGGTCAACGCTTCAAATACCAGGGTACGGTCAGTCGTCGGCTTTTCATCCGCGCTGCTGCTAATAGTTGTGCCAAACCTCGGCAGGGAATTAAATACCAGCGCGGGGATGAGCGCCACGACCAACAGAAGAATGACCGGCGACATAAATTCATCAAATGGCGCATGTTCTTTGTCAATTTTCTCTTCCGGGTTTAATTCTTTGGCAACATAATCAGGCACCCAGCTCGGATGAAGTGCGATCTGGACAATCGTTTTGGGGATCAAAATGACCCACATCAAAACTTTGTAGATCAACTTCTCGATATCTTGCAACACTGAGACAATCGTCTTCATACCAACCTCCGACTCCCAACACCTTACCTGCCCAACGCTTCGATCATTAGATCGGGTCTGTCCGTGATGATACCATCCACGCCCCATTCAATGTATTGTTTCATTAACTCGGGATCATTCACAGTCCACGGCTCGACGTGCAGATTCTTGGCATGCGCCTCACGGATAAAACGTGCCGTCATGATCGGGATGCCCTTCGACTCCGATTTTTCCCACGGCACCTGCAGCGACTGATACTCCGGCGCTACGAACCCACCCAAAAAGAGTTTTCCCAGGATCACATACGCCGTGACCTCACCACGCGAACCTGAGGTGGCTACCTCAGGACACGTAGCACGGAATTGCGCCATCGCCTCATCATGGAAGGAACCCACGATAACTTTCTCCTGCATGTTATATTCACGGATCAGATCACAAAACGGCTTATCAATCGGATTATTCGTCAACTTGATCTCGATCAGATAGCGCATATTCGGGAATTTCTCGAATAACTCACGCAAGGTCGGCACCTGGATTCCCTGCCCGCGATACGGAAAAGTCTTACCCTCATCAATTGACCATTCATAAGCCGCGTCAAGTTGTTTGATCTCAGCCAGGGTCAACTCTTCGATCAGTCCAGTGCCATCGGTGGTATCGTCCACGGTTTCATCATGCATCAACACGATCTCGCCGTCTTTTGTGATGTGAGCGTCCATCTCAAGCACATCGGACCCGATCGCCACCGCCTGCTCAAAAGCAAACATCGTATCGCCGGGCCACACCCCGTCCCCACCTTGATGCGCGATAACGAGCGGTGTTGCCGCACCATCATAATAAAGCTTTGAGGGTGCTTTCGGATTCACGATCACCGAAATCACAAATACGAGGAAGATAAACGCTAAAGTAGTTTTGAACGGTTTTGATTTCATTTGATCCCTCCAATGTGTTTGCGTGTTCGGAAGGCACGACTCCCGAACACGCCCAATCGCAAACTAAAAAACGAAATAACGTGCAGTCGCCATAAACAGTGCTGCGATCAACAGCGTTACCGTATTCACCGGCACAACCCAACCCTGTTGTTTTACGATCGCGCCAAGTTGCGCCGCCTGCTCAGCGGTGGGTTTGCCCTGTATCTGTGCACCGAGTTGCGCCAACTTACGATTATTACCGCCATTCATAAAACCAGTCACCAGGCCAACGAGTGCGAACACTGCACCAATCGTGAAGCCCGTACCCGCACCAGATGACATCCACGCGGATTGAAACCAGTTCGAGTCAATGCCATACAACCAGAAGCCTGCCAGCACTGTGCCGATCACACTGATATTCATCGCCATCACGAACCGCGTCCGCGCCATAAAATGACCAGCGAATTGCCGGCCTGCATCACCGGTCGCGCGCAAGGTGGGACCCACAAAGAAATTCATCAGCAACGCCGAGCCCACCCAAAAGATTCCGCCTAGAACATGAATAACGCGCAGTACTAAAATTAGATAGCTCATAGAAACTCCTCTTCATGTAAAATCGATATGCAATCATAACACCCAAACATTGGAGATGATACGCATGCGTTCCATCTATGTGGACAAACACATCCCGCGCGTCCTTTTGACAAAAGCCATCACACCGCACTGGAAGGATTTCGTCTGGACGCCTCTTTCCTCAGCCAAAGCTGGACCATTGCCCGATCAGCCTTTACCCAGCCCCAGCTGGATGCGCATCAAGAACCTCGCCTGTGGGATCTGCGCCACCGATCTATCCTTGCTCTACATGACGGCGAATCCATCGGTCGCGCCCGCCGCATTGCCGGGCGTGCAAAGATTCCATCTGGGGCATGAGGCTGTGGGTGTTGTGACAGAAATCGGGTCGGCAGTGAAGCGTTTCAAAGTCGGCGACCGCGTCATCATGGACAAACACTTCTACGGCGCGAATTGTCTGAATCTCGAATTGGAAAATCTCTGTGAGATGTGCGCACAGGGCGAAACGAATTTTTGCTTGAATAAATCTGATTATCCCTATCGCGGGGTCGGTGGCGGTTTCGGCGATGAATATATTACGCACGAAACCGGCGCATATCTTTGCCCACCCGAGTTGACGTTGGATCAAGCTGTTTTAGTTGAGCCGCTAGGCATTGGCACACATGCCGTATTACGCCATTCACCCCAGCCAACCGCAAAAGTTTTGGTAATCGGCACAGGCATGATCGGCTTAGCCGTGCTCATGGCAGTCAAAGCCGCGCAACCCGCTTGCGAAGCGACCGTGATCTCACGTTATGATTTTCAATCACAGATGGCAGAACGGCTCGGCGCAAAACATATTTTGCAAAATAGCGAATATCAAGCGATCGCCAAAGCCTCTGGTGGAAAATTTTTCTCCGCCCCAATGAACAAAGGCATCGTCGTTGGCGGCTTTGATATGATTTATGATTGCGTCGGGGATTCCAAAACTCTCAACGATTGCATGCGCTGGGTCAAAGCCAACGGCAAAGTGGTGATGGTTGGCGCACACATGCAACCGATGACCAAAGTGGACCTGGTTAACGTTTGGTATCACCAGATCGAATTGGTCGGTGTCGTTGCTCACAGCCACGAACACCATCATGGCGAGCAGAAACACACTTACGATTGGGTTATCGAATTCATGAAACGGAGCTTATACAAAACCGATGGCTTCATCACACATCGGTTTGCTTACGAAGATTATAAACAGGCGATCTCGCTGGCACATGGGCATAAAGGAAAATCTAAAGCGATCAAAGTAATTATGCAGGCGGATAAGTGATGGTCACCTGAGTGCTTGCGCCATCAAACTCCCCACCAGCCCGATCCAATATGCGGCGGTGTAATAGATGAACATCGGCTGCTTGCCACGTTTCCAAAGTAGAAAAGCAGAAATCATGGCAAGTAGCGCAACCACATACAAATCCAAGCCAATCTCTTCAAATCCCAAATTTGCCATCACACCTGCGCCTAGAAACAGAGAGTTCAATAACAACAATCCAACATCCAAACTTTTGAGTTTTTCTCCATGGGGAAATATTTGCTGAATAAAAAGGATCGCTGCGCTAACCATGATAAATCCCGTAAAGAACAACCAATGGCTGAATTCATCGTCGTTGAAGATGACAATACGGCATAAGTCACTGGTTGTGTCGTTCAGGCAAAAACGGGTGTGCAAATAATTGGTCACCTCATGGTCGCCATAACTTACAGCGGTGAAATATAAACCAATGATGAACACCAAATTCCAGACAGTATGTGCCCTGCCATCACGCGCAGGTGAATTATATTCAATGGTCT
>Ga0180074_1000218_pt1 | contig 11792 bp, 11 predicted proteins | sample EasRiv366_16_10D_FD_121773 | JGI IMG/M metagenome (GOLD analysis project Ga0180074, IMG submission 121773) | Soil microbial communities from meander-bound floodplain in the East River, Colorado, USA - East River metaG ERMLT366_16_10D | ecosystem: Environmental > Terrestrial > Soil > Floodplain ...
AATGGTAAGCCGCCTTTCATCCGTTCACAAATGACAATTCTTTCCGAAGTGGGGGGTAACCCATTCACCACTTCAACATAAACCCGGTCTACTTTTCTTCCGGCAACGCATACGTGCCCTCAGTCTCAATAGGATTCTGGGTCGCCAACACCAAAAACGGACTCGGCACCATATGCGTCTCGCGCCCAATGGTGACCTGCTTTTCCTGCATCACTTCCAACAACGCGCTTTGCACCTTGGCTGGCGCACGGTTGATCTCATCTGCTAATAATAGATTCGTGAACACAGGTCCAAGTGAAGTATCGAACGTACCGGTCTTTTGGTTATAGATGCGCGTCCCGATTAAGTCAGCGGGAACAAGATCAGGCGTGAATTGGATGCGTTTAAAATCTCCGCCAATAGATTCTGCCAGAGTCTTGATCGCCATCGTCTTCGCCAAACCCGGCACACCTTCCACCAAAATATGCCCGCGTGCCAACAGCGCCACGATCATCCGCTCCAAAAGATGATCCTGCCCCACGATCACTTTTTTCACTTCATATAAAACTTTCTCCATCGGTGTCCGGTTTTCAGAATTTTTCATTTGCACCATGAGTCATCTCCTCATCTTTATATAAAGTTCCATCGGAGCTAAGCCCCGAAGGGAACGGGCCAACAATTAATAAGGCGGCATCCCTACGCCACCCGCCGCAAGATTGATCGGCACCGCGAACGCAATGCCCACAAAAAAGTTTCCGTCCGTCGGGTTGATAAGCCCGGTAACGATCCCCACCACATGCCCATAACGATTCAACAACGGACCACCCGAATTGCCGGGGTTTACCGCCGCATCGATCTGGATCAAGCCCTGTAATTCGATTTCACTGGTCTTCGGTTGGAACGTGCGATCAAAACCCGAGATCACACCGGCGCTCATCGAGCCATACAAACCAAATGGATGCCCCACTACGAATGCTTCATCCCCCACTTGCAATGCGCCTGGGTTACCCAACGTAGCTGGCACATACAACTCTGGCAACACCCTTGCCTGCAACACCGCAATATCCATTTCCGGCTGCGCCGAAGCGATCATGCCATCAGACTGGGTGCCGTCTGCAAAGGTAAGCAAGATCTTCGTGGCGCCATCCACCACATGCAGGCTCGTCAAAATATCACCTGCATCGTCAATGATCACGCCAGTCCCCAACCCCTTCTCGCCATTCTGCAACTCCACCCGGATCAAAACCAGCGAAGGCTGAATGATCTGATATACCTCCGAGGAATAAGTTGGACGCGGTGTGGCAGAAGCCATCGCATTTAAGATCGCAATATTGACTTCACTCTCGGTTACTTGATTGGCAGGGAAAAGGAAATTATAAAGAAACAAAGCCAGCAACGTCGCCAACACACCCGATGCGAACGGAAACATGCCCCTGACCCGTTCGCGCAATTGCGGCAAGCGCTTGCCCGCTGGATTATTATCCGAAACCTTTGGTTCGTTCATAGTCTCCATTCATCACGAAACTGCATCAATAAAACAGTCTTCAACGAACAGCCACGAACTTTCCCCAAACTTATTTCACCAAATATAGAACTTTACGATGAGAACAACATGAGAGAACACAAAACGCTATTTAAGTGCGGACGCACCGAACGCCAAAATGCTTACAAATTTGGATGACGGACAGCGCCTCAAACCGACCCTAACCTGCCACCGTCCGAATTGCCTTCTCTTCCCCTTAGCTTAACGCATCCACCAACGCCCTCAGCCCCAACAAATAAGACCGCCAGCCAAACCCTGTGATCTTCCCCTTACACACTGCCGAGATCATCGAAACATGCCGAAACTCTTCGCGTGCATATACATTCGACAAATGTACCTCGACCACAGGGATTTGAATTGCGCTAATCGCATCGCGCAACGCAATGGATGTATGAGTATATCCGCCCGGATTGAACACCACACCATTTGCCCAAGTCCGTGCATCGTGCAAGGCATCGATCAATGCGCCTTCATGATTCGATTGCAGGCATTTTATTTCCACGCCTAACTCTTTGCCTAACTCGATCACCTCATTATTAATATCATCAAGTGTCATTGAGCCGTATACATCTGGTTCGCGTGTTCCAAGTAGGTTTAAGTTGGGTCCGTGCAATACAAGAATTTTCATGATTCCTCTATTCTTCGTCCTGAGCGGAGTGGAGCGTGATATTCGCACCACATAGTCGAAGGACAGGTTTTATCAATCACCCACGCTTCGACTGCGCTACGCTCCGCTCAGCGCGAATGTTTACTCTAAAACATCTTCCAAATCCGTCACATCCACCAACTCCACCTTGCCGATCTCCACCGGCAACGCAAAGCGGATCGCCTTCGCGCTCTTCTTCTTATCCACTCTCATCGTGCGGATGATCTCCTCACGCGGCATTTCATCAGGAATGCGGGTTGGCAATCCCAAAGCAGACATCGTCTCTGCAATAATATTAGCCAGTCCATTACTTGCAATACCAATTCGTTCAGCGTATCGCGCTTCAACAACCGTTCCAATCGCAACCGCTTCCCCATGCCTTAATTTGAATTTACTTACCAACTCAACCGCATGTCCTACAGTATGTCCCAGATTCAACGCCGCACGGATTCCTTTTTCGTATGGGTCTTCTTCGATCACCTTGATCTTCACTGCCATTGCGCGTTTAACAATTTCTTCCAAATTATTCTTGACCCAATCCAAGCCACGTGAACACAATGCAAATAACTCAGGGTCAGAGATGACACCATGCTTGACCACTTCCGCCATACCAGAGACCAGTTCCGCCTGGGGCAAAGTGAGTAAAAGGCTCGGGTCCGCAAGCACCAGCTTCGGGGGATGGAAAGAGCCGATGAGGTTTTTCCCTTCAGGCAAATCGAATCCTGTCTTCCCTCCCAGCGAAGCATCCACCATCGAAAGCAAGGTCGTCGGCACGCCCATCCATGCAATCCCGCGCATATATGTGGATGCGGCAAAACCTGAAAGGTCACCAATTACTCCGCCACCTAACGCAATGACAGTGCTTTTGCGGTCTAATCCATTTTCGAGAAAAGATCTCCATAGAAAAGAAACTGTATCCAGATTTTTATATGCTTCTCCTGCAGGCAAGCTGACAGATTTTACATCTTGCCCAACAGCTTGTTTCATTTTCTCAAGATGAAACTTCGCCACATTTTCATCAGTCACAATAATGGAGTTTGTGTAGGACAAGTTGGCAACTTGTCCTACGATGACATCATACTCCCCCATCGCAGACAAGTGATGTCGTCCCAAGGCAATTTGCACTTTGTGGGCATTTTGTTCAACGGGGTTTCCATTCACATGCACACTAAGAGAAAACGATGAATAATGTTCACCGCGTTTTTCAAGCAGCGATGTCAGTTTCTCGCGCAAGTCGCCTGCCAATAAAGGACGTTTGCTAGGGTTTTCTTTGATGCGCTGAAACAATGTTTCCACATCCGCCATCAACAAAATGATTCTGCCATGGCTTTCTGCAAAAGTACGATTCTCCTCTCGTAATAACGCGCCACCGCCAAGGGCAATGACGCTTTCGTTTTCAGTTGCAAGATTACTCAACGCGGTGGATTCCAAATCACGAAACGCAGATTCACCCTGCTGTTCCATGATCTGCGGAATGGACATACCCGCATCCGTTTCGATGACGCGATCCAGGTCAATGAACGGGAGTCTAAGATTCCGTGCCAAAGTTTTACCAATGGTGGATTTGCCCGTCCCTGGGGGACCGTAGAGAAAGATGTGTGTCATTATTACTTTATCCATCGGTGGTCGAGTAGACACGAGCAGAGCGAGTGTCGTATCGAGACCACCTGTAAGCAAAATATTTATGTAGTCTATTGGTCTCGACACCTGCACTTGCGCCAGGTGCAAGTGTACGCCCTCGGCTGTCGCCTCAGGCTACTCGACCAACAGATTATTCCCAAAACACATGCGGAATATTATCCATTGGCAAGTCTTCAAGTGTAGCTTTACGAAGAGAATCGAAGCGCGGTTTCATTTCACTCATTGAGTCGCCGCCAAGTTTTTCGAGGAGGGCATCAACAAGAACGAAGGCAACCATGGCTTCGAGAATAGGAACCGCGCGTGGCACGGGACAGAAATCAGAACGTTCATATTTGGTGGGAGCATTCTCTCCAACTGCAAGATCAACCGTTTGTTGAGGGGTCAGGGTCGTTGCAATTGGCTTCATCGCCGCGCGGATGACGATGGGCTGTCCATTGCTAATTCCACCTTCCGTTCCACCAGCTCGATTCGACAGACGCTCGACCTTCGACTTTTGACTATCTAAGTTCATAGGGTCATGTGCTTGTGTGCCGATTCGTTTGGCATTTTCAAAGGCATCCCCAACTTCCACGCCTTTGATGGCTTGAACACTCATGATCGCCATGGCAAGTTTCGCTTCGAGGCGTTTATCCCATTGCATGAAACTCCCCAGACCAACTGGCAGATTCAACGCAACGATCTCCAACACGCCGCCCAAGGTGTTTTTTCCATGAATAGTCTTTTCGATTTCATCCCGCATCTTTTGCGCGGACGAATCGATTGGGCAGCGCACATCCGACTCTTCGGCGCGGATAAAGCGTTCTTCGTAAGGCATATCACCAAAGTCAGTTTGGATTTCGCCGATGGAAGAAACATATCCGCCAACGATAATTCCGAATTGCGAAATGAAATGTTTGCACACCGCTCCCGCAGCAACCCGCATGGTAGTCTCACGCGCAGAAGCACGCTCCAACGCGGGACGTAAATCCTTGTAACCGTATTTCACTGCGCCGGTTAAATCGGCGTGACCAGGACGCGGAGCGGTCATCGGTTCAACAGCTTTGCCCTTCCATTTGACGTGATCGGCATTTTCAACAAGTAATGAAATCGGTCCGCCTGTCGTTTCGCCTGCCATGACTCCGCCAAGAATTTGCGCGGTATCTTTCTCGATCTTCATACGTCCGCCTGAGCCGTAGCCCTGTTGGCGGCGGGCAAGTTCTTTGTTGATGATTTCCGGCGTGATGGATAAACCAGCGGGCATACCATCGAGAATGGCTGTTAGGGATGGTCCGTGGGATTCACCGGCGGTTAAAAATCTAAGCATGAGTTCTCCATAAAGTAGGGGCGACCCGTCAGGGTCTGCCAAAGTATCGATTAATCAGGGCGGGTCGCCCCTACGGCTTCAAACAATATATCTTTTGGCGGTTTATGTCCCGTCCATAATTCAAACCCAAGCGCAGCTTGTTCGATCAGCATACCCAGTCCAGTTATTGCTTGCAATCCTTGGGAACGAGCCTCTCGCACAAGTTTTGTTTCTCTGGGATTGTAGACTAGATCATAGATCTTCATGTGTTTTGAAAGTGACATATTTTCTGGCAGTGGGGATTGGTCCACGTTTGGGGTCATGCCGAGAGGCGTGGTGTTGACGAGCAGTTGAAAGTTTAAAGGTTGGAAGGTTTGAAGGTTGAGTTCTACTATGTTGATACCTTCGAATTGTGCAGCAAGTTCCTGGGCTTGTTCGAGGCGGCGGGCGGCGATGGTGACATTCCAGCCGTCATTGCACAAGGCATAGACAACTGAGCGTGCTGAACCTCCCGCTCCCAACACAAGAGCATTCAAATCTCCATAATTCAGTATCTCTTTGGTTAGAAACTTCTTCAAATCCACTAAGAAACCTGCGGCGTCGGTGTTATCTCCGATCAATTTATTTTCCCGCATATAAATGATATTCACTGCACCAATGGCTTTGGCAGTGGACGTGAGCTCATCCATGAATTGAATCACATTTTGCTTGTGCGGGATGGTGACATTAAGACCAGTGATCTCATCCAAGCGAACGCAGTCCAGGAAATCCTTCAGAGCCTGCATATCATCGGGCGCAATCGGATATAGCGAATATTCGCCTTCCAATCCGCAAGCCTGGAGCGCGGCGTTTTGTATCTTTGGGGAAAGACTATGACTCACAGGATAACCAATCAAACCAAGCTTTATCATCGTAATGTATCCAAAACTTCGAAATAATTGGGGAACGTCTTGGACACACAGGCTGGATCTTCAATCGTCACGCCATCAAAGCGTAATCCAATAAGGGAAAAAGCCATTGCCATGCGATGGTCATTGTAAGTTTGAATACTGGCAGGTTGGAAGGTTTGACACGGATATATGGTCATGCCATCTTCGTGTTCTTCCACTTGCACGCCAAGACGTTTTAGTTCAGTACAAGTCGCGTGGATGCGGTCAGTTTCTTTGACACGGGCGGAGGCAATACCTCGGATTCTTGTCGGTGTGGCAGCAAAAGGTGCGACAGCGGCGAGGGTCTGAGCGGTGTCAGGGATATCACGCATGTCCACGTCTACTCCGACGATGGACGATGGACGATGGACGATGATTGAGTTATCGGTTTCTGTGACAGTGCAACCCATTTTCGAGAGAACATCGAGAAAAGCAGTGTCACCCTGCAAAGATTTGCATGAAATATTTTCTACTTTAATTGTTCCGCCGCAGATGGCTGGGGCGGCGAAGAAGTAGGAGGCAGCCGAGGCGTCGGACTCAATTCGGTAATTGGTAATTGGTGAATAGGATACGGGGTGAAGAACGAAACGTGAATATCCAGCGCGTTCGATTTCGACGCCGAATTCTTTCATGATGGCGATGGTCATATCCACGTAAGGTTTGGAGTTGAGGTCGGTGGTGAGTTCAATCTCAATGGGTGCTTGCGCGTATGGCGCGACCATCAACAAGGCAGATAAGAATTGAGAAGAAATGTTCCCTGCGATCTTTGTCTTGCCACCCGGCAGTCCTTTTGCAAATATTTCAACGGGCGGACAGTTATTTGCGGCTTCCAACTCAACACCGAGTTGATTTAGCGCATCGATTAAATCCCCAATGGGGCGTTCACGCATGCGCGGCTCTCCATCGAGAACATATTCACCATTCCCGAGCGTGAGAAAAGCGGATATGAATCTCGCAGCGGTACCAGCGTTGCCAATGAAGAGTTCAGCTTTCTTTGCAGGGATTTTTCCACCCAAGCCTGTGACGGTCATTTCATGGTTGGCTTCATCGAGTTGCACATCAAAGCCCAAGGTTTGCAAGGCTTTGGCAAAGTAGCGCGAGTCATCAGAGAATAATGCGTTGGTCAAACGTGTTGTCCCATTGGCAAGGGCAGCGATCAACAGGGCACGGTTGGTCAGCGACTTGGAGCCAGGCACGCGGACCGTGGCATTCAATGGATGTGTGATCGGGTTGATCTTTAATGAGGGTGAGGTCATTGAGTTAGCATCTGATATTTAGTTTGTGCTTCATTCAAAATGGTTTCGAGTCTTACGAAATCTTCTGAAGATAAAGCAGCTTCAATATTTGCCAGCTCTTTTTGTAATCCATGGAATGCGTTCAAAACATTTTCACGATTGGATTGCAAAACACCTAACATCATCGAAGCAGATGTACCTGCAACTCTACTTGTGGACCTGAAACCAGTTCCAACAAATGAAGCAAAACTGTCAGGTGTGATAATAGCCAAGGCTGAGGCAAGTAGAAATGGCAGATGACTTGTCGCGGCCAGGATGCGGTCATGTTGGGTTGCGTCAAGAATACTGGCTCTCGCGCCAACCGCATCGATGATTTGATTGGCAGCAGATAAAGCTCGCGGCGATGTTCTTTCCAGCGGAGTCAACAAGAACGGCGCGGCGTAATATAAAGTTCTTTCTGCATTTGCCAATGAAAGTTTTTCCTTACCGCAGATGGGATGTCCGCCAATGGGGTCGAAGTGTTCGGGCAGGCGCGACATGGATTCAACGATCAACTTTTTCGTGGAGCCCAGATCCATCACAATACACGGATTGGATGTGTATGAATGGAGCTTCTCAAGCAGAGTCAAAATCGCAGGGACGGGCGCGGACAGGATGACCAGGTCCACCTCGGGGAGCAGCTTGGCAGGGTCGCTGTCAGCGTAGTCCACGATGTGTTGGGACAGAGCCAGCTCGAGTGTGGGAAGATGCGGGTCACATCCATAGAGCGCAGCACACTTGCCTCTCAGTCCCAAGGCGAGCGAGCCGCCCATCAATCCCAATCCGATGATGGCGATCTTGGACTCTGCGAGATTAAAGTCAGGCTGTGACATGTTGAGGGACGAGGCGACGATCCACCGCTTCAGCCACCGCCCGAACCTGCTTCACCATTTTGGCAAAAGCTTCAGGCGTGAGCGACTGCTTGCCATCGGAGATCGCGTGCGCGGGATCTTGATGCACTTCGACGATGACACCGTCAGCACCAGCAGCAACGCCAGCTTTGGCAATCGCAGAGACATAACCCGAGTCGCCGGTGGAATGACTGGGGTCAATGATGACAGGCAGATGGGTTAATTTTTTCAGAACGGGAATCGCATTGATATCAGTGGTGTTGCGCGTGGCAGTTTCAAACGTGCGGATACCGCGCTCACAAAGGACGACGCGGGTATTGCCGCCGCTGAGAATATATTCGCTTGCCATCAACATCTCTTCAATCGTAGCAGACATACCGCGCTTGAAAAGAATAGGCGTGCGCGTTTCACCAAGTGCGCGCAGCAAATTGAAGTTCTGCATATTGCGTGCGCCCAGTTGGAAGACGTCAACATATTTTTCCATCATGGCAATTTGCGAAACTGCCATCACTTCAACGACGATAGGCAAGCTGGTCTGTGCGCGGGCTTCTGCCATATATTCGAGTCCTTCTTCGCCGAGACCTTGAAAGGCATATGGCGATGTGCGCGGTTTGAAGACACCGCCGCGTAAAGCATTCGCGCCGGCTTCTTTAACAGCCTGCGCAATCTCTAAAATTTGCGCGCGCGACTCAACCGAGCATGGACCCGCAATGATTGGGATCTCGGTCCCACCAATGGCGAAACCATCGAGTTCAAAAACAGAATCCTGTTCATGGAACTGACGCGAAGCGAGTTTGTAAGGCTTGGAAATGCGTTGCACTTCCATCACGCCGGGCAGAGCTTCGAAGATTTCTTTCGCAACGTAGTGACCGTCACCAACGGCGCCGATGATGGTTTGTTCAACTCCGAAGATGGGATGTGAAGATAATTTTTGTTTTTCGATCTCGGCAATGACGGCGTCAATCTGTTCTCTGGGTGCACCGGGGTGCATGATGATCATCATGATGATTTTTCCTTTGGTGTTTGATTTATTATCGGTGGTCGAGTAGTTCCGAGCGACAGCGAGGAACGTATCGAGACCACAAATAACAGAAATAAATTTACTTACTTGGTGGTCTCGATATGCCTTTCGCAACGAACGCTCAACGCTACTCGACCACCGAATTATTTTTACGCCCAGCCCTGCTTCACATATTCGCCTTGAACCGTTGCGAGTTTGCGTCCCATGATCTGCGCGATCTGCCCGACCTGTTTCACCATCTCGGCAAATTTTTCAGGCTTGAGCGATTGCTTGCCGTCTGAGACCGCCTTTGCAGGGTCAGGATGAACTTCAATAATGAGACCATCTGCACCAGCAGCAATGCCCGCACGCGCAATCGCAGCGACATAATTCGCATGACCCGTGGAATGACTCGGGTCAAGGATAATAGGCAGATGCGTTAAATTTTTCAGAACAGGAATCGCATTGATATCGGTCGTGTTGCGTGTGGAGGTTTCAAACGTCCGAATGCCGCGCTCACACAACATCACACGGCTATTCCCCCCCGCCAAAATATATTCAGCCGACATAAGCAATTCTTCAACCGTGGCGGAGAGTCCGCGCTTGAGTAGAACCGCGGTGCGGGTCTCGCCAATGGCACGCAGCAAATTGAAGTTCTGCATGTTGCGTGCGCCCACTTGAAACACGTCCACATACTTGCTCATCACATCGAGTTGAACCTGTGACATGATCTCCACCACGATGGGTAGTCCCGTTTTCTCACGCGCCTCGGCAAGCAGTTCCAGTCCTTCTTCACCCAAGCCCTGAAACGCATACGGTGACGTGCGCGGCTTGAACACACCTCCACGTAAGGCGGACGCGCCCGCTTCTTTCACCGCAATAGCTGTCTCGATGATCTGCGAGCGGCTCTCCACTGAACACGGTCCCGCGATGATGGCGATCTCATTTCCGCCCACATTAAATCCATCCAACGAAATAATCGAATCTTCGGGATGGAACTGACGCGACGCCAGCTTATACGGTTGGGTAATGCGTTGAACGACCTCCACCCCATCCAAACTATCAAAGCGCTCGAGCGGAATGCTATGCGTCTCGCCGATCGCACCGATAATCGTCGCTTCGACACCCTGCGAAAGATGGACATTGAGTCCCGCCGCTTTGACAGAGGCGATAACAGCTTCCACCTGCTGTGGCGTGGCGTTGGCTTTCATTATAATCATCATGATAATTTCTCCAATTTCCGCTGGTTGAGTAGAGCGAGTGCTTTTCTCGCCCGTATCGAAACCAGCATGTTACAAGAATAATTTTGCTTATTGGTGGTTTCGATACGTCCCGCGAAAATCATGCGGGACTACTCAACCACCGAGGTTAGATTGTTACTGCGCAGCAACCAAGTCGGGTCTTAGTTTGACCGCTTCACGTAAATAGACGTGTGTGATCTTGTCTTGCGGCATTTCGGTGTTCCAATGGACCAGTACACGGATGACTCGCCGCAAACTACCGGGGACAGGAATCTCACGGGCACACATCATTGGGACGAGTCCCCAGCCCATTTGACGGGCACCCTGCGCGGGGAAGGTAGAAGCGAGATCGTCGGTCACAGTGAAGAGCGCACTTCCAACATCTTCAGGCTTCATGCTTTCGTTCGCATCCAAAATGGCTTCGAGTAATTCCCGCGTGGCTTCGAGAATCAAATCTGGTTCATCGGCTGAGACGGTGGTTGCGCCACGGATTCCACGGATTGACATAAAAGTGCTCCTATAATGTCTCTCCCCTTGCCCCTCTCCAAGCCTGGGAGGAGAACAGGATGGAGAGGGTGGAGGAGAGGAAATAAAAAGAGCGAGACCGTGTGGTCTCGCTCTTCTGCATACAGAGTTAGTTCCTGTCTACTTAAGCGCCACCAACGGCAACCGATTAGGAGCCGTAAAATAATAGTACGCAAACCAACGAGTGGACTTAAGCATGTTGGGCAGTATTCTATGACGGAGATGTGGATGCGTCAAGGGGGAAGTTTATTCAAGCCAGGTCAATCCGCTGAGATTACCAACAGGACTCGTGGATTAAGATATGATATAGAGGTCCTGTCATAAATAAATATCGTACTTAATCTATGCAAAAAATAATTTCTTCTGAGATTGTGGTTGCCTATTTACACTGCCAAAGGAAGGCATTTCTACTTATGTCAGAGGAAAAGGGCACCGATATAGAATTTGTAAACATTTTAACGGAACGGAAAAATCTTCAAAAAGACAAGTGCATAGCAAGCATCAACCCATCTAAGTTAGATATTCAAATCAACAAATCGAATAGTCGAAAAAGCTATGGGGATATTCTTGTTAATATCAATCTGAAATCCGAATATCTCGACGCCAATTGCGACATCCTTGAACGAGTTGACAAAGTGACCCCACCCAAAAAGATAAGTTATGAGCCAACCATTTTCATTGGTACGCGTAGCATCAACAATGAACATAAGCACGAATTGGCTTTTGCGGGATATGTTCTAGGTGAAATTGTTGGTCAAATTCCTGAAAAAGGTTTGATCGTGAATGCAGACGGAGAAAACCATAAGCTAAATCTAAAACCCCTCATGAAATCAGTACGCAGAATTATTTCGACTCTACAAGAATGGTTAGTATCCCCACCA
>Ga0180074_1000220_pt1 | contig 11730 bp, 8 predicted proteins | sample EasRiv366_16_10D_FD_121773 | JGI IMG/M metagenome (GOLD analysis project Ga0180074, IMG submission 121773) | Soil microbial communities from meander-bound floodplain in the East River, Colorado, USA - East River metaG ERMLT366_16_10D | ecosystem: Environmental > Terrestrial > Soil > Floodplain ...
ACCTAATATGCTTCACATTAAAGTTTGCAGGTTGGCCAGTTATAGCAACGCTTAACGGTGTGCAGGCATATGAAGTTACAGAAGTATGCTTACCCAATTTGGTCCTGCTTGATGTGAGAATGCCAAGAATGACTGGATATGAGGCCTGCAAAGCCATAAAAGCGCACCCTAATCTAAAACATATTCCTGTTGTATTTTTATCTGCCAAAGGGCAAGAAAGCGAACAACAGCAAGGTTTTGATGCAGGAGGAGAAGAATATTGGCTAAAACCCTTTTCGCCGGATCAACTTACCGAGAACATTAAGAGAATTATGCGAAAGTCCCGCTTAGGTATTTATGATGAACCCGACTAATCATCGACCTCAATTTTGAGCAGTTCAGTAAGGAATGACTAATGGCAAAAGACAGTCGTATGTGCTTTAGAGTCTCGTCTATCAGGTTCACTCTGACATGAAGGTGCAAGATAAGAATAACAAGATGGCACGTATATTAATTGCTAATGACGAACATGATCTCCGAGATTTGGTCGCTTTTACGCTGCGATTTGCAGAGCATAAGGTATTCGTAGCAATTAATGGAGAAGAAGTTGTGGAAACGGCGCTAAAGAGTTTCCCTGACCTCATTCTTATTGATGTTCGTATGCCGCGCATGACCGGTTATGAAGCCTGCAAGGAATTGAAACATAATCCGGATTTCAAAAATATTCCGATTGTTTTCCTTTCAGCGAAAGGGCAGGCCAGCGAGCTATAACAGGAGTTTGATGCTGGTGCTGACGAATATCTTCTAAACCGTTTGCTCCAGACCAACTTACAGCGCGGATCAAAGATATACTTATAAAGTATAGCTTTGGGATTTATGAGGAGTAAAACATGGAAAAAAACGATAAGCAAGATGATATTGATTTCTTGGTAAAAGAAGTCAAGCAATTGCGCAAAGAACGATCTGATCTCTTGCGTCGCCTAGCGCAAGCACAGGAACAACCCCACCAAACCTCTAATGGTCAATTTCCATTGGCAGAATTTAGCCGAATAACCGATGGTATTGTCCATGACATGCGCAATGGAATGGGCATTATTCGAAACACGGTCGGTTTCATGCGCGATGATCTTGTCGAGACCCCTCACGAGAAGAATATCCTGAAGATAACGCGCAGTCTGGATTTTTGCGAAGTAGTCCTGCGCAACTTATCCGCACTGGGCGGACAGGATGTCCTAAGACCAGAACAAGTCAACCTTGAAACGGTAGCCCGCGAAATATTTTTTATGCTGGAAAACAAACTTGTCGATGTGAAATTGGTGATCGAGGGCAGTGTAGAAAGGCCTGTCATATTGGCAGATGAAGGCCATATGAAGCAGGTTTTTATGAACCTAATCAAGAACGCTGCCGAATCCATGCCCGATGGAGGAACCATCACATTCCGGTTTCATCGAGAAGCAGATCTGATGCGCATCGAAATCCAGGATACAGGTCATGGCATCACGGAGGAAAATCAGCAACGCCTATTTCGCGAATTCTTTACTACCAAAGAACGAGGCTATGGGCTTGGTTTATTTATTGTACACACGATCGTAGAGCGGCATGGCGGGAAAATCAGTGTACGCAGCAAAATGGGAGAAGGCACTGTTTTTACTTTGTTAATGCCGGTTGAGGTTGAATGAAATGAAGAAGCCACGCATTTTAATCGTCGAAGATGATAATGATTGGCAGCAAATTTATATCGATAGCCTGTCTAAGTCCGCTTACGATATTACAGGCACAAGGAAAATCAAAGAGGCATTATCATTACTTAAAAGTGAAACCTTCGATGTTGTGATCACAGACTTGAAGATGCTTGAAGGTTTCGGGGAAAAGTCAGGGTTTGGTGTATTAAAACTAGCGAAGTCGCAAAATTCCGAAGTTCAGGTAATCATAATTACCGGGTTTGGTAGTGCAGATCACGCCATGCGCGCTATGATGGATGGTGCCTTTGACTATATAACAAAAGGACCAGACGTGCGTAATAAACTGGCATTAACTGTAAAAGGAGCCCTCGAAGTTATTTTAAGTAAAAACGGGCTACTCAGAGAATCTCAGCAAGATGATGTTCTACCCGATGCAAAACAAATTATCGGAAATAGTTCTAGCATGCGGGCGTTGTTTGAACAAATCCTGCAGGCATCTGAAAATGAAATCAATGTCCTTATTCAAGGCGAAAGCGGGACAGGAAAAAGGCTAATCGCCCAAACTATACATTTGCGTAGTCAAAGAACAAATGGCCCATTTTTAGTTGTTGATTGTGGACGATTATCCGAATCGGTATTAGAAGCAGAATTATTTGGGTACGAGATTGGAACAATGTATAGCGCAACTGAAGCCCGCCCGGGGAAATTTGAGCAGGCACAAGGCGGAACGATATTTCTTGATGGATTTGGTGATTTGGAAATCCAATTACAACGTCACCTGATCGGCGCAATTTGCGATAGACAGGTTGCGCGAATTGGTGGCAAAGCGCCAACTGCAATAGACGCCCGGATCATTGCATCAACCGATAAGGATTTGCACGCCTTAAGCAAAGCAGGGCAGTTCGAACGCCAATTGCTTGATACCTTGGGCGAGTTTGTTATCACAGTCCCACCACTCAGGAACCGAAAAGATGGTGATGACATTCCTACGCTCGCAGCCATGTTTTTAGAGCGTCACAACAAAAAACCTCAGGTGACTTTTTCTGCGGAGGCAATAGAATTACTTCGGAATTATGACTACCCAGGAAATGTCAGAGAACTGGAGAGCATAGTAAAGCACGCCTTGAGTATTTCGCGTGGCGCAACAATTTTGGCTGAGCACCTTCGCCCTGAAGTACGCGGGCTAAATAAATTAAAAAATGAGCAAAAAGATCCATCCACAATATTGCGAGTCTCGCCATTGAATGGCGGGGAGTGCACAAAGAAGGAAGAAATCATTCGTTTGTATTCTCCTCGGCGTGTGTTTGTAAATATCCCATATTCAAGTGATTTTTCAGAACACGAGAAGGTCATTCGTGAAACATTAGAGAGCTACAGCCTTGTTCCAGTCGTTTCGAAAGATCACTTAGAGCCTGGGATGCTCTTATGCAATGTATGTAAACTTCTCCAAACCTGTAAATACGGAATAACAGATATTTCTGAGGCTGGGACAAATGTCTTCTATGAATTGGGCTTAATGCACGCTATTGGTATCCATTGCGCTATTCTCAAGGACCATCGATCAAAAATGATGAGTGACATTGGTGGAATGTTTTATTTAGAATATACGAGTCCGCAGTCATTGAAAGCAAAACTGGAGTTGTGGATTCGAAGCCAAGTTAAAGAGGCAATATTCACTCAGGTGTCTCGTACCAAAACTAGTAATAGCAACGCTGATCAGCCTAATATTTATATTGGCGGTAATGTTCAAGGTAACGTTGTTATTGGTGGTGGCAACACCGTTAATCGGGATGTATCCACCCAAACAGGGTTGTCAGGAGATGAAGTCAAAGAACTCTTTGAACTGCTCTTTGCGAAAATCGATAATCAGCCAAATGTAACTCAGGCGGATAAAGCTGATATCAAGCAAGAAATTGAGGAGGTAAGACAAGAGCTTTCAAAGGGTGAACAAGCAAATGAATCCTTCCTTATACGGCGGCTCCGCAACATTGGGAGAATGGCTCCGGAAATACTTGAAGTCACATTGGCAACGATCACAAATCCAATTGCTGGGTTTGGGTTGATAGCAAAGAAAGTTGCAAAGAAAGCCAAAGCATAAGCAGAGTAGAATGAGCTGTACGACACACTCTAACGATTTTCACCATCCCTTTTGAGAAAACTGCGAATAAAGGCAAGATCGCGGTCACGGTCATCAATATTATGGCACATCGCAAAACCGGCTCCCAAAACAGCAACATAAAAGTACTATTGATCGCTGAAGAAGACCTTGTTCTCGAAGGCTGGGAACACGCTTTGAGTCAAGCCACCGATATTGAATTGCTTGAAGCCACAAAAAAATATTTGCTATATGCAAGATCTAGGCTTGCCTCTGCACCAGAGATCATTATTGTAGAGGCATCCTGGCTAAAAAATGCAGAACGCCGAAAATGGCTCCTTGATGCCAAAACAAAAACTCGCACAAAAATCATCGCGGTCATTGACAGTGCAAAAGAAGCCAAAAGAGTAAGACGGATCGGAGTCGTTGATGAAGCGATCCAATCTCCCTTTAGCAGCCAGCAACTCATTCATCTGATCAGAGGGCTAAGTCGAGACGACAAGAGTCTCTGCATGTATTATGCTGAACAATTGCAGGCCACCCCACCTGGTAACAAGCATTTTGACAAATATATTGAACTGGTGTCCAGCATCCTGCAACTGACCTTCGCCCAGTTACTTACCAACCCCCGCATTAAGAAAACGAGCTCATTAGAAGATAAATTCGTATATCTAACCTTTGAAAATAAATCAAACCATTCATTTTGGAGTGAGTTAAGGAAACGCTTCGGTACGAACTACATTATATTCTCTATGCAAAATACACCAGCCTCCTTTGAAAAACAGATCTGGAGGCTTGGAAAATATCTAACAGAGCCAATTGGTAGGCTTGGGTTTATCAACAACCGGCAACCGCCTGGCGACTCTTTGGACATGCTACAGCTTTCCATTTACGCAAACGAAGGGAAGATTATTATTATGTTGTTCGATAAACAGATTAGGTCTTTACTGGCTCTAAAAGCCGCCGGGGTTGAACCCACTGAATTGATTGAGGATATTTATCAGGAACTCATTATAGCTACCACCGAAACAAAAAGATAACCCCAAAGAGCCAGATAAAATTAGCCCTTTTTAGCAAGACTTTTTTGGTTTTTTATCCTACAATGCAGATACGCCGTCAATAAGATTGTATCCAATCTGATGTGAAATGATTGGGTAAGAACCGAAGCGAAAATGTCAAAAGTGGAAAAGAAGAAATCGTTGGGCGATTTGTTACCAGAGAATATCTTTGAAAAGTGGATAAAAGATATTGCGGGGGATAAACCGCCTGCAAGATTATTGCGTATGTCCGATCCCAGGTTGCGTGAACGAGCCGGACTGATTTACCGTGGTTTGGGATTTATCATCTGCATCGTCGTCTTCTATTTCTCGATATTTGGCGTTTTTCAGGAAAACCTCGGCAGTATATGGTTATGGTTGGGTATTTACCTCGCGTATCTTGTCGGGCTTGAACTGGTCCGGGTTCGGAAAAAAGAATGGTTTGATAATCAGCGCTTCCGCATCGTCAGGATCGTTATCAACATCCTCGCGATAACCTGGCTCATCAGTATTCCATCAACCATCCTATCTATCCTTGGTTTATTTTACACAGTGCCGATTTTCGCTTCGATCATATATTTTCCCGATAATCGCAAAGCGATAAGCTTGACCATTTTTCTATCATTGATCGGTTTGATTGTTGGAGGTATCTTCCTTTCACATCCCTATGCACTGTCCTATGTTCAATTCATTTTTATCCTCATCGTATTATCATTCTTCAGCTATGCCTTTTACTGGTTTCACAACAACATTATTTTCGGCTCAGATTTAATTAGCCGCGTAGCTATTCAACTTCACAAAACACTCGATGTGCAGGAATTGGCAAATTATATTGTTGGGATTGCCATTCGGCTGACAAGGGCAGATCGATCATTATTAATCATAGTAGACCCAAATTATCGAGGCTATGTAAAACACGCAGAGATCGGCTTCGAGCTAAAAACCGGGTTTTCGATCGAGCATGTCGCGGAAAAATGTTCGGTGATCGAAAGCGGAACGCCCTTCAACTGCCCTGATATGGCAAAACACTATAACAACCGAGATATATATTCCTCTTTCTTCACCTGTCAGCCAAAATCTGTTTTGGCGACGCCGTTGTTTAATCGAGTTGGTGGAGTCATTGGTGTTTTGACCGTAGCAAGCGATACCGCTTATCGATTTGACAGCACAACGAATGACCTGATGAACGGTTTCAGTTACCTCGTAAGCAGTGCCGTTGAAAACAGCCTGATCCACCGGCAATTGAAACTTCGTGAGATTAGAACACGGGCGATTACCCAGGATTTCGCGCGCGCGCGGGATGAAAGAGAAATATTCAATTTAATCCTTCATGAGACAAAGGAAATTTTGCCGAATGCTAATTGTGTGATGCATAAATTGGAGACATCTTCAAATCTAAATTATAGTCTCAAGGAATCAATACTTGTGCCCTGGATGTGGGATGCAGACAATTACAACCAGACTGATAATTCCATATCAGCCTCACCGACAAAATTTCGCTACGGTTCAGGGTTGGCTGGTCATGCCATCAAACTTCACGAACCAATCCTTGCCAACGATGCCGGGAAACATCCCTGGTTCGTAAAATTCAAACCAGATGATGATGCTATTCAATCTATACTTGTATGTCCGCTTTACGACCCCAACGGCAAAGTGGATTATGGAACGATCAGCGTATATTGTGATCATCTAAATGCATTTACGCAGGAGGATGAATTTGTTGTTTCATCATTGGCTCACCAAGCTTCATTGGCAATATCAAAAATCAAGGAACTTGAAGAATGGCAGGAACAAGGTGGGGTTCTTAGAAAAATTCTCAATGAGGTCAGGTATTTTGATTTTGGGGTTTCAGAATATGAGTTTTGCAATCAAATTGCACAAGCTGCCACAAAACTGTTGAACTTTAAGATGGCCAGAATTCGCCTCCTAGATACAAAAAACGAAGAATTAATCACTGTTGCCATGAGTGGGTTTTCTGAAGAAATAACAAAGAAATTAATCGGCCACACAATGCCATTCTCGACCCTAGAACCGTTTATTAATAACCAGTACCAGTTAGAGAGATCGTTTATCATCCCACATGGAGACCGCCGGTGGAAAGATATAGCAACTAAGTATTTTTATATTCCACCCGCACAGAAAAGAGTAAAAACCGAATGGAAACCTTACGATGCAATCTTGACACCGTTAATTGCACCATCCGGTCAAACTATTGGACTCCTAACATTGGATATGCCAAAAGATGGTACCTATCCCACCAAGAGTCTGATAAAGCCTATAGGTTTATATGCCAGTATGGTTGCTTGGGCTATAGAATTATCACGATATCAGCGCCGATTTCTTGATCAAAGGGATCGAACCAAATCCTTTATTGAGACGATTAGCGACGAGCTGACGCAGGGGCACGATTTTCAAACCCTAGGAGAGGTGGTTGTTCAAATCGGCGCGAAACTAATTAGCGCTGAGGGCTGCAACTTATTTATAGTCAGAGAGAACGAGATTGAACTAACCCACTCAACCTATCTGGCCGGTACTGATTACATTGGCAGGCGAAAACCGATATGCAGCGATCCTGGTTGTGGATTAACAGGTTGGGTTTCAAAAACGGGAAAGGTACTTCTCTATAATGGAGAAGAATATAAAAACCATCCAAGTTGGGCAGGGGAGGCAGGCCACCTAAACTACCTTTCCAGCCAGGCTTGCAAATCTGTATTATTAGTGCCTATCCTGGATGTCGATGACAAAGTCCTTGGAGTGCTGTCTTTGGAGAACAAACGGCGCTTTTCAGATCCTGCAGATTTTGATGAGGAAGATAAGGTTCGTGTAATAAAACTTGCGGAACAGCTGGCAAAGGCACTGATCAGGATTGGCAGATTTGAAGCGATCAAGAAATGGGAAAGTAAAGGACTCGAAGACGATTTGCATTTTCTCATTAATTGGTATCGTTTTGGCGTGCTAGCGCGAATCGAACAACTCGAAGGTGCGATTTATAAAGATGATCTTGTGAAAGCAAAACAATTAATGCCGGAATTGATTCGCAACGCAAGGAACAGCGTAAACGAGCTGAAAGCTTTGCACACGATGATCATCAATGAGTGTCTGGAAGCAAACGATCTTAAGGAAGGAATGGAAAGATTGATTGATGCCTGGAACAAACGAGTGGTTCCAGTTTACAAAGAAAACCTTCCAATGCAAATAATCCTTTCTTGCCCAAGCAATTTGGAAATCGAGGTGGCACTTAGAAACACGATTTTGCGCATCGCATCCGAAGCACTGTCGAATTCAATCTTCCATTCGGGTATCATTGAAAGTCCAAAAACCCAAGTCAAGATCGAGATAAAAGCCTCATCCAAAAAGATCACACTAAGAATCAGCGATAATGGAGTAGGTGTTAAAACTCTTCGAGAGGGAGTTGGCATAGATAGAATGAATCAATTAACCAAACAGGTTAATTCATGGGGTGGTATTATTGCCAAGTTAGTGATTAAGTCCCAACTTCAAAAAGGTACTCGCGTAGTATTTTCTGCAAGCTATAAAAATTAATGAAACCAAAGGAGAGACGATATGAGCAGACAATCGATTCGCGTCTTTTTAGCAGATGACCAATTAATAGCCAGAGAAGGACTAAAAGGAATCTTGGAAGGTGTAGCAGACATTGTGATAGTAGGCGAAGCCATCACTGCTCTCGAAGTTCCAAGAAAAGTAGACGAGACAAAGCCTAATATAGTTTTAATGGATTTAAAGTGGTTTGGAGATGAGAGTGCAGGATGGTCGGCTATTAGAGAATTGAAAAATAAATATTCGGAAGTAAAGGTAATAGCAATCACTGCTTATGAAAATCTTGTTCGGGATGCGCGATTGGCAGGTGCAGATGCTGTTTTACTGAAAACATTTACCAAAGAAGAACTTGTTAGCCTAGTTCTCGAACTAGCATTGAAGGAAACTACACAAACTTTGCGAGAAACAACAATTATTGAAGAGCTGACCCTAAGGGAATTAGATGTTGTAAAGTTGATAGCGGACGGACGTCGAGATAAGGAAATTGGCAAGTTACTAAATATATCAATTGCAACTGTCAAGAATCATGTAAAAAGTATTTTAGCGAAGTTAAATGTCACAAACAGAACCGAGGCAGCAAAAGTCGCTAGGGAAAAAGGACTTGTAAAATAGATTTCTATTTTTAGAATTTTATATAATAATAAATGGTTCAAAAGGAGCAAGATTATATGCTCCTTTTTTACTTTAAAAATTCAGTTCTTTTGAGAGATGAATATTCGTTGATCGCAGGTTATTCTAAAAGCAGATATGGTTTTACGATCTCGCATTCGTTGAGAGACGGAAGACCGAAAGGAGAATAATATGCGCACCATAATTGTTCTGCTCTTCGCGGTTTTTATCGGAGCTGGCTTTCTGCTTGCAGATAATATGCATATCCGCCAAGATTTCACTGTCATAAAACAACAAAACGCTCAATTGACCCAGGAAAACAATAATCTCATAATTGAACGTGACACCGTAATTGCCAATCTCAATGAGAGTAATCAAAAAAATGCTGAACTTGCTCAAAAAAATCAAATGCAAGATGAGCAAATTCGCCAACTGATCTCGGAGAACACAAATCTGAAAGATCAAAACATAAGTCTGCAAAGGAAAGCCGAAAGAATAAGTTTTTTCAACTCGTTTCAGTCGACTCTACCCAAGGCGTTAAGCTTCGTAATACTTTTGCCAATCGTACCAGCATCAATGGCTGCTACATACATATTTGTCCGCTACAATAAAAATCACACACAACATAAAGACACAAAGAAGCGACAAAACACTTTGGTTCAATTGACTGACGATGAAGTGAAGGAGATTATCCGCATCCGACGTGAAAAATGACAAAAACAATTGCTGAAAGGTAGGCTTTCGTTTTGAGAGCCTACCTTGTAATAAGATATTTTGGCCATCATAATTCACTATGCTGAGATAACACATAGAGAAAAGAATCTATCAGAATTCATCAGATAAGGAATGTACCCATAGGGGATGCTATCCATCATGTATTTAGAAATTAATCATATTTTCTTTGAAGGGACCTAAACATGTCTGAAATCAAACACGAATCATCAAAAGGATCGGCGTACTTTCCAAGTCTGTATCTGCTTGGACCAAGGAACTTCACTTGAGCATTTGGAATGATGCTAAAAACGCTATAGCCAGAAGCAAATCCTGAGCGCTGATAATCTGTTTATTCATAGAACTATCCATAAGGACAAAAGCATCATCCTACGAAAGCCCACCCATTCGCTCCACCGCATCCTGCAATTCCATATCGCTGGGTTGTGTGTAACGTGCCGTTGAATCCAGGCTTTTGTGCCCCAGGAGTTTGGACACTTCCACGAGAGAAGCACCACTATCCAGCAAACTTTTTGAATAGGTATGTCGCAGAGTATGTGGTGTGACATCTTCCAGATCCGCCTCCTTTGCATATCGAGATACAATTCGTTGAACAATGCGCGGCTGGACCGGTTCACCGCGTTGCCCAATAAAGACACGATCAGAAGTCACTTGTGGACGTACAGCGAGCCACTCGGTCAGTTGCTTTCGTGTTTCGTTCATCAAAGCCACCGCGCGTTGTTTTCGTCCCTTCCCATTTCGTACCATCAAAGATCCTTTCCGTTCACCAAGAGCAAGATCAGATATTCGCAAGTCACACAACTCCCCCACTCTCAAACCAGTAGCAAGCAACGTATTCACCATCACGGCATCGCGATATCGAATCAACCACAAGCGCGGATATTTCTCACGCGCGACACGCAAGTCATTCTCGATCGTGTTCAATAATTTGCGTTTTTGATTCTTGTCCAACCACCTCGGCGCCAGTGTGGCAACTTCCACAGGCTCAATATGCAGAGCTGGGTTCTCAGGAAAAAGTTTTGCCTTATCCGCGCCCCATTGCCCAAAGGAAGCCAAGGAGGCCAGGTGACGGCTGATCGTATTTGGGCTGGCAGCTTTCGCCATCAAATAATCGCGATACGCCCTCACATCCGCAGGCGATATACTTTCCATGGATCGATCAGATCCCAGCCATTTTTGAAACTGCTTCAAATCCGTTACGTATCCTTTGATCGTCATAGGCGACTTATCCATCTCCAGTAAATATTGTTGATATTGATCCAGTGTGTTCATGTGAATCTCCTGTTTACATTTATCTATGCTTCTTGCTTGTACCTGGTTACCAAAACTCAGGTCTACCCAACCTAATAGACATATCAACTAGACTTCGCACAATCAAATCCAGAGTTTTCGCTCATGCTGGCGACCTTGATTGTACGAACTTGATTTGATTCGTCTATAAGGTCCAAGCTGTGAGCGAAGAGCGACCACAACACCCAGGCTAAGGCTTTTTCGGTGTGGGACACTTCGGATTGGGATGGAAGGACCATGTCATCTTGAGCCATCAGAATTTGCGGACTCCGGATCCTCACATTCACGCCAAAGAATTGTGTGGAGGCAGCCCCCCAATCGCTCATGCTGACATGTACGAACAGCGGACCATCGGAACGCCAGCCATGCGCAGAAAGAAATGCATTGACCACGACCTGCATGCGATGCATGATGGTGGTGGGATTCCAACGCAGATTGCCCTTCCCGTTATGCAGGGTCTTGTTGAGCGGCTGACGCAACTTCCGCATCGCAAGATATTTGTTCAACAGATACAAAGACGCATACGGCACGGCTGCCTGTTCAAGATCAGATAGTTCGGAGTCATGTGACGCAGAATAGATTAAGCGCATGACATTCAGGAATTCAGGATCAGGCTTTGGGAATTGATCTTGGGCTGGTTGCACATTCTCCAGAAAGTCCTGCCATAGCGCAGCCAGCACCAGACGATCTTCCCGTGAATTGTGATAGAGAAATTCCTGCGGTGCAGCTTGTGATAAAGGTTGAATTG
>Ga0180074_1000221_pt1 | contig 11703 bp, 8 predicted proteins | sample EasRiv366_16_10D_FD_121773 | JGI IMG/M metagenome (GOLD analysis project Ga0180074, IMG submission 121773) | Soil microbial communities from meander-bound floodplain in the East River, Colorado, USA - East River metaG ERMLT366_16_10D | ecosystem: Environmental > Terrestrial > Soil > Floodplain ...
ACCACATCAAGGTATAGCTCAGCGTATTCCTCACTACTATGAAGCCCCAAAGTCAAAACCAACCAGCGGACACGTTACATCGAAGTCAATTCTTGGTGGGCTGCATCACAATTATTCCCGAATAAGACATCTGAATTAATTCATATTGTGCTGTACTAAACCTTCAAAGACCAAGGGTAAATCGTACAAATCAATGGTCCGAAAATTAAGTCTAAATGTATTTGGTTGCTTGTAAACAATGGAATGCCCAAAGATGAATCTTTTAGCGCGTGTCTGTAAATGAAAAAGGGCATGGATGAACAAAACCTGGCTATGAACTTCTCTAAGTCTGGCCGATGACGGAAGTAGCCAGCATACGGCACGGCAACATAGACCCAGATTGAGGCACTAACATCGGAGTTTAACTTTCCCTCTTGACTCTCACCTTGAATTTTGCTACTATGTTATCGTTCACGTGAACGATAACATGTCAAATAAAAGCAGGCAAGTTACGATTTCACAAGTAGCAAAAGAAGCTGGAGTTTCTTCCCAGACTGTATCCCGTGTTGTTAACAACCGACAAGAAATCACGCCTGAGACGCGCCAACACGTTCAAGAAATTATCAAACGTTTAGGTTATCAACCAAATGCGATTGCGCGTAGTTTGATTCAACGGAGAACTCATACCTTGGGGGTCGTGACTTCTGGTTTGGAGTATTTTGGTCCCTCCCATCTCTTGATTGGAGTAGAACAAGGTGCTAATCAAACTGGATTATCCATTCTCCTCAATCTCGTCCATCAGCCGGAAACCAGGGACATTGGATCAATCGTCACTGGTCTGATTTCGCGTCAAGTCGAGGGCATTATTTGGGCTGTGCCAGAAATTGGCGATAATCGGTCCTGGTTCCGAGAAAATTTGCCTCAACTTGCAGTTCCCGTGGTATTTCTGAGTACGCAGCCTAGAGAAAATCTAAATGTCGTTGAAATCGATAATCGACACGGTGCGTATATGGCGACCCAGCATCTGCTGGAAAGAGGCTATCGGAAAATCGGTCATATTTCTGGACCCTTGGACTGGTGGGCCGCGAGTGAGCGCCGGCGTGGTTGGCAGGATGCCCTTACGGTGGCTGGAGTTCCGTGTGGGGATGACCAAATTGTGGAGGGAAACTGGTCAGCCGAAAGCGGGGAACGTGGTTTGCATGAGCTATTAACAAAATTTCCGGATGTTCAAGCTGTCTTTGCCTGCAACGATCAGATGGCCCTTGGATTGATGCGAGCAGCGAGAAGTTTGGGAAAACGGATACCCGAAGATCTGGCTGTCGTTGGCTTTGACGATATCCCTGAATCGGCTTTTTACTATCCGCCTCTCACCACCGTTCGGCAAGGGCTTTATGAATTGGGTCATATCGCGGTTCAAACATTTATGAAATTGCGACAAGCCGAACAAAGGGATGAATCGATGACGACTGCTCACACAGTAATGCTGCAACCTCAATTAGTGATTAGAGAGAGTACGTAGCGTATTTATGAAAGGAGTAGGTGATCACACAAAACTTCGAATCTTCATCCGTGTAAATTCACGAGCTATTTAAAGAAAGAAGCATCTATCCCGTGGCTACGAACCCAGATAAATGCTTCTTAGTGGCGCTCATCCATCTGTAGAGAAAATTGCTCAGAGACAGATCCTAACTGCGCGCAACTAATTATATCTGAATACTAGGAGTATGTATATGTGTCATGTTAATTGGCTGCCTTTGAGAGGATAAGGAGGTGTATTGGGATTAATCATCTTTCTATTTCCTTCAGTTTTAAGACATTCGAACCTTTCATAATTAGATGAGGAGAAAGAAAATGTTAGCCAAAAAAATATTCAATTTCATGACAATCAGCGTCTTAATTGCGGTGCTGCTTTCAGCTTGTGCGCCTGCGACCAATGTCCCCACACAACCACCTGTAACCAGCGCGCCGGAAAGCACGTCGGTGGTGACTGAGTCTCCCGCTACGACCGAGGCACCCACGGAGGCAGTCAAGCCTTCGGGTAAGGTGACGATCTGGATGTGGAAATCTGCACATGACACACTTACCAACAGCGGCGTGCTTGATGCATTCGCCAAGGAATATCCAGATGTCCAGGTTGAGGTGGTGGAGTATCCCCCGGCCGATGTGTACCAAAAACTGCCACTCGCGCTACAAGCAGGTACTGGCGCACCAGATATCTCCCTTGTGGAAAACAGTCATCTCGCCCAAATTGTTTTCTTGGGTGGTCTTACCGATATGACCGAATGGGTTACGCCATACCTGGACAAAATGAATGCCTATAAGTGGGCAGACGCTAAACTCGATGACAAGTACTATGCCATGCCTTGGGATAGTGGTCCCGTGGTGTTCTATTACCGCCGGGATGTTTTCGAAGCGGCTGGCTTGCCATCGGATCCTGAGAGTGTTAGCAAAGCCGTGGCAACTTGGGATGATTACTTCAATATTTGCCAAACGATCATGGAGAAAACAGGCTCGGCGTGTTTCTCAAACAACAAAGCCAACAATTATGGCCGTTTATATGAGATGATGCTCTGGCAGCAGGGACTGGGTTACTACAATGCGGATGGTCATGTGACTGTGGACAGCCCGGAAAATATTGCCACACTGGAGACCTTGAAAAAATTCTGGGATGCCAACCTCACCTCGGATCAGCTGGAATGGACAGATGGCTGGTACGCGGAACTCGCAGCAGATACCTCAGCCAAACCAATAGCAACACTTGTCGAAGCCGCATGGATGGGCGCCTTCCTCAAAGGTTGGATCGCCCCAGGAACCGAAGGAAAGTGGGGCGTGGCCTTGATGCCAGCCATGGCGGATGGTCAGGTCCGTGCCGCGAACGATGGTGGATCGGCATTTGTCATCCCTGAGCAAAGCCAGAACAAAGAAGCTGCTTGGGCATTGACAGAATTCCTGTTCGGCCGCGTTGAAAATCAAGTGGCCATGTTCAAGTCCTCGGACTTCTTCCCGTCACTTGAAGCAGCCTACACGGATCCCGTCTTCAGCGAACCCGACCCGTTCTTTGCGAATCAGCCTGTCCGCCCAACCTATGTGGATGCGGTCAAGGAAGCACCGATCGCTTATGTGTATGGACCCAACTATCCGGAGATGAACGGGTTTGTTGCCACAGCCATTCAGAAAGTAGCCACCGGCGCGATGTCGGCTGCCGATGCACTCAAGGAAGCGGCCGATGCGATTCGCGCACAAACTGGAATGCCATAAAGCCCACAGACCAACGAGTTTTTTTACGCTATGAAGTGGGGGGACCTCCGTCTCCCCACTTCATCAAATACGCGCACTGTATTGATTGATAGAGGCCCGCCATGACTAAAACAACTGCCATGAATCAATCCGCCACATCTTTGTTAAGTAAGCTGCGCCGAAAATGGCTCGAGATCGTCAAGATGCGCTGGCCGTATCTTTTTATCTCACCGTTTTACATCCTCTTTCTGGTTTTCGGCGTGTACCCAATTCTCTTCTCTTTGTATTTAAGTTTCACCGAGTGGAAGGGCCTGGGACCCATCAAGTTTGTTGGATTGAAAAACTTTGAACTGCTGTTCAAGGATAAATTATTCTGGCAGTCGATGACCAATGGCGTGATCTTGTTTTTCCTATATGTACCCATCATGACATTTTTGGCGTTGGTCTTGGCGGTCATTCTAAATTCGAAACGTGTGCGCGGCTTTCGACTCTTCCGTACGATGATCTTCATCCCCTATATTATGAATATTGTTGCTGCGGGATTCACATTCCGCCTGATGTTGAACGAAAAATATGGTTTGGTCAACTTGATATTGGGCATTTTCCATATTCCTCCGGTACCCTGGCTGGAGAGCGTATGGGGCGGCCGGATTTCTCTTTGTTTACTCGTGATCTGGGCCTGGCTTGGATACAACATGGTGCTCATGCTGGCGGGTTTACAGACCATTCCAAACGAATTAACCGAAGCAGCGCTTATCGATGGTGCCAGCCCGACGCAGGCATTCTTCTATGTCACCATTCCGCTGATGCGGCCGGTCATTCTTTTTTCCGTTGTGCTTTCCACGATGGGTAGCTTTAATCTGTTTAGTGAAATTTATAACCTCACGCAAGGCGGACCAGTCAACGCCACCATCACCCCCGTGATCCTGATCTTTAGACACGCATTTACCAATTTTCGCCTTGGTTATGCTTCGGCGATGGCTTATCTTTATTTCCTTATTCTTTTTGTTCTGACCCTCGCCCAGTTCCGTTACTTTGGAGAGCAGGCAGATTAGGAGCATACCATGTTTACCCGGCGACTTTCTCTCTGGTTCACGGATTTTTTGATGTATGCCCTGCTGATTGGGATATCTATTTTTATGATGCTGCCCTTCATCTGGATGGTCAGCACCTCTTTGAAGCCCCCCGATGAGATCTTCGCGATTCCACCGATCATCATTTCCAAGCATTCCAGCCTAAGTGCGTATGTGTATTTGCAGCAACAATACAATATCCTTGGAATTGTAAAGAATACGTTCGTCATTGCCTTCAGTGCCACGATATTGCGTTTGTTCTTTTGTGCTTTGGGTGGGTATGGCTTTGCAAAATTCAAGTTTCCGGGTCAGGGCGCATTATTTGCTTTCCTGCTCGGGACGATGGTGATTCCCGGGGCCGTGACTTTAGTGCCGGTCTACATCATCATGCGCGATCTAAAGTGGATCGATACCTTCTGGCCGCTCATCATTCCTGGTGCTGCGAATGCATTCGGCATCTTCTTCATGCGACAATATATCATGTCGGTTTCGAATGAACTGATGGACGCGGCGCGTATCGATGGCGCAGGTGAATTTACAATCTTCTGGCGCATTATCCTGCCCATCATTGCGCCGGGTTTGACCAGTTTAGGGCTGATCTTTTTCATGGGATCCTGGAATGACTTTATCGGTCCTTTGATTTACTTGAAATCACCCGAACATTTCACCCTCCCACTGATTATTCGTTCCCTGATTGGACCCGTGGGACGTACGGTCTATGATGTGCAGATGGCGACGTCCGTAATTAGCTTGATTCCATTGTTGATTATTTTCTTGATCTTCCAGCGTCGGTTTGTGGAAGGCATTACTGCTGGTGCAGTCAAAGGTTAAGATCGTTCGTATGCATCGACCCCAGGAGGAGAAGGATATGTTTCGTTTTGGTGTGGATTATTATCCCGAACAATGGCCCGATGCGCGTTGGCCTGTGGATGCTCAATTGATGGCGGAGGCGGGTTTCAATGTTGTGCGCATGGCGGAATTTGCCTGGTCCAGGATGGAGACCACGGAGGGGCAATACGATTTCGATTGGCTTGATCGTGCGATCGAGATCCTTCAATCAAAAGGCATCCAAGTGGTTCTCGGGACGCCAACGGCCTCACCACCCCCTTGGTTGATGAAAAAGAATCTGGAGTTGTTCCGGATGCGAGAAGACGGTCAACGTGTCACATTTGGTAACCGCCGCGAATATTGTCCCAATAATCCCATCTACCATGAATACTCTCGTCGCATCGTGATCAAAATGGCGGAGCATTATACAGGTCATCCTGCTATCGTCGGCTGGCAGATTGACAACGAATTCGGCGACCGCTGTTACTGTCCAACCTGTGCAGAGAAATTCCAAAACTGGCTACGTAGTCGTTATGAAGCATTGGATGAACTGAACGAGAAATGGGGGACTGCCTTTTGGAGTCACACCTATAACGACTGGACTGAGATCCCGGTCCCTCTCACGACAGGTGGATCGCCAAACCCCGGTCTGGCACTGGACTTTTACCGCTTCTGCTCCGATTCGTATGTTTCCTATCAACAGCAGCAGATCGATATTTTGCGCGCCAGGTGCCCGGGTCATTTCATAACGCATAACCTGATGGGCTTTACCTATGACCGTTTGAACTACTTCGATCTGGCACGCAATCTGGATTTTGTTTCCTGGGACAATTATCCCCGCATGCAATGGACCATGGAAAATGGCGTGGACCCCAGTTCCATGGCGCTCAACCTGGATACGATGCGTGGGCTGAAATCCAAAAATATCTGGATCATGGAACAACAGGCCGGGCAGGGAGGCTGGGAGATATTAAGTGTTGCCCCACGCCCCGGAGAATTGCGGCTTTGGGCGTACCAATCTATTGCGCATGGCGCAGACGCGATCGTTTTCTTCCGTTGGCGTACGGCGCGCTTTGGCACGGAGCAATATTGGCATGGTTTGCTGGATCATGATGCAACTCCTGGTCGTCGCTATGAAGAGATCAAGCGGATGGGTGCGGAAATCCAACAAAGCGGAGATGAAATTTTTGGTGCGCAAATCAAATCGCGGGTGGCGATGCTGCTATCGTATGACTCGCGCTTCGCCTTCCAGATCCAACCCAATAATCCTCGCTTTCATTACCCCGAGCACTTCCATCAAATCTATCGCGCTTTTTATCAGCAGCATGCTTCGATAGACATTGCGGCCCCCAATGCAGACTTGTCCTCCTATCAACTCGTGATCGCTCCGGCATTACATCTGGTGACAGGTGTGATTGCCGACAATTTGAAACGTTATGTTCAAGGAGGTGGCACGTTAGTAGTTACCCAGCGCACGGGCGTAAAGAATGAATCGAATGCGGTAGTTAATCAAAGGCTGCCGGGATTGCTGGCGGAAATCTGTGGAGTGGAAGTGGAAGATTATGACTCCCTCAGCAGTCATATGCAGAACTGCCTGGAATTTACCATCCCTGAACTTGTCGACACTGCTTGTGTGACAGTTGGTGTATTGTGCGATATTCTCAAACCGACGTCAGCAAACGTCGTAGCCCGCTATCAGCAGGATTACTATGCAGGTAAACCCGCTATCACTCTCAATCAATATGGCGCAGGACGTGCAATCTATATTGGTGCGGTGGGGGATGAACAGTTATATGACGTGCTAGCCAAATGGTTATTGGATACTACCGGAATACAAAACACTTTCACAGTTCCTTCAGGTGTCGAAATAGCCCAGCGCAGTCAGGGAGATCAAATACTCCATTTTGTGTTGAACCACACGAACAGCCTGCAGACGATACATCTTGAAAACCACCACACGAATCTGCTGACCAGAAAGCAACTTCAGGGCGATGTGCAATTGGAACCACTTGATGTGTTGATCCTCGCTTCATTGAGTAAGGAATAGAAAGTTCCATCCATAGGATATCAGTGACGATGAGTAATCGTATTCGCTTTGCGATCGTTGGTACAGGAAAACGCAGTGATTACCTGTATGCACCTTTACTCAACCTCTTGCAGGACGATGTAGAGTTCGTAGGTGTATGGGGCAGGTCGGAGGAGAAAGCGCGCGAACTTGGCGAAAAATATCACGTCCCCTGGTTTACAGATCTTGGTCAAATGCGGAACGAGTTGCAGGTGGACGCCGCGATTGTTTCCGTGGCGAACCGTGCGAATGGCGAAGTTGGACGGCGCGTTATTGACCTGGGGCTACATGTGCTGCTCGAAACGCCAATTGCCAACCGTCTGGACGATGCAGATGCGATCATCGCAAAAGCTAATAATCTGAAAGTCGAGGTCGCGGAACAGTATTACCGACGCCCAATGGAGCGCATGAAGCGCCAATTGATCGATGCAGGTGTGTTTGGTCGAGTCTGGGTTGCCTATAACGATTTTATGGGACATGACTATCACGGCATGAGTCTCCTCAGAAGTTATATCGGGTTTGACGAGCCAGTGGTTTCCGTGATGGGGGCCGCGTCTACTTTCCCGGTCCACCCACATTATTCCTGGATATCACATCAGACGGAAAAACGGGATGAGGAATGGCAACATGCCACTCTGCATTTTGCGAATGGGGCATTGGGGTTTTTTAACTGGTCGAGCATCGCCTATGACTCGGCTTTACGCTGGCAGCGTTCGACACGATTCTTTGGTGAGCGGGGGATGGCTTACGGCGATGATTTGACAACGCTCACTCCTGACGGGAAGGATCCACAACGCATTGAGATAAGGCGCTATTTCCATAATATTGGAGGGATGGAGACTCTCACTGAGCTGGTCGCGCGTACGTCACCGGAAATTGTGTGGCGCAACCCCTTCCGTGCTTATTACATGGAAGATGAAATGATCGCCGTTGCTGACTGTTTGATGAGTGTGATTCATGCAATCTGCGAGAATAAGCCACCTGAATATGGCGCACAGCAAGCCCGAAAGGATCAGGAACTCACACTGGCGATGCATGAATCGATCAATCATGCGGGTGCAAATACCATGTTGCCTCTTCAGTATGCATAGGGATCATGGTCCAGTAAAGCATATGACCGAATTTCATAAGAAGCAAAAAGGAAATGATGAAGATAGTTTTGCGGCGTTGCATGGCTTTGAGCTTAACAACAATGATCTTTCTTGTTTCACTCAGTTGTGGCGCAGTGCCTACGGCTGTGTCAACTCCCTCTGAGGTTGCAACCATGAATTCCTATCCCATATTCGTAGTTTTGCCCATTTCCGTTCCACTAACAGGAGAGTGGCGCTTTTCTATTGACAAGGATCAGATAGGAGAACAGCAAGGCTGGGCGGATTCCAACTTTGACGATTCGTCATGGGTCGCTGTTCATGTTCCTCATACCTGGAATGTAATGCACGAATATTCTGAATATGAAGGAATTGGCTGGTATCGCCGAACGTTTGCCCTTCCCGAAGCGTCTCAGAATGCCCACGTGCGCCTCAGGTTTGACGCGGTTTTTTATTTGGCACGTGTCTGGCTGAATGGTCAATATGTTGGTCAGCATGAGGGCGGGTACACATCCTTCGAGTTTGATGTGACTTCCCTTGTTAAGAATGGCGAAACGAACGTCCTTGCTGTCCAAGTGGATAACCTGCGCGCCACAAATCGGATTCCGGTCGTTATCCGTCCGGATTGGTCATTCGACTGGTGGAATTATGGAGGCATCACCCGTGATGTTTCACTGGAGATCACGAGCAATGCCTATATTGCTCACCAACAGATTGTTTCCACTCCGCATCTGACTGGTATGGATGAAGCGGATTCGGCGAAAATAACCACCACGATCACGATCCGCAATACCTCAGACCTTACACTACAGGGTAAGATCCGGGCCGATCTGTTCGAGGATGCGACCGGTGTGTCTGTGTTATCGTCTCCTATTTCATCTGCTGTCCATATCTCTGCCAAAGGAAATGCTGAAGTTCCAATGGAGGTCACGATCACATCTCCAAAGCTTTGGCATTTTGATCACCCGAATCTATATCGCTGGTCCGTTTCACTGCTCGACGCGGATGGACACGTTTTACATACGAACGAGGTGACGATTGGCATTCGTTCGGTCGAACTCAAGGATGGACATTTCTATCTGAATGGCGAACCGGTCCGTCTGGTTGGTGTCACACGTCATGCGGATTATCCTGGGCAGGGTTCTGCAGAAACAATCAGTGCCATGGCGACAGATTACGATGATTTGAAAACCCTCAATGAAGTGCTTTCGCGACCTGTACATTATCCTCAACATAAATTTATCCTGGATTATGCTGATCGACATGGTATCCTGCTCATCCCGGAAGTCCCCGCCTGGCAACTCACCCAGGAGCAGATGTACGGCGAACAGATGCGGGAACTGGAGAAACAACAATTGCGCGAGATGACCCTGGAAGATTTCAATCATCCGTCTGTGTGGGCTTGGAGCGTCGGAAACGAAATCGAATCGAATACAGGTTCAGGTGTGGAATTTGTAAAGGAAATGATCGCTGTGGGGACCCCCTACTTCCAGCTTGAATCCAGAGGAATATTATTTTGTGCCCGAGGGTACCGCCTCCGATTCAGAAGCAGCCGATCTTGTGCGACGTCAATTGATTACCGAACAATTGGAAATATTCCGCAGCAAGCCCTTTGTGGCCGGAGCCATTTTCTGGACCTATCAGGATTACCGTACTCGCAGTAATTTCATCATGGGGCTTGTGGATGCCGAGCGCAATCGACGCGGGTCTTGGGATGTTCTGCGTGAGGAATATGCTCCTCTATTGATAGATTCTCTTAAGAGCTGGAGCGAATGGCTATCATATGAAGGATCAGCCTTTGGCAGACCTGCAGTTGGCAGCCCAAAGGATTCTCAATGGAGAGCGCTGGATCTCCGGCAGCCTGGTTGACCGGCTTGCAAACCACCGTGCCACGCCCTCCTCACTTCCCAATACTCCCTGGCTGACCCGCAGACAGCGCGAATTATTAAGGCTCATTGCGCAAGGTGCCGATAATCGGACGATTGCATCAACTTTGGATTTGAGTGTCAAGACAGTTGAAAATCACTTGACTGCTGTATATCGTGTTTTAGGCGTAGACAGTAGACTCAAAGCAATGAGCTACGCGTTGCGTCATCCTGAAGTATTGGCTTCAAGCGGACAGGAAATGGTTGGGGCGCAGCCTGCCCAGGTCGAACATGCCCTAACTGTTTTAGTGGTGGATGACAATACACGCTACCGTCAGCAGCTTATTCGATTGATCGGAAAGGTATATTCATCATCAGTGCTTTATGAAGCCGAAAATGTATCCGAAGCTTTGAGTTTGGGGGAACAGGTCAAGCCTCAGCTTGCCTTCATTGATGTCGTTTTGGATGATGAAGATGGGATTTTGTGTGCGCGTCGGTTGCGTACCATTTCACCTCTGACGCGGATTATTGTTATAAGCGCCTATCCAGATCGTGAATTTAGACGCCAGGCATTATCTGCCGGTGTAATTGCTTTTTTGGATAAAAAAGATCTCGACACAGCTTCCATGCGACAAGTGATCGAGGATGCGCTTAGATAAAGACGATGCATATGGCGGATACGTTGCTGCAATATCGCCCAAATCTCGTGTTAGGCTGAATCAACCCATTCCAGAATCTCTGAACCCCTGTGGTGACACCCCTGTGACCTTGTGAAACACGCGGCTGAAATATGCCTGATCTTTGAAACCCACCTGCCGGGCAATGGAGCCGATAGTTTCAGTTGTGTTTATCAGCAATTGTTTTGATTGAAGCACGCGATAGCGATTCAAATAATCCCACGGAGAGATGTTCAACTCGCGGTTGAAGACGCGGCTCAGGTAATCTTCGCTCACGCCGACAGCTTCAGCAATTTCCCATCTTGAAACGGAATGTGTGTAATTCTGGTGCAGATAAACGATAGCTTGTTTGACAAGTGCGCTGGTGTGTGCGGGCAGAGTTTCTGCACCGAAGATCGCGCGGTTCAGTGCAGTGACTGTTTCTTCATCCGACCAAATTCCCTTGCTCTGTAATGTAACACGCGTATGACTCTCGATGCGTTTGACATCTTCCAACCCCAACACTTTGTTGCTCAAGATAATGACGGGGACTTGACGCAAGTTTGAGTCTGCACGCATTTGATCAAGCACGTCTGCGCCGCTCAAGTTGGGCATGACCAGATCCAGCAACACCAACGATGGGATTTCCTTTGCCATTACGGCTAAGGCAACTTCGCCATTCTCTGCCAAACGGATGATGTAATTTGGTAAACCTTCTTCCACCAACTGTTTATGTGATGCGCGTATTTGCGGGTCGTCATCCACGATCAGGATTGAACCTGATTCCTGTGTTGGACTCATCGCAATGACTGCTTCGAGCAAGGTCTTTGTATTCGATGATTTGACAATGAAGCCTGTCATACCAACCTGCTCTTGAGAGAGTTGACCGTAAAGAATGAACGGCGCTTGACT
>Ga0180074_1000222_pt1 | contig 11691 bp, 13 predicted proteins | sample EasRiv366_16_10D_FD_121773 | JGI IMG/M metagenome (GOLD analysis project Ga0180074, IMG submission 121773) | Soil microbial communities from meander-bound floodplain in the East River, Colorado, USA - East River metaG ERMLT366_16_10D | ecosystem: Environmental > Terrestrial > Soil > Floodplain ...
GGGTTACTCGCCTCTCATCGACCTATCCAACAACTCCAAAATATCCAACACGCCGACATGCTCATTGCCCGTGGACTTGACTGCATCCTCAAAGCGCGAGACTTCAAACGGACAAGCCACTGCTAGCACATTCGCGCCCGTAGAGGCGGCTTCCATCGCGCGTTTTTCAGAGAGGCGCATGGTGGTGTGCTTCTGAGTAAACGAGTCCATCCACATGCCACCACCGCCACCGCCGCAGCAATATCCGTTTTCGCGGTTGCGCGCCATTTCAACGAGTTCCACACCAGGGATTGCTTCCAGCAGTTTGCGCGGGGCTTCGTACTCGCCGTTGTGACGTCCGAGATAACAAGGATCGTGATAGGTAATCTTTTTGTTGACGGGATGCTTGAGCATTGGCTTGAGTTGGTCAAGATAACGAGCAAGGAAAGTGGTGTAGTGGAGCACAGGGCGTTCAAAACCATATTTTGGGTACACGTTTTTGAAAGCGTTGAGTTCGTGTGGACCTGTAACAACGAGTTCTTTCCATTCATATTTATTGAAGGTCTCGATGTTGTACTCGGTCATCATCTCAAAGAGACCCTTCTCACCCGCCAAACGTTGGGAGTCGGCGTCATCTTTTTCTTCTTTGCCGAGGATGGCAAAGTCAATACCAAGTGCAGTGAAGATGCGTGCGGCAGCGGACGCCGCGTCAATGCCACGCGCATGATAGGAAGGATACGAACCAACATACCAAAGCACGTCCACTGGACGCGCGACATCTTTGATGATCGGAATGGGCACGCCCGCATTTTGAATCCACGCGTCACGTTTGCGTTGCGGCTGTCCGAGCGGATTTCCGGACTTGGCGGTATTTTCAAATGCCTGTTGCAATTCAGGCGGGACAAACTTTCCATCCAAAATCGCCTGCTCACGTGCGGCAGGCATGATCTTGATCATGTCCACTTCTTTGGGGCAGACGCGCAGACAATTTTTACAAGTGGTACAAAGCCAGAGCTCGGGCGCTTCGGTCAAATCCATGCCAGTTTGGGCATAGCGATACAATTTGCGCGGACCATAATTACCGACAATATCCACAGGGCAGACGGGTACACACTTGGCGCACTGATAACAATTGGCGAATGATTCTGCGTTTGGCAGGTCTGCAATTTTTTCTATCAGTTCGGGTGTGTACTCGAAGATCGTCCGCTGTTCGAACATGCGGTTCCAGTGACCAGAAATATCCACGCCATCCACTACGGCATGTTCTTTTTCTACATACTTGGCTTTGATTGGACCAGCAGGCATAAGTTATGGTCTCCTTGATTTTTGCATTTGGTGGTCGAGTAGTTCCGAGCGATAGCGAGGAACGTATCGAGACCACATGTTTGCAAGTTACTTGATGGTCTCGAACGAGAAAAGCACTTGCTCTACTCGACCATCGGCGTTTCTTCTTCTTTTATCTTCTTCAATCCCAGCAACTTCCGTGCCATGTTCGGGAGTGAAGGCAACAAATTATTAAACTCGCGACTCAATCTCCAACTGGTTGTGCCGTAAAGATAAACGTTATACGCACAAGCCAGAAACGCACTGTTGGCAAACTGTGCACGTTTTTCATTCGCCATCAACTCATCGGTCCACAAGCCTGTGCCTTCACCAAACTTTAGACTCATTGCCGAGACTGCACCTACGCGGGCGTATCCATCAGCGATGTTATCAGCGAGCAAGTTATGTGTACTGCCTGCGAGTAACGGCAGAATACCTGTGCCTGTGGTTGGGTCCCAGAGCCAGCGAGTCCATAACCAGTATTCATTGGGCGATGTGTTGTGTAAAAGTCCAGAGGCAAGTTCTAACGCAAGCCTTGTGTCGAGTGCGTTGACCTTCTCAACGAAGTTCGCTACTCGCGCAGGAGTGGGCGCTTTGCCATTTAGTAATTCATTAAAGATGGTGTAGTCGCTTTGCACAAAGTAATTAGTAATTGTCCTTGCATTGGCTCGTGTGTGCGTGACCGCGGCAGCGATGTCAGCGAAGGAAGATGTCCATTGAGGCGAATCAACTTTCAGATTAAGAAAGAGGCGTTCATGTCGAGCAGATAATTCGTCTGCGATGGAAATCACATCATCCGAAGAAACTTGCTTGAGCGCTTCCTGCAAAGTCTCTTCAAGGATGGGATCGTCGGGTCCCGTTTTTTGTTTGACGATGTGACTCTGTCGCTGAGGTAAAGCCATGTTATGCCATCGCCATCACTTTGCGGACGGACGCAAGCGCGCGTGCCGCGGCGAGACCCGCTGTTGAAATCGAGTCATCGAGATCGGCAGGACCCGACGCCGCGCCAGCAACAAAGATGCCGTCCTTCGATGTCGCAACAGGGTCAAGCCCGCCCGCGCCGCCCGCCTCGATGAAGCCGTATTTATTTTGTTGAATGCCAAGCAGTTGCGCAATGGCACGCGTGCCCGCGCTCGGCTCCATGCCAACCGAAAGCACGATCATATCCATCGTCACTTCCATCGGGCGGCTCATCGTTGTATCTTCGCCGCGCACCAACAGTTGATTGCCCTTCGGTAGCACCTCACTGATCACACCCTTTATATAATTGACGTGATATTTTTCCTGTGCGGGCCAGTAGATTTCATTTTCCCAATAACCGTACATGCGCATGTCAATGTAGAAAATAAAAACTTTTGAATCGGGAATTTGTTCACGCAATTCAATCGCCTGCTTGCTTGCGATGCCGCAACAAACTTTGGAACAATATTCATTTCCAATTTGACGATCACGCGAACCCACGCATTGCACGAACGCGATCTTCTTCGGCGCTTCACCATTCGACGGTCGCACCACGTTGTGTTCGCGCAACATTTTTTCGAGATCAGTGAGCGTGATCACATCGGGAAACGAATAGTAGTTATAGTATTGCGTCGCGCGACCCGGGTCAAAATGCTGGAAGCCTGTGGCGACAATGACCGCGCCCACATTGAGGGACTCGGCTCCGCCACCCGCTTCAATTTCGACTGTGAAGTTGCCAGCGCTTCCAGACACAGACTTCACTTCGGCTTGATACTTCACCTGCACGTTCGGGTTGCTCGTGACCGCAGCAGCCATTTCAGCCATGGCTTCAGATGCATCGCGCCAATGATGAGTCAACTTGGCGTAGTTCTCGCGGTCAGGTGTGCCACCGAGACGTTCACGCTTTTCAATGAGAATGGCTTCCCCGCCCAGTTCAGCCACGCAACGCGCGGATTCGAGTCCCGATGGTCCGCCGCCGATGATGAGTACTTTTCCAGATGTCATGTTTAGTCCTCCGAATTTATTTTGCGTAGTGGACGCTCTCTAGCGTCCACGTTGGCGTTAGAGAACGCCAACTACGCAAATTATTTTTACGCCGTCAAGTTAATCGGTTGATCTGCATCCTGCCAAGTGATTCCAGATTTTGTACCAGCACGGATTTGATCGAGATCGCCCTGGAACTCGTCCCAATATTTCTGCCAGTTGATTCCAAGTTTCTCCAAAAACGGACGCCAGTCCGTGGAATGCCAATGGAATTGCACTACGCGGAAGGGATGTGCGCCCATTGCTAATGCCGCAACTTGGGCATCAGACAATACAGGCACACCCACTTTGCGATCATGTGCCTTTGCCGCGAATTGACTCTTATCCAATGTCGTTACACAACCAGTATCATGTGTCACCGTCAGATCAGGGTTAGCTTCATTAATCATCGTTTCAATTTTTCGAAGCACTGCGTAAGAACGAGTAAAGTCGCGCTGTACCAGCACATGCCGGAAACCAAACCCACAGCAATCGAACCAAGTGGAATAATCCGCGACGTTGACGCCGAGTTTTTCGAGCAACGCAGTGACAACCGCGGTGCGTTGTCCGCCGTAGATTTCGGGGTCGTAGATGGCGTCTTCCGCGACGATTTTGTAGTAGTGACAGGCAGGATGCACCGTCGCGGTGATCGCGCTCATGTCGACGAGTTGGCGCTCGGCGAATCGATCACGCATGGCATACACCCACTCACTGTAATGCACGATCTCTTCAGGGATGACCAACGGCTTACCCATCTTATCGAGAATGCGGCGGACTTCGTCGCGCAGTTCCTTGTGATGGACCAGTTGTTCGCGGATTTCCTTGTAATGTCCAAACGATGTGCCACAATGGATCATCGGGAAGTATCCCGTTTCATACGCGGCAGCAAAGTTTCGTGACATGACCGCGGCCTGTCCCACCGCGTTGGATGCGCCCGAAGCGTAATAGTTCCAACCCGTGCAGGATGTTTGATCTGTGGGATCGTGATAATCCAAATTGAATTGACGGTGAAGCCAGAGAATGGACGATGCATAACCAGGGATGTGTCCACAATGGCCACAGGATTTGTGATGCCATGTGTGTTCGATGGGAATCTTCTTCATGCGTCCATATTTTGTGGGAAACTCAACATAATCACCTTTTATTCTTTGCAGAATAATCTCACCCTTGGCTTCAAGTTCCAGTAACCGATCATGCATATCTTCGGTCGGCGCAATAGACGCGTCACGAACGACAGGATGTGATTTTCGTTCAAGGATCTGTTCGACAGTAGTTAAGTTTTCGGTCATGGTGAGTCTCCATTCTCAGTGTGGATCAAACCAATAAAACACGATCAAACTCAGATTAGGGATGAAGCGAGGAGATTGCTTCGTCGCAAACTGCACTCCTCGCAATGACATTTCCTATCCTTCTTCCAATTCTTCCTGCATGACTTCGGTCAACAAGTCGTATAAACTTTCGTCCAGTTCCTTGATGATGTCCATGTTGCCCGACTCAAACCAAATGGTGTAAAGCTCAAGCAATGTCTTGCGATCGGTGCGCCAAGCGACATCCGTGAGTCCGCGGATTGAATCCATCGGAATGGCTTTGCGCCAAGCGACCATGTTTGAGGAGAATTCCTGCACCCACGGCCCCCAATCAGGGAAGAAATCAGGTTGGAGCATATCGGGCGAGACTTGATTGCCCTTTAGCATAACCTTATAGATCACACGGCTGTAGCCCTGCAATGCATCTTTTGATTCTTGTAATCCGTTTTTGAGGGAGACTTCACGCAAAATCGTGACCAAGCCCCCAGGATTATTCTGACGCGGACAGCGCACACACGAAAAGCATTGCGCACAATTCCAAATATCTTCAGTGATGATGTCGTAGATGCGTTCAACATCCTCGCGTGCAATTGCCTGTGCGATCACGCGCGGACTGAAATCATAGAAACGTGCCGAGGGACATGCCGATACACAAATGCCGCACTCATAACAGCCATAGATGAAGTCTTTGTAGCGCACATCGTTTTTGACTTCGAGAAAAAGACGTTCCTTCTCTTCGTAAGTCGCTTCGGGGTGACGATTTTCAGCCTTGCCCGGATTCCAGTTTTCTAACGTGGTAGGCATTGTGCCTCCTGAAAAACTTTTTTAAACACAAAGGACACGAAGTACACCAAGGTGGTTTGAGTGATGATTGTGGTTCTTTGTTTAAAACTTTCGCAAAAGATGATCAAAAAGAAGGAAACAAGTTGCGCTTTACAACAAACCTTTGTGACTTTTGTGTAATTCGTGGTTAATGTTCTTAAAAAGCGATCACCGCATCGGCATCGCAAGCCATGTCGTTAAACGCTGCGCCGCCGATCATTTCAACGCCTTCGATCATGTCATCCATGGTGTAGCCATGTAGATCAAGTGAAGGCTGACAGACGAGTAGACGTACGCCCATCTCTACAGCTTGATCGATAAAATACTTTAATTCCTTACCAAAGCCACCCTTGCGCGGAATGACAATTTTGTTGCCATTCTCTTTTGCCACGCACTGCGGTCCGTTCATTGTGAAATAAATACACACCTCGTTATCCATTGCCGCCCCCGCGGTGGCAAGGAAGAAGGGAGTCGCTGTTCGTTCAGGATCTTTTTCCCCGTGAGTCTGAACGTAGAGAATCTTCTTTACATCTGGGTCGTTCGTCTTCCAGACACTCATACTGCCCTCGCCTTTTATTAATTCCTAAAAACTTGCAACCGCTTCGTCAACGCTCGCATACGAGCCAAGTTTTTGATTCAAACCAACGGTGTACAAAACCGAGTTGACGGATTCTGGAACGGACGCCAGTCTGACCACGCCTCCGTTTTTTTCTACTGCTTGTGACGCTTTCACAATGGCACGAATCCCTGCAGAAGACATGTAGTCCACGGCTTTGAGATTCAACACCAGCCTGGAATTCCCGCCAATGATTTTGGTCAACTCTGTGTCTAATGCGGGAGCGGTGTCAGAATCAATCCGTCCGCTGACTGTCACCACTGCGATGCTTCCTTTTGTCTCGGTTTGAACAGATAAATTATCCATTATTCTCCTCACGATTCAAATTCAGCGGTCAAATCATATTAACCGCCGAATCGAGCTACATATTAATGATTAGATGAACAACTGCACTTCCGCATCCGCAGCATATTCAAGGAATGTCGCCGCGCCGCCGATCTCGCATTCCTTGATGAAATCCTCGCGTTTGAAACCGAAGACATCCATCGTCATCTGACAACCGATCATGCGGACATCTAATTCAACGCACATATCGCGCAATTCTTCAACCGTCGCAACGCCTTTGTTGTGAAAAGTTTGTTTCATCAATGTGGTCGCTACACTTTCAAAACCAGGCACGTTGGCCATTAATATATTTGGCATGGCCCAGTTAATGTTCTGGAATCCTTCAGAGCCAAAAGGCATCTTCATCGGCATAGCTGGATTACCCAGCGGTGAGACTGACGCCGTTAGTTGGGGCTTAAGCAAGGTTAAGCCATAGAAGGTAAAGAAGATACCTACCTCCCAACCCATTGCACCAGCTGCGCTGGCGAGAATGAACGGGGGATAGGCCCAATCGAGAGTCCCTTTGCTTGCGATCAAGGCAAGTCTCTTGGGAGCGTTCGGGTCAGATTTTGACATATGAACCTCTTATTTAAATTAGAAGGGTTGAAAATTATTTTTTGCGCAAGAAGAAAACGAACTTGCCGTCTTCCTGCATAGAGCGAAGCATTTCGTTGCCGGTTTGCCTACTCCACGCTTCCATATCAGGCGGAGCGCCTGGGTCAGTAGCAATCATTTTCAAGATCTGCCCGGATTGAAGTTCCTTCATTGCCTTGGATGTCTTCACGACCGGTAATGGACAAAGCATACCTGAACAATCCAGTACTTGATCTTCTTTGATCACATCTGTCATAGGTGCCTCCTTTAGGTTGGATGAATAATAATAAATTAGTGGTCAAATCACCATCCCGCACAGGGGGAGACTTCCTCTCCCCCGCACGGGGGAGGCAGAAGTTTTCCCCCGACGCAATTCGGATATAATCATTTTATAACTTATATGTTCACAAAGCTAGTGACATTCATCCGTCCCGACCGTGTATTTCCATTTTTAGTGGCTTTTCGCTGGGCATCATTGATTCCTGCCCTACTATTACTGAGCGTTAGGAATCAGCCTGAGCAAATACTGCATCCCATACTAGTATTCGGTATTGCACTGCTTGCCAATCTCTTTATCTCCGTGGCCAGCCATCAACTTAACCAACTAGTTATTGATCATCCAGCACTCCTGGCTATTGATCTGATATTTTCAGCAGGCATCCTTGCGATAACCGGCGGCTCACACAGTCCCTACTACCTATATGCACTTAGCCCTTTACTGGCCGGTGCATTTTTCTTTCAAATGCGCGGAGCCTTAACCATTTCCCTAATTTTTACACCGTTCTATTTAATCGGCAGTTATCTGAACTCACAAACCACATTTCCACAAATTGACCTGATTTCGCTGACAACTCAACTTGCCGGTATATGGTTGATACCAATCCTTTTTGCTTACCCAGCTGTCCTATTAAAAGATATCAATCAGGCACGCGAAGAATTAACTACAGCGCGTGATGAACTTGCCCGGAAACATGACAATCAGACAACTGCACATCGTCAGTTGGAGATTATTCACGACCTCACTGTGCTGTTGCAAGCCGCACCAGATCTTCTCTCTGTACAAGAGCGTGTGCTTGGTGCAGTCACAAACGATCTGGGGTTTTCAAAAGCCGTGGTGGCTTTGGTCGACCCCGCCCGCGAAGAACTGGGTGGCTGGCTTGTGTATCCGGCTGAAACTTCATTCCCGCCCGCACCACCGCTGCCGCTAAAATCGGAAAACGGTGACGTTATTAAAGCCTTGCTCAACCGCAACATCTTTACAACCAACCAGGAAATGCTGATTCAAAACCTTGAGTTAAACAACTGGCTCAATCAAAATAAATGGTTCGTCCTGCCGCTTTATTTACGGGAACACCCCGTCGGCATTTTACTGGTCGAAGAATCCGGACTCACTCACGAGCGCGAGAACACACTGATGACGGTCGCGAATCAAGCCGCCCTCGCGCTTGGTACGACCATCCTATGCATTGACCGCGCCAGACGCCTCGCCATTGAGACCGAACGTAACCGCATTGCCCGCGATATTCACGACACAGTTGCCCAATCACTCTTTGGCATTGTCTACTCTCTGGACGCGTGCATAACAATGCTTCCTCAAAAAGCGGACGATGTCAAAAATGAATTGATTGAATTGCGCTCATTAGCCAATAGTGCACACGATGAAGTCCGCCGTTCCATCTTTGACCTGTGGCCGTCCGCGCTGACCATCGAACTTTTCATGGCAGATCTGACAAACTATATCGGCAGTTGTTGTCGTCCGCACTCATTCAACATTATTTTCAGCAACAATGGTGATTTCAATTCACTATCGGCTGGCCTGCGCAGAACTGTCTATCGTATGGCGCAGGAATCTTTGACAAATGCTGCGCGACATTCCGGGGCACAATCGGCGCGCTTGTGTCTAACTGTTACCGATGATGAGGTTTATCTTGTCATCTCAGACGAGGGCAAAGGCTTCGACCCGTCTATAGCGCTATCGCGCAGTCAAAACCGTGAACATTTTGGTTTGCAAGGAATCCATGAACGTGTTCGCGCGATGGGTGGTGATTGCGAGATCGTTTCCCAACCCAATGCCGGCGCCCGCATTATGATCAACCTGCCGATCAAAGGACATCACCATGCCTGAATCCATTCGCCTGCTGATCGTAGATGACCACGCCGTGGTCCGCAAAGGGTTGGCGATGGTCCTTCGTCTGGAACCAGATATCGAAGTTGCAGGAGAAGCGGAAAATGGTCGAGTCGGTTTGGAAGCAGCGAAAAGGCTCAATCCAGATATTGTCTTGGTTGATCTGGTCATGCCTGAAATGGATGGGCAGGAGATGGCACTGGCGTTACGCAAGTCGAATCCTAAAATAAAGATAATCATGCTGACCGGGACAGAGGCAGACGACCGTGTATTCGAGCTCGTCGCAGCCGGGGTAGAAGGTTATGTATTAAAGAATATTGAACCTGGGGAATTGGTGCGAGCGATTCATGCTGTTATACATGGTGAGGCATATCTTCATCCTGATGTGATGAGGAAAGTTATGGAACGCATGCACAACCAGCCACACCAGCAGGTTGTGATTTCACTGACGCCGCGCGAATTGGATATCCTGGAATGGATGGCCACACCCAACACTTATAAACAGATCGCAGCTCAGTTAAGCGTCAGCGAGGAAACCGTGCGGAGTCACGCCAAAAACATTTTGGAGAAGATGAAACAACCCAACCGCGCGCAGGCCGTTTTGACAGCCATGCGATTGAAATTGATCAAATTGAACGGCTGATTTTTATCTTATATTCATCCCGATCAACGTCGAAGTAAACACACAACAGCATTGGTACCCTGAAAGCAATCAGCGCACCAATGCTATATGTTATTCAGTAACCAAGTAATTGACCAATACGTCACAGCGTGAAGTATTTCTCTATCATCAGCCTATGATTACCGTCGCTTATTCTGATCCAATCGCCAAAGTATGGGATACCAAGAGTGGCAAGCTGCTTATTCATCACTCCACTCCCCAGCACCTACTGTACGTTGGTTCAAGGAACTTTTCCTAGGTGGCTTAATAACGTGAATAATGGTTAAGCGACGAGCAAAGGCAAGCCAGCAGGAATAATATTCAAAGATGGCTTTTTAGGCTGATGACAATAAGCAATCAACCCGGCAATAAGATTGACAAAGGCATTGAGCGGGCTACGATGGCGCGTGTGTTCAATTTGCGAAATGTTTTTGAGCTGATCGACAACACTCTCAATGAGGGCGCGCTTACGAAGCAGTAACTTGTCAAACACAGGCATGAGCCGATTTTTCATATTCTTTCGCGGTCGTGTAATCAGTTGGACATGGAAGGTTTCCAGCAATTGTTCGAATAAGGACTCTGAGATATAGCCCCGGTCAGCAATCAACTTGCCAAATAGGCCTTTACACAGAGCTGGAACAGGTTTGCGATCATCCACATTACCAGGTGTAATCTGACACGCTAACAGTTCACCGCAGTCATTGATCACCAGATGCAGTTTCAAGCCGTAAAACCAGCCCATCGAGCCTTTGCCTCGTTTGGCAACATCCTCAAAGACCTTGTGATTGGGGATGCGATGCGGATCACACACCTCCAGCGCTGTTGAATCAACAAACGAAATTCCGCTACACTGCCCATAGAGACTTTTGAGATAGGCGCTCAAGGGTCCAAAAGCTGAAGGCATCAAAATGACAAACCGCTCATACGTCACTAAGTTTGGAAATTCGCTACGCAAGTGTTAGCAGACCTGTTCAGTATAGTAGGCTTTAAAATTCCAATACTGTGATTGGTGAAAGTAAATGATCAGCGTCATGATCTCGCTAATACGTAATTGCCCGGTGCGGCGGCGTTTCTTGCTGCCGTCAGAAATCAATTTCTTTTCCCAAACTGGTAATAAGCTCTGGCAAAAGTCATCCACATTCACAAACAATTCGAGTAAACTCATGGCGCGGGGTTCCTTTTGGGTTCTTTTTTGGTTCGCACCTAAAGTTTACCCAATGCGCGAGCGGGCTGCCGAGAGTGCCTGGAGGGGTTGCTGAACGAACATCGGAACCTGGTACGAGTGATGGCGATACGGCAAGTGAGCGGAAATCTTGAGTATGCCGATCTGATGCAAGCCGGGCAGATTGGATTGTGGCATGCAATCCTGAGCTTTGATGAGAGCCGTGGGGTGCGTTTTTCAATGCACGCGTGTGTGATCATCCTGCGCGAAGGGTGGCTGGAGTGCCAGCGAGCGGGGATAGCCTGGAAGCACTGATCGAGAAGTGGTATGAGGAGCAAATTCGTCAAGCGCTGAGGGAGGAACTGGAGGTCCTGCCTCAACGCTTGCAGGAAGTGATCGAATTGCACGATGGACTAAACGGGCAAGTGTCCCAAAATCTATTGGAGATGGGGCGAGGCTGGAGTCGATCTCGGGAATGGATCCGTCAACTACACAATGAAGCGTTGGTGCTGTTGCGACTGCCAGCGTTGGATAAAGGCGGGTGTTTTTGAAGATATGGTACATGACTTGCGCGCCTTGATCCGACTGGCAAAAGGTAAAAAGGAACAACCCTCTGCAGCAATTTTTGATGGTCGTACAGTTCAATCCACCCCCGAAAGTGGAGAAAGGGCCGGATACGACGGATACAAACGGAAAAAAGGAAGCAAAATTCATATTGCCGTAGACACGCTGGGATTGTTGCTGGCAGCGCATGTCACGCCAGCCAACGAACAAGAACGCGCTCAAGTCAAAGAA
>Ga0180074_1000223_pt1 | contig 11673 bp, 11 predicted proteins | sample EasRiv366_16_10D_FD_121773 | JGI IMG/M metagenome (GOLD analysis project Ga0180074, IMG submission 121773) | Soil microbial communities from meander-bound floodplain in the East River, Colorado, USA - East River metaG ERMLT366_16_10D | ecosystem: Environmental > Terrestrial > Soil > Floodplain ...
GCTTGAGACCCAGTTTTTCCATTGCCCTACCGAAACCGTCGCCGCGACAAGGTCATAGGCGAACGCGAATTGGTGATAGAGCAGTTTGAAGAAAAAACGCAGGAAGGCTTTCATGATTTAAACACAAAGGACACCACGGACACAAAGGAAAAAATAAAGCCATAAGGCTTTTAACCTTAGTGTACTCAGCGCCCTTTGTGTTTAAGACTTTCCGTAAAACAAGGGTTTGACGATTGAGTCAAACCCTTGCCTCTCAGACGAGTTGTGCCTTACGCAGCAGTGGATTCGCCTTCGTTATCCGACTTCTTGACTTTGCTGCGGACTGCATCTACGGCACTCTTGCCGCGTTCTTTTACATCTTCGTAGATGGCTGTACCGCGTTCTTTGGCGGTGGAGTATGCTTCACTGCCGCGTGTGCGGACTTCAGCTGCCAGTTCTTCCGCACGCTGGCGGGCAACTCTGGCAAGTTCTTCGGCGCGGGCGCGGGCATCGGCCGCGGCGGCTTCTGCACGGGCAAGCGCTTCTTCAGCTGTGGTCTGTGCTTTATCGCGCAGTTCAATGGATTTATCCTTGATCAACGCGCGAGTCTCTTCGCCAGATTGCGGGGCAAAAAGAAGGGCTACAACGGCGCCACTGAGGCCTCCAACGATGAAGCCGACGAGGAAAGCTCCAAATTCATCACGATCAGACATAGTAACCTCCTTGGGGTTATGTGGTTTGTTTTATTCATGAGACCCTCAGGGTTTTTAAAACCTTAGAGTCTAAATCACTATTTCTTTTTGAGACCCATTAATTCTAACATACGGGTCAAACCAGCTAAATATCCATTGAGCTTGACCACGGGTTCAACCACGTTCTCGCCCAAAAATTCGGCGGTGCCGCGCAGGTTGTTGACCGTGTCGTTCGTGGCTTTGAGGATCGGGCGGACTTCGTTCTGCAGCAGGTTAATGAGACTGGCCAATTGCACGACCAGAACGATGAGCGCGACGCCGATCACTAACGACTCGAGCGCGACCACAATGATGAACACATCGCGGATCTTGTCGGTGGGGGTGGCAGATTGCAGCAGGAAGAAGATCGCCACACCCAGCAGTATCAACAAAATGACTGCGACAATGCCAATAATGGTCATCGTGCGTTTCATTTGTTTCTCTTGTTCAAGTTGTTCAAGAGAGGGTTGGGGTCTGGCTTCAGGTGTTGGAAGTGATGTTTCCATGTTTTTATTATAGCATTTTTATTATTAATTTCTCGTTATAACATTCCGAGGAGTTTCATCTCATAGCGGACAGTTTCAACCCAACCATCACTGACCGGGCGTGGATTGTAGCCAAGTTCGCGTTTGGCTTTGCTATTGTCGCCAATATAGGTCACTCCGGCAACGATGCGCAGACCTTCTGACGTGTATTCGTCGGGCATTAGGGAATCAAAGGGTTTGACCAGAATTGACATCACCTTCATCAACCCAGGAGAGACTGCTGCCGGCTCGCGTTTCCCGGCGACTTTGGCTGCAAGTCTGAATGCTTCGAGTGTTTCATAGCGTTCACCGCAAATAATGTAGCTTTCGCCAACTTTGCCCTTTTCCATGGCTAAAATGTGGCCAGTCACAATATCATCCACATGTGCCCAGCATTGCGCCGTCTTTCTTGGCAGCATGGGCAGTTGTCCTTTGAACAGGTTGAGTAATGAGGCTCTGACAGAAGAAGTGTCACCCGGACCATAAATCAAACCTGGTTGAACGATTACCAAAGGTAATCCTTGTGCGATAAATTCTTTGGCAATTTCATGGGCGACTGCCTTGGTTCTGTCATATTCACTAAGATGTTGTCCAGTGAACTGGTAATTCTCGTCAGCCGGATGACCATGCGTGTCAGAGTTAATTGCTAACGTACTCGTATACACACCTTTGGGAATTTTAAGTTCCTGCATCAATTCGAGCACATTGCGCGTGCCTTGGATATTGACCCGCTCGCCGTCACTTTTGTCCTTCGTGCCGATCTTGTACCAGCCCGCCACATGGTAGACGCCATCCACGCCGGTCATCGCTTCGCGCATGGACTCTTTGTCGGTTACATCACCTTTGAACAATTTTACGCCGAGAGACTTCAAGTCCTTGGCTTTTTCGATACTTCGCACCGAAGCGCGGACCTCATGCCCCGCCTCGCGTAATTTTTTCGCCAGTGCGCCGCCCACAAACCCTGTTGCACCAGTAATAAAGTATTTCATCCGTTATTTCTCCTTAGTAAGCTGATGACATATTTTGGAATTCTCAGTCCTTGTTTCTTATGCTTAGGTAACCTTCATACATCAACAAAAGCACAAAAATTATGCATCCATATATAAGCCCTTGAATGACACCGCCTTGCCAAACGCCCCACATAACACCCATGAGTATCGATGCATATATCCAAGTTAACAATCTTTTCTTTTTCATTGCAATACCTCCAATTTACTTGTCGCTTTGCCGCTGCTATTGTCGTGAATCTAGGGTTACTTCATAATAATAATTTGCCGTATGCCTTGGCGAGTTGTTCAATCCATAAGTGTAACAAAAAAGTTCTTGACTAAGCAACCTATTCGGGTTATTATAACAGCACAACCGACCGTTCGGTAGGGAGCATCCATGACCAGAGAAGATATTCTCGAAGCCGCCGCGCAAGTCTTTCGTCAAAAGGGTTTTCACGGCGCATCCATGAACGATATTGCTGAAGCCGTCAACTTGCAAAAAGCGAGTTTGTATCATCATGTCTCCTCCAAGCAGGAGATCCTGTCCGAACTTCTTGATCGCGCTTTGCAATTGCTCCTTGAAAGAATTTCTGCGATCACAATCCAGGATATTTCAGCCGACAAAAAACTGCACTTAATGATCTGTGAATATTTACAGATCCTCATTGACAATGTAGATCTTGCCGCCGTCCTGCTTTTTGAACATCGGGCGCTCGAACGCCGTCAACAATCCCGTCACATTCCCAACCGCGATAAATTTGAATCATTATGGAAAGAAGTGCTTACAGAGGGGGTGCGCACCCGGCTCTTCGACTGCGACAATCCCGGGCTTACCACCCGTGCCTTGCTCGGCATCATGAATTGGACGATCACCTGGTATCGCCCCGATGGTGAAAAGTCCGTTGAGCAGATCGCAGATAATTATTCAAAACTGCTTCTCAATGGATTGCTCAAATGAGTGCAAAAGGTTCCTTTGCCGCTTTTGAAACCTCCAGTGGAGCGCAGATCCACCGCACTCCGCTCGAAGCGTTTCCCAAATTCTGGGCATACGCCTATCTGGTTCAAAACGGCAATGACCGCATTCTGATCGATTGCGGTTCTGGTACGGAATCGTCTCACAAAAATTTATTAGAGGGTTTGGCACAAGCGGGACTTCAGCCATCCGACTTAACGCACATCCTTTTGACTCATGCCCATATCGACCACTTTGGTGGACTCTCCAAAATAAAGCCACTAACCAATGCCAAGATTGGATGTCACGAACTGGATCTGCAAACGGTCGCGCATCACGAAGCCAGACTGGCGCTCATCAGTCGCCGCCTCGCTTCTTTCCTAGCTGAAACCGGTCTCGCTGAAGAGGCGCGTGATCAACTCCTCAACATTTACCGTTTCACAAAAGCCATCTACCAATCCGTCCCTGTGGACTTTGTCTACGAAGAAAAGAAAGTTGCTGGTTTTGAGTTGATCCACTTGCCTGGGCATTGCCCGGGTCATGTTGCTTTGCGTCTCGATGATGTCATCTTCTGCGGCGATATGGTTGTAGAGGGTGTCACGCCACATCTATCGCCCGAATCCATCAACCCCTACAGCGGACTCGATCACTATCTTGCTTCACTTACCCAACTTCAACAATGGGCGCACAATGCCCGTTTGATTCTGAACGGTCATGATGATGTCATCACAGATCTGCCAGCTCGTATCGAAGCTACCCACAAAAATATGATTCGCCGTATGGGCGATGCCATCACCGCATTAAGCAAACCGTTGACGGTCGTAGAAGTATGTGCGGCAGTCTATGGTGAAGCTGGAGGTTACAACCTTTTGCTCATGATCGAAAAGACCGGCGCGTATATTGAATATCTTTACGAACATGGCATGATCGAAATTACCAACCCCGCTGAATTGGAAAGCGGACAACCTGCCCGTTATCAACGATTGCGCGAAACTGCAAACGATGAAATATTGCCTAAGAAGAAAATTCCGGCGGTCGAGTAGGACAGAGCCCGTATCGAGACCACCAGGAATTATTGAAAGGAAAAAAATTATGTACTCATTTGAACCAACAGAAGAACAACAAATGTTGATCGAAGCGGTGGGAAAGTATGCCAGCAATGACTTGCGTGTTGCAGCGCATGAAGCCGAAGAAAGCCGTGAACTGCCAAAGAAATTAGTGAGCAAAGGCTGGGAGCTGGGGTTGTTGCAAGCCTCCATTCCCGAGTCGTATGGCGGTTTCGGTGAACGCAACGCGGTGACCAGTACGCTTGCACTCGAAGAAATGGCGTTCGGTGATCTCGCTGGCACGTTGGCGGTGATGACCCCGTCACTTTTTGCTACACCGATATTGTTGGTGGGTAGTGAAGAGCAGAAACAAACTTATTTGCCAAAGGTCGTTGAAGGCAATTGGAATCCCTACACGGCGGCACTCATCGAATACACATTTGATTTTGATCCCAATGCGTTGAAAACGATGGCGTCAGCAATTGGTGATCATTTCATCTTGAACGGTGAAAAAGCGTTTGTGCCTTTTGCCAAAGATGCCGAAGCGATTCTCGTCTACGCTGATCTCGATGGGAAGACACAGGGTTTCATCATTCCCAAAGGCACAGAAGGATTATCCATCTCAGACGAACGCGAAAAGCTGATGAGTCTGAATGCGCTCGCGTTATATCGCGTGACCTTGGACTCGGTGAAAGTCCCTGCCACGAATCGTCTGGGCGGCGCCTCCGGTCATGACTTTGAACCTGTTCTCGCTGCCCTGCGCGTTGCCACTGCTGCGACAGCGGTCGGCGTGGCAAATGCGGCATTTGAGTACAGCAAGAATTACGCCAAGGAACGCGAAGCCTTTGGCGTGAAGATCGCGCAGAAACAAGCCATTGCCTTTATGCTCGCCGAAATGCGGACTGAGATCGAAGCCAGCCGCTTGCTCACCTGGGAAGCCGCCTGGAAACTCGATCAAGGCAAAGATGATGCTTTTGTTGAAGCTTATCTCGCCTCCACGGGTGCGGCAGATATGGCGATGATGGTCACCGATCGCGCTGTGCAGATCTTGGGCGGTCATGGTTATATCCGTGAACATCCCGTTGAGATGTGGATGCGGAACGGAAGAGGATTTGCAATGTTTACAGGATTAGCTATCGTCTGATGTCGTTGCGAGGGCGACACTTGCGCCGCGCGCCAGTGCGGTGTGTTCTTTCGCCCGAAGCAATCTCCTACAAGGTTCGGGATTGCTTCCCGCAGGTCGCAATGACATAAATCAAGGAGAAATCAGATGCCTATCGAATTTGAAGCACCCAAACCAATTGTTCAAACACAATTCCTTTTGAAAACTGTTGCCGATGAAATGATGCGTCCGAAGTCACGTTATTTCGATGAGCACGAGCATGAGATTCCCTGGGATTACATGGAGTTCATGCACACCGCTATGAAGGCGATGGGCGCTGGATCACTAACGCCGAAGGAAAACGGGAACGGACACGAGGGCACAGAGAAAAAAGAGAAGCATCCACCCATTGGTTATCAAGTCCTTGCGGCGCAGATCGAGATGCTTTCATGGGGAGATGTGGGCATGTACCTCATCACTCCCGGTGGCGGACTCGGTGCCGCAGCGGTTCAATCCGCAGGGACGCCTGAACAGCGTGCGAAATTTTTGGCGCGTTTCTCTGAAGATAAGCCCACCGTCGGTGCGATGTGTATGACCGAACCCGGTGCGGGCTCGGATACATCCGCAATTCGCGCGCGCGCCGTATTGGATGAAAAGACCAATGAATGGATTATCAACGGTGAAAAAATCTTTGTCACCTCTGGTGATAAGGCATTTACCCAGTATGAAAAATTAGGGAGGGGCTTTATCGTAGTATGGGCAAGCATTGATCCATCCGCTGGACGCGCTGGGATGCGGGCGTTTGTTGTCGAATCAGGCACGCCCGGTGTGACGATTGCAAAGTTGGAACACAAGCTTGGTATTCGTGTCAGTGACACGGCTGCGATCTCACTCGTGGATGCGCGTGTGCCTTACGAAAATATTCTTGGCAGCCCAACCGTTGAAAAAACGACCACCGGTTTCAAAGGCGCAATGGCAACCTTCGATGCGACAAGACCCCTTGTGGCGGCATCCGGTATCGGCGTAGCAAGAGCCGCACTCGAATTCCTAAAAGAGAAACTCGCGGAGAATGATGTCAAGATCCGTTATGGACTCCCACGTCAGAAGCTCACATCCATTGAGCGTGATGTCATTGATATGGAAATCATGCTCAAGTCTGCGTGGCTGATGGTGGTCAAGGCGGTGTGGATGGCGGACAATAAAAAGTCGAACGCGCTGGAAGCTTCGATGAGCAAGGTGAAGGCTGGGGATGTGGGCACGAAGATCACCCAAAAGGTCGTTGAGATCCTTGGACCGCTAGGCTACAGCCGCGAGTTCCTGGCTGAGAAATGGTTCCGCGACGCAAAGATCACGGACATCTACGAAGGCACTGGTCAAATTAATCGGCTGGTCGTTGCCCGACAGATTTTGGGTTATTCAGGTTCTGAATTAAGATAACCCTCTGGTGGTCGAGTAGCCCGAGGCGATAGCCGAAGGCGTATCGAGACCACAAATAAGCAAAATTATTTATGTTACAAGTGGTCTCGATATGGACTTCGCCCTACTCGACCACCGAGGAGAATTAGATATATGAAATATCAAATTCATAAAGCAGTAGTGATCGGTTCAGGGACAATGGGCGCGGCGATCGCGGCGCATCTCGCGAATGCGGGCGTGCCTGTAACGTTGCTTGATATTGTCCCGAAGGATGCTCCCGCAGATGATAAAGCTGCGCGCAATAAGATCGTCAACGAAGGTTGGGATCGTTGCTTGAAAGCCAAGCCCGCCAATTTGATGGCTGCTGAGTTGAAGACGTTCGTCAAGCTCGGCAATCTCGAAGATGATTTTGGTGTCGTCGCCGAAGCGGATTGGGTTTGTGAAGCGATTGTAGAAAACCTGAAGATCAAGCAAGACTTGATGGCGCGCATTGACAAAGCTCGCAAGCCGACTGCGATCGTTTCCACGAACACTTCTGGTATTCCGGTCTATGCGATTGCTGAGAGACGTTCGAAGGAATTCAAGAAACACTTCCTTGGAACGCACTTCTTCAACCCCCCGCGCTATTTGAAGTTGCTGGAAATTATTCCGACCAAGGATACATCAAAGGAGGTAGTTGAATTCGTCAGCAACTTTGGTGAGTATCGTTTGGGTAAAGGCATTGTGTTGTGCAAGGACACACCCAACTTCATTGGCAACCGTGTGGCATTTGGCACGGGTGCCTTCGGCATGGATTTCATTTTGAAGAACGGTTATACCGTCGATGAAGTGGATTCGATCACCGGTCCCTTGATGGGACGTCCGAAGACCGCGACCTTCCGCTTGATGGACTTGGTTGGCATCGATGTGTGGGATCATGTGGGGCGCAATCTCGCGCCGTTGATTCCGCATGACAAGCTTGGTCAGGAATATCTTAAGTCTGAAGCGCCGAACAAATTGATTTCAACGTTGATTGAACGCAAGTGGCTTGGCAATAAAACCAAAATTGGTTTCTATAAAGAAATCCGTAACGCTGAAGGTAAAAAAGAATTCTGGTCACTGGACTTGAACACACTTGAACATGTTCCAGCAGGTAAGCCGCGCTTTGACTCGGTCAAGGCGGCGAAAGATGTTGAAGTTTTGGGAGACAGGCTCAAGGTCATGTTGGAAGCGGATGATAAAGCAGCGCAACTCGTCAAAGCGTTCACGTATCAAAGTTTCCAGTACGTATCCACGATCATCCCAGAAGTCGCCGATACTGTGAAGTCGATCGATGATGCTGTCCGCTGGGGCTTCATGCATGAAGCGGGTCCGTTTGAGATATGGGACATGCTCGGAGTCAAAGAGACTGTGAAGAAGATGAAAGCCGCGGGATATGCACCAGCCAAATGGGTGGATGCCATGCTCAAGGCTGGGATTGATTCGTTCTATCAATCGAAGAACGGCGAAAAGATCGCGGTGTACGATGTGGTCAAAAGCAAGCACGTTAAGTTGAAGAAACCTGAAGGTGCGGTGATGTTGAAGCATCAGAAAGTCGTCGCACAGAATGTTGGTGCAACTTTGTACGATATGGGCGAGGTTGTGGCGTGTGTGGAATTCCATACCAAGATGAACGCGCTCGACGATGATATTTTCCAGATCGCCACCGAAGCATTAAATCGTCTGGATACCGACTTCGATGGGCTGGTGCTCGGCAACGAAGGGGAGAACTTCAGCGCGGGTGCGAACCTGTTCATGATGGTGGTTGGCGCGCAACAAGGTATGTGGGATATGCTTGATACCGCTGTGCGTAAGTTGCAGGATATGAACATGCGTATGCGTTATTCACCGAAGCCGGTGGTGGTTGCGCCTGCGGGTCTCACACTTGGCGGTGGATGCGAGATCACAATGCATGCCTCGCGTGTGGTTGCTGCGGCTGAGACTTATATTGGACTCGTTGAGCTTGGTGTGGGTGTTATCCCCGCGGGTGCAGGTACAAAGGAAATGCTACGCCGCATTGTGAACCCGGTGATGCGTATCGAAAATGCGGAACCTCTTGCGGCGCTGCAAAAAGCATTCCTCCAAATGGGTCAGGCGAAGGTCGCGACCAGCGCCGAAGAAGCGCGTGGTATGAATATTCTTTTACCCGCTGATCGTATCGTGTTGAATCGCGATCATCTGCTCGCTGAGGCAAAGAAGGAAGTTCTGCACATGGTTGCAGGAGGCTACAAACCACCTGCGCCCGAATTGATCTATGCAGCTGGGCGTGATGCACTGTCTGCGATTCGCATCGGCGCATGGATGTTTAAGGAAGGTCAATACATCACGCAGTACGATCATCATGTGGCGGGCAAACTCGCCTATGTGATGTGCGGCGGTGAGCTCACACGTCCGCAATGGGTGAGCGAACAATATATTCTCGATCTCGAACGTGAAGCTATTCTCTCGCTTTTCGGCGAAGAGAAAACGCAGGCGAGGATGTGGAGTATTTTGCAGAGTGGGAAACCTCTTAGGAATTAGTCGAAGGTCGAATGTCTTCGATGATTTTTGACTTTCGACGTTTAACAAGGAGTAAATTATGAAAGACGCCGTAATCGTATCCGCAGTTAGAACCCCTGTAGGAAAAGCAAAAAGGGGAGGACTTGCCACGGTTCGTCCCGACGAAATGGCTGCTACTGTGATCCAAGCCTTGCTCAAGCGGACGCCGAACCTCGACCCCGCTGAGATCGAAGATGTGGTCATCGGCTGTGCCTTCCCCGAGGGCGAACAGGGACTCAACATGGCGCGCATGATCGCCTTGCGCGCAGGTCTGCCTGATTCGGTTCCCGCCGAAACCATCAATCGTTATTGCGCTTCGGGTGTGCAATCCATTGCGCATGTGGTGTATGCGATTCAAAGCGGACAGATCGAAATCGGCATTGCCGGTGGAGCCGAGTCCATGACGATGGTGCCAATGGCGGGCTATAAGTTCGCGCCCAATCCACACTTTGCGCAGGACTTGCCGCATTATTACACCAACATGGGACTCACTGCTGAGAACGTCGCAGTCAAATATGGCATTAATCGCGAAGACCAGGATGAATTCTCTTTGAAGAGTCATCAGAAAGCCGCGCACGCCGTGAACTCCGGATTGTTCGACCCTGAACTTGTACAGATCGATGTCGAAGTGACCGAACTCGATGAGGATGATAAACAGTTCAAGCGGCATTTCACTGTGAAGCGTGACGAAGGTCCGCGTGCAGATACGAACATCGAAGCCCTAGCCAAACTCAAACCAGCCTTCAAAGAGGGCGGCGTTGTGACGGCGGGCAACTCCTCGCAAATGTCAGATGGTGCGGCGGGTGTGGTGGTCATGTCTGCAGAACGTGCCAAACAACTGGGACTGGAACCCCTCGCACGCTTCGTCTCGTTTGCGGTGGGTGGTGTTGCCCCTGAATTAATGGGCATCGGTCCGATTGTGGCGATTCCGAAAGCGCTCAAAATTGCCGGGCTTACCTTGAACGACATTGACCTGATAGAATTGAACGAAGCCTTTGCTGCACAAGGATTGGCTGTTATCCGCACCCTCGAAATTGACGAGAGCAAAGTCAATGTCAACGGCGGCGCGATCGCTCTTGGTCATCCGTTGGGATGCACAGGCTCGAAACTCACTACGCAATTGATCTATGAAATGGGTCGTCGCAAATCGAAATATGGCATGGTCACCATGTGTATCGGTGGCGGCATGGGTGCTGCGGCGATCTTTGAGAATTTACAAAATTAATATCGTAGGGCACAGCGGAATGATCTATCGTCAAAATCATTGACTAATCCGCTGTGCCCCTACAATCAACATAACAAGGAGAAATAGAAATGTCACTTACCGTATCACAACTTATGGAGAAAATGCCAGGTGCATTCCTCCCCGAAAAAGCCTTGGGCGTCAACGCTGTCATTCACTTCAAATTCACAGGTGCCGAAGCTGGCGAATGGAACGCCGCCATTGCCGATGGCAAATGCGCAGTCGGTCAGGGTGCGCCTGCCGATAAAGCGACCATGACCCTCACCGCTGACTCGGGTGATTATGTCAAGCTCTTCACCGGTGAATTGGATGGCATGCAAGCTTTCATGCAGGGCAAGCTTAAACTAGGCGGCGACTTGAACCTGGCGATGAAAATGATGCAGATGTTCAAGATCAAATGAAGCAGCAAGAATCAAAAAGACGCCATCTCAAAAGATGGCGTCTTTTTGATTCTATAGAACAATATCGAAATATTTTTTTAATAGATCGTGAAATTCTTCTTCGTTTTGGAGCGGAGCTTCTTGCCGCTGTCCATGCGCGGTGATGATTAGACGGTCGTTGTCGAGTGAGATGCGACCATCTTCTGTCAGACGTGAGATGATGCGGTTGCGCGTAAAGATGGATTGTGGGGATGTTTGATGATAACGACATGTTGCTTCGTACTCAGCCGGGAACTGGTGAGGTATTAAATCGAAATAATACTGTCTTTCGATTTTTTCTCCATAGCCTCTTTGCCAGAGTTGATGGCCATCCCTGAACGGTTCCAAGCGATACGCACGCAAGCCCTGTTCCTGCCATTCCGGGTTGTGGATATCCAATGGTTGGGTGAATGTGTCTCCCCAGCCTACATCCACCAGCCAGCGCGTGGACTCGTTTGGGATGCGCACCATCAACACAAGGTGGTCAAAATCAATACCAAAGGTGTCATCTGCTTCGTGGTAGTCGCGGGCATTGAGGTAGGTCACTTCAAAACCGATCTGTTTCAACAACCATGCGAAAAGACCATTGAGCTCATAGCAGAATCCGCCGCGTTTGTTGACCACGAGTTTGTTCCAGATATCTAGTTCGTTGATCTGGATCACGCGTTTGAGCCCAATATCCAAGTTTTCGAACGGAACACTCTGCATGTGTGCGA
>Ga0180074_1000224_pt1 | contig 11622 bp, 9 predicted proteins | sample EasRiv366_16_10D_FD_121773 | JGI IMG/M metagenome (GOLD analysis project Ga0180074, IMG submission 121773) | Soil microbial communities from meander-bound floodplain in the East River, Colorado, USA - East River metaG ERMLT366_16_10D | ecosystem: Environmental > Terrestrial > Soil > Floodplain ...
CTGCCATGGGTTGCGGTTTTTCGTTTAGAACATCGATCTGCCTGGCTGCTGGCTCTGTACCTGATCGGCTGCGCCATTGTGACGTTAAGCTCTTATATTGCAAATAGTTTGTATTTGCTCGATCAACAGTGGGTGATGCTGGGGTTGCATTTGTGCATTGGGGGACTGGGCTGGCTGATCTGGATGCGTGCTGGAAAACCACATCCATGGTTTCCTTTTGTAGGTGGGAAAATAAAATTTGATATTCAATGGCTCCGCCGTGAACCTGTTTTGGCCCTGTTGATGTCAGGAGTAGCTGTAGCTTATGCTTTTGCTTTGGTGCAGATCATTTTGATTCCACAAAACAACATGGACAGCCTCAGCACTCACCTATCGCGGATTGTTTTTTGGTTCCAGCATGGATCATTCTTCCCCTGGCAAACTCCGATGCTCAACCAGGTTTGGTATCCGGTCAATGCGCAACTACAAACCTACTGGACGTTTTTGTTTTTAGGCAATGACCGCCTGGTGGGGAGTGTCCAATGGCTGGCTGCGCTGATCTCAGGTGTAGGTGTCTATGGTATGGCGCGGATGTTGGGTTATCATCGACGACCCTCTATGTTTGCCGCGCTGATCTTCCTGAGTTTTCCTTTAGTGGCTTTGCAGTCGACCACCACCCAAACAGACCTTGTGACCATGGCTTTCTTTATTCCGACGGTTTATTCCTTGATCCTGGGGGTGAAAGCCAATCAATCAGCACTCCTGACGCTTTCTGCCATCAGTGTAGGGCTGGGAATTGGTGTGAAGAAAAGTTATTTTATTTTATTGCCGATCCTGGGAGTGATCGCCCTGTTTGTCATTCTGCAATTTGGCAGGCGGACTTGGAAGCTGCTCCTGATCTGGTCGGTTAACTTGTTGTTGGCGGTTGCGATTTTAGGCTCCTATATTTATGTGGTCAATTGGAAGTATTTTGGCGACCCGTTTGGTTCGCCCGCCTACATTGATATGATGCTTGATGTGCCCCAAAGTCGAAAGGAATCTCCCGGGATTAAGTTCGACCTCGCGCGGGTATCACGGCATAGCTTGGCATTTGTTCCTGTATTACAAGAATCCGGTTCCAGCCGCGATATTTTTCATGAGGTGATCTACAACGCACCCCGTCTGTTTTATCAGGCGCTTGACACCAGCGGTTTGCCCAGACCTTTGGATGGTTACAGTCACAAAGCCAAGCTGCGTCTGGCGCGGCTATTTTTTCAGGCGATCGGTTTTGAAGAGATCGAAGGGACTGCTTATACCGCGCCGGGTCACAAGTTTAGCTTTGATCAAAAAAATGTCGGTGAAGAAAGTCATGCTTGGTACGGACCGTTAAGCATTCTCTTGATCTTCCCTGCGCTGCTGACTCAATCCTGGCGCGGCTTGCGTCAGCGTTTCTGGTTGTTATTGATACCTGGTGTGGCATTATTGATCTTCCTGCCGTTGGAGATCATTTTCCGCCCCGGCTGGGATCCTTTCCAGGGTCGCTACTTTGCCCCTTTGTTCGCGCTTTGTGCCCCGCTTATGGCAATCTGGTTCAAGGATGAAGGGAGCTCCGTTTCTGAATGGTTCATTGGTGTTTTTGCCATTGTTATCCTCGCTGTGACGTTGCTCTATAATCCATCCAAGCCTACCCTCGGCAAAACAGCGGATAACCTTCATGTTTGGAACAATGACCGCATCTCTGTTCAAACCATTCAAAGAAGAAACGACCGTGAAGTCTATTATATGGTGGATGAATTCGTGCCCGCGAATTCAACACTTGGATTTTTCGCTCCGGGATTCATTCTGGATTATCCACTTTTTGGCGAACACTTAAGTCGGCGTCTGGTACCTCTAACTTCTCCTGCTCAGATCTCCGACCTGCAATGGTTGCGTTCTCAGGGTATTGAATATCTTCTGTTCCCACAGGATGGTTATCCAATCCCGCCGCTGGAATACCAATCATTCAGCCATGTGAGGGGCTGGAAACTTTATTTTTATATCCCAACGCCGTAAGTTAGCCATCTACAAAGGTAATTTTTGTCTATGCTATACTCGCCCGCATTATGAATGTGTTGCGTTCGCTGAAACACCGTCCCTTCGCCTTGTTATGGGCTGGTCAAACCGTATCAAGATTTGGTGACAGTCTGCATCGGATCGCGCTGGCATGGTGGGTTTTGGAAAAGACCGGTTCAGCAACAGCTATGGGAACTGTTCTGGTTCTCACTCAAATCCCCCTCTTGATCTTTTTGCTGATCGGCGGCATCGTGGTGGATCGTTTTCCCCGCATCCGCATTATGTTTCTTTCGGATGTGCTAAGCGGAGCTGTGGTCACGTTCATTGCGGTGTTTTCATGGCTTGATCTTTTGCAGATCTGGCACATCTATGTGGCAAGCTTGGTCTTTGGTTTTGTCCAGGCGTTTTTCTTTCCAGCTTATCAATCAATTATCCCGCAGATCACACCGCCTGATATGTTGACCAGTGCCAATTCGCTCAATGGACTCAGCGGACGCATTACCGGAATTGTTGGTCCATCCATTGGCGCGGCGTTGGTGGTGGCAGGCGGCACATCCCTGACCTTTGCCCTGGATGGGCTTTCATTTTTTATTTCAGCACTTTTTGTTTTTCCGCTGCTACGCGGAAATGTGATCGAAATTCAAAGTGTGGAAAAAGCTGCTGAAACGCAAATCAGGCCCAGGTCGATGAAAGAAGCGTTCAGGCAGGGGATCGTTGATCTACGTGAAGGCTTCCACGTCATCATGGCCGTCCCGTGGATCTGGGTCACGATCCTGACCTATGGTTTTGTTAACATGGCTGAAGCCAGCCCGCGCGCGGTAGCCATGCCATTCCTGATCAAGAATGACCTCGGCGCAGATGTGAGTTTGCTCGGAATATTTGGCAGCACATTCTCGGCTGGGTTTATTGTTGGCGCATTTTTGCTCGGGCAATTCAAACGCCTGCATAGACGCGGACTGATGGCATATCTGACGACACTAACTCAGGGAGTCCTTCTGTTGTTATTTGGATTTAAATTCCCGATCCCGGTTTTGATCGCAAGCATGTTCGTGTATGGATTTTCTTTTTCGGTCTTTGGCTTGATCTGGAATAATACCCTGCAGGAAATGGTGCCGCATGAAATGCTGGGGCGCGTTTATTCGATTGACGGGCTGGGTTCGTTTGTATTGATGCCGATCGGATTCGCCTTGGCAGGTTGGGCTACAGACTTGATCGGTGCGCCGACCATATTTTTGATCGGCGGGTTTTCAACGATTGCGCTGGCTTTGATCGGTTTGTCGCATCCCGCGATTCGTAACTTGGATTGACCTATGAATATTCTTTACTTATTTCTATTCGCTATCTTTGGTTATCTTTCAGGCTCGTTGCCGTTTTCGATCTGGGTCACACGCTATGTCAAAAACGTGGACGTGCGTGATGCGGGCTCTGGTCATGCCTCCACAACCAACACGATTCGTCAGACTGGTTTTGGCTGGGGCGCGCTGGTGTTGATCCTTGATATTGCCAAGGGATTTATCCCCACTTATCTTGCTCTTACCGTGGGGCGGGATGCCATCCCGCCTTACATCATTCCTCTGACTGCTGCCTGCGCAGTCATCGGTCATTGCTGGCCGCTCTTTGCACAATTCCGCGGCGGTATGGGTCTCGCCACGTTTGGCGGCGCGCTGCTTGCGGTCAACTGGTTTGCGTTTGTGATCGGGCTTGGTTTGTTACTACTCCTTGTGCTAACCATTCATCACGGCGCACGCGCCAGTGTCTTCACAGGTATTCTCATGGCGCCTATATTCTGGCTCTTCAATTTGCGCGGTTGGGAATTTTGGATCGCCATCGCAGGCGGGCTGGTTATCGCTTATCGCTTTCTTATTGATTGGAATCGCAAATATCGCGAACTCTGGCTGGACCGGGAGAAACAATGAAAATTGGCATCGTCACAGACTCCACCTCCGACATCCCGAAATATCTGATCGACCAATATGAACTTGAAGTTGTACCATCCATTCTGATTCTGGATGGAAAAGAATACGCGGACGGGGCCGGCATCTCGCGCGAAGATTTTTACAAGCGCCTACCCGCGCTTCAAACTTACCCGACAACTGCCGCGCCTTCAATCGGCGATTTCCACACCCCATACGACTCGCTCCTCGCCCGCGGTTGTGACCATATCCTGTCCATCCACGCGGCAGGGCAATTGACCAGTATCATCAATTCCGCACGCCAGGCTGCGCAGAATTTCCCAAATAGGATCACGATTATTGATAGCTCATCCCTCTCGCTGGGGCTTGGCTTCCAGGTCCTTGCTGCTGCCGAAGCCGCAGAGTTGGGACTACAAGCCGCGCTGAACGCCATCGAATCCACACGCAGGCGCCTTAAAGTGTATGCCGCACTGGATACGATGGAAAATCTCAAGCGTAGCGGACGCGTTCCTGGAGTGGTTGCCGCTTTGGGAAGTATATTGAGTATCAAGCCTATGGTCGAATTAACAAATGGAGAGGTCAAGGCGATTGGCGCGGTTCGTACGACCAAACAAGCGAATGAACGGATGTTGAAATTTCTGTTGGAAGGCGGCGAGCTTGAAAGATTGGCGATCCTGCATACTGGTGCGGAGCCACGCGCCAAAGCATTTTTGAACATGCTTATGCAAAAAGCCAGTCAATCGGTGCCGCGCGATATCCTCATGGTCAACGTGACCACGGTCATCGGCACGCATGTAGGTCCAAATGGTTTGGGTTTTGCGGCGGTGAGGAAGACTTAACTTAGCGGGGCGAGCTTGAAGCGCGCACGATCAAGTTCCCTTTAAGAATCACAGTCTTTGGTGAGCGCGATGGCACATCGATCCTTTGAAAGAGTAATTCAGTTGCGGTGCGCCCGATCTCTTCGGTGGGTTGCGCGATCAACGTAATAGGCGGATCAACCAATTCGCCCCAGGTGGTTTCATCAAAGCCAACCAGGGCAATCTCTGTGGGAACTTTTAGCTTGCGATCCCTGAGTGCTTGAAATACACCAGCGGTTAATAGACTGTTACTGGTGAAAATCGCATCGGGCTGTTCAGTAGAGTCCAATAATGTGAGGGTGGTGTCATAACCCTGCTTGATACGCGGTGGGATGAAATATTCAGTAAGAGGTTTTAGTTGATGTTCTTTCAAGGCTTTATGAAAGCCTTTGTTACGTTCCTGCCCTGTTGTGCTGGCGTTGCCGAATAAACCAGCCAGTTTGCGATATCCATTTTCGATGAGATGATTTGTCAGCTCGTATGCTGCCGCGACGTTATCCAGCAAGACCATATCAACTTGTTTGCTGTTGACCGCGCGGTCGATGATGACAAAGGGAATATTGGACTGATAGGATTTAAGTCCGGCGCTGAATTGCTGTGTAGGGGAGAAGATAATGCCAGCCACGTTTTCATCGTGCATCAAGTTCAGATACATCTCTTCTTTTGCTGGATTTTCATCGGTGTTGCACATCAACACGGAATACCCCTGTTCGTAGGCGGCATCTTCTACAGCGCGACCGATGGCAGTAAAGAATGGGTTACGGATATCGGAAACAACCAACCCGATCTTGGCGCTTTTTTGAACGCGCAAACTGCGTGCGATCAGGTTTGGGCGGTAGTTGAGTTGCTCAACTGCATCCAGAACAAGTTTACGGGTATCTTCTTTGACACGCGACTGGTTGGCTAGTACACGCGATACAGTTGCAGTGGAAACCCCTGCAATTTTGGCGACATCTTTGATGCTTGGCATATAAATAATTATACCATTCTGTGTAAAATATATGAAAACGATTTCTTATTATTGGTGTTATATATGTTTGCAAGTTGAGATTTATTCCGAAAACGACGATAAAACAAGTATTATTGCATGAAATCGTCAATAATCGCCGTTTCACTTGACAAGAAAAATGTAATCGATTACACTACCGCCCGTTGAACCATAGTACTCTGGTACCTGACTAGATAGTTTCTCCAATTTACCTAAAGTCTGTTATGAGGTCGAATGGTAGTACCAACTCGAAACCAGCAAATGAAACCTGGTAAGCCGATAGAATCAAGGCTCGCTCTGATTCTATCGATTGCCATTCGATCTGCTTCTTGCCAGAGCTTTGTTCAATTCTGTGCCCCCATTGAAAAATTCAATAATATAGCTTCTGATAATTCCATGTGCATTACTGGCATGGGATTTTTTGTGCCTGCTGTTCCAGTGTTGGTAAATGCTCCGAAATGGGATCAAGTTCTGGCTTCGTTCTGAGACGGAATTTGATCCCGAATCTATTTTCTTGATCTGTGGTTGATCCTTTCCAATTGGTTACCTGGTAACACAATCTGGCTGTTACCTTTGTAATTCGGGAGATTGCCGTGGCGTCGCCCGAACGTAATAATGCCTGAACTCTCAGGCAAAATTTCAAATTCTACAAGGAGAAGAAGAAATGAAAGAGAGAATGCAACAATTAGGCGGTTTTTTGGCTGGCATGGTTATCCCTAACATTGGGGCGTTCCTTGCCTGGGGTCTGATCACAGCTCTGTTTATCCCGGTCGGGTGGCTGCCGAATGAGACGTTTGCCAAACTGGTTGGTCCAATGATCACCTATTTGCTCCCATTGTTAATTGGGTATATGGGCGGTAAATTGGTTCAGGGTGATGTCCGCGGTGGTGTGGTTGGTGCAACTGCCACCATGGGTGTCATTGTCGGCGCTGAGATCCCCATGATGTTGGGTGCCATGATCATGGGTCCGCTCGGTGGTTGGGCTATCAAAAAATTTGATGATGTTTTCGAAGAAAAAGTACCGGTTGGTTTTGAGATGCTGGTCAACACCTTCTCGTCAGGCATTATCGGGATGCTGCTTGCCCTATTAGGTAACGTGGCAATTGGACCTGTCGTGGTCGCGTTCAGCAATGCCGCCGGTGCAGCTGTGGACTGGCTTGTTGGCGCCAGACTTCTGCCTCTCGCAGCCATCGTTATTGAACCTGCCAAGATCCTATTCCTGAACAATGCCATCAATCATGGAATTTTGTCACCGCTGGGTGTGGCTGCTGCGCAGGAATCTGGGCGCGCGATCCACTTCCTTTTGGAAACCAATCCGGGACCTGGACTTGGTTTGTTGATCGCGTTCTATATTGCTGGTAAGGGACAGCTCAAGGATTCCGCATCGGGCTCCATGATCATTCACTTCCTCGGCGGTATTCACGAGATCTATTTCCCCTATGTGCTTGCGCACCCCATCATGATCCTCGCCATGATTGCCGGTGGTTTCACTGCTGACCTGTGGTTTGTAATTACGGGTGCAGGGCTTGTCGCTACTCCGGCTCCCGGCTCGATCTTTGCCTATCTCGCTGTGATCCCGAAGGGACAACACTTCGCAGTATTGACTGGCGTTTTGCTCGGTGCAGTAGTTTCTGCGCTCGTGGGCAGCTTCATCCTGCGCGTGCGCCCGGTTGCTGAAGAGAAAACTGAAGAGTAAGAGCTTGTTCATGTCAATCTACAAAGGTTGACTGACCCTGTCAAGTTGGAAGTGGCAGATGCAGTCGCGCTATAATCATCATCGTAATCACTGCATCTGCCATTCCAAAAAGGAGAAATAAAATGTCCAAGTCAATCTCTGCCGCCCAGGTCAAAAAAGTTATTCTTGCTTGTGAAGCTGGCATGGGCTCCAGCTTGATGAGCGTCAATTCGCTGAAGAAGAAGTTGAAAGCCGCACAGATCACGGATGTGACGGTTGTGCATAAGCCGGTTCGTGATATCCCAGCTGATGCGCAGGTTGTAGTGGTCCATAAGGGACTGGCGAAATCTGCCGCCAACAAGGCGCCGAATGCCGTTGTGGTCGCGTTCAACCATTTTTTGAACGACCCCGTGTTCGACGCTTTGGTGAAAGCGTTTGTTGATAAAACCGATATTGTGGGCACGGACCTTTAATCGCCATGTCCATTCTTTCCAAAGAACGTATCCAGCTTAATGCTGTTGCCTCTGACCGCTCGGATGCCATCCGCAAGGCGGGCGATCTATTGGTGAAATCGGGTTGTGTGTTGCCCGAGTATGTGGATGGAATGTTGAAACGCGAGACGACCATGTCTACATATTTGGGGAGTGGCGTTGCCATTCCGCATGGCGTGTACGAGAACAAGGATCATGTATTGCAGACGGGTATTTCCGTACTGCAACTGCCTCAGGGTGTGGAGTGGGATGAAGGCGGCGAATCAGTTTATCTGGTGATCGGAATCGCTGCGTCGGGCGATGAGCACGTCGGGGTACTGGCGAGTCTCGCCGAAGCCGTCGAAGATGAAGCTATCTTGAATGAAATGGTCCACGCCACCGATCCAGAAGTCATCTTGAAACATTTGGGTAAAGATCCTGAGTCTTGAACTTCCAAGTAAAGATTTAGTGGTTGAGAGGATCTTGCTTATAAGACTGGAGTTTCGTTATGAAGCAATTGGAGATCACGATCAACAATGAGACGGGGTTACATGCGCGACCAGCGAAGACGCTGGTGAATCTCGTCAAACAATTTAAGTCCGATGTTGTTATCCGGCATGGGGAAAAGAAAGCGAATGCGAAAAGCCTGATCTCGGTGTTGACATTGGGGGCATCAAAGGGCAGCCAGCTTAAGATCGAAGTGAACGGTGAAGATGAAGAGACCGCGCTGGCTCAGATCGAAGCCGCGATCAACTCCGGCTTGGGTGAGGGGGAAGCGATGAGTGAACCACATGCGAAACCATCTCCACTTCCTGCGCCGAAAGTTGAAGAAGCCCCCGCTGAAGAAAAACCGGTCAAAGCCAATATGCTCAAAGGGGTTGGCGCTGCGCCGGGCATCGCGATTGGTCCCGTGTATCAATTTCAGCATCAGGAAATCCCCATCAATGATATGTCGGATGGGTTGCTCCTCGGCTGGGAGAGTTTGCAGGATGCACTGGCGCGGGCGCGTGAGCAACTCAACAAATTGAATCATCAAATGACTGAGAAGGGACTGAAAGCTGAAGCCGCCATCTTTGATGCGCATCTTGGTTTGTTGGAAGACCCTGAATTAACTGAGACTGTCCATGAGCGCATCCAAAAAGGACAGGATGCGTTGAAAGCCTGGAAGGAAACCATCGAAGATAGCGCTGTGGTTGTCGCGGCGCTGAATGACCCGATTCTCTCTGCGCGGGCAGATGACTTGCGGGATGTGGGCAGGCGTGTGTTGAAAATCATGGTGGGTGCGGATGACAAAGCCGATTCATTACCGGATAAACCGGTTGTTGTTGTCGCCCGCGAGCTTTCCCCATCTGACACTGTTTCGTTCAATAAAGATTTTGTGCTGGGTTTCTGTATCGTCAACGGCGGACCGACCTCACACACAGCGATCCTGGCGCGAGCGTTGGGATTGCCCGCCATCGTCAGTGTGGATGAGTCCGTTTTGAAGTTGGAAACTGATTCGTACATCATTATCAACGGGAGCGATGGGATGGTCACGTTCAATCCCTCGCCTGAGGAACTGCAATCCGCTGAGCAGGAACGCAATAATTGGATCGAAAAACGCCGCGTCGCATTGGAACAGGCGAATGTGCCTGCCATCACGGCGGATGGTCGTCACGTGGAAGTGGTCGGTAACGCGGGGTCGCTGGCAGATGCCGAAAAGGCTCTGAAGATGGGCGCGGCAGGTATCGGGTTGTTAAGAACTGAGTTTTTGTTCCTGGAGCGGACAACAGCTCCCACTGAGGCGGAGCAATATGATGTGTATCGTCCCATTGCAGAGACGATGGGTAAACTGCCGGTCATTGTTCGCACATTGGATGTGGGTGGTGATAAGCCATTACCTTACATCGAGATGCAGCGCGAGGACAATCCGTTTTTGGGTGAGCGTGGCATTCGGTTGTGTTTGAACCGACCAGAGTTGTTCCGTCAGCAGTTACGCGCCATTTTGCGTGCTGGTCAGCATGGGAATTTGCAGATCATGTTCCCGATGGTGGGCGATATCGAAGAATATCGGCAGGCGCGTTTGATGCTGGATGAACTGGAAATTGAATTGAAAGTCCCGCGCATCGTGGCGGGGATCATGATCGAGGTCCCGTCGGCAGCGTTGATGGCGGATGTGCTGGCAAAGGAAGTGGACTTCTTCTCGATCGGTACGAATGATCTGACGCAATATACACTCGCCATGGACCGGGGGAACTCCTTACTTTCTGCCAAGCAGGATGGCTTGCACCCTGCCGTATCGCGCTTGATCGCCAAGACCATCGAAGGCGCGCACAAACATGGTAAGTGGGCAGGGATATGCGGTGAACTTGGCTCTGACCCCTATGCCGTGCCGATTTTGATCGGGTTGGGAATCGACGAATTGAGTGTAACTGTTCCTTCTGTGCCATTGGTGAAGGCGCAGGTAAGAGACTTGAAATATTCTGAGCTGCAGCCTCTGGCGCAACAAGCCTTGGAATGTTCCACCGCGTGTGAAGTGCGTGAGTTAGTGAAGAAACAGTTGAATATGTAGATCCGGTGGTCGAGTAGGGGCGGGGTCCTCCCGCCCTGTATCGAGACCACCTGTAAGCAAATAAATATTTGTAACAAAATTACTTTTGAAAATTTGGTGGTCTCGATACGTCCCGCGATGCTTCGACTTCGCTATCGCTCCGCTCAGCACGTGCGGGACTACTCGACCACCGGTGTATACCTGAAAGGAAGAAATACAATGGGCGAAAAATATCAGAAATATCATGCGGCGAATTACCAATTGCCGCAAAAAAGTTTTGCGTGGAATCTTTACGGGGCGGGCATGGAAAGCATGGGTAAGGAAGGCAAGCCGGAACCATTCGCGATCCCTGAACCGACTGATGATCAGATACTGGTGCGTATCGATACAGTCAGCATCTGTTTTTCGGATGTGAAAATTCTCAAGCAGGGCGACAGTCATCCCAAACTCTATAATCGCAATTTGAGTGTTGACCCGACTCGTCTTGGACATGAAGTTTCGTTGACCATCATCAAGGTCGGAAAGAATCTAGCGAAGGACTACAAACCCGGTCAACGCCTTGCCGTGCAGCCTGATATTTATCAACAGGGCATGAGCACCGCGTACGGTTACACCATTCCCGGCGGGCTGGTGCAGTATCACTGCATCGGGAGGGAAGTCCTCGAAACAGATGCGGGCGCTTGTCTCCTGCATGTGGATGAAGGCATGGGCTATGCTGAGTCCGCGCTGTTGGAACCGTGGGGCTGCGTGGTCGCTGCCTACACTCAACGCCGCAGACTCGACCCGAAAGCTGGCGGCACACTCTGGATCATTGGTCAACCCGACGACACGACCGAGTTCACATTCTCCAAAGGTTTGGATGCGCCTGCGACCATTGTATTGACGAATGTTCCAGCTTCCATTAAGAAATTGGTTTCTGCTACGAACGCAAAAGTTATCGAGAAGAATTCAGTCAATGACTATGAAGCCATCAGCAAAGAATTAACCGAAAAGGGCTTCGATGACATCGTCATGCTCAACCCGACTTCAGCAAATATGGTTGGTCAGGCAGCGCGCTTCATTGCACGACGCGGGACTTTGAATCTGGTTGGCACAAAACCATTGGATGGACTCACGCAGGTTGACCTCGGTCGCCTCCACTATGACTACATCGCGTTCGTGGGTAACAATGGAACTGAC
>Ga0180074_1000225_pt1 | contig 11614 bp, 17 predicted proteins | sample EasRiv366_16_10D_FD_121773 | JGI IMG/M metagenome (GOLD analysis project Ga0180074, IMG submission 121773) | Soil microbial communities from meander-bound floodplain in the East River, Colorado, USA - East River metaG ERMLT366_16_10D | ecosystem: Environmental > Terrestrial > Soil > Floodplain ...
CCTTCTCTAAAATCTCTTGTTATTCCCGACTGAATCTGCGTCTTCCTTTCGAGTTCCAGTTGTCCACCGTAATCATTCGTCGCACTTGCTTCCAACAGTTCCTTAATTCGGCCAATCGCAGCGGTCGGGGCCTGGGCCAGCTTTTCAGCCATTGCCAGGGCCCGGGGAAGCAACTCCTCATCCGGGACGACTGCATTGATCATCCCCATTTCCAGAGCGCGCCCAGCTGTCACGATGTCTCCGGTCATCATCAATTCCCCCGCGCGCTTCCAACCTATCAGTCGCGGCAGGATGAACGTTCCACCGCAATCGGGTACCAGTCCTATCTTGATAAAAGCTTGATTAAAGCGCGCGGTTTCTCCGGCAATGACAAGGTCGCAGGCCAGCGCCAGATTACAGCCACCTCCCGAAGCCGCACCGTTAACCGCGGCAATGAACGGCAAAGGAACCCGACGAATCAGTAGTATGCATTCATTCAGCATTCGCAAAGGTTCATCAAAGAACGCTTCCACTTTTCCTTCCCGTTCGGCGATTTTCTGCATCTCGCGTAAATCACCACCGGCACAAAAAGCCCGGCCGGCTCCCGTTAATACCACCGCCCGCGCGCCGCGCGCCTGAACTTCATTTACCGCGGACTGAAACTCCTGGCCCACTTCCGTGGTTAGTGCATTTAACGACGCCGGCCGGTTAAGCGTAATGATCCCGACCGCTCCCCGCATTTCAAGTTGAATAGTTTCGTAACTCATATTACATCCGAGCGCACTTCTATGACTGCTAGACATGAGACAGGCAGGAATGCCTGTCCTACACCGTCTTTGTTGTTGCAGTAAAAACGGCTACTCCGCTTTCAGCTTCACTGAAAAAATTTAGACTCTCGGCTGTGCGGCACGACTTGCGCCGAAACATTCACCACACAGCACTGGCCTGCCAGTAGAAGGCTTGAAAGGTACAGTGTCGGTTTTCCCACACTGATCGCAGGTAATCTCAAATCTTTGACGTTCGCCACCACCACCCTTGGGACCGCCAAAGTTTGAGCGGCGTGCATCGCGGCAAGGCTTGCAGCGTTTCGGATGAGTTAGGTTGCGTTCCTGGTAGTATTCCTGCTCACGTTCAGTGAAAGGAAAGATCTCTCCACATTCCGCGCAAGTGATCTCGATGTCTGGCATAACTGATTCTCCATGAGCGGGGACTGAGGTTCCCTACTCTCTCTTCGGCGCAAGCGTTGGTTCAAGTTCCGACGGCGACCGGGCTGGGGCTGTGACAACGCTTAAGCTCGCCTGCGGGGCTCGCGATCCGAAACGGGTTTAAGTGGGCCTGAGTTTACTCTCACTAATACCCGTATTCAAACTAATTCCAACATCAGACGAGGAATCCGGTGGCCCCCCAATGGGCCAATGCTCAGACTCTTGCCAATTCCCGTACGTGGGCGCGCACGGTCTGCCCCAGGGTCTGCAGGTTGTAGCCTCCTTCCAGACACGAGACGATCCTCCCGTTGCACTCCTGCTGCGCCCATTCTTTGACGGCTCGAGTCAGGGAAACAAAGTCTTCGTCCTCGAGCAGCAACTGACCGAGCGGATCACCGTGGTGGGAGTCGAAGCCGGCGGAGATCATGATCAGGTCGGGTTTGAATTTTCCGGCTATTTCATCGAGCGCCGCCTCAAACATCCGCTTCTGTTCGCTTGCGGGCGTGAGCGCGCGCAAGGGTACATTCAGCGTAGAACCCAGGCCTCGGCCCACACCATGTTCGCCTCTGGCTCCAGTTCCGGGATACCACGGATATTGATGAGTGGAAAAAAAGAAGACCGTTGGGTCGTCATAAAACACACCCTGCGTGCCATTGCCGTGATGCACATCCCAATCAATGATGGCAACACGTTCAATTTCGGGATAGTGATTCTGCGCATAACGCGCGGCCACGGCCACGTTGTTGAAGAGGCAGAAGCCCATTGCTCGCTCCGCAGTCGCGTGATGACCCGGCGGACGCACTGGCACAAACGCATTCGAGATTTCTCCACGCATTATCAAATCGATCGCCTGACAGGCGGCGCCGGCGCCATGCAACGCGGCATCGAGCGACTTCATTGAAACAACGGTGTCGGCGTCAAGGTAACCTGTTCCTTCGCTCACAACGCGTTCGATCTGCTTGTAAAGCTGTGGCGTGTGACATGCCTGCACGTCGCCCCGCGGCGCTTCCTTCGCCTGCACTTCCCGAAGCGTTGGCCAAAGTTCTTCGTCTTCGCGCAGCGCCTTCATCACTACGCCGTAACGCGATGATGACTCCGGATGCCCCGGACCAGTATCGTGCTCATTAAAAACCGGATGATGAATGATTGCTGTGGTCATTTCGAGAGCAAACAGAATCCGCTGACAGTAAACAGCAAACAGTAAACAGCAAACAGCAAACAGTCAATTGTGGGAGCAAACAGTAAACAGCAAACAGCCAATTCGCCGATCGTCCGCTAAGCGGTGACTGGAAAGGGCCTTCCTCAAGGCTCAGTGCGCACGAATGCATCGAGACTGGCTGTTTGCCGTTTGCTGTTTGCTGTCTGCTGTTTGCTATTTCGCTTGTGTCTTGATCTCGGCAACTCTCCCGCGTAGCAGACTCAAAACCATACGCGCAATTTGCCTTGTCCATGAAAGCACGCAATGCAATTCCAGTAATTTCGTTGGAATTTCAGAAAGTACCTGCGGTGCACGCTGCTTCGCTTGTCTGGGAATGACGTTTGCACATCTAGCCAGCGCGAGATTTTAGTGCCCTTTACCTTTCAGTAATCGGGGTTATCAATTCAGGAGGAAGCATATGGCATACGATGATGAACAGGCTACGAGAAGCAGGGTCGTAGTGGATACACCAACTTCAAGGCGTGAGGTCACCCACACCGAAGCGGTCCGCAACGATCGCGGGGGCATTTCGGGAGCGACCGTTGGCGTAATCGTGGTGGTAGCAATTGCGCTCATAACGGTAGTGGTTCTGTTTTTGATGAACCAACAATCCAATCTTAACGCTAACGATAATCTTGCCGCGCAACAACAGCCCGTCGTTGTTCAGCAGCCAGCACCACAACAACAACCGCCGGTCATAATTCAACAACCAGCCGCGGCGCCGGCCGCGAATCAACCGCCGGTGATCATTAATCAGCCTGCGGCCACGGGCGGCACGGCACCGGCAAATACCTCCAACGATGGCGCGGTGCAAATGGCAATCGACAAGGCGATTGGTGACGATCCAACGCTCTCCGCATTGGGAATTACCACAACCGTTCTGGATGGCAAGGTGACGCTGACCGGAACTGTGAAGAGCGAAGCGCTCAAATCGCAGGTTGACAGAGCGATTAGAGCGGTCAGGGGCGTGAAACAGGTTGACAACCAGATTGTCGTGATGGGTTAACGGAGAACAGTAAAAGTGATGAGTGATGAGTAGTTAGTTTGGACGAACTCAACTCTTACTTCGGAGCTAAAATCAAAGGCGTCGAGTGATCCCGATCTCGACGCCTTTTTTCTCATCACTCATTACTCATCACTTTTCACTGTTCTTAGTAGCCTTCCGTATGCTGACGGAGCCATTCATCGAGCTCCTCTTCAGTTGGCTCTCGCCCAAGGTCTTCGCGCAAACGTTGATGTAGATACTCGTGTTCCGTCTGGGCGACGTCCTCGAGTTTGCCGTCGCCATCCGCAATTTCGGGTTCTTTGTTTTGTTCGTCCTCAAGAGGCATAGACTTGAACCTCTGCAGTCTCTAATGAAGTTTCTATCGTCAGATTAGCTTCCTCACCAGCAATCAGCAAACGTCTTCGCTCTCCGCCGGCAAAGAAACTGATCTCTTTGATTTGACATGGCAGTGGTGGCAAGTGAAATCGTAATAGACTTTCGCTAGCGCCGTCGCTGAGCAGAACGTCTATATCCCTCTTTATTTGTTCCTTCGCCTCTTCGCCAATCTCCAGTTCACTGACCGCCACCGGGTGAGGCAACAAGCCCATTTCACCGTCCAGAAAGATCGTCCAGATGAACCCAATGTCCAGCAGAACATACAAGGCCTCCTCGAAAACAAAGTATCCGAGAAAGGTCGCGCCCAGAACATGGGCGATAACGTGATCCTGATGGGTGGTTGTATCTTTCGGCGTCCAGTTGGTCATTTAACTTTGTGGTAGACAGCAGTCAGTAGACGCTAGTCAGCAGCGGAGGCAAGCTCCTGACGTACCGTCTACTGTCTACTGTCTACTGTCTACTTTTTACTGAGTTAATCGAGGTAATGGGCGCCGAGTTGCGCCTGCAAAGTCTCGGGCACGGTCTTCCAACTGGCATTCGAGAGTTTGTGAGTGTCGAAGTCTGAAGTGTTCATGCGCAAGGCGCGCCAATGTGCCCGGGTCTCTTCGTACAGCCAGCGATAGATCGGTCCGTTGCCGCGCCGGCTGTAGAAGACTCGTTTGGCCGCAGTGTCGTCTACTTCAATTCCAATAGGGCCCGCCTCGGTTGGGATCGGGGAATCAACGTAGACTCGCAGTCCACTCATCGTTGTCGACATCTTCGCTCCTTCAGTCGAGCCCGCCGCCGTGAGCTCGATGTACTTCAGGCTTTTCAATTTTTGTAAAATTCACCAGTCCGCGCTTCACCTCTTCGACGGCAATGCTCGTATTCCTGCGCCTTCCCTTGTCGGCCTCGATGCGCGGCTTAGACCCGTGCAGCAGTTGTTTGGTTCTTAAACCAGCAACGATGATTAGACGAAACCGGGAATCTATGCCCGGCCAGGTTCCTTCATTAGCCACTCCGGTTGGGGAGTTACCATTTTGTTTTCCGTTGTTCATAAGGTGTTCGATCTCGAGACTTTCGTTTGCCAAGGGTTTCGAATTCAGTTGCGTTCGTCGCGAGTTATAGAAACCTGACGACGATAAAAAATACGGGGACCGCCAAAACTGCGATAGCGAGAAGTTGCAGCCAATTCATCGCCGACTTTTTACAGTTCGGACAACGAAACCTCCACAACGCCAGTATCCGGCCGCATTGGTCACAGGAAGAAATCATTGGGCCACTCCGCTCTTTGCCTGTACGCCTTCGCCATTCGCGATGAACTTCACCAGTTGCTGACGGTCGAAAGCACGGCCCCGACTCAACTTCCTGAGTGGGTCTGCGACCAACCAGAAGCAGGCTTTGCCCTCATCCGTAGTCGTAAGATTCTCAAACGCCGGGGCATCAAGCAGCACCGGTCTGAAGCATTCCATTCCCGTCTCTCGCGACCGCGCCAGCAGGGCATCGCCGGAGCTTTGAAACAAAGGAACACGGAAAGCGCCTCCATCATCGATCGAAAACCAATCTCCATTGGCGCGTCGCATGGCAAATAAAGTTTTCATCTGTTCCTATTCCTCAATTCTTGAACAGTTCCCCACAGCACCCCATCGAGCGGCGCGCACACTTCCCCAGGGCCACACTTCGTCGCAGACATGTTCGCGAGCGCTAAAGTTTTTCGGGTGGATTTGGTTGTGGAGAATGACATCAGAATTTCCCGGTACTAGTCGAGTTTGAAAAACAAACAGACGGCACAAGGAGAAGAGAGCGACAACCACATCCTGATGTCGAGAGTAAATTATTCGAAGAACAACTACACGCTCAATGTATCACACCTGACCACCCAAACAGGGTTGCCGGTGCGCTTAGGCAAATGTAAGCGCAGGTTTCTCTACGCTTGAGCCGCGATCAGCAAAGCTCTGAATTGCCTCCGCCTCGTTCGCGTAAGTATCGAAGACTGTCAGAAGCCTGGTCGCGCTCAATAATTCTCGAAGCTGTTCCGTTAGACCGATTAACTTGATTTCCCCGCTTTTGTTCTCTACCGAAACCTGGCTCGCCACCAGTTCCCCCAAGCCGCATGAGTCAATGAATGTGACACCTGCGAGATTCAAGATGATCTGCGTTTTCTTTTCGAGGACTAGCGCGCGAATCGACCGGTGTAACGCCACCGCATTGCCGCCAACTCTCAACCTGCCTTTCAAGTCAAGAATAGTGACGTCCGCGTTGCGCCGTTGATCGATGTAGAGATTAATCACAGCTCGACATTACGTTAATAAAGCCTATATGTCAAATGCAGGATATATCGCAGATGGACAATATTTACCGTATGTGATAAGTATTATCGCACGTGGAAAAACATATGATCGAGATTCGAGTGGATCAATTATTGGCCGAGCACGGACGAACCTTTTATTGGTTGGCCAAAGAGACCGGTATCAGCCACACCACCCTCTGGCGATTGAAGAAGGACAAGGCGCTCGGTATCAACTTTGAGACACTTGAGAAAATCTGCGAGGCGCTAAAATGCCAACCCGGCGATATCCTCGCGATACCTTCAGCAAAGAAGCAGGCCAGGAAGAGCGCCCCTGCTCGGCGCAACGGGAGACCACGAAAATGAGTGCCAATATGGCGAAGCCAATATCATTTAGATTCATTGATAACGAAGCCGATGTGCGCCTGGAGCTTAATAACGACGCTGACCACGCGCTGAAATGCGTGGAAATCCTGACGGTCTTTTTGAAGGACCTGGAAACGGGTGGGCCCTCACAAGCTCACATCAGGTTTGATCAAGTCGACTCTATTCGAGCGAAAGAGCATGTGGTGCTATCTCACAAAACCTGGGTTAACGGAAAGATTGCCGGCGCCGGCGCCGATCTGCTGGCCAGATTGAAAGTAGTCTTAGGCGAAGCTAAACCGTATGTGCTGGATATTTCGTGGCAGGATCCGGAAGGCAAGACACGATTTCAACGGATACCTGTGGGACACTGAACGCTGCGCCGCCGAGTAGTTTTTGGAAATCGAATTCGGAGAGAAGAGCGAATGATAGTTTGTGAATTCTGTCTGCAGTATAAGCAAAGCGGTGAATGCGGCCTCGGCCTCAAGATTCCGAAGAGCATGACTTGCCGCGAGTTCGGACCGACCATTGAAAAGTTCTGCTCAGACCCCAAAGACTTCGTCGATCCAAAACAGATCGTCCAGATGGCGACCTACTTTGGCATCAAAGGGCCCGAACTAAAGAAAATCAAATCGATGGCCGCAACCGCAGAGAGCAGCCGGCTCTCGATCCAACCTGGCCCAACCTCAGACTTCGTCATCTAAACAACTCAGACCCGCAAACCAATTATGATTTGCAGGTCCGTGTTTTTGTCACGTAGCTGTGACTCTCCCCGGTTTAGTTACCGTTGAGACCGTCGTAGTAACCGTTCTCGTAACCCTCGCGATAGTAGCGACGATACAACTCACGGTCTCCCAGCCTCGAGCTGTAATCTGTCGTCGCCTCCCTGTACTTACTGTTATTGCGAAAGTCGTCGCGGCCACCTCGATTTCGATTGTTACGACCTTCTTTGATCCCCTCGTTATAGCCCGCGTTCAAAGCCGTCTGCCGGAGGTCGAATGAGCCGCCGTAGGTCCCATAACGATCCCAGTTCCGGCCGCGGCGATTGTTGGGATCCCAGTTGCCGTCCCGGTTGCGGTCCCAGGTGCGGTTGCCCCGGTCCCAGTCTCTGTTGTTGTTCCGGTCCCAGTCTCGGTTGTTATTTACGTTATCGTAGCCACCTGGATTGAACCCGTCGTTGAATCCAGTCTGATAGGCCTCACGAAAATAACGGCGATATGTTTCGCGATCGCCAAGCCGTGAACTGTAGTCCTTGGTTGCTTTGCGGTAAGCGTTTGAATCTGCGAAGTTAGTGTTTCTATTTCTTGAACGAGCGGCGGTGCCGTCTTTCAAACCTTCGTTATAGCCCGCGTTCAAAGCGGTCTGGCGAAGTTGGAAGGACCCACCGTAGTTGCCGTAGTTGTCCCAATTTCTTCCACGGCGATTCCGGTCATATTGTGCCTGCGCAGAAGAACCCAAACCTATGCCGATAATTAGCAGGAGTGACCAGACAACGGCCATACCCATCCTCACTTGTGTACTATTTGTTTTCATAATTACTCCTTTGTCCCTTAACCCAGCAACTGGTGTTCCTCAGAGGGACCTAAAGCCAAGAGAGAACCATTTCAGTTTCTTGTCATAGTGTTGACTGTTTGCGCACCACAAAACCTCTCAACCGAACTTCTCAATCGCTCGCCGTTCTGGCCGTTAGGGAACCCACCCGCAAACCATTTCTCAACCGCAGGAAGATGGTTAATGACGGCTGGTGAATCGACGTCACAGGCCTTGGCTTTTGCTATTAAGTCCGCAATTGTCTTGATAAGAGCGTCAACGTCTGGTTTCGTAACGTAAGCATTTGCCCCCGCCGCTATTCCCCTCTGCTTGTCCGCGTCGTAGGCTGCGCCCGAATAGAAAAGAATCGGTGTTTCAGAGTCAAACTCACGTATCTGGCGGCAGAATTCAAAACCATCGATTCCGGGCAGCCAGCCGTCAAGGACAAAAAGATCGAAGCATTGCCCCCTGATCAATGGCCAGGCTTCAACGGCTGATTGCGTGCAGGTAGCGTCGATTCCGCATGAGCGCATGAGTAGCCTCAGTATTTCACAAGCGTCCTCGTCATCATCCACAAAGAGTACACGGGAACTATTAAGGGTTGGCATCAGTTTGCCTCCGGAGATAGGGGATTTCACGGGTCGTCCCCATTCTGGCAGTGGTTGCAGAAGTCGTCTGTGCGTTGACGCACTTACGCGAAAGTAATATTATTTGGTCCAGTTCTTCTAAGCGTTTCGCTTCAAGAATTGTCTCTCAACACGAGCAAAGGGTCTTATTTGGCGGTTGTGCACCAACTTCTGTCGACAGCGTCCGCAAAAAGGAAAGTCATGTCTACCAGCGCTACCAAAGAAGAAGCAGTTCAGAACCATTTGCTCGCCGGTGCGAGCGATGAGGAATTGGCGCGACTGCTACCTAACTTGCAACCACTAACTCTCCCGCTCGGCCAGGTTCTTTATGAATCCGGCGAAAAGATGGACTATGTGTATTTCCCTACAACTGCGATCATTTCTCTGCTGTACATCATGGAAAACGGTTCAAGTGCCGAAATTGGCGTGGTAGGCAAAGATGGCTTGGTGGGAATTGCAATCTTCATGGGAGGCGATACAACCCCCAACCGGGCGGTGGTGCAAAGCGCGGGTAAAACTTTCAAGATGCCGGCCGCGGCAATGAAGGAGGAATTCACGCGCGGCGGCCGTTTTCATAATCAATGTCTGCGTTACACGCAGGCCCTGATTACGCAGATTTCCCAAACCGCCGTTTGCAACCGGCTGCATTCTATTGATCAGCAACTGTGCCGGTGGCTGTTGTTGACTCACGATCGCCTGCCTTCGGACCGGATAATCATGACTCAGGATCTAATTTCCAACATGCTCGGCGTGCGCCGCGAAGGAATAACTCACGCCGCCAAACGTCTGCAAAACGAGGGTTACATTAGCTATGTTCGCGGCGACATGACCATCCTCAACAGGAAAGGGTTGGAATCCAGCGTCTGCGAATGCTATCAAGTTGTCCGGACAGAGTATAATCGTCTGCTTGGGTAGTCTTCCGCCCTTCCAAAACCAATCCCCCCTTAAGTGCCAATAAGTGTGGCAGCGCACAGACTCTGTGCCGCCCGGAATCTATAGTGAGAGGAATCATGAAAAAAACAATACTGAACTTCCTAGTTACATTCGCGCTAGCCGTTTCTTTCGCCTTGATCCCACTGACTGGCTTTGCTCAAAACAGCAACTCCTCGAGTGGGCAGATGAAGCAGAGTGGCAGTGAGGTGGGCAAAGCCGGTAAGAGCATGGGTCGCAACGTGAAGCGTGGCCGCGTCCTGAGAGGTGGCAAACACTTTGGTAAACACATGGGGCGCTCCGGCAAGCACTTCGGGCGAGGAACGAAGAAGTTCGTCAAAAAGGTAATTTCATAAAGGCGCGCGCCGGCTTGATCCAATTATTGGGTTACTGCTGCCGGAGCCAGCCAATGAAGGCTGAACTCTACTCGGGGGGGCACGCAGATGGTTCTGTCCGCGCCAGCGGCCTCCAGCAGGCGCCAGGCTGGGGCGGAAATGTAACCTGCAAGGCGTTCAAGATTTCAGCCGTTCGTATCCGACATCGGGATCCGTTTCTGCAAACTCTCCTTATGCCGTTTATTTGCTTTGTCAAGCGACAGATCGAGGGTTCCCGATGTCACCGGTAAAAAGTCCACCTATCGCAAATAAGCTGCTTGCCGCCCTGCCAAAAAAAGAGTATCAGGCTCTGCAGTCTCAGCTGGAAGAAATCCCTCTGGTATTTGAGGAGATTCTCTACAAGCCCGAAGTTTTGATTAGTGACGTCTATTTCCCCAACAATGGAGTTATCTCTCTGCTTGCTGGTCTCAATGAACACGCCACGCTTGAGGTGGGCCTTGTCGGCAGAGAGGGCATGCTTGGTCTTGCGGTTTGTATGGGAGTGAGTGCCTCGCAGAATCGGGCGGTCGTACCGGGCGCGGGCTCAGCCATGAAAATGAAAGCAACGGCGTTTCGCAAGGAGTGTAATAGCGGCGGCGCGCTGCCACGTCTTTTGCGGCGCTACACCCATTCCCTGTTGACTCAGATCACGCAGGCCGCCGTCTGTAATCAGTTTCATTCGATCGAAGCGCGTCTTGCAAGGTGGTTGCTGATGACACATGACCGCATGGAACAAGATGAGTTTCAACTAACGCAGGAATTTCTGTCTAACATGCTGGCGGTCAGACGCGAATGTGTTAATAAGGCAGCCGGCAAACTGCAGAAACGCAATTTGATTCGTTACAGCCGGGGCCATCTCAAGGTGTTGGATCGTGCCGGGCTGGAAGCAACCTCGTGCGGTTGCTATGAGATCATCAAGGACGAAAGCAGCCGTTCGTAACGTTTCTATTTGACCGCTACTCAACTCAGCCTCATTCGCTATACGCCTCGTTTAACTTCCGGAAGTGATAACCCATAGCGGCCAGCCGCATCGACTGCGGAAACTGATCGCGATGCCTGGCGATAGTGCGGGCCAGAAAGCGCCAGAATTCTTTGCGCTCGCGATCGACCACTCCCAACCTAACTATGAGGCGAGTAAACGCCGCGACGCCGCTGACAATCTTTACGCGAGCGGGATCGGGCAGGTCCTGAGCCGTACGTTTAAGAGAATCGAGAGCGCGCTGGTAATACTCGCTCGGTTTGTAAATGGTGCGCATGATTGACTGGTAACCTTCGATTAATCGCGCCGCATCCATCTTAGGCACAAAATTAAGCGAGCAATTCGTATTGTTACCGGAGCTCTCGCCGAGTAGACGTCCTTCTTTTTCCAGCCGCCGCCAAAGCTGCGTATCCGGAAGCGCGGTGAGCAATCCAACCATCGCAAGCGGGATGGCGCTATCTCGAATAAATCTTATTTGACGTTCGAAGATGTCTTCCGGATCGTTATCGAACCCGACAATGAAGCCGGCCATCACTTCCATTCCGTAACCCTGAATCTTCTTCACTGACTCGAGCAGGTCTCCACGATTCTGCGACTTCTGCGCTTCTTTGAGACTCTCTTCAACCGGAGTTTCAATTCCGAGAAAAACTCGGCGAAAACCTGCCCGCTGCATGTCGGCCAGGAGTTCCTCGTCATCCGCGAGATTCACGCTCGCCTCAGTCAAGAATGAAAATGGAAAACCATTTCTCTCCTGCCATTCGGTGATCTCCGGAAGCAGGCGTC
>Ga0180074_1000227_pt1 | contig 11586 bp, 7 predicted proteins | sample EasRiv366_16_10D_FD_121773 | JGI IMG/M metagenome (GOLD analysis project Ga0180074, IMG submission 121773) | Soil microbial communities from meander-bound floodplain in the East River, Colorado, USA - East River metaG ERMLT366_16_10D | ecosystem: Environmental > Terrestrial > Soil > Floodplain ...
GACTCCGTTAGTGCTAAACGTATTTCCGCCGGCATCGAACTAATCTGAGCCAAACGGCGAAACGCGGGAGCGATCTCCGGTTCTCCGCTGGAAGCCAGCAATCTGATCACTGCCACACGCAGTTCTATACTTGGATGATTCTCGATCACTCGCATCAGTGCCTGAAACTCACCTGCTTTGGCCGCAAGGAAAAGTATGGAGAACGGATAGTAATAGTTTGCATAACTGTCGCCAATTAGATCCTGAATCGCCTCGTTTACCAGGCCTGAGCTCGCCAGGGCGGCGCCGAGTAGGCGGCGATCTTCAAGGGGACGCTCGCGCAAGGCGAGATTAAAGAAAGAGGTAGCGCGATCCGGATCGAGGTCATAAAGAACCCGAACGATCGAGCCACGGGCCTTTGGAGAAGAATTGTCTAACGACTCGGCAATTTGGTGGAATGAATCACCGGGGCTAGTTACGGGAACAGCTCTCTTAACGTTCGTTCGCCGACGAACAAGCGTTGCGGCAGCTCGGCGCAGCGTATCCATGTCTCGCCGCCAGGATTCTTCGTCGTCGCCCGGAACGGCCGCGACATTAGTATGATCCAGACTCTCTTTAATGGGCGGCTGGGCCTCATCAGCAACAAGTTGGCGTGCAGCTTTTTGCCCTTTCGAAGAAGTGCTTTTCTCAGCTTTAGTTCCGAGTTGCGCGTTCATGGTGCCAGCATCTCCTTTCTCGAGGATTCGATCTCGCTGCTTCCGCATTTCCCCGAATGTAGAATTCGATCCTTGAGGCGCACTAGCGACACTAATATTGAAGGAGGCAGAACCGTTCGTAAACGAACGTTAACCACTGAATAGGTCAACCCGACACAATTTGTTTTTGGAGACTCATTCCCATGAACCCTGAGTACCGGAATTTAGCGGGATTTCTGTGTTCTCGGTGCTGGGACCATCAGGTTTTTCGTCCAGCGTATTACTGACATCGATGATTTCCCCGGAGTGCGCCGATGCGTGCGCCGCCAATGCTAACGGAAGCGTGACAGAGGAATTGCCTTGCTGAGTCTCAGGCGAAAGATCCTGATGCTCAAGCTGGTCGCGGCTGCGAAGCAAGTTAAATCTCGTCATAATCAAACGACTCATGCTTAAACCCAAGCTGCTATCAAGATCGCACAGCTGCTCCCCTATTACTCTCAGCGAAACTCTCTCCAGAGCATACTGAATTTCCTTACCCGCCGTAGCAACGTCATTTGCAAGAATTAGCTCAAAATCCCGGCCCCCACTAACTCGACGTCCAGCGTGGGTGTGCAACAAAAGTCCCGCTTCATTATGAAGCCTTCCCGTAGCGACAATGACAAGATGGGAAGCTTCCGTCTCAATCTCCAGGTCGATGGCCACACGCGCAAAGGCGGGAGTAAGATCGCCATCGCGCGTCACCAGGAGGAAGGATTCGCCGCAAAGATTCACCATCATTTGACCATGCCCGGCGCCATCGGAGGGGCCAACAGCAATCTCACTTTCCGGTACACCCATCTGGCGGAGGATAAAATGGAGCCGACTAATGAGCCACGAGCCATCTTCCAAAAGTGATGAAGCAAGTTGGGTCGGTGCAATCACCTCCTCAACCTTCTCATCGGCGACCGGTGAGCCGCACTCGCTGCACGTTGCATCGCTAATAGTCACAACCGCGAGCGCATGCGCATTCGGTAATCGAAACAGGGCATGTCCCGTCTTTCGGCAACTAATCTGCACCTCCCGCTCCACGAGTCCTACATTTTCGAGCTTCTCTACCGAAAATTCATGAGACTCTACTAAATGGCCTCTAAGAAGCTTTGCTGCATAGCCCTCCTGGTAGGCATCCCTGGCGCTGCGCAAGAATATTCGAGCAGCCTCATCTTCAAGCTTCGACGCCGCAAGAATCCGCTTACTCATGCTCTCCCTGCGCACGCGCGTGTATACGTAATCTGCGTCCTGCCTTCCGACAAACCGCCTAAAGCCTTCAGGCATGGTAGGCTTTCCCGGCTCCCACTGAGGAAAGTTCTCAATTTTTCCCGTATCGCTCTCTGTGCCTTCGGTTTGGAGAAGTAATTCGCGAATGTCCAGGCAAAAAGAATCTAGTTTCCGGAAAGGCTCCGGCGTGCCAGATTCATACACGATGCCTGCGCGGATTAGAGGAACTGATCCTTTGTCGTGATCGAAGATTAGAAAGAAAACATGATCGGTGCTGCCAAACAGATCTCCTCGGACGTAAGGCTCCCGATTTTCAGACGCTGCCCACGCAGCGAGCGAGGTTTCCATCTCCGTGATTCGCTCGGAACCTGACAACAGAAGACTGAAACTATGAAGTCTGGCGGCTCGAATTATTGAAGTCAGACCCTTTTGCTGCAATCCTTCCAGCAGCTCAAGGCGGCCGTCTCCATCTACACTATGTCTTAGAGTTTTGCTTTCAAGAAACAACATCGGGGCCTTCCTGGCTACCTTAAATTACGTTACCAATCATTTACTTTGGCGGGGTGACACTAATCCTGACAGTCTCTTCACCGGATATCTGGGACGCGTAACGCCGCTGCCGAGCAATTCGTAAGGCCAGCGCCTCATAACTGTCCATTCCTACTTTATGGTTGGCTATTGAGGCTTGCGACACTCGTCCATTTTCGATCTTCATGACGACGTTAACTGACTGAACACTCGGCGGGACCTCCGAAGACTTTTTTTCGGCCTCGGTGGGATTGGAAGAGATCGTAGCTGGGGAGGTCTCGCTGGACGACCTCGGACTGCTTGAGTCGCTTTGTTTGTTTAATGATGCTGAGTCCGTTTGGCGACGCGATTGCTCCAATTGTCTTCCCTTTGAAACCTCACTTGAGCTCTTTCGTCGTTCATCATTAGGCGGTGGCTGGCCGATGCTCTCCGTCGTCAACCGTTCCTTGATCTCAGCCGGCAAGGGTGTTGATCGGGTAAACTCGTGTGCAGCCTTGAAGCCTCCAGTAACCGCGATCACACTAGAAAGTCCTAACATCATTAGGCCTGCTGAAGCCATCACTAAAATGGTCCGACGTTCTTTAACGGCCGGCAGCTGAGTGGCTGCTGGAAGCGCCAGAGGTTCAGGTGGTCTGGCTTCAAGACTGTGACGCGAATCCGAAGTTGCTGCCGGCAAGTAAGGTAAGTCCGGCATAGCACTGTCTTTCGCTACGCTCTCAATCTGCAATGGGCTCTCATCCCAACAACCCAACATTTCGGAGACGACTCTTTGGAGTGACCTTTCGATTGATGTACGTGAAGGTTGAATCAGGGGATTGAAGTTGAAAGATGCTGCTGGCTGAGCCACAGCAACGCAGATAGCTTGCAAACCGCTTAGGTCGTTAAGTTGTGCATCAACTAATTCACCTTCCTTGAAGTAGAAAACTCCAGGACCCATGGCATACTCGATTAGCAATCGACCTGTTTTCCGTTGGTGTCGAAGTATTCCTACGAGATCGGATAGGGGGTAGCTATCAAGGTGTCCGGTCAATACCACAAAACGACTATCTTGCATGTTTACTGCTCCTTACAACTCATACTACTGAGGGACAATTTCGACCGCTGGCAACTCGCCTTTTAGTTGCAAAAAGGCCCCCCATTGCAAGGCGGGTTAGAAGCGGGAAAGGTTTGTGAAAGTTGCTTAGCAAGGTTGCGGTCAAGACGTTCAAGGATTCTGTACTCTTCCATCAGCCCATCCTCCTTTCCCAGTTCCTGATATGCCAGGGCGAGACCGTAGTGTGCTTTAGCCATGTCTGGCCTCAGAATAGTCGCTCGCTTAAATGCGTCTAAGGCATCCTTATTGCGGTGCTTTCGGAAATAAATAAGTCCCAATCCATAGAACGCCTCCGGCGCATCCGGATTTAGACGTATCGATTCTTTAAAGGATTTAACCGCATCGTTATCTTTCTGTAGCTTAAGATAGGCGTGGCCCAGGCTAAGGTGGACCGCGGCCGAGTTTGGCTCCAACGCCAGAGATAGAAGATATGCTTTGACCGCTGCGCCCGGGCCCCCTGCTTCAAAAAGCTCGAGGCCGGTTTTGTAATACTCAAGCGCGTTCTTCTGTTTAATGTGATCGCTCGGTGGTGTGTTTTCGCTGATTTCCGCCGAAGATCCTGAGGGTGCAGGAGAATTGGCAGCACCAACCACCGGGGCTACTGGCTCCACTTCTGTGTTGGATCCAGTAGCCGCTCCGTCCGGTTCATTACCTGCAGGTGCAGAAGTTTTTTCCGCCTCCGGAGCGCCCGCATTGGCTGGCGTGGTTAGGGCCGCGACAGCATTGGTCTGCATACCAGCTGTTTCCTTTTCACTATCCGCTACCGCAGGAAGTGGGGAAGCCGTGGTTTTTGTTTCCGGTTTAGTAATTTCGGGAGGAGGATTATCCGTACTTAGTGATAAGGACCCAGATACGGCGTGGTCTGTTAACTCACTCGTGTCTTTCTCTTTCTCGACGCTCTTGATCGTAGATAGTGGAGATTCGACTGGCTTCGCCAGGGGTAATGAAGCATCGACGATTTTCGCAATGCTGTCATCGAAGTAGTACGTGAGTGTCCTATAGGTCACCTCGACTGCTTCACGCTTCACTTCACCTGCTTCAAAAACGAGGAGACTCGTAACCATCTTCGTCCAGTTACCGAATCGGTCGAGTTCATAATCGTAAGCCTCCCGGTTAATGATCGACCCGCGATTGTCTCGCAGGGTCATCTCAATAATGTTCCCTTTGTCGTCATACTTATATTCTTCCTTACCCACCAGGGAATCAGCGACGGGATAAGAAATGTTATCAATTCTGTTTCCTGTGATTCCGTAGGTGGTGATCTCCAGCACCTGCAGTGGCCCTTCAACCACCCGTCCCTGTTTGACTTCGAGTTTTGCGGTCTGAATCGTGACTCTGCGGACAGAGCCAGCCAAGCCATCCTGTTCTTTATTGCTGTCAAGAATCGTCACAGCCGCCCGTGTCTGTCCAGTGCTAACACTGTTTTGTGCGCGAACAGATGTTCCAGGCGTCAAAAAAGGTACCAGTAGCAAAATGGCCGCCGGCATTATTTTGGGATTGCAATACATTTCTTCCCTCCACAGCAAAACACCGAAAGACTTAATAAAAACACTCCCAGGTCGGGTAGGGAAAACGGAGCGCCGCTGTCGTAACCAGATTTGAAAAGTCCGTTGCGAGATGTCGCAACGGGTTGACTCAGGCGAGGTTTAATTATTGCCGTTGAGCACTAATCGGACCCGCTGAGCCCATATATTGTGCAAACCGGACGGAAGAATACAATAAGTGGATGCCAATTGCTAGCATAACAATTACGAAGCAGACACAAGGAGGGGCCTGAGCGGTGATGCAGCAGGACGTTCGCAATCGACCGAGGACTAGCTCAATGGGTGCCAGCATCCGACCTGGCCATCGCTCGATACGTATTCCCATGTCCTTCCCTCCATGCAGCAAGCCGCGACTAAGGAGCTCGAAAAAATGCTTTTTGGGTTAGGCTCGCTCACTATCGGCACGCAAAACAAAAACGGGCAGCCAATAAGAAGCTGCCCGTCACTCATAAGAATTATTTGGCTGGGAGGCAGGGATTCGAACCCCGATAGGCGGATTCAGAGTCCGCAGTCCTACCGTTAGACGACCTCCCAGCAAGAGGAATTTCAATGTAAGTGTATAGGGTTTTCTTTGTCAACCGGGGTAATCAGTGAATGGTGAATCGTAAATAGTGAATGGTAAGGCGCGTTGCCGGGCTGCCGGCAGTCGGGAAGTATTCCAGTTTGGGCGGCGTTGAGCAGTTGGTTAGTGCAGTTCTTCAACACTATGTGCGAATAACTATTTACTATTCATCGCCGTTCAAGGCACAATACTCCCACCTCGCCGCTAGACCTCTCGACCAGACAGCTCCCACATGAGTAAGTCTTAGGAAAATGGGAGTAACTATGACTGAATCCGATAAACACTCTTTGGCAACCAAGGCACAGGAAATAGCGCCCCGGGATCGCCCCGCAGAAGAAACGACTGCAGCCGAAGGCGAGGCGCGAGAAAAGCTGCGCGCGCTGACCGCGGAATACGAGGCCAGAATGGATGAGGTCGCAGACCTCATCACCCGTGTGCGTCACGAAATCAATAATCCGCTGACGGGTGTGCTGGGTCAGGCCCAGTTGCTGCTGCGTGAAGATTTGCCTGAGCGGGCGAAAAAGCGCGCGGAAACGATAGAGGCCCTGGCGCTTCGCATACGCGATATCGTGGCCCAGTTACGGCAAGTGCAGAAAACCTCAAAAGGCTGAGTTTCCCCCTGGTAACTACAGTCGCAAACTACAGTCGTCACGGCCCGGAAGCGGCGGCAACTACTTTGACTGTCGAATCTCTGCCGACTTCAACAACATACCGTCTGCCTTCACGCAAAATCGCATTCTCACCGCGCTTGAATCCGTGAAGTAGTGCGAGCGGAGGGAACAGGACACCCGACACGGCTGCCATCGTAGCGACTTCGCCTACATGGCTGGTGCCCCTCACGCTGCCCTGCGCCTTTGCAGAGTCCTTATTAACACTCTTGGTTTCCAGACTCCATAGCTTGTTGCCTGAAGCAGTCTCCGGAGCCAGGGGTATCCTGGTGTTGTCGGCAGCCACCACATCTTCCATGCTCCACACGAGCTTTCCGGCTTTTCCCCAATGCCCACCCCGCTTCGCGTTGGTAATGCGAGCTGTAACCAGCGCGTCCCTTTCAATCACCGTCACGCCGTCAATCACTATCGGAACCAGGACGCGAAAACTTATTCGCTCGCCTGGTTTGACGTCCAGCGAGTTGACTGTGTAGGCGACCTCAACCTCGATGGGTGTGCCAGCGGGAATCTTGAGCTCCATAGCCGGCGAGGTTGCGTCCGCTGCTGCGGCTGGCGACGGTTGGATGATTTTTGCCGCAGCTGTTTCTGGCGGTGAAGTCTGAGCAAACAACACAGATTGCGACAGTAGTATCGCAAACAGGAAGAAAAGAGAATGTTTCACGGTTGATTCTCCGCCGCGGATTTAGTCGAACGGGACACTGGTCCGCAAACAGAATGCCAGTGGCAGGTCTTGAAAGAAGACTGGCAAGAACCCTTGAGAGCAGAGGGTAGGAGGCCGTGGAGGAATTGGTCTTGGAATGGTAGACTTCCGAGCATGTCAGCTCGAAAACCTCTTGCCAGGAACAATCACCTTGAAAAGGCGATGCGCTGCTCATTCGAAACCAGGCGGCATTTGTTGAGCAAATAGCCAGGAACGATCAAGAGCGCCTCGCACTTAAGGAATGGCAGCACCAAACCGAGGTATGGCAGCATCGGGCTGAGGTGAGGTTCGACAAGATTGAGCAACGGCTGGCGAGTATCGAGGCCACACTTGTTGAGATGCCAAAGACCATTCTCAAAAGCGTGCTTGAACAGCTACCGAAGATTATTGTTCAAGACGTTCTCGCCAAGCTACCCAAAGCAGTCAAGAAAGATCGGATTCACGCCTCCGGCTTAACCTGCCAATTCAAAAAGAGAATGCGCGGCAGAGGTGCCGCGCATTCTGACGTTACGGTAACGGGAATGAGTTTAGCGCCGACCGCGGGTCGGCATTTTGACTAACTAAACTCCGACTGACTCTTCTTCGTGATCCTGGACTAAATATGGCGAGACAACTACAGGCTTCTCATCCGCGTCCTCCGCGAGGACGGCCTGGATAATCGGCAGACTCAAACGATGCTTCCTGGAAATTCCCGGGACTTCATGACCGGCAGCGTAAACCGCGTGGCGTCCGTGTTCTTCATACCACTCGCCGAGGTTTGCGGTCTTATGCATGTTCTCGATGATCTGGCGCCAACCCACGCCCGTGTTGTAGGCGCAGAAGGAAATTTCACCTTCCTGCGTACCGTAGGGAATCACGCACATTTCGGTGCGGCGGAAGTCGTAGTTGAAAAGATCCTGAAACCACATACCCTCGACGCAGAGCACGCGCCAGATGTCATTAGGATCTTCCTGTGTGCCGGCAGTCTTCATACGATCGTTGCGGTCGGAGCTTGAGTTGGTCGACGACGGTTTGAAGAGATTCAAGATCTGCGAAATTGGAAATCCTTCCGGCGCTCGTTCAGCGTTGAAGTTTCGCAGAATCGCCATGCCGAGCTGCGCATACGAGAGTTTCCTGCCGCGCGCCGTGTCGGTAATCGTAGCGACGTCTTTCATGAACTGTTCGTAATTGAAAAACTCAAACAGCGAAGTAAACTCGCCGCTGTTTCGATTGACCACCATCAAGCTGAAAATGCCGCAATTCGGGTGGCAATTGCAGGACGACCAACCCCAGGGCGCGTCCGCGCCTTGCAGCATGTCCATCACGCTGGTGAATGCAGAATAGGAAGACAGCGGATACCAGTCACGCAAGGGTTGCAGCTGGCCGCGAAGTTGATCCTTGAGATCATGAGTCATGCCGGAAAGTGTGTAACGCTGCTTGATACGCAACTCGTCGGAAATATCTTCGTCGCGACCGGTGAACGAAACTGGTTGGAAGGCGATGGTCTGGACTTTATCGATATTCTTCGCCGCAAAATCAACAATCGCTCCGATGCCGTCGTTGTTGATTGTGTTGACGATAGTCGTAACCAGCGTGACCTTGATGCCGACGCTGGCGAGGTTTTCAATCGCCTGCTGCTTTACGTCAAACAAATTGCCGACGCCGCGGTGTTGGTTCTTCTCTTCGCTGACGCCGTCAAACTGAAGATACACACCGTGTTGTCCCGCAGCCTTGGCTGCTTTACAAAATTCGATATCCTCGGCGAATCGTATGCCGTTGGTGGCCGCAAGAATTCTGTAGAAGCCTATCTTCTTCGCGTAAGCGACGGCCTCGAGATAGTACGGCGAAAGAGTTGGCTCACCACCGGAGAAGAGAATAATGACCTGGCGCTTTGGCTTAAACGAAACTGCGCGATCCAGAATTGCTTTTGTATCTTCAAACGTCGGCTCGTGAACATAGCCAACCTGATTCGCATCCATGAAGCAGGGATTGCACATCATGTTGCAGCGGTTGGTGAGGTCGACAGTCAAAACAGCGCCGCGACCAAACTTGATGTTCGACGTGCCGTGATGATGGACGTGGGAATCCTCGGCGGCTTTAAAGTCACGACCAAAGAAGAGTGATTCGATGCGCTCGAGAAACGCGGGGTCAGTTGCCATCACGTCGACAAACTCACCGTGCTTCGGACAAGTCTTGCGCATGACTACCTGTCCGTTCTCTTCCACAATCTGGGCTTTGATTTCGCCCGGATGTTCATTCATCAATGATTCGAGGGTGGTGTCGCCACTGATCACGGCGTCGCGAACTTCCTTGACGCAACGCGGACAAAGGCTGTCGGTTTCGCGTGGGAAGCCCAGCGGCGGCGAACTGCGTTGATATGATTTCAGCAACTTGCCGGGCGCCCATTTCGGAGTGATTGCTTCGCCTTCCGGCAGGATGGTGTTGACTGATTGGAAAGCCTTCCAGGCAACATCCGAAATATTGGAAAGCAGCTTAGAGCCCTTTACCCCGGTGAGCCTACCTTTGTCTGACTCGCCTCGGCGGAATTGATCGCTGAACAATGAAACTTTCTCCTCGCGAGTCTCTGATTCTCCAAACTCGCTCAAATCATCAATAAAAACAAGATAATCGCCGGACTCAGGACAACCAATAACGCGCGTTCCGACCGCGTCATGATAGATGGTCTGTTGGGGCATGGCAAGGCTAAAAGCCAGCTACTTTGGGGTCTGAAAGGTCCATATTGATCCTTTCGCCGAGCCTGGAGTCCATTGAAATAGCGGTTTAGAGCCCTCAGCCTCCCGAGTGGTGACGAAAAAGTGTAATATCGGCGGCGCCGTTTCCTGAATAACTAGTCCTTTTCCGATCGCTAATCGATGTCTGAGCCGAAATTGTTGACCGTTGCTGAACTAGCCACCCACGTCGGTGGCCGACTAATTGGCGATGGGAGTATCCACATCGAGCGAGTGGCCGACCTGTCCACGGCCGGCGCTGGTGAAGTCGCCTACGTGGAGGATGAGAAATTTTTTGAAGCCGGAAAGTCCAGCCAGGCATCCTGTCTTATCGCCCCCGAAGAGTTTGTCGCCTTCGTGAAGGATCTCATAATTGAAAAAGAGTTTGGACCGGCGCTGATTGAAGTGGCGAAACCCAAACTTGCCTTTGCGCTGACTGCAGGAGTGCTGCATCCGCCAAAACATCGCGAGCCGTTCGTCCATGAGTCGGCGGCGATTGCGGAAAGTGCGGACATCGATCTTACAGTTTTCATCGGCCCACACGTTTCGATTGGTGAGGGCACGCGGATCGAAGCCGGGACGCGCATCGAAGCCGGCGTGGTGATCGGCGATCACGTGGGCGTCGGTCGCGACTGTGTGCTGCACCCTGGCGTGACACTTTACGACAACGTGACGATTGGCGATCGCGTCGTGCTGCATGCGGGTGTTGTGGTGGGCGCGGACGGCTTCGGCTACGTGCGCGACGGCGATGAGAAGAGGGGTTACCACAAGTTTCCGCAGCGCGGCACCGTCGTCATTGAAGATGATGTTGAGCTGGGAGCTCACACTTGTGTAGATCGCGCCGCGCTGGGACAGACGCGAATTGGACGCGGGACGAAGCTTGATAACCTCGTACACGTGGGCCACAACTGCGACATTGGCGAGCGCGTGATCATCGCTGCACAAACCGGCATCAGCGGCAGCGTGACAATTGAAGACGACGTAGTGATTGGCGGACAGGTTGGCTTCGGCGACCACATTCGCGTGATGAGCGGCGCCGTGATTGGTTCGAAAGCCGGCGTGCTGCCCGGCAAGATCGTCAGGCCCGGCGTGTGGTGGGGAATTCCGATTCAACCGCTTGACGAATACAAACGCCTGAATGCGCACCTGGCGCGGGTGCCGGAAATGCGCGAGGAGATTAAGGAATTGCGAAAGCGGCTCGACGAACTGGAAAAAGGATGAGGGTGGTTAGTCGCGCCGTAAAAGGCTGTATTGAAATTGAGGCCGACCGTCCCTGGCTTTGCGCCACCGAACAATGCTCCTGATAATTCAGGGCCCCCCGACACCTCATAACTGTTTCCACTCTTGCAACGCATCCAACACGACGTTGGCCGCTCTTTGCGAAGCGCCACCCTCGCCTAATTGAACTGCGACTTCGCGCAAGCGAGAGCGCATATCCTCGTTTCGGTTCTCCTCGAGTAACAGCAGCAACTCATTTGCTAACCGCTCACCGTTCAGATCGTCCTGCATCAGTTCAGTCGCAACGCGCTCGCCTGCCACGAGGTTAACTAATCCGTAGTGATCGACTGTTATCAAACGTCCCAACGTATTCCAGTTAACCCAGGACTCTTTGTAAACAACCACCATTGGCGTTCCGAGTAACGCGGCTTCCAGAGTTGCAGTGCCACTCGCTATGGCAGCTGCATCAGAAGCCGCCAGCGCTTCGCGCGACTGACCGGACACAATGTGCAGGCACGACGGCAGCGGCTCCGGTGTGGCCCGCTGAGACCGCACGATATTCCTCACTTCCTCCGAGGTGCGACTGGGTGCGACTACTACCACGAATTGAACATCGGGCCGGCGAACGGAGATGAGC
>Ga0180074_1000228_pt1 | contig 11375 bp, 15 predicted proteins | sample EasRiv366_16_10D_FD_121773 | JGI IMG/M metagenome (GOLD analysis project Ga0180074, IMG submission 121773) | Soil microbial communities from meander-bound floodplain in the East River, Colorado, USA - East River metaG ERMLT366_16_10D | ecosystem: Environmental > Terrestrial > Soil > Floodplain ...
ACGAAAACAGTTGCTTGTTGTTATTCTATGCGGTTGTTCGCTCTCTCAATTTGAGAAATATCGCTGTCCCTGCAAACGAGACCAAGCCACCTGAAATTTTACACACTTCTTGACATACCACCGGTAGTTTTTATGAACTTTTTGGTGAAATTATGTCGTACAAGACTCGTTCTGCGCTATCTTTTGAACCTGCTACAATTGCTATAAATACCGTGACCGTCACATGCGCGCCAATCCGCAGGCGGAAACGAAAGCATTAGAAAGAGATGTTGGCCAATTGATTTAAGGTTTATATAAGCTAACACAGGAAGAAATTGATATTGTAGAGAACAAGACTTGATCAAAGTAGGAGGCTCATATGGCAAAATCGAGTAAGGCTTGGGAAAATACGAATCCTTGGTCTGTTGGAATACTTTTTTCTCTTATTTTTCTAGCAGTTTTTATATATCTTCAAGCTAACAGTTCTAGCATATTGGCACTCGATGCAAAGTGGCTAGTGGTCGTATCTATACCATTACTTATTGCGATTCTGAGAAGTAACATTATCCAAACGTTCAAGGGCTTTGGGATAGAACTGGAAACCAGATTGCAAGAGCCTGTCAGCAGCATAAATCTTACAGCTGTAGAGGCTCTATTAGATTTACCTAGTGATGCCAAACAAAGTGTGAGCTACCTAGAACGCCTATCCAGAAGTCAACGGGAAGAAATACAAAGATTGACCTTTCGAACGGACGTTGCGGATCACTATCGTGTAGCGGCGATCGAAGTATATCTGCGTAAATTACCCAATATAAGATTTTTCGAAGTAGTAGATAACAGTGGAAAGTTTATTACATTGCTACCCGCCGACACATTTATTCCTGGAAACCTCATGACTAGGGAAAGGCTTCGCAGATTTCTTGATTCACTAGCCGCGAATGATGTCACTATGGCTTTCAGCGACATAGCCATAACTAAAACGATATTGGATAGTGATGACATATTAGATGCCCTACGCCAGGTTCGTAAGAGTAAATTCGGATTTTTACCAGTTGTTGCGGAAGATAGCAGTTTGTTGGGTATAGTTACGAAAGCTATGGTTGAAAGCAAAGTTGCCGATGAGGTATTATCCGCACAAGGAAAAAAATAAATTTCAGGAGCTTTACGATCCGAACCGTCGCCAGCAGGCGGATATGTTCGGGTGGGAGGCGGAGATCAATCAGTTGGTGTATTAGTTGTTGGGTTGACCGAGGAAGAGGTCAAGATTGTGGAGTGGAAGGGAAGAAATGATGGCTGATAAAAAGGAAAACAAATCATCCGCGAAAAAGGCAGAACCTGCCGAAGCGCAGGTTTCAGAGTCGAAACGGAGAGAAAATGTCTTAGTCTCTATGGCAATTATGGAGCGTCAATATCCTGGCATTACTCAACAGTATCTTAGCTTTGATGAAGCTGAATTGCCTTCCTGTTCCCATTGCGAATCACAGGACACAGCCAGTGTACAGGTCGGTATTATAGGGAGAACAATCCATCTTGCTGGTGCTTCAAGAAAGTTCAAACTCGTTCCAAACGGGTCAGATAAAAAAGGCAAATATTTCTGTAACGAGTGCGGAAAGTTCTTCGACTAGGAGATGAACATGTGCATACAAAGCGCACTAATCCGCAGGTGGATGCGACTACGCTGGAAGGGAAATTGATCAGTTGACCGTTTCGCATCAATTGTGTGGATTGTTCCCTAATAGGGATGAGATCGGAATTGCGGAGGAAAGGTATGAAAACTGAACGTCAAAAAGACGCCCTTCGGCTTATCTACGATCATTTCAAGAAGCATGGGGAATATCCCAGCAATATTCAGATGGCGAAAATGTTGGGGATAAGCCCAAATCAATGGGGCAATACGCGCCGCTTGATGGTTTCGCACAATAAACTGAGCGAGTCTGTAACTGGCGATTTTGAATTGCAAGCAGATGTATTTGAAAGTCTACGGCAAAAAGAAGAGCAGGCTGGTAAGTTGAAGTCCACTGAAGAGCAGCCTAAACCAGCTATTCAACTGCCATTGCCTGCAAAGACGGTGATCGAGAAGCCAAAGCCATCCAAACAGATCAAAAGCGACGTAAAAAGCGACGTCCGCTTCCCTGCTCTGGGGATAACGCCAATTAATATTCCAATTTTGGGAGAGGTCCAAGCTGGAACCAATCTCGGTCCCGATGATCTACGAGTTTACTTAAGTCCCAGTGAAGAACCGTTAACCATTCCAGATATTGAAATTGGTCAAGAAGTTTTCGCGCTGGAGGTCACCGGCGAAAGCATGGTTAGCGATAATATTCTGCCCCAGGATTTTATTGTGGTCGAAAAAGTTGGGATTGGGCAGATCAAACCGCAAGACCTTATTGTCGCAAAATATCTACAAACAAAATACAACACAGCCAGCAAGGCTAAGGTTGACGCGATTCGGAATAACGAAGATTATTATGATGGTCCTACGCTAAAGTATCTCATCAAAAAAGAAGATGGTATTGGCTATACACTAGCCCCCAACAACAGGGATCCAAAATACACCATATTTACCCGCGACCTGATGGAAAATAACCTGGGGAGAGTAGTAGCAGTCCATAGGACAATTCGCAGGCTATAAATTCAAAAACATCTATATACATCTATTTACATTATTAAACATCAAAACAAACTGATTTAAATTCAAATCAGTTTGTTTTTTTTCATGTTTATTGCTTAACACATTGACAATATAGAACAAACGTTCTAAAATCCAAAGGTCGTAATTAAACCAAATCCTCCCCCGTTAAACCTTGGCAGGCGGGGGGAGGATTTGGAAAGCGGAACAGCCTAAATCAGAAAATCTGTTCTATATTTAGTATACCTATAGTATTGCCTGCCGTCAAGTCAAGTTTGGAGGCACAAAATGGCTAGAAAAAAAACTACCCCCCAGTCACTGGCAAAACGGCTTGGCATGCCCTTTTCCCCAACCATGCTTTTTCGCACATTCATCTTATTCTGCTCGTTGATGGTTGCCTTGGTCGCAATTATTCGCGGTGTCTTCGATGAGAATGTCAGGACATTTCTGGCAAGTGTTCTTATTTACGCAGCTCTGACAAAAGGTCAATAGGATGCTAAAATATTACATGAAGAGAGGTCAGTAGAATTAAGCTCCCTTATGTAATTGACAACCTGAGATGTATCCACTTACGCGCCCGCGGGCAGATACGCCCACACTGGAGGAGCGGATTGATCAGTTTGTATATCAGTTGTATGAGTTACCCAAGGAAGCGATCAAGACTGTAAGTGGAAAGGAGTAACGTATTATGGAAGCCTTAGAACTAAAGAAACTACTTGATCAAGACGAAAATGCGACGCTTGAATTCAAGAGAGAACCTTATTGGATCGACCACAAAGATGACAAGGCTAAAAGTAGACAAAGGGATGAACTTATCAAGGATATCCTTGCTCTAGCAAATGGTAATTCAATTGTTGCTGGTGATATTGCGTATCTAATTATTGGAGCTGATAATAATAAAGGCAATGATGGGAGTCGGGCAATCTATGATATCGGGGAAGATATCTTGACCACTCGAAGAATATTAGATATCGTAAACCCTGCATGTACCCCAAAGTTGGAAGATTTAGATTCTGAAATTATAGAATTAGATGGCAAGCATCTTAACGTAATTACTATTAATCCAAGCCCGCACCTTTTTGAAACAACACGTAAATTGGTACCTTCGACAGCCAAGGGATCTTTCTCCGAATATGTTGTATTTGTCCGCCATAATGAGAGCATTCATGTCGCCTCAGGAAAAGAGCGCGATGCTATCGCTAAGTTAAAAAAGATACGATTTGACGCGATCAGGAATCCGCCACCTGAATCATTTGGAGCCATAGTAGGAGCAACAATAGGTGCGCTAACTTTGAGCGCCGCAGCAGAAAAGATTCTAGGCAAAAAAGAAGGTGCACGAGCTGCTGGGACTGTTGCGGGAGGTATATTTGGCGGTGCAACCGGATTTATGATGGGAAACACTTTTAAGAGTGTTAATGAAATTCGTAGTAATTGGAAGAAATTGACACCAGAAGGTAGTTTTGTTGCCTTTGTAATATCAAGTTTTTTTTTGTTAATATCGCTTACTATTCTTCGCTTCTCCAAAAAGAAAAGAAGTTAGAGAAAAAATATAGGTTTTGAATCAGAGTTTGATGATGCCTTGCGAGGGGCTTATTATGAAAATGCCCGCAATCATAGATGGATAGACTAGATAATTAAACTTTATCGATGAATCCCTCGCAATTTTTTATGTGTAGTAGGCTGTATTCACCATTGAGCAATCTTAGTAATCGTCATCATCGATTTCTTCATTCACCCAGAGAAGAGATAATACGCTTTCGTAGTTCATCATATTAATGGACCATTCCTTAATTTGAGCGCCTCTTCGAAAGTTGCCTGCACGGAGCCAATCGGTGGCAGGCGACGAATGCCATCCGTCTGGTACCGCTAAACCTCTGAAAAACTTGCCAGCACTTGTGTTTGCACCAACCATTTCGCTAACATTTACAAATACACCAGCATCATAGAAACCATGTGTTGCTTTGAACCATTGAATTCTTCCAGCTTTTAAATAGACAACAGCGATTGGCTCGGATGAGAAGTCAATATTTCTACATGCCGCGGCGGTTAGAGATACTTGGAATACAGTAGAGACTTTCTGGATTGCCGCCATAGATGGGTCAGTATCCTCACTAAAATACGGTTTAACAAATCGCTCTGGCATTAGGAAGGATGATGCGAAAACATTCGCTTCCTGTTCTAGGTCGCGTTCATCCACTCTCTTACTTTCCGTAATATCTTCGCGAGAACAAATTTTTATTTCTTCACGATGCATTTGTAAATGCCCAAGTTCATGAGCGATACTGAACCTTTTGCGGTGATAATTATTTATTAGGGATGAAATGGTGATAATAGATCGCCCATTGGGAACCAATAATAATTCTGCTTCTGCGCCTCTTAATGGTTCTTCAACAATCCTTCCTCTAAGCCTCCAAACTATCTGTTCTAAAAGCAATAAATCTTCAGGAACCAAAACTGGTACCCTATCTAAAGTTCTATTTGCAACATTCTCAGCGTATGACATTTTCTAATCTTTTTTCTGGTCAATGCCCAATTCATTAGCAATAAATTCTATTTTTCTCAATAATCTTGCAAGATCTTCATTAGACTGTTTGTCGAGATTCCGCCAAGCTAAACCTGGACTAACTAAAGTATCTTCATTATGAGATGCTATTTCTGCTATTATTCTCTGAATGCGTTGAACTAAAGCATCCTTACTCCTGCTAAGATCAAGAGGAATCCTGTCAAGGTTGGTTGATACGGATGAAATTTCCTCTGCACTGATATTGCGCCAATCGTCCTCAAATTCTTTTGATAATTCTCTCAATACAAGTAAAGATTTTCTGTTAAGCTCATCAATGTTAATGTTAGCGGCGCGAAGAGCTTCCTCTGCCTCGTCAATGGATCTAGGAAGTAGGTCCAAATCCAAGAGTTCAGAAAAAGCATCGATAATTTTCTCATCGCGTGGGTCGCTCCTCTTTTCAGACATTATTGTCTCCTTATTTTTGTCTGCTTTTTTCTAATTCAATAACTTTTCTTCGAAGTCTCTTAATAAGGTTCGTAACTTCGTCTGGTGTTTTCCCCATTTTTTTTGCGATAATGCCTCTTCGAGGGTCTGGGCTGTCTAGAAATGTCAATACGAGAGCTTCTAGATCGGGGTCATTTCGTGATGCATCTAAAATTACATCAATAAGCGCATTTCGCTCAATCATGACCTCCTTCTCTAGTAATATGACCTCATTAGAAAGTAATTCAACATTAGCTTCTTTGGATTCTGGAAGTGCAAGAAACTCTATAATCTCCTCAGCTGTTAGCCCTTCTGCATCATCAACTTCAATTGGAACCTCAGATTTCCCTGGCCATGATTTAAGACAATGATTAGTCAGGCTGCGAACTTGCCCAACCATGTAATCCAAGAGGTCTCCATGTTGATCCGGATCCCATTTCCGTGCACCTTCTAAAACCTTAAGCACAATTTGCTGAACGATATCTGACGCGGAATATCCACGTGGCAAAACCACATCCTTGTGACCATAGTGCACAGAGAAATATCTTTGGGCATAAACATTCAACTTTAATGTAATCTCAATCCATTCGCCTTGAGATATGCCTTGAAGTGCTGGATGTGGCTCTTTTGACAAAGAACCTCCTTTCCAATGAAGAATAATGTGGTGTCCTAATATTATATACCGAACAAAAGAAGAATCTTGCCACAATGGCAAAAATGAATTTTGGCTCGGTAGTAGTCAGTAGAGCAATATCGTTGCTCAAAAAACTCATTAATATTCAATTCCTTCACTGAAGTGGTTGAAGAGGAGAAATAACATGAATCCGAGCGAAGAAAAATACGAACACAAACCAGTTACCCTCGTTGTCAATGGAAGACCAAAGGAATGGAGTGAAAAGAAGATAAGTTTCACTCAGGTGGTGATTTTGGCTTTTGACAACTATGAGAACAACGACCAGATCATTTACACCATGACTTACAAAGCAAATGATCATGCAAATCACGGTGGAGGAATGGTGTTAGGTGATGAAGTGAACGTTCACCCTGGAATGGTGTTCAATGTCACAAAAACTAATCGATCATAGTCCCGACTTAAAAAGACTCCGAGATGAAGGTTTACATATAGAGGTCAGAGATGGCCTCTTACTTGTTCATGGCGTGCCTTATGTAAATTCTGAATGCAAAATTAAATACGGCGTCTTAGTGTCCGATCTTGATCTTGCTTCACCAAACAAAACGGTAAAGCCCCAAAATCATGTAATCAGTTTTATAGGCGAGCATCCCTGTAACAAGGATGGTTCTCTCATCAAGCAGATCCAACATCAGAGCGGGAAAAAAGCCCTCAAAGATGGCATTGTTATCAATCATTCATTCTCAAACAAGCCAAGACCCGATGGGTATCTGGATTATTATGAAAAGATAACAGGATACATAGCAATCATTTCTGCACCTGCCAAATCTTTGAATAATTCCGTGACAGAAAAGAACCCTCATGTCGTGTTGACACACGAAAATGCATCAGTGTTCAATTACTTTGACACCAATGCAAGTCGGAGTGAAATCCTTAATGTGACAAGTAAATTAGAAGGTCAAAAAGTCGGAATAATCGGTTTGGGAGGAACAGGCTCATACATACTAGATTTTGTAGCCAAGACTCCAGTTCAAGAAATCCATTTATTTGATGGAGATCAGTTTCTCCAGCACAATGCATTTAGAGCACCTGGAGCTCCGTCTATAGAAAAATTGGATGAGCAGAAGAAAAAGGTTCTATATTTCCAAGAACTCTATTCTTCAATGCGACGAAATATATTCGCGCATGAAGATTTTATTAGTGAAGAGAATATCAACGACTTATCCACAATGGATTTTGTTTTTATTTGTATTGACACCAGTTCTGTCAAGGCAAACATAATAAAAAAATTGATTGAATGTGAAATAAGCTTTGTCGACGTTGGCATGGGCATTCACGAGGTAGATGGTTCATTGCTGGGAATAATACGAACTACTTCAAGTACTAAGGATGCCAGAGATCATATTGAAAAGCGAATCTCCTTTGCGGGAGGCGGCGAAGATGATTATTCTACCAACATACAGATAGCTGAATTGAATGCTCTCAATGCAGCCCTCGCTGTAATTCAATGGAAAAAACTTTATGGGTTTTATCAGGATTTCGGTAAAGAGCATCATTCGACTTATACAATAAACACTGGACAACTCCTTCATGAAGATGCAACATAAATTTGTTGAATTCATTCCAGACGAACTCGAGGATGGAATATTATATGTGTCAATAACTTATGCAACAGTATTGCATAAATGTTGTTGCGGATGTGGCAATGAAGTAGTGACTCCACTTTCTCCATCGGATTGGCAATTGACTTTTAATGGCGAAACGATTTCTCTTTTCCCGTCTATTGGAAACTGGAGTTTTCCGTGCCGATCACATTATTGGATTAGAAAAAATGAAGTTAAATGGGCTGAGAGCTGGGCTGAAGAAATAATTAGTTTGAATAGAAAGTGGGATGCACGTGCAAGAAATGAATATTACGAATCAAAAAGAAGATGGAATCCTTTAGATATTTTTAAGAAGAAAAAAGATCGGTTCTAAAGAATGACCATGTTGCATAACTGCAGGTTTAAAACTACCTCTTAAACGCCCTGAAGTTCGCCTTAGAACTTAATCCGAATAAGAGAGAGAAGAGGAAGACAATGATGAAAAGGCAACTTGCCGTACGACCTTTCCGTTTGGAAAAAGTCTTTCACGACGATTTTTTATTGGGTTGAATGAATGCCAATTGGTTCTTTCAGGGTGATTTAACGAATATTTTGTCGCACAAGAGGGGTTCTGTGTCACCACCTTGCCTGTGCTGTTGAGACCGAGCACGCCAATCCTGGCGGCGTAATAGAAGCCAAGCGAGATATCGCGCAGGATCATTTTGTTGCCAGAAGGGACGAAACGTCCCACTTTGTTTATGGAGTAGATGACGAGAGATTCATTTGCCACAGTGGGTGATTTTGTGAAAGAGTAGAGAATAGAAAATAGTATTTGGGACGCGGATGCACGCAGGCGAATTATTTTGGAAAATGTAAACCCGTTTCACGCCTTGAGTGAAATTGTTTCTGCTTCGAGGGACATTGCTCCATCTTATTAGCCCGCGGTTTATTCATGATGACTTGCTTAATATTTTGAGCAACTTATGATTTGCAAACAGGTGACGTTTTCCAACAGTCGCTGCTGTCAAAATCCCCATTTCAGCCAACTGCGCCAGGTATTTGCTCGTTGTCGTGTAATGCATATTCAATTCGCTGGCAAGTTTGGTGGGCGTGATGACTGGATAGGTAAATATGGCTTCGACAAGATCAACACCATAAATCCTTTTATTCCCCGATCTAATTTTTTCCTTGATTTGATCGAAAAGAACGGTAATCTTTTTCAAATCGTCGCGGGTCTCCATGGCTTTCACTTGAAAACCACGGAGCATGTACTCAATAAAGCCATGCCAGTTTTGATCATTCGTCACAGCCAACAAGTGACGGTAATAATCCGAGCGATGCTGGTTGATGTAGCCACTAATATACAGGACTGGGAATTGAAGCAAGCCACACTGGATCAGATGAAGGACCATCAGAATACGCCCTATCCTGCCATTCCCGTCACGGAATGGGTGGATGGCCTCAAATTGGTAATGGGAAATGATGACACGGATCAGTGGATCAAGCGATTCATCCGCCACGTTGACATAGTTTTCCCAATTGCCAATCAGGCTGGGGACGTCGCTTGCGATGGGTGGGGTATATAAACTTTCACGATTGGCAAGGTTGGCGATCTGGTTTTGTTCGCGGCGATATTGACCATTGCCATCGGGAATCAAACGCGCCTGGATTCCCGTGATGAGTCGTGAAGACAGCGCATATTTTTCTGCGTTTTTAAATCCCCAGTCCATAGCTGTGTGATATCGCAGTACTTCCTTATCAGGCAGGCGTTGCTCGGCTTCGGGGAATAACTGCCACTGAAGCACTTCTGCCAGGGTGGTATTGATATTTTCGATATTCGAGCTGGCAACCGATTCCCGGATGATGGCAGGCGACATGAGCAGGAGCGGATTCGGGATTTGTCCGCATGTGCCTTTTAATTCAGCCAGTTCCACACGCGCGTTAATAAGCAGGTCGCCAAATCGGTGTTAGCGATAGCCTTTTGGGGTGGGAGCGGAGCAAGTCTATGTGGATATGTTGGATCGAATGACATATGGATATCAATATGTCAGTTTTTCTTGATTTTTACAATATATCGCAGGATTCTAATTTAATATGATCAACTTCTCTTAAAGGAAGTTTTGCGGAAATTACCTTCGCACGGTCCGTTACTTCTTTACAGACACTTGGCGAGGTATAATTTCAGGGAATGAAACTACCTAACGCTGACCGCGCCGTTGTTGAAATTGAGAAATTGCGCGACTATTGCCTGAGTTCCAACCATCCACGCGGCAGGCACAAGGCTCGTGTGTTTGCTACGGCGTTGGGTATCACGGCTGACGATGCAGAAGAATTGAGACAAGCGATTTTATCCGCTGTTAGCATTGAAGACGCCACGCCAACGGAACGCGATGAGTATGGTCAACGCTTTATAGTTGATTTCGTGATGGTCAGGCAAGATAGACAGACGGATGTCCGAACATCGTGGATTGTCCGTAGTGGAGAAGATTATCCACGCCTTACAAGTTGTTATGTCTTATAGGAGCAAGATATGAAAAACAAACTTAAATTACTCGATGTCGTTGCACTGACTGACGATTTGCCCGAACGAGAGTTGCTGCGCGGGCAGGTCGGGACAGTTGTTGAAGTTCTTGCACCGGATGTTTACGAGGTGGAGTTTAGTGATAACGATGGACGTACCTACGCAGAACTTGCCGTGAAAGCCGATAAGTTACTGGTTTTACATTATGAGCCAACGTTTGCCTGAGAAGCAGGAACTCGGAGATGAAAACTCCGAGTTTTTTATTGTCAATGGTCACCGTTTCAGGTTCATAGGCGAAAACGATGGATCCTTTGAATCACTTTATCGAAGTCCGCTCATTAAATCTCAAACCAGGCACGCGTGAGGAGTTTCAGCGGCTCTACATCGAAGAGGCGTTACCCCTGCTCCAACGCTGGAACTTCGATTTGGTGGCGCACAGTCTGTTACTGCATGATGAGAATATGTTTTACGTGATCCGCCGCTTCGACAGTCTCACTCAGCGCGAGAAGATGGAAGATGCGTATTATGGCAGTGACGACTGGCGCAAGGTCCGCGTGAGGCGCTGCTGGCTTTGATCGAGAATTACACGGATATTGTCCTTGAACTAGATGATGGTCACTTTGCAGGGGATGCGTTAGGGCGATATAGTCACGGAGGGGAGCGGATGTCCACTTTGGGGTGAGATATCAAACCTCACACAAATCATCTCTCTATTAGGAATTTGTAAGGCAATATTCTAGGGACTTGCTTTAGCCAACCACTTTCAGAGCTATGAATGGGCTTGAGTTTTATTTATACTCTGTGACAGAACTGATCAGCACTATTCCAGATGCAAAGCAACAAAATGCCACTTTGATTCTCGATGAGTTTAGTTCCACGCCCAATTTACGGACGGAATTACGCCGCATTATGGACGCTCGAGGAATACCACGTCAGTTCAAACGGGTTCTTATTCGCAGTTCTGAACGCGAATCCTTAATTCAAGTTGCAGATCTTATTGCTGGAGCAATTTTGCGGCGCGACTCCAAAAATGATTCCGATGCCTA
>Ga0180074_1000229_pt1 | contig 11363 bp, 4 predicted proteins | sample EasRiv366_16_10D_FD_121773 | JGI IMG/M metagenome (GOLD analysis project Ga0180074, IMG submission 121773) | Soil microbial communities from meander-bound floodplain in the East River, Colorado, USA - East River metaG ERMLT366_16_10D | ecosystem: Environmental > Terrestrial > Soil > Floodplain ...
GATGTGGTTATGAATGTCACATTCGATTCGACCACCCGTTCTGTGCCATCCAGACGGCGGACCACGGTTTCAAAAGTGGGTGGCAGCGCTTCACCGGCAAAGACCGCCTTATATTGTTGGATAGCCTGCTCCCACTCTGCTTCCGGAAAGATGACCGCGAAACTTCTGCCAACCACTTGGTTCAGGGCATAACCATAGAGCTCAAGATAGGCAGGGTTGGCAGCCAGCACGATACCCTCTGGGTCAGACAACGCCATGGCATCGGAGGTCACCTCCCAGACCTGACCGAAGCGCGCTTCGCTTTCGTGGACAGCGGCTTGAGCCAGCTTATGCTCCGTAATATCTTCCATTTGAGCAATGAAATACAAAGGCGCACCCGCGTTATCCCTGGCGAGCGTCACAGCTAACAGCACCCAAATGATCTTGCCAGTCTTATGGCGATAGCGTTTCTCCATCTTATAGGTGCTGATCTCGCCAGCCAATAGCTGGTTCAGATTGTTCAGGTCGGCATCCAGGTCAGCGGGGTGGGTGATCTCTTGAAAGGTTTTGGTCAGCAGTTCAGCTTCAGAATATCCAACAATGGCACATAAGAGGGAGTTGACCTTTAGCCATTGGCCTTCAAGCGAGACCAATGCCATGCCGATGGCGGAATATTGGAAGGCATTCTTGAAGCGCTCCTCGCTTTCATAGAGCTCGGCTTCTGAGCGTTTGCGCGCGGTGATATCAAGCATGATGCCCTGCCAGAATTGAGGTTTGCCTTCGAGGTCGTTCACCAGCACGATCTGATCGTGCACCCAAACCACCTGACCAGTGCGGGCGAGCAGACGATATTCCATTTCATAGGGCTTGTTGCTCTGATCGGTATGGGCGGTTTGTTTCAGCACATACTCACGATCTTCGGGGTGCAAGGTCTTCGACCATAATTTTGGGTCAGCCAGCCATTCCTGCGGGGTGTAGCCCAACAAGGCTTCGATCTGCGGGCTGACGTAGAGCGTGGAACTGGCATCGCCCACCGCATTCACATACACCACCGTGGGCAGATGCACAACCAGCCGACGAAAGTTCGCTTCTGATGCCTGTAAGGCCTGTTCCGCCTCTTTGCGCGCAGTAATATCACGCGCGACGCCTTGAAAACCGATCACATCCCCGCCGCTGTAACGCGGCGCGGATAACACTTCGACATAGTGGGTCTTGCCGCTTTTTCCGCGCACTTCATATTCTGCCGCTTCTTTCATACTCTCCCCATTCAGCACTTTCGTCAGCCGTTCCTTATATTGGTCCAAATAGTGTTCCGGGATAATATCCCAGATGTGCAAGGAGAGCAGTTCTTCTTCGCTGAACTCAAGTTGCTTGCACATGGCTTCGTTGACGGTCAATATACTGCCCGAGTATTCAATGATGAAATAACCATCGGGGCTTTGGTTGATGAGGTCGTGATATTTTTGCTCGTTGCCCTGCAAGGCGGTGATGATGCGCTTGTGCTCGGTGATATCACGGATATCGCATTGGATCACTTTTTGGTCGCCCACCAAATAGACATTGCTGACAAACTCCACCTGAATGAGCCGCCCGTCCTTGGTTTTGAGCGGCAGGTCTTCGTAGCGAATGTATTCATATGCCTGCAGGGTCTCGAAGGCATCCCGATTGGCTTCCATATCCCTGAAAGCACCCACCTCCCAGAGTTTTTTTTCCACGAACTCGGCGCGGGTATAGCCCAGCATATTGATCAGATAAGGGTTGACATCCTCGATCATGCCCGTCTCGGCATTGAGCAGCAAGATCCCATCCTGGGCGGTTTCGAACAAGCGGCGGTACCGAAGTTCTGAATCTCGTAATTTTTGCATGCTAACAACTTTCTTTTCTTACACCCAATTGTAGATAGCCCCCAAAGCAGGTAAAAAACATTCCAACACTTCATCATAGAACAAAACCTCCCCAGCCGCATCCCTCGGGGGGGAGTGTTCGTCTACGCCACTTGGGGGAGGCATCAGGCAATATGAGGTTGCGATAAATCACCAAGGACCGGGGTAAACCAGCAAAACCACGATCAGGGTCAGAATAAGCAGCCATATGGGGACTCTTTGGATGGAAGACATGTCAAGCTCCTTTTTCATACCTACACTGACTGCGCGTAAAAAGTATCAGTATCTCATCATATAACGCCAACTCCCCCGCTACATCCAACGGCTGGGGAGTTTGTATCTCGTCCACTTGGGGGAGGCGGGTGATAGGAAGTGCGTAAGGAATGATCAAGGATGGTATAAGGCATCCTGTACTCAGCCTGTTTTGAACTCTCGCCCTCATGAACCCGAACCGTGCAACCTTGTCGTTGTGATTTCAGGGTTTGAACCTGCGACATATTGTTCCAACAACTCCCAGCTGCTCCAGACACAAGTATGCATGGGCGTCTCCTCGACCATGAAACCAAGTTATACTTAACTACAACGAATAAAGATCAACTTAAAGCAGTTTTTGACCAACAAAGCATGGCACGCTGAACTGCCTCGCTCGTGGAGCGCATGCTCGAATTGCACAAACGCAGTCCACGGTTGCCGCAAGAGAAAGAGTCCCTGCAACGGGAGATTGAGTCCACGGATACGATGATTGATAGGTTAGTCTATGAGTTGTATGGGTTGACGGAGGATGAGGTCAAGATTGTGGAGGGTTCTTGACCCCCTTCCCGTCCTTCCCCCAAATCAACGAACGGATTTGGGGGAAGGGGAATAGAAATTATTTATGAATATTGTTATTACCACCCAAGTCGTGATTCTTTCTCCCCCAAAATCGGTTTTTGATTTTGGGGGAGGTATGAACGACATCGATTCGGTCTTGAATGTAATTTGGGATACGTTGAATGAACAACAGACGGCGTCATAAGCTGGTCTCGCTCGTGGAGCACATGCTCGAACTGCACAAGCGCAGTCCACGGTTGCGCACCAAAAGAACGTCGGGAAAGAGTCCCTGCAACGGGAGATCAAGCCTTTGGCGGATCGAGGCTTGATCGTCTCGTTAATGACATAACATAAAGTGCATCATAACCACCTTGTCATCAGCCGATTTCATTGCGCAGGGCGAGTGATACCGCCTCGGTGCGGCTGGCAACTCCCAGTTTGGCAAGGATATTACTGACATGTGATTTGATAGTGGATGGACTCACGGTGAGCCTGCCAGCGATCTGGGTATTATTCAACCCTTCGATCATCAACTTGAGTACATCACGTTCGCGCTCCGTGAGATCGAGACCCGGTGCCGGCGGCAGATTGGATTCCACTACCAGCGCTTGAGCAGCCGCGGGGGAGAGTGTGGCGCGTCCCGTATGGGCAGCGCGGATCGCCCGCACCAGATCATCCGCAGAAACATCCTTAAGCAAATAACCGATCGCGCCGGCTTCGAGCGCCTTCTTGATCACTTTGCCTTCTTTGAAACTGGTCAACACCAGGATTTGAGTTTGCGGAAATTGCTGGCGGATGGCGTGCGTGGCTGTCGCCCCATCCATCACCGGCAAAGACATATCCATAAGGATCACATCTGGCAGCAATTTAGCGCACAGCTTGACGGCGGCTTCACCGCTCTCAGCCTCCCCCACCAGTTGCAGATCGTCAAACACCATCAAAATGGTTGCCAACCCGCGGCGCACCATCGGGTGATCATCCACGAGCATCACGCGGATCGGTGGGGATGAAGTAATTGTCATTTGACCTCCTGCCACTGCATGTGGAGTTCAGTGCCCTGACCCGGTTGACTTGTGACGGTCAACTGTGCCCCAACGGACTCAGCACGTTCGCGCATCATACTTAAGCCGTAGTGGCCCGCCCGAACCGGACCTTTCGCAAAGCCCAAGCCGTCGTCACGCACCCGCAATTCGACAGCGCTGCCATCATGCTGCAACTCGATCTCCACGTGGCTGGCTTTGGCATGCTTGGTGATGTTATTCAGCGCCTCCTGACAGATACGATAGAACGCCACCTGCACCTCGGCTGGCAGGACAACCTCCTGCGCTACGGTCACGGCGACTGGGATGTTGATACGCCCCGAGAGGGCGTTCCCCAACAGATGCAGCAGATCGCCAAGATCTGTATCAGTTAAGGCAGAGGGTCGCAGTTCAGCCAACAGCGCGCGCATTTCAGCTTGTGCGGCGCGGGTCAGGCGGCGCAGGTCAACCAGCGATTTCCGCGCTTCATCCTGATCGCGGTCCCACAGGCGCGGTAGAACATCTGCGATCAAACCGGCAGAGAAAAGCGATTGATTGACGGCATCGTGTAGGTTCTGCGCCAGGCGTTGGCGTTCCTGCATGGCTGCCAGCGCCTGGGCATGTTCATATAGTTCGGCGTTGACCAGGGCGATCGCGGCTTGATTGGCAACGGTCAAGGCTAAATCGGCGTGATGAGCTGTAAAGTAATCTTTATCAACATGTGCAACACCGACACTACCAACTACGCGATTCTTGACTGCCACCGGCACCCACATCCACGCCTGCACGCCTTTCAATAACAGCTCAGCTTGATCATCCAACAGTGACCGGAGAAATTGTGCGGATGGGTCAGCACTCCAGACATCCGCGATCCGGTCAGGCTGATGCTGATTGAACAACCGCATCAGGGTTTCAGGTCCACTCAGATGTATGCGAAAGGGCACAGTCGCTTCCAGTTTTTGTAATCCACGCACCGCCAGCGCGACCATGGCTGTACCCTCGAGCACGAACAGTTCGGCGTGGGTATATTCGATCAGCACCCGCAACTGGTCCAGGATCAGTCCCGGCTTGAGTTCCAATGCCGATGCCAGGGTTTGGGAGATATCCAATAAGGTAGCTTGCTCACGCGTGTGGAGTTCCACGCGCTCATGGAGTAAGCGTTCGGAATTGATCCGCTCGGTCACATCCCGAACGATGCTGAGCAGGCAGGGTCGCGCCTGGAATGGAATGGCGGTCCGACGCACATCCACATAGAAGGATGAGCCGTCTTTGTGCAAATGCGTTGCCGGCACATCGAGCAGACCGCCCTTCGATTGTATGGTATCGGAAGCCTGGTTGAAAAGACGCTGACTATCCGGATGGATATATTCCGTCAAGTGCAAACCGATGAATTCCTCGCGTGTAAAACCGTGCATGGCAATGGCGGATGGGTTGGCATCCACGATGCGGCCCGTCTCAATATCGCTGATGATCATGCCATCACTGGCGGCTTCAAAAATGATGCGATATTGTTGTTCTTGATCTGCGGTACTGAGTTGAGGGCGTGGTTTTCTTTTCATCATACTTACCTTGGGTTCTCTACAATTGTCTGCAAGTGACGGATTTAAACTAAAAAGATGTGACCTTGTAAACTACACCCATGCACCGTACTTGTGCGGATGTCAGTGCCACGTTCGATCACTTGACTCAGCGCCGAGGTGTCTCGCTCCCGGCTTTCTTCCCCATAGGGTTGATTCTGTTGCATAAGAGTAATGGCCTTTCAGTTTGCTTGCCAGCAATGCCCCCATTTGTTTTCATATTTATGATACTACATTATTAGCCATTTTGTTGGGCGAAATAGGCACAAGAGCATCAAGGTCGTTTAAAACATCATTCCATCAAAACGTGTACGTTATGTTGCTGCCCATCATCTACCAGTTGGATCAAGTTACCCGGCAAGATTTTCCCATCTACCGTGATCTGCTTTGTGCTTTGATTAACTCCATTTGGATTTTCCACGCTGATCTTGTAATGGCTGCTTCCAAAACAGTAATCCACTTTAAATCCGGTCCAATCGCGGGGGATACAGGGATTGATGATGAGCGAATTGCCTGCCCTGTTAATGCCTAAGATAGCTTCGAGACCCAGACGATACATCCAGCCCGATGAACCGGTATACCAAGTCCAGCCGCCTCTGCCGACATGTGGAACCACGCTGTATATGTCAGCGGCGATCACATAAGGTTCCACTTTGTAACTCATCATTTTCTCAAGTGTGTCGGCATGGTTGATGGGATTCAATATGCGGAACAATTCCATAGCCCGCTCGCCCTGACCAAGTTTGGCAAAAGCCCATGCAGTCCAGATGGCAGCATGGGTGTACTGTCCGCCGTTTTCGCGCACGCCTGGTAAATAGCCTTTGATATACCCGGGGTCACGTGTCGACTTATTGAAAGGCGGGGTGAACAATAGGATCATTTGCTCCGCTGGTTTTACCAACATTTGATTGACCGATTCCATTGCTTGCATTGCCCGTGTTGAATCACCTGCGCTCGATAAGACTGCCCATGATTGGGCAATCGAATCGATCTGGCATTCAATATTTTCGCGCGAACCCAACCGCGAGCCATCGTCATAGAAAGCGCGCAGATACCAATCACCATCCCAGGCGTGGGCTTCGAGCGCCTGAGATAATTCGTCAGCTTGTTGAAGGTATGGCGCAGGATCATTCCTCATCAATGTAGCCAGCGACGCGAAGCGCTTGAGTGTGTTGTGCAGAAACCAGCCCAGCCAGATACTCTCGCCGCGGCCATACATGCCCACCCGGTTCATCCCATCATTCCAGTCACCTGCACCCATCATAGGCAAGCCATGTGTACCTCTTGTTGCGCCTTTTTCCACTGCCCGACGGCAGTGTTCATAAAGGGAAAAAGTTTTGTCCATTGTTTCAAACTGGGCGTAATGTTCCATTTCATCAGGCTTAAGCTCTTCGCCTGTCAGGAACGGCAGACTTTCATTCAAGATGGATGTATCGCCCGTCGCCGCAACATATTCGGCAGTGACATATGGTAGCCAGAGCAGATCATCTGAAAAGCGCGTACGCACCCCGCGCCCTGAAGGTGGATGCCACCAGTGGAGCACATCTCCTACCTCGAATTGATGCCGTGCCGCTTCTACAATCTGGGCACGCGCGATATCTGGGCGTGAATGCAACAATGCCATCACATCCTGAAGTTGATCGCGGAATCCAAACGCTCCGCTCGATTGATATAGGGCTGTGCGCCCCCACACGCGGCAGGATAATGTTTGATACAAGAGCCAGCGATTGAGCATTAAGTTCATACCTGGGTCAGGCGTTTCAACCGTGATGGTGTTTAGGATTTCATCCCACTGATCTTGGACGGATTGCCATAGCGCTTCAACTTGATCTTTCGACGCGCTCACGCTATCTGTTTGTGCCTGCATCTGTCCGATCAGCTTAAGACTTTCATCCCGATCTTTCCCCTCACCCATGAAGAAAAAGACTTCTTCGGTTTCACCGGGCGCGAGATCTACATGGAGTTGGATCGCCGCACACGGATCCAGCCCAGCATTCACTAAGCTTTCCAGCCCGATGCGTCCAAGCGCAGCTGGCGCCCGCATATTTCCCCCGCGTCCTAAAAACTCTGTGCGGTCAGTGGTTAGGTTATGTGGTCTTTTATTGGATGCCAGAAACGCCACACGTTCTCCAAACTCGCTATTGAAGTGATTGGTGGCAAGCAGGGCATTTTTATCGGAGTCGAACTCTGGCATGACATGCGCTTGATGCGTATCCCGCGTTGTGCCGAGCACCCACTCAACGTAGTAAGTGACAGTGATGCGGCGTGGACGATCCCATATATTTTGTAAACGTAGATGAACAATCTTCATTGGCGCATCGGGCGCGGCGAACAGACGCAGGTTCTGGTTCAAACCGTGACTTTGACTTTCAAAGATCGAATAGCCTGCTCCATGCCGAATTACATGCGCGGTATCTGCCCCGGCTGGCATGGGCGTCGGCGACCAGACTGATCCGGTTTCTTCGTCGCGCAAGTAGAGCGCTTCGCCTGGCATGTCAGTGACCGGGTCATTGCGCCAGGGGGTCAGGCGATTCTCGCCGCTATTCTCTGCCCACGTGCAACCAAAACCGGTTTCGGAAACTAAGAATCCAAACTGTGAATTGGCGATGACATTCACCCATGGATGCGGCGTATGTTGACCCGCCTTGAGATGGATAACATATTCCCGACCATCGTGGCTAAATCCGCCGAGACCGTTTTCCATTTGCAAACCAGTTGGCAGCGTAAGCGCAGGTGTCGGTTCTGGATCAGTTGTCGGGTAGAGTGAAGGCGTGAAATTTGGCAGGCGTGTCGGCTGGAGTGTGAGTCGCTGGGCATGTTCAGCCAGCGTCCCGTCTTTTTCATCCAAAATAACACCTGCCACCGTTTCGAATAAGATCTTATCCGCAGGCTGAAGCTGATCGGTACGTAATATGAAAATTCCATCACGTTGATTGAGAGAACCATCGGCGCCCATCAGGCGTAGCTTGCGATGAATGGCGTTGTGCAGGTCAAGGGCATAGCCTGTATCTTGATCGTTCAAGATAATTAGATTAACTGCGATATGCCGACTGCGCCAGTACGCGAAGGCTTGCAGGGCTTCATCTAATAACGGTGATTCGCCATCGCGGATACGGAGCAGCAAAATAGGGAAATCACCAGAAATGCCGAAAGCCCACAAGCCGGATTGTCCCTTCACGTTTTGCGCCAGGATATGCGGCTTGGCTCGCAGAGTCCCTACTGGATAGAGCAGCGCAGATAAAAGAAGTTGGATGTTTTCAACAGCATATGCATTTAAGCCCTGTTCGATCAGTTCGCGCTCACTATGAGCGCGGGCGTCATTGAATGCGCGGTAGATGGCTTGCCCGGTTTTGTAATGAGACAATTTTTCAAGAGCTTCGGCACGTGAGGTCGCTGCCAGCGTCAGGAATGTGACTCTCGTTTTCCCATGGGGCTTCAAGTCTATGTTTTGTGAAAGTGATAGGATGGGGTCGAGTGTGCCACCAATAGTACCAAGATGGCGGTTTGCATGTTGTAATTGCAACGGGAGGTGCATGGTCTGTGATCTGCCGAGAAATTTTGCGCGGTCACTTTCATGTTCACCGGTTATTTTGCGTCCAGCTTCGGTGATGAGCGCATGGACCAATACAACAGGTTTTTCATCTGCCGAGCGTGGGCGGCGCTTGAATAAGAGGGCATTCTCATTGGGCAGATATTCACTCTCGATAAAAAGTTTGTTGAAAGCAGGGTGACGCCGGTCAACTGCCTGTGCTGCCAGTACCACTTCGCCGTAACTGGTCAACTTTAAACGGCGTGGCTGATCGCTGTCATTTAAAATATTTACCCGTCGGATCTCAACGCCATCAGGGCTGATGGTGACCTCAGTACGCAGGGAAATATCATGATTCGCACGCTGGAACTCGACCATATGTGGATAGAACAATGCTTCCTGGTTTTCGGGTGCGCCTCCAACAGGTTGGCAGGTGGCTGACCACAGCGTGCCATTTTCACGGTCTTGTACATAGATCCATGTACCCCACTGGTCGAGCGTGGTATCGGCATGCCAGCGCGTGAGGGCAAACTCACGCCACTGACTAAATCCGCTGCCGGTGTTGGTGAGCAATACACTGGTATCCCCTTGCGAAAGTACATGGATGTGCGGAATAGGAGTGTCAACTGTAGCTCGCCACGGCTCGCTAATAACCAGGCGTTCTGTCGCCTTGGACAAATCCAAAGGCTCATCGGCATGCGGATACTCGATCGGTGGATTTTGTGGGATCTTTTCCTGAAGTAGCAGTTCCACACTTTGAATATGCTCATTGGCATGGAAGCGCTGGATCATTACATCATCCAATAGATAATTACAGGCTGCCACTAAGATCATACCTTGATGATGCGCCATGTAAGATTTTACAGCGGCATGCGCCTGACCAACAGGCAGACGTGATTTGGTGTAATCGAGCGCCTCGTAAAAACCAAAACGCCCGAGCATGTTCAGTTGCTCCAGATGCGCCATGTTCTCCAGCACAGTCTGTGGTTGTAGGGAGAGTCCCATCAACGATGCGTACGGAGCGATGACCAGATCGTTATGTAGTTCGCGTTTGTAGCCTAGTCCAGGCACGCCAAAAGCTCGATATTGATAGTTCAGACTGGTATCAAAGGCGTAGTAGCCTGATTCCGACGTACCCCAGGGTACTTGTTGTTCTTGCCCGTAACGTATCTGCGAATCGAGTGCGGCGTAACAACTATCCGATAGAAATGTTCCGGCATAATTTTTTGTGAACAGGGTCGGCATAAGGTATTCGAACATCGTACCACTCCATGAGAGCAATACCTGATTTCCGTTCACATTGGTCACTGGTCGTCCGAGATGCTGCCAATGACTCTGAGGCACATCGCCTTTGGCGATCGCGATCAAACTGGCAATGCGGGCTTCGGATGCCAGCAAATCGTAGTAACTTGGGTCGAGCCGTTCGGCATTGGCATTGTAGCCAATGTGGAACACCTGACGACGCTCGTTAAATAAAAAGCGAAAATCCATGCGGGTCACAGCAGTGTTTGCATGTTCTGCCAGGTCTCGAAGACTCATCAACAGAGATTCCACTGTTGTACGTGCAGTCAATAGATCATCGTTAAATTTTTGACACCACTCACGTTCCGCTTCATCCTGCAGTTGCGCCTTGAAATGGCTCAACGCAGTTTTGATTCCGTCATATACGGCTTCTGCCTGACTCAATGTGGGTATTTCGGTCGGCAGGCTGTTACGAAAATCCTGCCAGGCCGGTAAATGTATAAACTGTGCAGGTGGTGCGTTCAAACGGTTGAGCCAGGGCGCTGACAAATCCAGACTGCGCTGCATATCTTGCAGATGGTGGTTCATCAAGTTGAGATAGATTTGGAGATCGCTCAGGGATTCAGGACGAAGATTTGGATGACTCTCCAGCACTCCTATCAAGCGCCGCGAGACTTTTTCCCAGCCTTCGCCTGATAGCCAGACGAGAGTCTCTATCCATGCCTCGGGCTGATTCTGGATGGCACTGACACGTTTGTAGATACCTGTCAATTTGAGTTCAAGTGCTTCGATATCCTGTGCTGGAAGCGGGACCGTATCTTCAGCGGAAGTGTTTATCTTTTTTTCTTCCAGCGTTTGCAGGATTTCTATCAGAATATCCAGAATGACGAGAAAGCCCTGCCAGCGCTTATTGTCCAATAAGGGCGACTCCGTCAGGGAAAGACAGCCTTGTTTGAGCGTGATCAGGCAGGCTGCCAGATTGCCGCTATCCACTGTGGAGACGTAACGGGGCGGGAGAGCTGTTAGTGTTTGCGAGTCATACCAGTTTAGCAGATGCCCACGATAATGTTCCAATTGGTCCATGCTGTCAAAGGTTGAACGCAAACGGGCTGCCAGCTCAAGCAGGCTGATGTAGCCCAAATCATATGCTGATAATGTGGATACGAGGAACATACCGATGTTGGTGGGAGTGGTGTAATGTCCTACATGGACGCGCGGTGATTCTTGAAAATGATCGGGTGGTAGCCAATGGTCGTCAGGTTCGGCGAACCTCTCAAAAAATGCCCATGTGCGCCGCGCCAAACGGTGGACTTGTTTGCGCTGA
>Ga0180074_1000230_pt1 | contig 11330 bp, 9 predicted proteins | sample EasRiv366_16_10D_FD_121773 | JGI IMG/M metagenome (GOLD analysis project Ga0180074, IMG submission 121773) | Soil microbial communities from meander-bound floodplain in the East River, Colorado, USA - East River metaG ERMLT366_16_10D | ecosystem: Environmental > Terrestrial > Soil > Floodplain ...
GATTGGTGGAGATCGGTCGCCACGTGGTAATCTTGATGGACTCGATCACGCGTCTCGCACGTGCTTACAACCTAGTTGTGAACCCTTCCGGGCGCACCCTCTCAGGTGGTATGGATCCTTCGGCTTTGTACCCGCCCAAGCGTTTCTTCGGTGCGGCGCGTAACATTGAAGAAGGCGGTTCGTTGACCATTATCGCTACCTGTCTTGTGGATACCGGCTCCCGGCTCGATGATGTGGTGTACGAAGAATTCAAAGGCACCGGTAATATGGAATTGATCCTTTCACGCAAACTCCAGGAACGCCGCATCTTCCCCGCCGTGGATATCGAACGTTCGTCCACCCGTCGCGAAGACCTCTTGCTTGGACCAGATCTGTTACAGCGTGTCTGGCTGATGCGCCGTATGTATATTCAAATGATCACCCAGCAGCCACAGGGCGCCGGCATGGATCAATCTGTCGCCACTGAGGCAATTGTCACACGGCTTGACCGCGCGCGTAATAATCAGGAATTTCTGGAGAATCTCGGAAGAGACGCATAATACTTCAAGTCGCCGGGGACGGCGGCTTGAGCATAGTAAAATATTTTAGCGAATGTCTAAATTTACAACATTAATCAGTAACAATAAATTCAATATCATTAGCTGGTCCGTCACTCTGGTGCTTGCGGCAGGGTTGGTATTTGGCGCGCTTTCATGGAAGCGATCTACATCCACAGTGCCAGCCCTTGCGCCCCAGCCCACCTCAGCTCCAGACCAGAAACAGCCTGATGTGCCGATGCCAGCTTTGGGTGGAGCTGAAGCGTTTTTGTCCATTGGTCGAAACATTCAACTGAAGACAAATATCCCAGCTGATAAACCGCGTTATAGCATCGAAGAGTATCGTGTAACACGCGGCGATTCGATCTTTGCAATTTCGGAATCATTCAAGCTAAAACCTGAAACCGTGTTATGGGCAAATTATGATACCTTGCAGGATGATCCGCACAGCCTCAAACCGGGGCAGGTTTTGATAATTCCGCCAACCGATGGCATTTATTATCAAATTAAAGAGAACGACAAGCTGGATACAATCGCCAGTGAATTCAAAGCAAACCTGGATGACATTTTAAATTACCCGGGAAATAATATTGACCTTTCGAATCCCGCCGTTGAATCAGGCTCATGGGTTATGATCCCTGGTGGGGAACGCGAGTTCGTACAATGGTTGATCCCCACTGTGGCAACTGGTGCTTCGGGTACATCGTCTACAAACCAACGCGCATGCCCGGGCGGTGCAGTAGGCAGCGGCGGCTTCACGTGGCCCGCAAATGAGCATTCACTTTCCGGAAATGATTATTGGTCAGGGCATCTCGGCATCGATATTGCCGCGGGCGAGGGCGCACCTGTGTATGCGGCCGATAGCGGCGTGGTCACCATGGCAGCGGGCGGCTATAACTACGGTTATGGCAATGTGATCCAGATCGATCACGGCAATGGGTATTCGACTTTATACGCACACTTAAGCAATTACTTTGTAGGGCTGTGTCAAAGCGTCAGTGCCGGGCAGCAGATCGGTGCATCAGGGAATACAGGCAATTCACAAGGCGCACATCTACACTTTGAAGTACGGCAGAACGGCGGCTTTATCAACCCCTGGTTTGTGTTGCCTTAATCCATAAAGCCTAAAGGTTCAGTTCTTTACGCTTTCACTTATTCATGAATCAACAAGCATTAAGATCCTCTCTTTCAAAACTTCCATTGGGCGCCATCCGGTATTTCGATTCCATTGGTTCAACTAATGATGAGGCGCTGGCATGGGCGGCAAATGATGCCCAGGATCTTTCGATTGTGGTTGCGAACGAACAGACCGCAGGCCGTGGACGACTCGACCGTCCATGGTTCACGCCTCCATCCACCGCGCTGGCTTTTAGTTTGATCCTGCGCCCCACTGCGGATGAAATACCGTTCCTCTCGCGGACCGTGGGGCTGGCTGCGCTTTCAATCGCTGATACCATCGGAATGCTGGGACTCGCACCGCAGATCAAGTGGCCCACCGACATTCTTCTGAATGGACGCAAGGTTGCAGGTGTTTTGAGCGAATTGGTTTGGTCAGGCGAAGATGTGGATTGCGTGGTGATCGGCATTGGGATTAATGTTGCCAAAACAGCGGTCCCCACCACTGACATTTTACGCTTCCCTGCTACCAGCCTTGAGCATGTGCTTGGCGAAGCACCAGACCGCAACAAGTTATTACATGACATTCTAGCGTCGTTCATTTCTTTACGCCCCCATATGCGCTCAGACGCTTTCATGGCTTCATGGGAAAAGTCGCTGGCTTATTATGGCAGGCAGGTTCGGGTGGAAATGGGCAACGAACAATCCGTTACTGGGGAAGTGACCGGGTTGGAATCGGATGGCAGTTTGAAGCTCAGCGATGAGAATGGCAAAACCGTAACAGTCCGATTCGGGGATGTACGCTTGCGTTTGTTCGCATGATATACTTCGCAACGAGGTAAAAATATGTTTGATAATCTCCGTGATTCAGCTGATTCATCCTTCTACGAAGAAGAACCAAACGATCTCTATAAGGAACCAGCCCCATCCAGCAAGAAGACCGCCTCAGCCGCACCCAAAAAACGCCGGAGCAACAACGCCCGTCTTCTTGGCATGACGGCACAACAGCGCTTTCTGGTTGCACTGATGCTGATGTTCACCGTCTGCATCATGGGAACTCTGGCATTGCTGATATTGGGCAAAATGTCCCTGCCTTTATAAACACTGCATCTGATTTAATAAAAACGGCGACCGCTCTGTCTGAGTGGTCGCCGTTTCTGTTTAACGGTTATTTTTATATCAACTGTGGCTGCGGCTCAACTTTTTCATCTTCGACAATCTGTGCCCCGGCCTTTTTCAAATCTTCAGCCGCGATACGGGCAACCGAGGCAACGTAGTCACCTTCCTGTGGCTTGATGAGGTGGACGCCCTTGGTGGCGCGCCCAGCCTGTTTCACATCCTTGTTCTTGATGCGGATGGCAACGCCATTGGATGTAATGATCGTCAAGTCGTCTTCTTTTTGAACTACACGCGCCGCAACGATTTTGCCGATCTCTTTCAAGGCTTTCTGGTCAATGGTGGAGATACCACTTGTAGCGCGGCCTTTGGCGGAGTAATCTTTCAACGGCGTTTGCTTACCATAACCACCGCTGGTTACAACCAGAAGCGCACCATCTTTCTCAACCACATCCATACTCGTGACAGCATCGTCCTTCTTAAGTTTGATCGCTCCCACACCTGAAGCCTGCCGCCCCATCGAACGGATTTTGGTTTCGTTAAACCGCAGAGCCTGCCCGTTTTCAGTGACGAAGATCACTTCATCCTTGCCGCTAGTGACACGCGCCCAGCCTAATTGGTCGCCTTCATCCAAACCCATGGCGATCAAGCCAGAGGGACGGACTGACGCGAACTCTTCCATCACGACACGTTTGGCCCGGCCGCGGACAGTCGCAAGTACGCAATATCCATGTGCAGAGAAATTCGAGACCGCGATCGCAGCCGTAACGCGTTCATTTGCATCGAGTGAAAGCACATTGACCAGCGGAACGCCCTTCGCTGTGCGATCTGCATCCGGGATTTGGTAGACCTTCTCGCTATAGACTTTTCCGCGGTCAGAGAAGAACAACATCGTATCCAAACTGCGGGCTGGGATGAGCGCCACAACCTCATCTTCATCTTTGGTCGTATGCCCCATGACACCACGTCCGCCACGCGTCTGCGAACGGAAGGCGGAAGCGGCTACGCGCTTGATATAGCCACGGGCGGTGAGGCTGACAAGCACAGCTTCGTCTTGCACCAGGTCAGCTTCACTTAAATCTTCCTTAGCTTCCGCCGCGATGCGCGTACGACGGTCATCGCCGTATTTTTCGGATAGATCCTTCATGTCATCTTGAATAAGACCAAGGATTTTTTTAGGATGAGCCAGCAAATCTTCAAAATAAGCGATCTGTTCCGTGACTTGTTTGTGCTCTTCTTCGATCTTCCAACGTTCGAGCGCGGCAAGCCGGCGCAATTGCATGTCGAGAATGGCTTGCGCTTGCAGTTCACTCAATTTGAAGCGCGCTATCAAATTCGTTTTGGCAGTATCCGAATCCTGCGATTCGCGAATGGTTTTGATCACCGCTTCAATATTGGTCAACGCAATCAAATATCCGTCAAGAATATGCTGACGTGCGCGAGCTTTGGCAAGCTCAAAATTCGTGCGGCGGACGATCACCGTCTGCCGATGTTCGATAAAGATCTGCAAAGCGCGTTTGAGCGGCAAGGTGCGCGGCTCGCCATCCACCAGCGCAAGCATTTGGGCACCAAAAGTGGTTTGCAGGGATGTGTATTTGTAAAGTTGGTTCAAAACCTTCTTGGGCTGTGCGCCGCGTTTGAGCTCGATCACAATACTCATACCGCGTTGATCAGATGCGTCACGCAAATCTGAGATCTGGTCGATTTTGTCACTACGTACAAGTTCTGCGATACGTTCGATTAGGGTTGTCTTATTGACCTGGTAGGGAATTTCCGTGATCACGATCTCGTGCCGTCCGCCTTTGGTCTCTTCGATATGCGCCACACCGCGGACAACAATACGTCCCCTGCCCGTTCCATACGTGGATTCGATCCCTTCACGACCAATGATGATGCCGCCAGTTGGGAAGTCCGGTCCGTGAACGAATTTCATCAATTCTTCAACTGGAATATCGTCCATGCGGTCGAAATTTTCGATCAGGTAGGAAACGGCGTCCGTAAGTTCGCGCAAATTGTGCGGTGGAATGTTCGTCGACATACCGACCGCAATGCCGGAGGTGCCATTGAGCAGCATATTCGGCACACGCGATGGCAAAACCAGCGGTTCTTCGAGGGAATCGTCAAAGTTTGGACCAAAATCCACGGTGTCTTTATCGAGGTCAGCGAGCAATTCCTCGGCAAGTTTGTGGAGGCGGGCTTCGGTATAACGCATGGCAGCCGGAGCATCACCGTCAATCGAGCCGAAGTTGCCTTGTCCATCCACGAGCATATAGCGCATGGAGAAATCCTGCGCCATGCGTGCCATGGTTTCATAGACGGCAGAATCACCATGCGGATGGAATTTACCCAGCACTTCACCGACGATACGGGCAGATTTCTTAAACGAAGAGTTGGAACGGATGCCAAGCTCATGCATCGCAAATAAAATGCGGCGATGGACAGGTTTCAAACCGTCCCGCGCATCTGGCAGGGCGCGCGCCACGATCACGCTCATCGCGTAATCGAGATACGCCGAGCGCATCTGGGCATCGATATCAACGTTTTCGATATTTCCAGCAATTGAGATTTTTTCTTCAGCCATGTTTTTCTCTATAAATGGAATAATCGGCATAAAAAAGACACGAAGATTGGGTTTCGCAACTCCGCGTCTTAACTAATGAAGAACTATGCCTGATTTACTCTAATTATACCGCGCTACAGCCATTTTTACTGGATAAAAACCCGCATCTCTCCAACCCCGAACCTGCCTCCACACTTCAAAATTGATCCACGCTGAGACCTGAATCTTGGCAACAAAAAACTCGCCTTTCAGCGAGTCATCTTGTGTGCCGAAGGAGGGACTTGAACCCTCATGAGATTGCTCTCACCACGCCCTGAACGTGGCGCGTCTGCCAATTCCGCCACTTCGGCTTGATTTGTTGCGGGTTGAATTTTATCTCAAAGACGGGTTTTGTCAACTTGTATTGTCTGCAACATTCATCAGTGATTGACGTATATCAAGATGGAACAAAAAGTTAAAAGCAACGTCTAATAAATATCCCTTACATATATGAAATGATTTCAAATATCAGTACTGTTAGGGGATATAACTTTTCGAACCGAACGAGGTTAAATAGGTGTATATGAAGAAAGGAGTGTGGTCCATGTTCGTCGTCGCAGTCTCAATCTGCTTGCTCGTGTTCGTTGCCCTAGCTGGCGCGAACCTGCTCATCTCGGATATTAATTCAGATGAGTTGAGCAACATGGGTATCGAGAAGAAATCATGATAGAGGATACCCATCTCCCCTAGCCCGATGCGCAAATCACGCGTCGGGCTTTTTTGTTTAATGCGACGTAAATGTCGCATTACGAGGGAATGGCATATGAGCAGAAACAATTACCGGCTGAGAATGAGCGGGGAATCCTGAGCGAAAGTCGAAGGACATCCATAAGAGTATAATCATCCAAATCAAAATATGGAGTCGCATCTTGAAAAACCACTCATTGATCACCACATTGAAGAGCCTGACCGGCAATCCGCGTGGATGTGTTTACACCGAACCGCTGTGGGGCATCCCATTTAACCTATATGCACCGTATGTTTCGATATACATGGTAGCCCTTGGGCTATCTGATAAACAAATCGGACTCATTGTCAGCATCAGCTGGAGTTTTCAGATCGTTCTGGCGTTGTTAAGCGGTGTGGTCACCGATAAACTGGGACGCCGCCGCACCACCTTGATCTTCGACATTTTGGCATGGAGTGTGCCAGCCTTGATCTCTGCCATCGCCCAAAACTTCTGGTTTTTCGTTGCGGCAGGCATCATCAACAGCGTCTGGCAAATCACACATAACTCATGGACCTGCCTGTTGGTGGAAGATGCAGAACAAGACCAGTTGGTCGATATCTACACCTGGATCCATATCGCCAATCAGTTGGTTGGTTTCGCCGCACCGTTGGCAGGTTTACTGATCGGTATTTTCAACCTAATACCAACCGTCCGCGGGTTGTATATTTTTGCAGCGATCATGTTTACCGTGAAAGCGGTCGTCACCTATCTGATGACCGAAGAGACTCGGCAAGGCAAGATCCGCATGCATGAGACGCGTCATCAAAGCCCTATCAGTGTATTTCGTGAATATGGTGGTGTTTTGCAAGACCTTCTACGCACACCACAAACGCTCTACACCGCTGGGCTCATGTTGATCATCAGCATTTCCAACGTCATCACGGGAAGTTTCTGGGGCATTATTGTCACCGAGAGGTTGCATATTCCTGCTCAGAATCTGGCGATGTTCCCCTTTGTGAAATCAGCGGTGATGTTGTTCTTTTTCTTCATAATCATGCCGCGCTTCAACAAACTGCATTTCAAAATGCCGCTCGTGATCGGGTTTCTAGGTTTCGTTGTCAGTCAATTGATCCTGATCACCGCGCCCGATAAGGGTTATCTCTTCCTGCTCATAAGCGTATTTTTGGAAGCCTGCTGTTTCGCCACGATCAGCCCGCTGATGGATCAGATGATCGTACTGACCATTGATTCAAAAGAACGTGCCCGTATCCAATCAATTCTGTATGTGGGCATCATTTTGATCACATCGCCGTTCGGCTGGATCGCTGGAAATCTCTCTGGCATTGATAAGATCCTGCCTTTCATCTTGAACATCACGCTGTTCTCCATAGGTTCCGTGCTGGCATATCTGGCTGGGAATGCCGCACAAAAGCGACTCGCTGTCACTCCGGCAGTGCCCTAGGATAAGCATCCCTCACATGATTTCTCCATCGCAAGCCGCCTTCGGTGATGTGACCTTATCGAACACACGCTTACATTACGTCAAAGCCGGGACGGGACCGCCGCTCATCATCGTCCCGGCAACTGTTTCTCTTATTCGGCAGTGGCTCCCGCTGACACAGTTTATGGGTCAACGTTTTACCAGTTATTTTTTTGAACTGCCGGGTCACGGTGGCTCAACACCCTACCCCGAAAGATTTGAAAGCCATCTCGTCCCAAAGACTGTGGAAGGCTTTGTTAACAGCCTGGGATATGACAAATTCAACTTGATGGGTTTTTCTTTTGGCGGCTTGCTGGCATTACGCACCTTGGAATACTTGCAAGACAGAATCGAAAAAGTCATCCTGCTCTCCCCCAGTGTCAGCCGCCGCGCGCTGAAGTGGTCCACGCCGCGACAGTGGATGTTCAAAGCCTCGATCAAAGCCATGAAAAACCCGACGCTCTTACAAGGCGCTCATTATGTGATGAATGCCCCGAGGCTCGAAAAACCCTTGACCTACGCCCTCAGCAAGCTCAGCAAGGTTGATCAAAGGATACTGGAAAGCAAGCACGCCCTGCGGATGCCCATTTCCACGTTGGATGTATTTGCTGACACCATGAATGAGATCTTTCAAATGGAATATCAATATGCGGGAGTACAGTTTAGCAATCCCTGTTACTTTGGCATGTCGGTCAATGATGACATATTGGACTACAACTTAACCGAACAGATCGTCCGCAGGCATTTTCAACAACTCACCGTTCAAAAGTTCACCCATCCCTATCACCAACCACCCAAGCCGCCAACCTTTGAGTGGCTCAACAGTGAGTTCGGTCAATTTTTGGAGTTGATCGAATAGAAAAAGTCGGGATGGACTTGGCTGTCCATCCCGATATACTGCACTGTATGTCTCACGGCAAATACATTAATAGTACGGTGTTACTGTTATGTACCGTTGAATTGAACAATTACACCATTTTCGACAATCATCGACTCACCTGCTCCACCCGCCTGAAACATACCATCGCGATATGCCTGCCAGTCATATGTGACCATGTTTCCTGAAACAACAACGTTACTTATCTCATACGTCCTGCCAGTTCCTTTATAAGTGGACTCGACGTATATTTGAAAACGATCCTTGCCAGTTGTATACAATGTGCCTTGGCATTTTATGTCATCCGCCACCAGCAACATGGCTGTTTCAAAATTCTGACTGTTGACTGCTTCCCAAAACCCTTGAACTACATCTGCTGGGTTAGCGCCAACAATGGATGCGGGTGCTGTATCTTCCGTCCCATCGAAGATAACCATACCATCTTTGACGACAGTGAGTCCATTCGTGCCTTGGTCGAGCAGGTTGCCGCTTTGCATTACCTTGTAATCATAGACGATGTTGCCATCCGTGTTGCGAAAGTTGCTCAGGTCGAAGGTGATGCCGTCGGTGTTCAAGCCTGTCAGGGATTCACGGATCGCATCTATGCCTTCGTAAGAGCCAGTGGGATTGATGAAAAGCGCGTCAGGGGCGATGAAGGACATGGCGAGGTCAAGATTCTTAGCGTTAAGTGCCTCATAATATTTTTGCACGACCCAGATTTGCTCAGCAGATTCGAGACCATCATAGATGATCTTGCCATCGCGGACGTGCGTCACATTGCCACAACCCTTGTCAATTGAGTTGCCGTTCTCAAACACCTCGTAGCAGGAGGTTACGCGGCCATTGCCAGTGTTCGTAAAGTTTGTCTGGTTGAAGCTCAACCCAGCGTCCACCACCACTGCCTGCCATTGGGTAGCTGCGGCGGCACGGTCATATGTGCCAAATGGATCGTTCATTACGTAATCGGCAGCGGTCAGGCTCATGGCTTTATCTACATCTTTGGTGTTGAGGATTTCATAGAACTTCTGGACGATCCAAATCTGCTCGGCGGCTTCCAGCCCATCGAAGATGATCTTGCCATCGCGGATGTGGGTCACATTGCCGCAGCCCTTATCTATGGATGTGCCATTCTCGAAGACTTCGTAGCAGGAGGTCACACGTCCGTTACCAGTATCTACAAAGTTAGTCTGATTGAAAGTGAGTCCCGCATCCACCACAGACTGCCATTGGATAGCAGCGGCGGTTCGGTCATACGTGCCGAACGGATCGTTCATCACGTAATCTTCGGCAGTGAGGGTCATGGCTTTTGCCACATCTTTGGTGTTGAGGATTTCGTAGAAATTTTGAACAACCGTAGCAGGGTCCTTGCTATCGGTGACAGCAACAGTGGGAGCGCACGCACCGAGAAGCAGAGTGAAGGCAATAACGAGAGCTAATATGGGAAGCAAATATTTGGTCTTCATGGTTTTATTTCCTTTCTGAATTAGACGGATAAAAATGAACTTCATGAGCAGGCGGGTTTGATTCGGTGGGTTTCTCGGCACGTTCTGAGTCAGCCTCCTTTGTTTCAGTGACAGTGGGAGTGATGAGTAAAATATCAGTGTTGGAAACGATCTCTTGAGCCGAATCAGCTTCCGGCTGCGTGTGAGGCGTATCTGCCTCCCATGAAATCTTCCATGTTGTGGTTGTCACAACAGTTACAACTCGTTCAATGATGCGTCGCATAACACTCCTTGTTTGATGTTCATAGTGTAGCTGCGCAGCGCTTACCATATATGACATTTCTTACCAACTTAGGTGTAAACTTGGAAACAGAATGTCAGCCTCCGAATCAACCCTGCCCCTCGATTCGTTCGTGACCTTTGGCGATTTGCTGAAATATTTACGCCGCCGTGCGCGCCTGACTCAACGTGAGTTATGTATTGCCGTGGGATATAGCGAGGCACAGATCAGCCGCCTCGAGCAGAATCAACGTCCGCCAGATATCGCTGCATTGACAGCTTTGTTTATCCCAGCGTTGTATGTGGACGATGAGCCCGAAATCGTAGCACGCTTGATGGAACTTGCTGCGCAGGCACGCGGTGAGAGCCCCATGGATGAACGTGTGATCACCTTTTCACGTTCGGTTCGACGGGAGGTGCTTGAAAATGTTCGGACCATCGAAGAGAATGTGCTGAACAACCTCCCTTTTCAATTAACGAGTTTTATCGGGCGTGAAAGTGAGATTGCGGAAATATCGCTTTTGCTCGATAAGGAAAATGAGAAAGCCAGACTCGTTACCTTGATAGGCAGCGGCGGCTGTGGAAAAACGCGACTGGCATTGGAAACTGCGAAACGATTGATTGACAATTTTCGGGATGGCATCTGGTTGATCGAACTCGCGCCGATTTCGGACCCAAACCTGGTGTTGCAGACGATCGCTTCAACCCTCGGGATACCTGAGTCACGTGATATTACGCCGACCAGCACACTGACAAAGTATCTGCGAACAAAACAAACCCTGTTGATCTTCGATAATTGCGAGCAAGTTATCGCAACAGCCGCTCAACTTACAAAAGAGATTTTGAGCAGTTGTCCGCATGTCCAAATCCTTGCGACGAGCCGGGAGATTCTGAACATCCCTGGTGAAGTGCAACTTCGTGTCTCGTCCCTTTCATTATCCAATGAGAAGCCATCTGGCAAGGACTCTCTTTCACAATCCGAAGCAATACAACTATTTGTGGAGCGTGCCCAGGCGGTGTTGCCGTCTTTCACTCTGACCCAGGAAGTCATTTCTTCCATCAAGCAAATCTGTCATTTGCTTGATGGGATGCCACTAGTACTCTACTAAACTGAATATTTGCATAGATTATACTTGGCGAATGACCACCAAATATCATGTTCATTTGTCAAAAGAAGATCGCCAAGAACTTGAAGCACTAGTACATAGCGGCGAA
>Ga0180074_1000231_pt1 | contig 11313 bp, 10 predicted proteins | sample EasRiv366_16_10D_FD_121773 | JGI IMG/M metagenome (GOLD analysis project Ga0180074, IMG submission 121773) | Soil microbial communities from meander-bound floodplain in the East River, Colorado, USA - East River metaG ERMLT366_16_10D | ecosystem: Environmental > Terrestrial > Soil > Floodplain ...
ACTAGAGGGATACAATAAATATATAAAGATTTTGATGTAATCCCCCATGAGATTAGTTTATTGTTATCGCCTGAATATACTATGAACAGACTTGCCCAGCCACGAAATAAGATTACTCCATACTTAGGAGTTGCTATCACATATGTGATATATGTGGTGGTTTTAGCTGTATTCCGTGATGGTGTTGGTGTTGGAGTTGCGTCACTTGGAGTTGTTCCAGTCATAGCGGGAAGCTGGTATTTTGGCGTCAGAGGAGGAATATTAATGGCAATTTTATCCATTCTTGCAAATGTGATCCTGCTGACGATTACGAATCAACGTCTGGATGCCATCCTACTTAATCCAAGCAATGACCTCCGGATCTTTACTTTAATTCTAATCGCAGTTTTCGTTGGCAGGCTCGGAAGCGTTACGCGCGAACGGGGCGCGGCTCTAGCCAAATTGGAGCAGTTGGAAAAAGACCGCCAAACCCATTCAAAATTCATGGAATTATTGAATGAAATGACAGGAACAGCTCTTGAAGCCGATGATCTGAAAGCGATCCTGAAAGTATTCATCGAACACATTGGAAAGCTTTTCGAAGCGGACGATTGTTTCTTTGCACGCTGGGACGATGCGAATAGCGTCACGATCCCGATTGTGGCATATGGCTCTTTGAATGACACCTATCCTCGCATGCATTTCAAACCAGGCGAACGAACTTTAACCGCTTCCCTCATGGAAGCGGGTCACCCGATTACAATCTCAAATTTGGAAAACTCTTCGTTCGTAAGCCCAAAATTTGCATCACAATTCCCCAGTAGTTCAATGCTCGGGCTGCCCCTCATCGTACAGGGCCGCAAGTTGGGGGCCTTGATTTTAGGATATAACAAAAGCCGGTTCTTCGATCCCGGTGAAATTTCCCGTGCTGAAATTGCGGCTGAACAAATCTCCCTGGTCTTGTTGAAATCACAGTTGTTGGAGGAGGCTCATAAGCAGGTCGCCGAATTGACCGCCTTGCACGATGTTGCCCTTGCTTCAATCGAGGCAGATAACGAAGACCTATTGATCGAACACGTAACCGAAATTATTGGCAAAAATCTTTTTCCCAACAATTTCGGCATCATGCTCCTGGACGAGAGCAGCGAAATCCTACATGCTCATCCTTCCTATCGTTTTCTTTCACACGAGGAATTGCACATGGTTGACGTACCCTTTGGCGAGGGCGTGACAGGTCAGGTAGCCAAAACTGGCATACCACAACGTATTGAGAATGTGCATTGCGTTGAAAGCTATCTGAATGTGGACAAAAGGACGATCTCTGAACTTTGTGTGCCCATCAAGCTGAGAGAACGAGTGTTGGGCGTAGTCAATGCTGAGAGCACCAAAAGGAATGCTTTTACGGTTGATGATGAACGTTTGCTGGTAACACTCGCAGGTCAACTCGCCACTGCAATCGAACAACTGCGTAAAGCTCAGAATGAGCGGAAAATGCTGGACGAGCTCACCCATTCCAACGATCTGATCTATTCCATCGCCCAGATAACAACCCAGATCGAAAAAGCATTGACGATGGATGAGATCATCCAGACCCTCGGAAATGAATTACGCAATATCGGACTCACCTGCATTATGGCTATTTATGATATCAACCAGGCATTATTTACCGTCAATTACACGTCACTGGAGCCGTCTTTTCTTGAAATTGTAGAAAACGGACTGGGTTATCCACTGGTCCAGTATACATTTTCACGAGACAAGTTGAACTGCGCGTTGGGCGCAAAAGAAATCCTTCAGCCCACCACGATTTCCAACCCTGAGGTGGAGATTGAAATCCTCTTCGATAATGCTGAACACCTGGGCATTGTGCGAATCCTGCAAGAGATCGGAGTCACGCCCGAAACCGAGCCGTTACGCCTGCCTCTGATCGTTGAAGAAAACCTTTTGGGAATTTTATGGATATGGGGAGAGGGCATCGCAAAGTCAGACCTGCCGATCATGTCTATATTTGCGAAGCAGATCGGAATTTCCCTGGAGCGCGCCCGGCTTTTTCAGGAAGTGCAAAGTCTAGCCTTAACCGATCCGCTTACTTGTTTACATAATCGTCGCAGTCTCTTCCAGTTGGGAAAGATCGAATTTTCCAGGGCCCACCGTAAGAATCAACCCATCTCCTGTATGATGCTCGACCTCGACCATTTTAAACAAATTAATGACAATTACGGGCACCAGGTCGGCGACCAAATTTTACAGGAATTCGCAAATCGCTGTAAGGATTCTGTGCGCGAGATAGATCTGGTTGGCAGATATGGTGGCGAAGAAATTCTTATCCTTCTTCCTGAAACAGAATTGATACCGACGGTAAAAATAGCCGAGCGAATATGTTCAGCAGTTGCACGAACGCCGATAAAGGCCTCTCAACAGGAAATAAGTGTGACAGTCAGCATCGGTGTCGCCGTGAAGGACGAGAATACCGTTGACCTGGAAACACTCATCGCACGCGCCGACCAAGCCATGTACATTGCAAAACACAAGGGGCGGAATCGGGTGGCAATTAGCAAATAATAAGGTACGAATACCTAGACTGAGACTTTTAGTGCAACCAATGTCAGATCGTCAGCCAGCGGTACATCCCCGCTATATGCGCTAATCCCCTGTCGGACAACTTGAAGCATATCCGAGGCTGTTAAATCTGCGCCGTTTTGAATGAACTCCGCCAGGCGTTCCTGACCGAATTGTTCCATATCAATGTTCATTGCTTCTGTAACGCCATCTGTGTACATCAAAAGCACATCGCCTTCTGACAACTTGACCGTCTCAGTTCTGGGAAAATATTCCTCCGCCAGCCCAATTGCAGGTGCAGTACGCGTTAACCAGTCCATCTCTGCTGTGCTCTTACGAAAAACCGCCGGAGGGTTATGCCCCGAATTGACATACGTCAGGGTACGGTCGTTCGCATCATAACGCGCCAGAAAGACCGTTACAAAAGTAGTGAAGCGGATATTATGAATATAAAAACGATTGATCCGCTCAAGAATTTCAGCAGGTGAATCGGTATCGGGAGCCATGGTCTGTAAGGCAGTTTGCAGGCTGCTCATCAACATGCCTGCTGAAACGCCATGCCCGCTCACATCGGCGATCACCAGTCCATGCGTCCCATCTTTGAATTTGAAGAAGTCAAAGTAATCGCCGCCGATGATCGCAGCAGGGCGGCTGAACGCGGCAACCTCCACGCCAGCGATTACCGGGGCGCGCTGTGGCATCAAAGCGCGCTGGACGATCTGCGAGAGTTCCAGTTCAGATTCCAGACTGCGGCGTTCGAGCTCAGAATAGTGGTCAAGACAAACGGCCACAGTGTAGTCCATTTCAAGTAGGCTGGCTTCCACAATGCCCTGACATATTTTGCAGATGCCCAAGGTGCCTTCTTCGAGTTTGCCCAGAGATTCGTCAATCACGTGCAGGTGCTCTTCAATACAAGTCTCGTCATCGCACAGGCAAACATCCTTCTCCACCTCAGAAGCTGTCTCAAGAAATTCATTCAAAACCTGGCGTTTTTCAACCAGGCCCGCCTGTATGTGTTGATAAATATCAATTGCCATTATAGGTGCTCCAATCATGTTTGGAAAAATTAGAACATATGTTTAGACTCGCAATACCCCAGATTTCTTACAAAGTTGGTTTCCAAACCTGATACAACCCCAGATTTCCACTTTCACCGTCAGAATAAAAAGTTTCGGTGACTTCAAAACCGGTTGCATTGGCGAGTTCTTGCAATTCACCTTCATCAAAATGGTGGACATATCGCAGACCTGCTCCCCCGCTCCGCCAATCCAGGAGATAATCCCCTTCATCTACCTCGTACCCATAAATTGCGGCGGCCTCCCAAGGCTGGATCCTGGCCTTTAGTTTTTCGCTGTTCAAGAACTGCCAATTGGAGTGGATGAACAAACCGTCAGCAGAAAGTAATTTATGAACAGCTCGTAGAATATTCAACCGTAAATCAACCGAGGGGATATGGTGTAACACTGCAAAGGCAGTTATCAGTGACCAGTGATCAGTGGCTGGCCCTTCGACATCGCTCAGGAGAAGTGACTGAATACTGTCCATCGATAACTGAGTTAGGTCAACTTGCTTGAAAGTGGCGGAAAAACCTTCGGGTTGCGATTCCGCCTCGTGGAGCAGAGGCAGGCTGAAATCCACGCCCAGATACGCGCCGTGATGACCACGTTTCGCCAATTCACGTGCGAGTTCGCCGTTGCCGCATCCCAAATCCAATATGTTCTCATCCCCCTTCAACATTTCGAGCACACGCCTGACACCTGGCTGAATCCGATGGCGCGTGGCAGAGAATGCGTCGCCGAAATGGGTATAAAAATCCTGGTTGAGTTCAATCAGGCGCGAGGCGGTGTCCGAATTCATGAGACGATTATAACGGGTATAATGCCGCCATGCTTACACCGCTTGAGATCGACAGACTTTCGGATGAATTTGAGACGAAGACCCCGCAGGAAATTATTGCGTGGGCAATTGACATTTTCTGGCCCCAGATCGCGATGAGTTCATCCTTTCAAACGCAGAGCGTGCCGTTGCTGCACATGGTCTCGCAGATCAACCGCAATTTGTTGGTCTACTTTATCGATACAGGCTATCATTTTTGGGAGACGTCGATCTTTCGCGAACAACTCGCCTCCGAATGGCACTTGAACGTGCTGGACCTGTATCGCGACTCGCGTTGGGATGGATACGCCCGCCACAACATTCGCAAATTACCGCTCGAAGACCCGAACCTGTGTTGCTTTATTCATAAGGTTCAGCCGATGCAAACTGCCATGAAAGACATGCTGGCATGGATCAGCGGTATTCGCCGCGATCAGACTGCCATCCGCGCCAAGGCAAAGATATTGGAATTGCAGGAAGATGGCTTGCTGAAGATCAATCCGCTGTTGAATTGGACGAAAGCGGACGTGAAGAAATATATGGAAGAAAACAATCTGCCATCGCATCCATTGCTCGAGAAAGGTTATCGCAGCGTGGGCTGCGCACCCTGTACAGTTGCGATTGGCGTGAACGACGATGAACGCGCTGGTCGTTGGCAGGGACGCGGTAAAACAGAATGTGGCTTGCATACGGATATGTTCAAGCATAAGGATGTCGCTGAGTTGAAGAGCGATTTCAAGATGAATTTGGAAGAGACTAAATAAGGTAATTCGCACTGAGCGGAGAGACGAGTGACAACGAGGAACGTAGACGAAGCGCAGGTTGGATGATAAACAATGTTGCTTTTGAATCCCATCCTTCGACTACGCTCGACGAGCACTCACTCCGCTCAGGACGAAAAGAATAATTATGCACACCGAAAAACGCGAACGCTGGAGAGCTACGCATCTCCTCACCCCTGATAAAAAAGATCTGGCACGTTTTGTGTTGGATGAGATTCGACGCGGCCGCGATGTAACCAAGACGCTGCGCAGCCATCCGCTGGAGGATGGGAGCGGCTATCTTAACAAGTCCATGCTGGTTTCGATCTACAATGAAATGGTCGCGGCAGGCGAGCTGGACGAAGACCCACGCCTGCTCGAGCGGATTCGCATGAAGCCGATGCGCACGCTTTCGGGTGTGACGACGGTCACGGTTCTGACGAAGCCGTATCCGTGCCCTGGGAAATGTATCTTCTGCCCCACTGACGTGCGGATGCCCAAGTCCTATTTGCCCGATGAACCCGGTGCGATGCGCGCAGTGGAACATCAATTCGATCCGTACGCGCAGGTGATGTCAAGAATTAATCAATTGAAATCCCTGGGACATCCAACGGATAAGATCGAATTGCTGATTCTGGGCGGCACGTGGTCATCATATAAACGCGATTATCAAGAGTGGTTCATCAAGCGTTGCTTTGACGCGATGAATGGTTTTACCGATCTTCCCATGCAAGAAATGAAAATCGGACCAGACGAACTTAATCAAGCTCACACCTTTAACGAAACAACCGACCATCGCAATGTGGGACTTGTCATCGAGACGCGACCCGATGAAATTAATCCCGACGAGATCAAATGGCTGCGTCACCTCGGTGTGACCAAGGTACAGATGGGTGCGCAGAGTTTAGATGACCGCATCCTTGATATGAACAAACGCGGACACGATGTGGAATGTACGCGTAAAGCCACTGCCCTGCTCCGTGCGGCGGGCTTCAAGATCGTTTTGCATTGGATGCCCAACCTACACGGCGCAACACCCGAATCAGACCGCGAAGACTTTGCGCGCTTGTGGAATGACTTCTGCCCCGATGAAATCAAGATCTATCCGAATCAATTGCTGGCAAATGCTGAGTTGTATGAATACTGGCAGCGCGGCGAGTTCAAGCCGTACACCACGCAAGAATTGATTGACCTGATCGTCGATATCAAACCGACCATCCCAAGATATTGCCGTGTGAATCGTGTTATCCGTGATATTCCGTCTACGAATGTGGTGGAGGGGAATCGCCGCACCAGTTTACGGCAGGATGTGCAGGATGAGATGAAGCGGCGTGGCACGCATTGTCAGTGTGTGCGGTGTCGTGAAGTGAAGGGCAAATCGGTCAGCGCGGATGCGTTGACGATGGATGATATTGTCTATCAGGCAGGTTCGGCAGAGGAACATTTTATTTCCTACGTCACGCCGGACGATAAACTGGCAGGTTTTATTCGATTATCTCTACCACACCTGCCCTGGCGGGCGGTGCCGGGGAAAGAAAGTTCGCCTTTAACGGGAATCTCCGATTTAGACGGCGCGGCATTGATCCGTGAAGTACATGTGTATGGACAGTCGCTGGCGGTGGGTGCAGAAAAAGCTGGCGCAGCGCAACATGCCGGGTTGGGAACACGTCTGTTAGAAGAAGCCGAAAGAATCGCAATAGCAAATAAATTCGAACGCATGGCGGTCATATCCGCAGTGGGCACGCGGGGATATTATCTCGGGCGCGGGTTTGAGCGGGGAGAACTTTATCTGGTTAAAAAGATTGGATGATTGCGATGGGCTTACTTTTTACAATCACATTCGGCATTTGGATCTTGATTTTCTGGAGTGATGTGAGTAACCGACTCATACCTAAAGACGTAGCCCATTGTTCCAGATACATTTCCACCCAAATCTTCTTCTGAAGCACAGTACCGATGATCGGAGGGCCACAAGGTACAGAAATTCAGAGATACCATTACTTGCCGGGGAGTATCGGGTAAGGTGTATTGGATTCTCAAGGTTCTTTCATCAATTCTCGTTAGATGTGTATTGATACGATTGCTTTCAATGGCCTTTCCTTGTTGATTACGTTCCGGTAAGCAAACCAATAGCGGTTCAAGAGGGCAACTTCCAGCAAATATTTCTACGCCTGCCGCACTTACATCTTCGGCGCCTGGAAGGTTTGAAGGAAGAGACCACTCCGGTTGGAAATGAATATAGAGTAAATGAATCCCCCCAGATGGAACGACAACCAACGAATCTAACGGGGTAATGTCGAAGGTTCCTATTGCATTTCCATCTCCACATGTCACCAGTGCAAAACTTTCTATTATGGCACTATCTTTAATTGGAACATATTCTTGGGGTGTGCAAATTCCAACCGGAATGAGATCATCAATTCTTGAGTTTGGACGGCAACTTATCGCTATGACGACGAAAAAACATAATAAAAAAACATTTTTAGCTTTTACTAGCATAAAATTACCTACAGGCGGGCTTGAAGAGAAGTTGAATTGGTAGCATAACAAGACCCACAACCTACAGTTGTGGGTCTTGTTAATTTTAAGTCAAGAAGGGCTTTCTTTATGGTTTCCACTTTACAGATGAAGTTTTATTATCTATTGCTCCCATTGTGGAACAATTTGGCATACAAGTTATCGAGGCACCACCATAGTAGGTTGACTCCCAATGGGGATTGTTATTACATCCCTGATATCCTTTTGCCGATGAGACCACATCATTCCAACCAGATGGCATAACAGGAGAGATAAACGTTAAGCCACCTGTACACCCCTGAGAATTGGTTGTTGTCCAATTCAAAGTAGTTCCGGAATACAGGGAACCCGAATAATCAATGCCAACAATTGTAGTGGTTGCGGCTACAAGTGTTGTGGAATCTCTACAGACAATGTTGGGCGCATTATCTATTAGCACATAACAGTCTAGTCGAGGCTCCGGGTTTGGACCTTTCGGGAAAGATGCGGCCGTTAAACTGAGAAAAAGTAACAAGCTTATAGCTGCAGATATTTTTGTTTTTGTAAACATGGTTGATCTCCTTTGATTGTGTTTCATATCGGCTCAACTATGAAATAAGCAAACCTGCTTACATAATAGCCAATTTCAAAACAATTACAACTAGGGAAAACTCTAGTCTTTCGCAATGTAGGGATCATCGGGTTGACGCTTGAGCATCCAAACGATGGCTTCATTGCGAGAATGCATATTAAGTTTTTCCAGGACTTGTGAGATGTGAAATTCCACCGTCTTGATTGAAATAGTCAGGGATTTGGCTATAGTCTTGTTATCTACGCCCCTTGCCAGAGATTGCAATAGTTCCTTTTCTCGCTCCGTCAGTTTGTCCCACTTTTCTTCAACGGTCTCTTTCCATTTTTGCGCGCGGGCAATCTGTTCTTCGCTGAAATAAATACTCCCTTCGGCGGCGCGGCGAATGGCAAGAATAAGTTGTTCTGCCTTTTCGTTTTTTAGCAGGAAGCCCGCCATGCCTGAAGCGATTGTTTTTGACAAATAACCATCGCGGTTATGGGCGGTCAATACCAGAGCGGTTGTTTCTGGATAATTTTCGCGGATCCATTTTTCGAGATTAGATGCGCCGGGTCCCGGCATTTGATAGTCCAGCAAAACGATTTTCGGGCGGAGTTTTGGAACCATTTCTTGAACTTCAAAACCATCCTGTGCTTCACCGATAATTTCGAAATCATCTGCTTGAGCAAGCAGGGTTCGAATTCCAGCGCGCGCCATTTGTTCGTCATCTGCGATAAGGATTGTGATTGTTCTACTGAGTTTGTCTGACATATAATTGCATCCTTCTTTGTTTCAATATACTATCACCGTTTTTTTTTCTCTGTCAAGGAGATAACTGAAAGCCTTGTCTGCTCCATTTCCAAGAAAGGTCAGTTAAGTAGAAGCAAGCTCAATTAAGAAAGAAGCGGGGCTATATCCGCGTCTAATGAATTAGAGTTGTGTTAGACATCCAAAAGGGTGCTTGACTTGCGTCTTGCGCGGTGTAAAAATACAAATATGGATTACAAAGATTATTACAAGATCTTGGGTGTGGACCGCAAAGCCACTGATGATGATATCCGCAAGGCGTATCGCAAACTGGCAAAGCAATATCATCCCGATTACAACCCCAACAACAAAAAAGCCGAGGACACCTTCAAGGAGATCAACGAAGCCTATGAAGTGTTGAGTGATGCAAAAAAACGCTCACACTACGATCGGCTTGGCAGTGATTATTCACAATGGCAACGGCGCGGCAACCCAGGTGATTTTAATTGGGATCAATATGGTGGCGCTCCGGGCGGCACGCGCGTGAACATGGACGACCTCAATGAAATGTTCGGTGGCGGTGGTTTCTCCGATTTCTTTCAGTCCATTTTTGGCACAGGCGGTGCACGACCTTCCGCGCGCTCACAACCGCAAGGCTATCAACAGGACCTTGAGATCACACTCGAAGAGGCATATAAAGGCACGCAACGGCGTATCCAAACCGATGGCAAGGAAAAGATCGTGCGTATTCCCGCGGGTGTGCGCACTGGTTCAAAAGTCCGTGTGGCGGGCGCGGGACCGAATGGTCTCGATCTCTATTTGATCGTGGGTGTGGCTGAAGATAAAAAGTTTGAACGGCATAGCAATGACTTGCACACCACCGCAACTGTCAGTGTCTTCACCGCGCTGCTTGGCGGCGAAGCCGAAGTGGAAACCATGGAAGGCAAGATCACGCTCAACGTTCCCGCCGGCACGCAACCCGATCAGGTTTTTCGGCTGAGTGGGCGCGGCATGCCGCACCTCAAGAACCCCAAGGAAAAAGGCGATCTCTTTGTAAAATTGAAGGTCCAGATCCCCAGATATCTTTCCGCGAAACAGCGCGAATTACTGGATGAAGCTTCGCGCATCAAATTTTAAAAAGGACATTATGAAACGCACATTACTTGTTGTCTCAATTTTATTAATTACATCACTAGCTTGTCAGATCACAGGACTCACGCCTCTTTCCCAGCCGACGCCTGTTTCTCAAGCCCAACCATCCTCGCCCCTGCCAGTGAATTCTACCAATATCCTCCCACAGGATGGTTCGTTGGAGGCTTTATATCAACAGGTCATCCCTGGTGTTGTCTCCATACATGTTTTCACACCCGAAGGCGATGGGCTGGGTTCAGGTTTTGTCTATGATACTCAGGGACATGTCATCACCAACTTCCATGTGGTAGATGGTGCCAGTACAGTGGAAGTGGATTTTTCATCCGGCTTCAAAGCGCGCGGCACTGTGATCGGCGTGGATAAAGACTCGGATATCGCCGTTATCAAAGTCGATGCGCCTGAGACGGAACTTCATCCATTAATGCTGGGCAATTCAGATAATCTGCAAGTCGGTCAGACCGTGATCGCCATCGGCAATCCTTTTGGGTTGAACGGCACCATGACCGTCGGCATCGTCTCAGCACTTGGACGTACACAAGCCTCAGAACACAGCATCGACGGCGGCGGCTTTTTCAGCGCTGCAGATATCGTCCAGACCGATGCGGCAGTCAACCCCGGCAACAGTGGCGGGCCCCTGCTCAACACCAACGGTGAAGTGGTGGGCATCAATCGCGCAATCGCCACCAATAGCACCACCGCTGACGGTCAACCCACCAATTCAGGTATTGCCTTTGCCATCTCAGTAAATATTGTCAAACGCGTCACGCCCTTCCTGATCAAGGATGGCGCATACGATTATCCATATATGGGCATTTCATTTTTCCCCGATCAATTAATGAGCCTCGATGTAATTGAAGCACTCGATCTACAATCCTACAATGGCGCTTATGTTGTTGAGGTTGCCGAAGGTGGTCCAGCTGAACAGGCCGGCATCATCGCCGGGGATAAACCCACCCGCATCGAATCAGTATTGGCTGGCGGAGATCTCGTTACAGCGATCGATGGAAGATCCGTCCGTACGTTCGATGAGTTGATCAGTTATCTTGTCACGAATAAATCACCGGGAGATACCGTGACACTTACGGTCATCCGTAACGGGCAGTCCCAAGATATAACTTTGACATTAGGCGCTCGCCCCAAGTAAAAATATAAAATGGGTCGAGATTTTCTCTCGAC
>Ga0180074_1000232_pt1 | contig 11270 bp, 10 predicted proteins | sample EasRiv366_16_10D_FD_121773 | JGI IMG/M metagenome (GOLD analysis project Ga0180074, IMG submission 121773) | Soil microbial communities from meander-bound floodplain in the East River, Colorado, USA - East River metaG ERMLT366_16_10D | ecosystem: Environmental > Terrestrial > Soil > Floodplain ...
CACACGCCTTCGGTGACTTTTGCTATATCTGCCACGCCGGCAACAACCAGGCGACAGATAAAGCCGCCGCGCATGAAGGGATGGTTGCTCCGCTCTCCGATGTAGCAGCCTCCTGTCAGCAATGTCACGTCGCGGATTTGCAGGCTCGTGCGCAGGTGTACGCGTCCACTTTAGACGTGGAATTAGGAGCGGGTTCTGTCGCGCCAGCCTCGGGGGAGTCTGAAACGGTGCCAGTCAGCGTGGTGTCTGCTCCCATGGCGGAATCCAATCAATGTAATGAAGTCGTGGTTGCTGATCCGAATGTCATCGACTATGCCCAGAATTACGATGAGATCGTTTTGGGAAAGAAACCCACCAACTGGGGCAATATGATTTTGATCGGCATGATCGGCATGATCGCGGTAGGTGGTGGCGGATTTGTCGTCACACGCGAGAAATTGATCAATGTAAAGTTTGGCGATACACGCAAAGTGGGTGATGAATATCCTGCCGATGTGGTTGAGATGTTGCCGAAGATCGCAGAACTCAAACCAGACGCACGAAAGTCACTAAAGAACGTTTTGGAAAACAAAAAAGCGGACAAGGTACTCGACCTGATGGACGCTGTAACAAAAAAGGATGAGGAGTAAGCCATGAAATTTATCCTGAACTATATTCGCAAGGATGAATGGTCACCTTACGTGGCGGGTGTGCTGCTGGGCTTGGTGGGCATTGCCGCTGTTTGGGCAAGCAATAGCCTGCTTGGTGCATCTGGCGCGTTTGAAAATATTGCGGGCATGATCGGCAAAGCCGTTGCCCCTGCAGCGTTCGACAATATGTACTTCAACTTCATCATGCCGCCTGGAATTACGGTTGGTGTCATGCTGGTAATTGGTATATTTTTCGGCGGTATGATCGGTGCAGCAACAAGCGGCACGCTCAAATGGGGAAAGAAAGACGCCGCCAATTCAGACGAACAATGGAAACGGATCTTCGGCGCACAGACCTGGAAGCGCTGGCTGATCGCTTTCTTCGGCGCGATCGTGCTCGAATTTGCAGCAGGCATTGCAGGCGGCTGCACCAGCGGACTCGCCATCTCCGGCGGTATGTTGCTGGCTCCGGCGGCATTCCTGTTCATTACAGGCATGTTCGTGGGCGGCATTCCTACTGCATTGTTAATCTACGGCAAACGCTTCTAGGAGACTGACATGACAAACTTTATCATCACGTTGGTGCTGGGTGTGTTCTTTGGGTTTTCGCTCAACAAGGCTGGGTTGACCAAATACAACAAGATCATCAACGTCTATCGTTTTACGGATATGACCGTTTTGAAATTCATGATGACCGCACTGGTGGTTTCCATGAGCGGTTTGTATGCCCTGCGCGGACTGGGTCTCATCACCTTTCCGAACGTGCCCGCTACATACATCGTTGGCAATCTCGTGGGCGGAGTCATTTTCGGTTTTGGCATGGCACTCAGTGGATACTGTCCCGGTACGGCGGCATCAGGCGCGGGCGAAGGCAAATTGGATTATCTCGTCCCCGGTTTGCTCGGCTTTTTAGTGGGCGCAGTGATCTACGGTCTCTCCTACGATAAGGTCTTCCCGCAGATCGCGGCGATTGCCAATTATGGCAACACGACCATGCCCGACCTATGGAATTTGAGTCCCTTCCTGACTGTTTTGCTCTTTGCATTGATGTCGCTCTTCCTGTTCTACATGATCGACCGCGCAGGTTGGCAACGAAAGGAAAGAGAATAAAGAGAATAGAGAATAGCGAGTAGTGAATGGCGTGAAAACCGTTCTCTATTCTCAAATCATCTAGTCTCTGGCTTCGGAGAAGACCTTATGACAAAAACGATCTCAAGAAGAGATTTTCTAAAACTGGGTGCAGCATCTGTAGGCGCTTTGGCTATGGGGCAAATGCTCCCACCAAAGGTGGCGCAAGCAGCACGCGATGCCGGAACTATCAACGCAGAAGGCGATGGTTTTGTCCATAGCATGTGCGAGATGTGCGTGTGGCGCTGCGGATTGATCGCGAAAGTTGTGGATGGGCGCGTTGTCAAATTGGATGGCAACCCTGAGCATCCACACTCACGCGGGAATCTTTGTCCACGCGGGCAATCAGGTTTGATGAACACGTACGATCCCGACCGCGTGATGACTCCGCTCATTCGGGTGGGTAAACGCGGCGAAGGCAAATTCCGCCAGGCGTCGTGGGATGAAGCGCTTGATCTGGTCGCCAGCAAAATGATGGCGATCAAAGATAAATACGGCGCGGAAGCGATGGTGTTTTCATCCACGCATAATTTGAGTCAGCCTCTATTCGAGAATCTCTTGTATGCCTTCGGTTCACCAAACTACGGCACGCAACGCTCACTGTGTTTCAATGCCATGATCGTCGCCAACACGATGACCTACGGCATGGAAGAACCCGCCCGCATCTACGACGACAAACTCAAATATATTTTGTTGACGGGACGCAACTTACTCGAAGCGATCTCTACATCTGAAACGCATGACTTGATCATGGCAATCGACCGCGGTGTGAAGGTGGTGTATCTCGACCCGCGCTACACAAAGACCGCCTCAAAAGCGACCGAGTGGTTGCCCATCAAACCTGGAAATGATCTTGCCTTTCATCTTGCTTTACTGAACGTGATCATCGGCGAAAAATTATATAACCGCTCGTTTGTTGAAAAGAACACGATCGGTTTTGACGAATTAAAAAAAGAAGTCAGCCGCTATACACCCGAATGGGCAGCGCCACTGACAGGTATCCCCGCTGAAACGATTGCACGCATCGCACATGAATTTGCGGATGCTGCACCGCACGCGCTGGCGCACAATGGTTGGCGCACATCCAATTTTGTCAATTCATTCCATACGCAACGCGCCATCACGATCCTGAATGCACTGATGGGAAATTGGGATGTGGTCTTGACTGAAGCAGGCGGCGAAGAAAGCGGCACATTAGGCGCACCCGCCCAACCTGCCTACCCGCGTATCTCTGCGTTACGTCTCGATGGTGTGCCGTGGAAATATCCGGTTGTGCCGTTCAAGATCGGCGTGTTTCAGGAACTGCGCGACAATATCGTCAGCGGCGAACCGTATCAGGCGCATGGCTGGTTCATTTCACGGCAGAACCCGATCATGTCATTACCTGATCGTGGCAAGACGCTTAAAGCCTTTGGTAAATTAGATTTCATCGTAACCGTGGATATCGTCTTGAACGATACCGCCTGGTTCTCGGATGTTGTTTTGCCCGAAGCATCCTATCTCGAACGCTATGATCCACTCATGCCCATGGGCGATAAGGTCTTCCTGCGCCAGCCTGTGATCGAACCACAGGGTGAAGCCAAATCTGCTTTGTGGATCTACAAACAGTTGGGCGAGCGACTCGGACTCGGTGATTATTTCCAATATACTGATGAAGAAGATTATCTGCGCCAGCAACTCAAACCGCTCGGTGTCACGTTGGAGGAAGTCAAGGCGAAGGGATATGCTGAAGCGCCCGAAACAGCTCACAGCGGAGAAAGTAGCGAGAAGACTTGGAACACTCCGAGTGAAAAGATCGAGTTGTTCTCCGACACACTTGCCAAAGTCGGTTTCTCTGGCGTGCCCACATGGGATGAGCCACCGCAACCCGACGAAGGTCAATTCTTCCTGCTGACTGGCAAGATCGCGACTTCCACACAGTTTGGGACTCAGAACAATCAATTACTCCACAAATATTCAGAAGAGCCGCGCCTGTGGATGAACGCTCAAACCGCTGCCGAACTTGGTCTGGCTACCGACGATTGGGTCGAAGTCACAAGCGAAGTCGGTCAGATCCACACGCAATTGCTGGCAACTCAAGCCATCCGTCCTGACTGCGTTTATATGACTCCCGGCTACGGACATCTCTCCAAAGGTCTGAAAACAGCCTACGGCGTCGGCGCAAATGACTCGGCTGTGCACGTCACGTACACCGATCCTATCAGCGGCGGACAAGCGCTCAGCCAGACTTTCGTCACGGTCAAAAAGGCTTAGAGGTATAACATGACTGAAATTAAACATCACGCCTATCTCTTCGACGCCACGCGCTGTATTGACTGCCGCGCCTGCATGGTGGCATGTAGCGTGGAAAATAATATCGCAATGGACAAGACCCGTATCTGGGTCGCGGGCGTTGGTATCAAAGGTACATATCCCGATCTGCAACGCGGCACGATGGTCTATCACTGTATGCACTGCGAACACCCCGACTGCATGTCGGCATGTCCTGTCGGCGCATACACAAAAGCTGACGACGGACCCGTCACCTACAATCCTGATCTTTGTATTGGTTGTCGTTACTGTATGAACGCCTGTCCGTTCGGCGTGCCACATTTTGATTATGACAAAGGTATCATCGATGGCGCGTTCATTGACAAATGCACCTTCTGTCCGCAACGTATCTACAATGGACAGGAACCCGCCTGCGTGCAAACCTGTCCCACTGACGCACTTGAATATGGCGACCGCGATGAACTCATCGCCAAGGCGCATGAACGCATCGCGGCACATCCCGACCGCTACATTGACCATGTCTATGGTGAGTTCGAAAACGGCGGCACTTCTTACCTAATCATCTCGCACATCCCGTTCAGTGAACTTGGTTTGCCGAATCTGCCCGAAACACCTGTCAACGAAGTCAGCGAAAAAGTGATGGAAATGACCATCCCGTTCGCGCTCGGCTGGGGTGCAGTCTTGAGCGGAGTTGCGGCTGGTGTCGGGCTTTACAACAAGAAACAAGAAGAGAAAGCCGCAGTCGCTGAAAAAGCAGAGGCAGTCAAATGAAACTTAATCTCACTATTCAACCACGCTTCCGCTTGAACTTCAGTCCGTTGGTGTGGGTCTTACTAACTCTTATGGGCATCGCCTTCATCGTCGCTATGATGCGTTACACATTTGGTATTGGCGCCATCAGCGACTTGAGTTATTCCTATCCCTGGGGTTTCTGGATCAGCTTCGACTTATTTACAGGCGTCGTCATCAGCAGTGGTGGTTTCCTCATGGCTGGTTCGGTCTACATTCTCGGCATCAAGGAATTTCAACCTCTACTCCGTCCCTCCGTGCTCACCGCCTCCCTCGGCTACCTTATGGTTGCCATAGCCCTGCTCGTTGACCTCGGTCAGCCGCTACGCATCTGGTACATGATGATCCACTGGAATCACACATCCGTATTGCTTGAGATTGGCATCTGCGTGATGACTTACCTCACCGTGCTCGCCATCGAGTTTGCACCTGTGGTTTTGGAGCGTTTCCCCAAATTGCACCAAATCGCTCACCTCATCCATAAGTACATCATGCCGTTCGTGATCCTCGGTGTGGTGCTTTCCACACTGCATCAATCCTCCCTCGGCTCGCTCCTGCTCATCCAGCCGACCAAACTGCATCCCCTTTGGTGGACTCCCATCTTGCCGATCATGTTCTTCGTCTCCGCCATTTCAGTTGGTTTGGCAATGATCATTCTTGAGTCATCTCTCAGTTCACGCTACTTCCAACGCGGTCTTGAGACTCGCCTGCTCGAAAAACTGGCGAAGGCACTTCCCATCGTCCTCGGCATCTACGCCTTGCTTAAATTCGGCGAACTCGCAGTTGCTGGTGATCTTGGTTATCTCTTTACCAGCGGAACCATGAGCATCCTCTTCTGGGCAGAGATCCTGATCGGCGTTGTCACACCCATCGTCTGGTTCTCCATCAAAAAGAATCGCACAAGTCCCAACGCCCTCCTGACAGGCGCGATCATCGTTCTACTCGGGATGATCCTCAATCGTTTCAATGTCAGTTGGTTTGCGGTCAAACATCCCGACCCACTGTTCTACATGCCGACCTTCATGAGTAACGTGGACTACTTCCCAACCCTGCCTGAAGTTTCCGTCTCCATTGGTATCTTCGCCGCAGGCATTCTGGCATTCGGTTTGCTTGCCAAATACTTCCCCGTCTTTGAGGATGAGCATCACGCAGCCTGAAACACATCAATAGGTAAAAATGAAGTCACGTCACTTCGTAATTCTGATTCTGCTTGTAAGTTTATTACTCACGCCTGTTGCGCTCGTATCCGCACAGGATGACCCACCAGTTGTGTATGCTGTGCTTTTCTATTCGCCCACCTGCGGACATTGCCAGGAGGTGATCAATGAAACTCTCCTGCCAATGATGGCGAGTTATGGGGAACAACTTCAGATTCTTGGCATCGATGTGACCCAGGAATACGGTCAGACGCTTTTTCTGTCGGCTCTGCATAAATTCAATCTGGATCAAAGTGGCGTGCCGTTCCTGGTGATCGACAACCTGTACCTGGTTGGGTCACAGGAAATTCCAGAAAAATTCCCTAGCCTGGTCGAATCCTATTTGGCACAAGGCGGTATTGATTTGCCCGATATTCCCGGGCTGAGTGAAGTAATTCCTCAAACTTCAGAAACAGACAATGTCGCTATTGCCTCAACTTCTGTATCCCTGATTGGAAAATCAGAGCTTACTGCACACGAATCTCAAGGTGCTAATTGGATCGATAATTTCACCCGCGACCTGGCAGGCAATACATTGGCAGTTCTTGTTCTTGCAGGGATGTTAGTATCTTTCGGATGGACCGTTATCTATTTCAAAAAGAAAGGGAATATCTCCCACAAAAACAAGTGGACCTGGGTCATTCCCATCTTATGTGTCATTGGCTTTGGTGTGGCTGGTTACCTGGCGTATGTGGAAACCGCCCAGGTCACCGCAGTTTGTGGTCCAGTGGGAGATTGCAACACCGTACAACAAAGCACATACGCGCGCTTATTCGGCATTCTTCCGATTGGTGTTCTGGGTCTAATTGGATACGCAGCGATTCTGGTTGCATGGGGAATTTCTCGGTTCGCCTACGACCGTATGGCTGATTTTGCAGCAATAACCTTACTCACCCTGACTGCCACTGGTACGCTCTTCTCGATATATCTAACATTTCTCGAGCCCTTTGTAATCGGTGCAACTTGTGCCTGGTGTTTGACATCCGCCATATTGATGACCGTACTTATGTTACTCGTGGTGCGACCGGCAAAAGCAGCTTACCTCAGAATCGTAAGCTCTTAATTCTCGCACACTTGCGAAAGTTGTTTATTGGTTATTCATAAAGATAAGACCTGCTTTTTAACGGCTATAAATTTTCATGCGTCCTTCGTTCTTTCACCACCTGCACCCGCCAACTATTCCAGCCGCACAGGCGCGCTGGCGACACACCTTAGCTGCAGGCGGGACAGCCATCTTCCTGATGCTCATCCTTGGCATAACAGGGATATTGGAAATGTTTTACTACGTTCCCAATCCGCAGGAAGCCGCGCTTTCGGTTCAGACCATTACGTATCATGTGCCCTTTGGCGGATTCATCCGCAACCTGCATTATTGGGCGGCGCAACTCCTATTGATCGTTTCTGCTATTCATTTATTGCGCGTGGTTTTCACCGCCGCATACAGCCATCCGCGACGTTTCAATTATCTTCTTGGTCTGGGATTATTCATCCTCGCGATCCTGTTAGATTTCACCGGTTATATCCTGCGCTGGGACGTGGACATTTGCTATCCGTTGTTGACAGGTACAAACCTGCTCAAGACCATTCCACTCATCGGTGATTTTCTCTTACGCATCGCAGTCGGTGGGGAGGCAGCCTGCTCTACTAGCTTACTGCGTTTTTACGTCTGGCACATCTTTGGCTTGACCCTGCCCATCATTATCCTGATCGCCTGGCATGCCTTCCGCGTCCGCCGTGATGGAGGGATCGCCGTCCCGCCGCCTCAACTTCGAACAGACAACACACGTATCTCGCGCAATGTATTGGTCCGCCGTGAAGTGCTGACAATGTTCATTGTCAGTATCGTTCTCATCCTCATGGCAAGTTTTCTGCCCGCGCCTATCGCACCAGCTATGACAGAAAATCCCAGCATCGCCGCCAATGCCCGTGCGCCGTGGTTCTTCCTATGGGTTCAGCAAATGCTCAAATGGGGTGATCCGTTTATTTTCGGCGTACTCATTCCATTTGGGATTCTTATAATTCTCGCACTCATTCCCTATATTTTCCCCAAACCTGCTGATAGCGATATCGGAAGCTGGTTTCCAAAATCCAATCGACTGGCGCAGATCGTTGTCAGCGTGATCGCACTTATTGTTATTGTATTTACTCTTATGTCATTTATTCCGTAAAACTTACTGATGAAAAAAACACTTGCACTTGCTTCTGGTCTTTTACTTCTCACCCTGGTCTTTGCCGGGTGGCTGAATTCACGTGAATCAAAGCCTGTGAAGTTAATTCCCACGCTTTCTGGTCAGCCTGAATATTGCATCACCTGTCATGCGGATGTTCCAGAGATCAGCGCATCGCATCCAGTCGCAACTTTCGGTTGTGTCTCTTGTCACGGCGGTGAACGCCTCGCCCTCAATGCTGACCTGGCTCACAGTACCATGCGCGGCGGTGCGAACCCATCAGACCTCAGCGTAGTCGAAGCCTCTTGCGGCGGAAGCAACTGTCACTCAGGCAGCGAAGCGGATGATCGTCATCATATCCAGCGAGTGATGACCAGTGTCCAATCCACGTATGTAGGCGCGATTGCAAATATCCGCTATACGTTTGGCGCTCAGACCGATCTAATCGCTCATTATGGCATCAACGCGATAACGGATGATCAAACAAAAACTGGCATCACATCACTCTTGGCATTCGATCCCGTGAGTGAAACCAATCCATCCATTCAAAAATTCGGCGAGAACTGTCTGACATGTCACATCAATGCCACGCCGCGTGAAGGTGAAACATACGATCGGCAAACCGGCTGTGCCGCCTGCCATTCAACCGAACAACACACGCTCACCACTGCAATTCCCTACACTCAATGCAATGCTTGTCACAATCGCGGCAACTACGATTTGCGGACGATGACCTTCACCGAACGCACCGACCATCCAACGCAACGCATTGATGATTATTACCAACCCATCGCGCAATTTACGCAATGTGAATACACTCTCGACTGCGTGGATTGCCACACACGTTCTGAAGTGATGGGCGATGGCGATCTGCATGCCAGCCAAAAGGATATTCAATATGTTCAATGTAAAACCTGTCATGGCACGTTGACCGAATTGCCGCTGACCAAAACATTGACCAACCCGAATGATATTGCTTATCGTATGTCGTTTCTCAACCCCGTTGTGGATTTGAAACCCGGCGATACGATCATCGTCACTGAAAATGGTGAACCACTTTGGAACACGCGTGTGTTATCAGACGGAACGTATGAAATGATCGGCAAGGCAACTAGCCAATACTTCACCTTCAAGCCTGTGATGGGCAGCAGTTGCACCCAATCAGGCGAAGACCAGTCATCTGCGTATTGTCATGAATGCCACGCAGTGGAGCGATAGAGTATGTCAGAAATATCCCGCCGTGATTTTCTCAAACTTGCCCGCGATGGATTTCTCTATCTGAGCGGCGCGCTTGCCTTGGGCGGCTTGCTCCGTTTTCTTGACTACGATCCCAACCCTGCGCCTACAACAGAATTTGACCTGGGTCCCGCCTCGAACTTTCCATTGAACTCACGCACGCTTCTCTCCAACCCTCCAGCTGTGTTGCTGCATACTGAAAATGGATTCTCCGCCTTGAGTTTGATCTGCGCACACCTGGGTTGTGGCGTGGAAAAAGATGCGCAGGGATTTGCCTGTCCCTGTCACGGCTCACGCTTCGACGCAAATGGCACGGTTACGAATGGACCCGCGGAAAAGCCTCTGCAATCCCTGCGGGTGGAAGTGACGAATGAAGGCAATTTGAAATTATTTACTGCGTAAAAGGTAAAACATGAATATCACTTATCTTCTCGAAAAATCCATGCAAGATCACGACCATCTTTGCCCGCGCCAGATTCTTGGTGTGCGCATCGGGTTGGCTGGCATGCAAGCGCTTGGCTTTGAAGAACCTCCAACAAAAAAGCAACTACTCGTCATCTCTGAGACGGATGGCTGTTTTGTGGATGGCGTCATTGCCGCGACGGATTGCACAGTCGGTCATCGCACTTTACGTGTGGAGGATTATGGCAAAGTCGCCGTCACGTTCGTGGATACCAAATCTGGTCGCGCCATCCGCGTTGCACCGCAACGGGATGTTCGCGAACGTGCCTGTGCTTTTATCGCTGAAGAACCCCGCCATTACTTCGCGCAGATGCAAGCATATCAGGTCATGCCTGAAGAGGAGATGTTGAGCATACAGGAAGTGGTTCTAAACACACCTGTGGAGCAAATCGCTTCACGAGCGGGTGTGCGCGTCAACTGTGATATGTGTGGGGAGGAGATCATGAACGAGCGGGAAATCATTCGCGAAGGATTAACCTTATGTCGCGCATGTGCTGATGGCGGATATTACCAGTCCACTTTGAGTTGCACCTTCAAGATCAACCTTTTGCCGCTGACGGAGCAGGATAGTAAACGCGATGAATTTTTTTGAAACAGTATTTTGGTTATTTTATCAAAGGTGTAACTTCTTGTGGCAAACATCACCTGTGAATAGTAACGAACAACAGTTTTAGTTGTCATGTTTTATGATTATTCTGATATATGAACGAATAATCTGCTTTCCTGGTTTAATACCATGAACATTTGGGAGCAAGCATCTCTTCAAGTAAAGCGGGGATTTGAAAGGAGGTGTAATCGAAAAGTTCCCTAAGTTTATCCTTGTAGTCAAGATTGAAAAATAATAGATGTAATTGTAATAGAGGAGATATGCAATGAGATCAAAACTCTTGTCCGTTATTGGGATTGTTACTTTACTCGTCTTGATCCCTGTTTCTGTAATGGCTTCGCCAAAGCCTGTAATGGATCAGCTCACCGACATAGAGCAGTTGGGCGAGTTCTTGTATTTCGATGATAATCTTTCCGAACCTGCTGGGCAGTCCTGTGCAAGTTGTCATGATCCGGCGTTTGGATTTGATGACCCGGATGCTGGCATTCCGGTTTCTGAAGGCGTGATCCCCGGTTTATTTGGTGGGCGCAATTCACCAATTTCAGCTTATGCCATGTACAGCCCAATCATGTATTTTGATGGTGAAGAGGGCTTATGGCTCGGCGGTCAATTCTGGGATGGGCGTGGAACTGGCGCATATCTTGGTGATCCGTTGGCGGATCAGGCGGTTGGTCCCTTCCTAAATCCCGTGGAAATGGCGAATACATCAAAGGCGCAGGTTATCAACGATATCAAGATTTCAATATATGCCGATCTGTTTGAGCAGGTCTGGGGCGTGGGAAGC
>Ga0180074_1000233_pt1 | contig 11251 bp, 16 predicted proteins | sample EasRiv366_16_10D_FD_121773 | JGI IMG/M metagenome (GOLD analysis project Ga0180074, IMG submission 121773) | Soil microbial communities from meander-bound floodplain in the East River, Colorado, USA - East River metaG ERMLT366_16_10D | ecosystem: Environmental > Terrestrial > Soil > Floodplain ...
AGGCCATTACTTGACCGCCTTCATTGTAGGGAAGAATACCACATCCCTGAGATTTTCCTCATCGGTAAACAGGCAAACCAGTCGATCAACGCCCATTCCAAGACCGCTCATTGGGGGCATCCCGTGCTCCATGCACTCCAAGAAGTCCTCCTCAAGCATCATGGCCTCCTCATCCCCGGCCGTTCGAGCCTGAGTCTGTTCCTCCAGAAGTTGACGTTGAAGACCCGGGTCAGTCAGCTCCGTGTAGCACTTCACGATTTCCCAGCCATTTACGATAAGCTGCCACTGCTCCACCGTGTTGGCATCACTCATCTTACGACCAGCCATGGGGCTCATGTGAGCGGGATAGTCAGTCACGTAAATCGGCTGGATGAGGCGTGGCCGAATGTTGGTCTTAAAGAAGGTGTCTGCCTCCCGGGAGGTCATCAGGTCCGGGTTTCCACCACCATAAAGCTGGAAGAGGTCACGATAGGTGGTTACCGGAATATTCGAGAAATCCAGGGTTTGTCCATGATACTCCAGGGTTCCATTTCCGTGACCAGAAGACTCCAGAAGAAACCGGAGAAGGTTACTGAAAAGTTCCAGGTTGTCCATGTAGTCAAAGTTTGCGGCATACCATTCCACAGAGGTAAACTCCTGGAGATGGGAGGGATCCATACCCTCATTGCGAAACTGCTTGCCAAGTTCAAAGACCTTGTCGAACCCTGCGGCAACCATCCTCTTGAGATAGGTCTCCGGGGCAATCCTGAGATAGAAGTTGCTATCCAGGGCATTGTGGTGAGTCACAAAGGGACGTGCAGAGGCACCACTTGCCTGGGGCGTAAGAACCGGAGTCTCAACCTCCATGAAGCTCTCATCATCCAAGAAGGCTCGAATCTGAGAAATGAGATGACTGCGGGTCCTAAAGGTCGCACGGGTCTTGGGGTCGATTGCACACTGCAACCACCTCTTACGGCGGGCAAGTTCGGGGTCCTGAACCCCATTCCACTTGTCGGGGAAGGGAGCCTCAGCCCGACGAAGAACCTCAAAGGCCTTGGTCACAAGAACCGTACGTTCCCCTGTTGAGGAAGTCCACATACGTCCCGAAATGCCGATAATGTCTCCAAGATGAGGACTTCCAGACCAGACCTTATAAGTCTCCTCGGCAACCTCACGCTTGTTGAAACAAAACTGAATCTTGATATCGCTGTTGTCACAGATATGACCGAAGGACACCCCACCCATTCGACGATATCCCAAGACACGACCCATCAGACTTACTTCTTGGTCGTTGTCCGTTCCAAGAGCCTCCAGGGCTGTGTGTGTTACATTCCAGTACATTGTGGTATCAGTCCTTGCAAGCCCTCTTGCGGAAATGCTTCTGAGCCGAGGAAACTTCATTGCAGGCCTCATAAAGACTTGCACACATCTTGCCAGTGTAAGTTCCATGGTTCAAGGCACTCAGCATCTGTTCAATCTTGCTACGACACAGAGTGAGACTCTTGGAAAATTCGATGATGGCCTCAGTCTTACGAAGGTTCTTCTTGGCAACCTTGTGTTCCTCAAGTTCCTTAACAAGGCCCGGATTCTGTTCGGCCCAGACAATGTAGGCCTTGCGCATGGCCGCCCTCTTGGCCAACCATTCCTTCTTGTGCGTCTTTTCTGCCTTTTGGATAGCCTCACGAATCGATTCGTGAGTGGAGTGACTGTCGATTCCGTAACGATTTAATTCTGTGAAAACCGTACCATGGGAAATGGGGTTCGGATCAAAATACTGAATCCTTGACCTATAAAGGCCTTCCGATTCTAGAACGGGAATTCGAACACGGTCCTCTTCCATCCAGGCCGTGGTCTTAATCTTGAAAAAGGTAATGTTGCCGACAGTTAGGGGCTTGTCGGTCTTGACGTAATCCCAAATCCAGCCGTAACTGGCTCGGCCCGGGAGCGAAGGAGGCAAATTCTTCATCTCTTAATAATACCAAAATAGGGGCCAAATTTCAACTGCTTCTAGCCCCTTGATTTTGTTGATGTTTTAGCCAACCAGATTATGGCGGTACTTTTGAATCAGGTCCTCAACCTCGTCATCGAGGTCTAGGCTGGTTTCCCCGCCATGCATGGGCATTTCAAGGAATCCCTTGATTACCCGTGCCTCGATGGTTGCGAAGTCGTCCAGAAATCCGGGTCCAAAGGGACTTTCAGAGCTTCCGTCATAGTAGGTCACGAGGGCATCCGGTACATCCGGCTTCTCAGTGGGAAGAACGATAGTGCAACCCGTCTTAAGAGCCTCGGAGTCACGGAGAACCTTGACTTTGGGGAGGGTTCTCTTTCCACGTTCCTCAGAAAGCTTGATAACGTGGCGATTCTTCGGACCAACGGCACACAGGGCAAACTTGGTGCTCAGGTGGTCTCGGTTGATGTTGTTTCGGAGATGGCCACCCACGCCGAAGATACCACACCTCCAGGGCACGAAGCCTGCCTCTAGACAGGACTTGAGGATGGTAATGACGGACTCAAAGGACTCGCCATTGCCCACGATAAATCGGAGAGTAGTTGAAGCCTTTCGCTTCAAACCGTCTGCACAGAGGTGCTCAGTCATTAGACCTGCTTCATCCGCACGACGAAGAGTACCAATCACCATTTCGACCGAATCACCTGAGTCGGGACGGGCTACAACTACCTTACCTGACCCATCTGCCTTCGCCTTCAAGGCGAGGGGGATGAGTTTGTTTTCAAGGGCATACCAATAGTCGTAGCAATCGCCGACCATTGACAAAAATTCACCGTTCTGGGCGGTGTCATACATTGACTGATAACAGTCAAACTCCTGCTCGTATCCCTGGACGATACGATGCGCCAGGGCCTTCACACTGGAACCCATTGGAGGAGGAGCCCCATTCTTCCAATTTTGGTAGGCCGCAGCAAAGGTGTCCGTACCAAACCACACATAGTTGTGCATCTTGGCGACCAACTCGGATTCCTGAGGACAGTTTGCGGCACGGGCTCCGAAGTCATGAATCATGAGACGGGAGAAGAACATACACTCATCGTCGGAAGTCGTGGCGGGTTCATTTTCGCGAATCATGTTGTAGGCATAATTCATGAAGTGACGTGCAGCCGTGAGACGCTCGGTGGCTGCCCAGACGTGCAGGAGAACCGATTCAAACCAGGGAACGAGGGGACCAAATCCCGGCCGGGTTGACATAACCCGAATCACAGGTTCCCCAGGATAGGCAACGCTGCCCTCCGGAAGACCCTCAATCTTCAAGGGAAGGTAACCATCACACTCATCGACAACCTTACGCCACAGGGTCTCGGGAAACTCGAAGTCCCGGAAACCATCAGCACAGGCCTTACGGCCCTTGAGGAAGGCCACGCTCTCGTCAATCTCTGTGTGAGTAAAGGCCTCATACAGGAGAAGGTCACACAGCCCCTGCAAACCTGCAAAAACAATCCTGCGGTCAGCAGAGTTGTACATGGGTTCATGCGGGAGAGGGAACTTTCGGAAGGTAGCGTAGTATTCGCTAGAGTCCGTGGCGTCCTTGCTTTCGAAGGCGAAGCCATTGATCGTATAGGCATCTGCCCAAAGGGGGCGAGGGGTACGATGATATCTGCGAGCCGGCAACTTTTTAGTAGACATGTCCATTCCTCCAAATCTTTCCTGCATTCTCCCGTGTGGGATTTCGTCAGGTTTCGATTTAGTAGGCCCGGTGCGGTTAGGTTTCAGCACAGGTTAACCGCCTGCTATCTCAGTGTGTACAGCGAGTGGTACTTTTCTTTAGAGTACCACATTTAAATAGATTTTAAACCGGATTAGGTCTTTGTATCAGGCAAACAATAGGCAAGCAGAATTTCCCCGGATTTCGTCTGGGGAGGACCATCCAGGTCCATTCCCTGCCATCCAATGGGATCTCTGACTTTGGCCACGGTGGCTGCCATGCACTTTTTAGACTTTTCTAGGTGTTCCACATGAAGGGAACACCCAAGGTGTTGCAGCTTACATCCAGGACAAATCCACATATCTTCCATCACTTTTTGGTAGTATCATTGCTTTTATTGGTGAAATATTTCCTCAGAGGAGTCAAGACGGGTAGTCTATTCTTACCTATGGAACCAACAGCCTGACTCCACTCTCTTAGGGTTGCCGCACTCAGAGAACCCTTACCGATACCAGCAATCACAGAATCGGTTGCCGAACGCAGACGTTGAAGAGGTTTCATTACGGCCATGATAGCCTTGGTTCTGTCAATGTCCCCAAGAACTTTTTGTTCGTTGGCAAATTCAGGGTCACCAGCCATCCTCTTCTTGAAATCAACCTTTGCAGCACTTCTGGCAGCCGACCACTGTAAGTGATAATTTGTCCAGAAGGTAACGAAGTCCTTCTCAAGCTCCTCAGTAAAGAAACTGGCCTGGGCTGGCCTGTAGGTATTCCTGGTCTTTTGAAATTCTGAAGTGTCTCGTACCTGTAACTTTTTCTTGTAGTCGGGGTTGTACTTCCCATCAGGTCCTACTGTGATGAAAAACTTAACTTCATGAGAAGCATAGGTTCGACCATATCCAACAGATCTACGGGTAGTCTTCTTGGTGACCGATATTCCCCTGTAGGAAAGCTCATAGTCATCTGGAAGAAAGATTTCATGAAGAAACCTCCACTGACTCCACCCAGGATTTTTGGTAGTTTCTAGCTTGAGCTTAGCCAGGTCTTGAAGACGTTCGAACTTTCCCAAGTAAGAGAAATCCGCTTTGACGATGGGCTTGCTGAGCAAATTCTTTGAGGCTCTCATAGTCCCTCAATTAAAGCAAATCCAAATAGCACTTTAAAGGCTTATATCCCTGACTTAGGAGTTGCTTCCCTGCCTGTCAGAATGTGATAGGCAAAGACAGCAACCAAGGGCAAACCAACCGTAAACATCACAAAACCACCGAACCAAATATTTGGAAAGCGTTTTAGAAGCGGCTCTATGGCGTGCTCTAAGTACCATTCCAGAAAACGGTCGATTTTTTGTGTCATAACAAAGTGGCATCCCCGGCAGGATTCGAACCTGCGACACTCCGCTTAGAAGGCGGAGACTCTGTCCAACTGAGCTACGGGGACATGTGTGTGTGGACTTGTCAAATGTCGTGGGCTTCGTCGTCAATCCACTCAACGACCGTCTTGCCCTCGTGACCATGGAGAAAGATTACATCCTCAATGCTCTTGTAAATATTGATCGAACTATGGTCACTCTTCCAGACTAGGACACACTGACCACTCTTCGAAAACTGGCAGCCCTCTGCCACATAACCAGTGCCACTACAACCGTGAATGTCTTCCTTACGAATGAGCTTGAAACGCCGCATATATTCTTTTGTTGCCTACCACTTCTCGGTGTGATTTGGCGTCCCCACCAGGAATCGAACCTGGATCTGAATCTTAGGAGGAATCTATTCTATTCCGTTGAACTATGAGGACAATGTATCTTGCAGCTACATACTAGCTCGTTTTGAACAAGATTTCAAATGTTTGATTCCTGAATCTTTTCAGGAACTTTGGAGCTGTCACTGAGAGTTGAACTCAGGTCTCCTCCTTACCAAGGAGGAATAATTAACCGTTATACTATGACAGCAGGGTATAGTCTTTAACTATACGTTACTTGGTGGCTTCTGCCTGAACCCTAAGGTAGGCGGGAGCGATGTAGCAGTTGTTGCCACTTCTTTCGTAAGTCCAGGTAGTCTTGGCAACGCCGAGAATCCAGGTCATGTTGGTCATGCACTCATTGAAGGTTGTCGTCCGCATGGAGAACTCTTCTTCTGTTTCCGGGATTACAAGAGTGATGTAGGGTGTTCCACTGTAGGTGGTTCCTACTTCCTTGAACTTGAGGGCGGCCTCGAAGGTGGGATTTTCTTTCCATTCCAGGGGAATCTCGTTCGGGATATACTCCTTCCGATTATAGTCATACTGACCATTTTCAAGAGACTCTGTTCCTCTCTTGGGAAAGTGTCCCAGGGCTCGACCCGTGTGAACATTAAACGGAATAACTGCTGGAAATCGAGGAATTCTTGCCATTGGTTACCTTGCTTGACTTTGTGTTGGAGCTCTCACCCAGAATCGAACTGATGAGAGATTAATTGGAGCTGACAGCGGAAATCGAATCCACATTCCATGCTTACGAGGCAAGTGTAATAGCCGTTATACTATATCAGCGTATGTTTTCGTAAATTTGTTCTAATTCTATGACAACAAGCACAAACGAGGTCACATTTTGTTACTTCGATCAAAATCTTTTCAAGACTCGAAATATCCCGACAGATCATTGTTGAAATTTCCTTGTGTTTCGTTGTGGCATCTCGATGATCAAAATCCATTGCACATGGAGGAAATCTGTTTCCACAATCAGAACAGGGAGCGTCTTTGAGTTTATTTATTGCTTCTTGTAAGGTGTTTTTCTTTCGTTTCTGGTACTCTTTGATTTGAATAAGGCGAGTTGATTTGTTTGCCCGATGCCATTCCCTTTGGTAAAGCTTCTTACACGACTTGCAACGTGATTGGTGTCCATCTCTTTTATGTATTCCAAATTCCGTCAACTGAAGCGACACTTTACATTTACTACAAGTTTTCATTGTCATACCTTGTAAGTATGTGTCTACCTTACGAGGGGAGTGTAATAGCCCTTATACTATGAGAGCACTAAATTTCGTCACTAACCAGGGATGCAACATCGATGGTGTAGTCACCTGCCTTAAGTGTAAGCCCAAAATCAAGAATTGTCAACTGTGAAAAATCAGGGAGCTTATCCAAAACAGGGAAGTTATATGTTGGAAAATAAATGGTTTTAAGGTCACCACGAATCATGATGACCTTGGACTGCTTTGGTATCCACTTGGCGGCCACAACATGGTTTGTTGGGACAGCAGAGTTTCTGATTTCCTCTACTTCCTCTGGGGTCAAGACGGAATAACCGTTCTTGGCCAACAATTCTAGAACAACCTCGTTCATTGACTTAAGTATCAGACCCTAGAAAGTCTCTCACTGGCTTTGACGGCCAGGGCGAGAGATGATCCAATTAGGGCGTAGAGGTCACCAGGAGCGAAATCAGGAATAGCTGTCCCGGTGCTATGGAAGGCCTCAGCCTTTTCATGACAAGACGGACAGAGGGTTATACCATTTTCCTTGACGTACCCACCGTTTGGCATGAGTGTTCTGTCTGTAATGTGGTGAGCATCATGGTTGCCGGCATCAGGCTCCCTACAGACTTTACATCTGTGGGCATCTCTGTCAAAGACAGCCTGCCTGAAGGCAGCCCTTATTTGCTTTTTACGGTCAGACATAACATTTCCCGTTATTTGGAGCAGGTAGAGAGACTCGAACTCTCGCTAACAGGGTGGAAACCTGTTGTGCTGCCATTACACCATACCTGCATTACTTGGTGGACCGAAGGGGAGTCGAACCCCTACTTTCGGAATGCAAATCCGACGTGCTCCCATTATTACTATCAGCCCAATTAATCAGTCACTTTTCCAGGTTGCCATGATGACAACGAGAGTCATCGGCATTATCAAGAGGATGGCAATCGCATTGGGGATTTTGTAGTGTCCCAGGTTGCTGTCCAGGATTGACCACCCGACCCATGCAAAGGGTAGGGCAAGAATCATAAGAATAATCGCTAGAAGGGTCTTCAGGAAGAAGAGAATACCCCAACCACAACTTTTTAAGATACCTAGAAACTTTTTGTGCACATGCATTCCTATTAAGTGGCAGGCCAGAAGGGAGTCGAACTCTTACGAGAAGTTTTGGAGGCTTCCATGCTACCGTTACATCACTGACCTATATGTTGAGTATCTGCTAAAATGCTATACTGTATTGCCTTATACGGCACGTAAATGACCTTTTCATCCACCAGAAGCTTGAGGTGAGGAATGACTTGGTTTCCTTCTATCTTCATTTCTTCTGCAAGAAAAAGTGCTGTTGAACCGGCTACCGGGGCCAGAACATAAAGACGAGAATCCGTTTCATCATTTTCTGACTTAGTCCAAACAGGACCTTCTCCACAAGACCGGATAACCAGCAAGGTTCCAGCCCTTAGCGTTGTGCATCTGTCGACAGTACGCATAATTTGGTAGGCCCGGTTGGGTTCGAACCAACGACCTATCGCTTATCAAGCGATTGCTCTCCCACTGAGCTACGAGCCTAGAGTCGGTAGTCTCCGTCTGCATCATCCAGGGAATCTAGAATCTGGCGACGAAGTCTTTCCTTGGAACGTCTCTGTTCCTTGAGATTCTTACTCCTGGCATCAACCTTGGAAAGAACTCTCTCCATGGCAACATCAAAGGAATGTCCGGTGGCGCTGTAGTCCGTACCATCCTTGAGAGTAATGGTAACCCTACTCATATTCTTTTTGGTATAGGTCTTGACTGTAGCGCCGCTAGCAATCAAGGATTCTGTTCTGCTGTCAAACATGTTGGTTCTCCCTTTGTAAGTGAGGAGAAAAAAGTTGGTCGGGGAGGCAGGACTCGAACCTGCAAAGGACATTTGTACCACTCGGCTCCAAACCGAGACCGCTACCTTTACGGGCTTACACCCCGAAGAAACATTTGGTCAGAGTAGCTAGATTTGAACTAGCGTTGTCTCGGCTCCGGACCGAGTGGCTAAACCAGGCTCACCCATACTCTGATACTTTGGTGGATTCGGTGAGACTTGAACTCACACCAGTCAGGTTAAGAGCCTGCTGTGCTGCCTTGACACTACGAATCCATGAACTATACATGCTTCCGAAATTTCTCTTCCAAAACCGCCCTTGGGGCAAATCCTGAAATCGTTTCAACGATCTCTCCACCCTTGAAGCAAAGAAGGGTAGGAAGACTACGAATGTCATAAGTCGCCGCAACCTCTGCATTATCTTCAACATTTAAAGCCAAGAACTTTACTTCTGGCATTGTCTCAGAAAGACTTTCCAACACTGGCTTCAGTTTATTGCAGGGAAAACACCAGGTAGCCCAGCAGTCAACGACCACCAACTTACCGGAGGCATTACCATCCGAAACAAGCCTTGTGAAATTCTCTTTTGTTGCGACTTCTAACATGACACCCTTTACATTTGGCGGAACCGAGGGGATTCGAACCCCCAACCTCTTTGCTTGACAAGCAAGTATTCGAACGCCGTAGAACTACGGCTCCGTGTGTGTATGGGTTAAGTATATCAAAACCTGCGGTAGATTTTGACTGAATTTGGTGGGGATGGTAGGACTCGAACCTACAGCCTACCGCAGTAGAACGGGGTTACAGCCCGTCGGAGATACCAGTTTCTCCATCATCCCCATTTAGGTGGCGCTCATTTTCAGAGGTGACGTTCATCTACAACTCTAACTACCCGAGCCAGGGCGACCATTGTACATGAACACTAAATTAGCCTCTTACTACTCCAACTAGGTCCCTTTTATTGGAACCAATATGCGCTGACGTCCCTCTTGACAAAAAAAGTTTTAGAACGGTTCAACCTAGGACCCGGTTGTCTTTTACGTTCAATTTATTATTTGGTATCAAGTCTTCAACACAAAGATAGTGATACTGCTGTTCCTACGCTGTTGCCAACCCTTTCGACTTGGTTAGAACTTACCTAGCGCCTACTAGGATACTTGGTGACTTGGCGTACTTGCAATATCTGAAATTGGCGACCCTGGTGGGAATTGAACCCGACACCGCATGAGTGAGAGTCATGCATCCTGAACCGTTAGACTACAAGGCCATTCATTGGCTCGGGGAGAAGGATTCGAACCTTCATCGCACGGATTCAAAGTCCGGCACACTGGCCTTTGTGCTATCCCCGAATATATTGGCAGCCCCAAGGAGGATCGAACTCCTATTATCCGGGTGAAAACCGGATGTTCTGAGCCATTAAACTATGGGGCCAAGTGTTGGCAACTGAGAGAAGAAACCTGTTTTCTATTGGCCTGCCAAACAAGAATCCAATAGATGATACCCGAAATACAACTAAGTCCAGAGATGGTTAGGGTAAGTGCCACGGGCACGTTTCCTTTGAGCCACTCCAGGGCTGCCATGAAAAGGGTAAATCCCATCATAACAATGTTTATGGCGAGATTGAGAAGAGGCTTGCGAAACAGATTCAGGAACATCCCCTTTAGTATATGGTACATGGTAGAGGAATTGAACCTCTTTGATTCGCCGTGTAAGGACGACGCCTATCCAACCGGACCCACCATGCATGTATTTTATGGGAAGCGCCGTGAATCCCATCGGCCCTTAATTCTAAGTGGTGGCACCGATGGTAGTCGAAACCATCCGCAACCGCTTATGAGACGGTGCCCCAAAACCCTTGGTCGGTGCCGTTATTAATCGATTTTAATATGCCAGGCAATGAATCTTTGAATCTTCTTCTGGGCCTCCTCAGGAGTCCAGGCATCAACGGTAAAAGAAACAATGGCCGGCGGTATTTCACTTCCTGCTACCGGAACTTCGGTGTATTCAAGCGTCTCATAAGAAGAGGAGGAGCCATCACACCACTTCGTGACTACCTCGGAGACAACATCAACTTCCTCAATCGCTGCGAGGAACTTGAATCGAAATCTACGTTTGCCGGATCTCATATGGAAAATGGTAGCGGGGGTAGGAATTGCACCTACGACCTCTTGGTTATGAGCCAAGCGAGCTACTACTGCTCCACCCCGCAACAAGTTACTAACTGAAAAAATGGTCTGGATGGAAAGATTTGAACTTACGGCCTCCTGTGCCCAAGACAGGCGCTCTGAACCATGCTGAGCTACACCCAGATATAACTGACAGTCTCTAAGTATAAGACCGTCTGAATATTTGTTAAACTACTTCTTGAGTTCCTTGCGAACTTTCATCAGAAGCTTGCCGAGACGGTTTTTACCCTCACCGGTCTTTAGGTCAACACCCCAATAGGTGTCCTTCCACCAATTGCCCTCTTCAAGAGGCAACTCCCCTGTGGTCAAAAGCATTTCTGCCAAAACCGACCCTGGAGCAAACTTCTTTTCAAGAGCCTGGAGCATTACTTCCTCTTTTACAGACTCCCAATCGGGTCTAAGAACTTCAATATGTCGACCAGCCTTCTTGGCTGCATCTGGTCCCTGAAGACCAGCAATCCTACGACGTTCCGATAGGTCGAGCGTCTTATAGGCCTGATACATGTGTTCAGTCGTGGGATACCAAATGCCATCATCTCCCGTGACGGGAGCATCGTAGAAATTCGAGAGAAATCGAAACTCGTCTTGAAATTGGTCGATCTTCATATGCATATCCTGTATTTTGTTGGTACCA
>Ga0180074_1000234_pt1 | contig 11215 bp, 8 predicted proteins | sample EasRiv366_16_10D_FD_121773 | JGI IMG/M metagenome (GOLD analysis project Ga0180074, IMG submission 121773) | Soil microbial communities from meander-bound floodplain in the East River, Colorado, USA - East River metaG ERMLT366_16_10D | ecosystem: Environmental > Terrestrial > Soil > Floodplain ...
CTTTGGAAAAAAGACTGCGAGTTGGTGACGTCGAACTCGACAGCGGCACGCGCGCGATTTCTCGCGGCGGCGAAAACGTCGAACTCACCGCCGTAGAGTTTGACCTGTTGGAAAAGTTGTTGCGATCGGCGGGGCAAATAGTCACGCGTGAGGAACTATCAAAACAGGTGTTGGGCAGAAGTTCGTCACCTTTCGATCGCAGCATAGACATGCACATCAGCAATCTGCGCAAGAAGCTTGGTCATCGCGTTGACGCAACCGAGAGAATAAAAACAGTTAGAGGTGTCGGCTACATTTACGCACTAGCGAGCGCCTCCGGCGGAAAGTAAAAAAGGTTTTGCCCCGAAGTTTGTTTCTGAAAATCTTCCTTTGGTTTGGCGCGGTGGTGCTTACCTTTATCGTAGCCACATCTATTGCCGGTGAGTTGATGCATCTACGATTCGAGGGCCCAGGGCACAGACCACCCGACGCTGTTCTCACCCGTTACGCCAAAGATGCGGCCGAGGAGTATGAGCGCGGCGGTCAGACCGCACTCGCCACTTACCTGGAGGGCATTCAATCCCACTCAAGAACGCGACTGTTTTTCTTCAACCGGCAGCTTCAAGAGTTATCCGGTGGTAGCACACGTGCTGACGCCCGCGATGTCGCGCGGAGGGTTTTTGAAACAGGCCTTCCTGAATTCGCAGACATGGGACCTTCGCCTCTCCTGGGCCGACCTGTAAGAGCTGAGAGTGACGAACAATACGTGCTTGTCGCCGAGCTACCGCCTCGTCCCATGTTTGCGCTATTTCATTTGCATATCCTGGCCATGGCCCTGATAGGAGGGCTCTTCTGCTATTGGCTGGCGAAGCATTTGACGTCGCCAGTGGCTAAACTGCGCGCGGCGACGCGCGAACTCGCGAACGGTAACTTGAGCGTGCGCGTAGGACCAACCCTGGGGCGCCGCCGTGATGAGTTGGCATCGTTGGCTGCCGACTTCGACGAGATGGCGGAAAAGATTCAATTGTTGATCGACCGTCAGCGCCGTTTGCTTGGCGACATCTCTCACGAACTCCGCTCGCCGCTGGCACGCTTGAATGTAGCGTTGGAGTTGGCGCGTCAGAGATCGGGTATCGAGGCCACGAGCGCGCTGGAGCGGATTCAACGCGAGGCTGAAATCCTCAACGAGATGATCGGACAATTACTGGCCCTCACACGGTTGGAAAGTGGCGCCGAAGAGATTAGGAAAGTTGAGCTTGATCTCGAGTCCCTCGTACGCGAGGTGGTGAAGGACGCTGACTTCGAAGCGCTCGCTCGCAACCGATCTGTAAGACTCGCTGCGACGGAACCGGTAATAATCGAGGGCGTTCCAAATCTGATCCGGCGCGCCATCGAAAATGTCATACGCAATGCAGTGCATTACACCGCCGAGCGGACTGAGGTTGAGATCAAACTGTTTACCGCTTTAGAAGCGACGCCCCTGTCAGCAGGCAAACCAGACAACGAACGCGCGGTGATCGTCGTGCGCGATCACGGACCGGGCGTCCCTGATGAGGTTTTGAATGAAATCTTTCGGCCATTTTATCGCGTAGATGAAGCGCGCGATCGCGAAGCCGGCGGTGTTGGTTTGGGGCTCGCGATTGCCGAGCGCGCTGTGCGGCTCCACGGTGGAAGTGTCGGCGCAACAAACGCGCCTGATGGCGGATTAATTGTAACGATTAATCTCCCGAAGGAAACAGCAAACGGTAGAGAGTAGACGGTAGACAGTAAACAGCCGAGCAGAGGATTGGTACGCTCACAACCGACTCTTAACTTTGGGCTAATTCAACTTCGAAGTGCACCAGTCCTATCGCTTCGCCCCAGAGGGGCGAGATGTTTATAGCCGGCGGACCTTTTTAACTCTTCAAAGCTCCGTAGGAGCGCAACCGACTCTTCCTGGTAAGTGTTCTGCCGCCGGGTTTCGCTCGTAAAGGAGCGACATCATTGGGTACGCGCTCGTAACTATAAACATCTCGCTCCTCTGGAGCGAAAGCTATTTCCATTCTCAAAGCAAACAGCAGACAGCCGAGCTATTTCTTTGCTGTCTGCTGTTTACTGTTTACTGTCTACTGTCTACTGTCTACTGTCTACTGTCTACTGTTTGTTGCTACTTCGGCGTTACTCCCAAATTCCACATCAGAAACGAATAGATGTCCGCTGACTGCTCGATGGCCTTCGTCGTGCTGCTGGCTCCGTGGCCTGACTTCGTATCGATGCGAATCAGGATCGGGTTACTTCCTCCCTGCGCCGCCTGGAGCACCGCCGCATACTTGAAATTATGCGCCGGCACCACTCGGTCGTCATGATCGGCAGTCGTTATCAGGGTCGCCGGATACTTCGCGCCCGGTTTGACGTTATGAATTGGCGAGTAAGCATAGAGCGCTTTAAACTCCGCTTCGTTGTCACTGGAACCGTAATCCGCGATCCAGTTCCAGCCGATGGTGAACTTGTGGAAGCGCAGCATGTCCATCACGCCCGCTTGTTCGACGACTGCCTTAAACAATTCCGGGCGCTGGTTCGACACGGCACCTACCAGCAAGCCGCCATTTGATCCACCCTGAATTGCCAGCTTGCTCGGCGAGGTGTACTTCTTCGCAATCAGATACTCGGCCGCCGCAATGAAGTCGTCAAAGACGTTTTGCTTCTTGAGCTTCGTTCCCGCTTCATGCCATTGCTCGCCATACTCGCCGCCGCCACGCATGTTTGCCGACGCGTAAATGACGCCCTGCTCGAGCAGCGCTAATCGCAGCGAGCTGAAACCCGGCGAGTTGGTCACGTTAAAGCCGCCGTAACCGTAAAGCACTGTCGGATTATTTCCGTCGAGCTTGATGCCCTTCTTGTACACGAGAAACATCGGCACGCGCGTGCCGTCTTTGCTGTTGTAGAAGACTTGCGTTGTCTCATAGTCGGCAGACTTGAAGCCTGGAATCTCCGGCTGGCGGAACAGCGTCGACGTCTTCGTCGCGATGTCATACTTGTAGATCGTCGGCGGGAAGTTAAACGTAGTAAACGTATAGAACGTAAACTTGTCGTCCCACCTGCCATTGAAGCCGCCCACAGTTCCCAGTCCCGGCAACTTAATTTCGTTTTCCAGTTTGCCATCGAGACTATAGACATAAGCCCGGGTGGCTACGTCTTTCAGATAGGTGACAAAGAGCTTGCCGCCGACTGTGCTGACGTTATCAAGCGGTTCTGGTTTCTCAGGCAGGACGTCTGTCCAGTTTTTCTCATCCGGATTTTTGGGATCAAACAAAAATACTCGACCGTTGGGCGCTTTGTGATCCGTGTAGACCAGAAACTTGTCGCCGACGTTATCGACAACGCCGTAGCTGTCGTCGCCGATCTCGGCCACGATCGGAGTGAAGGTATTCCCCGGCTGCGAAACGTCGCGATAAAACACCGCGTTCCCTTTCTTGCCTTTGCCGCGGTCAGAGATGGAAAGAAACGCATAGCGCTCGTCGTCGCTGGAGCCGACCCCATGGAATCGTTGTGGATTCGCCGCATCTTCGTAAACCTTCATATCTTCCGATTGCGACGTGCCGACCTTGTGATAGAAAACCTGGTGGTTCTCGTTCTTGCTGGTGAGCTCATGACCTTTTTCCGGCGCGGGATAGCGGCTGTAATAAAAACCGTCGCCCTGCCAGGAGATACCAGAAGCCTTCATCCACTCGACGTGCTCCGACTCAACCTGCTTTGTAGCCACGTCCATCACGTAAACATCGTTCCAATCGGAACCGCCTTTGGAAACGCCATACGCGACGTATTTCCCATTCTTCGAAAGGGCGAATGCTCCCAGACGCGTAGTACCGTCGGCCGATAGCTTATTGGGGTCGAGCAGAACTTCCGGCGTGCCTTCCAAACCTTTCTGCCGGTACCAAACGCTCTGGTTCTGCAAACCATCGTTCTTGGTAAAATAGAAATAATCGCCACGACGCGCGGGAGCTGAGTATTTGGGATAGTTGTAGAGCTGCGTTAAGCGGTCTTTGATCTTCGCGCGAAAAGGAATTTTTTCCAGATAAGCGAAGGTTACACTGTTTTCCGCTTCAACCCACGAAGACACGGCCTTTGAAACCGAGGTGTCATCTTCGAGCCAGCGATACGGATCGGCCACCTTCGTGCCGAAGTAGTCGTCGACGGTGTCGACCTTTTTGCTCTCGGGATAAACAATACTCGGCGCGCCTGACACATTCTCACTCGCAGGGGCGGGCGACATCTTCTGCGTCTTTTGCGCGCGTGTGCGCGGAATCAACTGCGAGGCTGACAAGATCGAGAGCGTCACGACCACGATCGCGAGCGGCAAGAGCCCACGCTGAAAACTAAGAGCGGGAAACTGAAAACTGTTTCTCATCGGATCATCTCCTGAGGTGTTTGGAACTGGAACTTTCAATTGCGTTGATAGTTGATACTGGAACTCGCTACGGAAAACCGTGTGGCAGACGCAGCATACTTTAATCGAGTTGACGCTTAAGTTCAAAGCGCAAGTCCAAGCTCGTTTGCCTATCCGCAGCTGCGGAAGATATCCACTTTTTCGGACTTAAGATGCTATAAACATATCGCTCTTCTGGAGCGAAGACAACGAACCCCTGGCGGGTACTGCCCTAGTTTGGTTTTGTAACGCAAACTGTTAGTTTGCGTACGCGTTGAATGCCATCTATTCAGCGCAAACTAACAGTTTGCTTTACAAATTAGGGCACTACCCCCAGGCGAATTGTCTTTTCCCTGAGAATACTACAGAGTATTATCTGATCCCCACGGCACTCTCCCAAAACTAAGGTCGACGTCCCTGTTTTCGGCATTGGAGTGCTTATGAAAGACTTATTTACTACAGTCGCAAAATACAAATACTTCTCTCTGCTATTACTGCTCCTGCTGCCTTACGTTTCGGCGAGTATCAGCTCGCAAACGCGCGAGCGGTCGGTAAACCCAGCCATGAAGCCGGCAGTTCCCGCTGCCGAAGTCATCAAGGTTGATGTTGATCTGGTAACTGTTGACGCGCTGGTTTTGCAGAAAAAGACCGCTCGAGTTGTTGGCCAACTGAAACAAACGGACTTTGTGATTCTCGAAGACGGGACGAAACAGGAGGTCACACATTTCAGTCAGGATAGCTTGCCGCTGTCGGTGGTGTTATTGATCGATCGCGGCGGCTGTATTGATCCTTTTGGCACGGAAGTGCACCACGCGGCGAATGAGGCACTCCGACGTTTGAAGGAGACGGACGAAGTGGCGGTGATGACTTACCAGGACAATGTAGAACTCATTCAGGAATTCACTCGCGATCGCAAGCAAATAGAGGGCGCCCTGGAGCGAATTCCAGAGAAGGCCGAATGGGCAGACCACTGCCTGAACAAAGCCTTCGCCAAGGCCGCGGATTACATGGTTACCGCCGGCAACCCAGTTGGTCGCCGCGTAATAATTGTGATCACCGGTATCACGCGAAACTTCGACTGCGGCCATGGGCCGTCAGGCAAGGTAGCCCGGCAGGCACTTTATGAATCGGGGAGCGTCGTCTGCGGGTTGATTCCCAAAACCACGGTTCAGCGAATGGAAAACAAATATATGGTCTGGGGAACAAAGATGGCCGGCGTGTTTGGTGCCCGTACAATGGATATTAAGGAGCTCGCCAATGAGACCGGCGGCGAAGTGATGGAAGAGAAACCTGAGCGACTTGATACGACCTTTAGCACGCTCATCGATCATTTGCGCACGCGCTACAATCTCGCCTTTGTTTCATCAAATCGAAAGCGTGACGGCACTCTGCGAAAACTAAAGATTGACGTCACAGCGGCGGTGCAGAAGTCGCAGGAGAAACTGGTCGTGAAGGCCAGGCGCAGTTATGTCGCTCCGAAACAATAAGATGACGGCCGATGATGATGTGTCAGACTCCGGAGAAGCCGTTGATGCATTCGATCCCTTTCCCGATCCGGTAACGATCCCCATTACGGATGTCTTCGACTTGCACAGCATCCAGCCACGAGATGTGAAACTCGTTGTTGAAGCATATCTGGATGAAGCGCGACGCCGGGGCTTTCGTAGTGTTCGCATTATTCACGGTAAAGGCATAGGCGTGCAGAGGGAGATCGTACGAAAGATATTGCAGCGAACACCGTGGGTTATTGACTGGACAGATGCGCCGCCGCAAGCAGGAGGGTTAGGTGCGACGATTGTGAGACTGCAAAAGGAATAGGACGAAGAGCGGGGCGAGCCCACCTTCCCGACCACGAGCTGGTTAAGCTTGAGAGCTCGTTAATAACCTGGAAGTCTCTCAAACGATAAAAACACACTCAACGTCGAAAATCTCTCAGGTAAAGAAGGTGGGCTTGCCCGCTCTAGGGAAGTTGCTCACTTCCCGAGCGTCGGTTCAATTGCAGCCTCAAGACGCGCAAGTCGTCCAAATGTCCCTCATCATGCTCGCGCATTTTTTCCGCCAACTGCCTTAATGTGATCGTCCCGACTCCTTCAAGCGTCCCTTCGCGTTTCAGTTGTTCTTCGGACAAGCTTCGCAACCTATCCACGTTTGCCTTCCGAGCGATTTGAAAGGTCCGAATGGCGACCTGCGGTTGTTCATTTTGATAGTTGCTCTCCGCCGCCACGCGCGCTCCGTCAAAATCAGCCAGAGATGGATTAGACTCCGCAAGTATTCGACTTATTCTTGGGCTGTAGCCCTGCAGCTCCAGGTCTCTCAGATGGCAAATGTTTTCAAGCACTGAGAATTCATCGCGCGAATTCTGAAAACGGACTTCAGCGTTGGAAAGCCCCGTAGTGAAGTTCTTGAGTTGGTTTGGAGTTTCGTTGAGGAACGTGAGTAACGCCGTGAAATCGGTCCCGTCACCATCTCTTGCTTCGTCAGTCATGCGATCTTCAAGCGAGCAGGCCCTTGATGAGGTCGCTCAGAAAATCAATCTCGATCGGTTTGGTCACATAGGCGTCGAAGCCGGCTGCTTTCGCTCCGGCGCGGAAATCCGTTTCCTGGTGTGCGGTTACGGCAACGATCGGAATCCCTCGCGACCCGTCGCTGGAGCGGATCTTTTCTGTAGCTGCCAATCCATCCATAATTGGGAGACTGAGATCCATGAGGATGATGTCAGGGCGTTCGCGCTCGGCAACCTCCAGGGCCATAGCCCCGTTTTCCGCCTCGACAACCAGATAACCTAGTTGCTCCAGCGCCAGCCGCATGAAATATCGAGCGTCGTCGGAGTCCTCGACGATTAACACGGTCCGATCCCTTGAGTCCTTTTCCATGGCTCGCCGCTGCCTATCCGCAAAACAAAGCGGGAATTAGCTCGTTGTCCCCGAAATTATTAAACGTCTTTTGTGTTGGTCTCGACTGTATGTCGCCTGCAAAGGTTATGTCAAGAAATACAATTTGAGGGTAGATCGATGTGAAATCTCAAGTGATTGTCTGGGACCGCGGGCGTCTCGCCCGCAACGCGTCGCAGGCGCGCAACTTATCTTAACCAGGTCTTCGCGCTTCGCGCTCATTGCGGGCGGGACGCCCGCGGTCCCAGACAGTCACTTGAGAATTCGGTAAATTCATGCGAACTAAATGCCGCATCTGATCGTTAAAGCATAGGAATTCGAACGTCTCGAAAGGCCGGAAATCACCACCATGAAGAAAATAGTTTTGGTCGTACTTTTGCTCGTGATTGCAGGTATTGCAGGAGTCGTACGTTCGCACTCAAAGAACGGGGGCCGTGTCTGGCCGATAGTTATCAACGCCGATAAGCAGTCAGCGGGCAATGCACGCGATGAGATTCGCAAGAGTTTTGAGCTGGTGGCCGGCGCGCGCGTTGAGGTTTCCGGCATTAATGGCTGGGTAAAGATTGAGACTTCCGATCGCAAGACAGCGGACGTTTACATCGAGCGTTTGGGCGACAGTCAGGAAGTTTTGAATCGCCGCAAAATCACTATTGAGAGCACCGCGGGAGGGCTGACAATTCGTGGCGAAAAAGGGGATGGTGGTTTCATCTCACGCATTTTCGGTTCAAACCCGACAGAACATGTCACGCTGCGGCTGCCAAAACAAATCTCGCTCGTGACTAACGGAGTGAATGGTTCCGTGACCTCCGAAGGAATCGATGGATCGCTTGAGGTAAACGGGGTTAACGGAAAGGTTGATATTGCTCAAGCCTCCGGGTCAGCCGATATCAATGGCATCAACGGCAACGTCTCCGTCGGTCTATCAAGGATAGGCAAGGGAGTCGACATCAGCGGGATCAACGGAAATATTGAACTGCAGCTCAGCGAAGATGTTAATGCCACGCTGGAGGCGCACGGCATGAACGGCCGGGTTACCTCTGAATTGCCGAACGTGGTCGTGGATAAGAGCAATCACGGAAGCTACAGCGCCCAGATTGGCAGCGGCGGCGGCTCGATTTCAGCCAGCGGAATCAACGGCAACATTCGTTTGACTCGAATTACGAAGACGCCAGCCGCATAGTTTGAAATTCTCTGTGCCTCCTCCGTGTTCTCTGTGTCTCTGTGGTGAACAAACGAACCAAACACCCACCACAGAGACACAGAGAACACGGAGGAGGCACAGAGTTTTGAACGCCGGCTGGCTTGGAAAGTCTGCCTGCCCTATCGCTCGACTTTACCAATCTCCGAAAACTTGATGTTCATGATTGGATACTCTTTCCAATCCTTGTAATCGTAGTGCCACCATTCAGGCTCGTAGACTGCAAACCCTTCCGCAACCATCGCCGCGCGCAGCAGTTCCCGCAGGCTCCTGGCCTCCGCCGTCGCACACTCGTAGTTGATGTGTGACCGTTCCGTCATCTCGTCATACTCGCTCGGCATCTTCACCTGCAAACCAGTTTTCAAGTCAAACAGCGACAGATCGACTGCACAGCCGCGGTTGTGACGTGAGCCTTTGCTCGGATCGGCCACGAAGATCTTCTTGTCAGCCGGCGTAGCATCCCAGAAAACTTTGGTCACTGACCACGGACGATAGCCATCAAAAACAACGAGTCCGTAACCCTGTTTTCTGAGACTCTGGTTTATGCGCACGAGGGCCTCCGCTGCGGGGCGCTGCAAAAACGCGCGTGGCTGCTTGTAAACAGCTTTGCCAAGGAAGTTGTTTTTTGTCGCGTAGTGAATGTCGAGCTTGATGGTGGGATCGAGCCTGGTGAGTTCGACCAGGTCGGGCTGGCGAAACGGACCGGGTTCAACCGGCGGACCCTGCGCCAGGGCTATGGCAACAAAAGCAACGCTAACAAGAGTGATCTTAAGTGAACGCAAGAGCATGATGGTTTTCCTTGAGCGTTTTATTCACCACAGAGACACAGAGAACACAAAGGCGGCACAGAGGAGGATTCAAAGCTCAAGCGGCTTCCTGGTTGTCAACGTCGGCAGATTCCAGTCGCGCAACTTCTCGTTCCATTTTGGCACCGTGTTGTTGATGAACTTGTTTACTTCCTCCATACGCTTAGCATACTCCGGTTGTATCTCCGCAAAGTATTGACGCTGGGCGACGGTTGGGGCCGCGTTCGTGGCGTCGATTCCGAAGAAGATGTCGCCGATATCATTCACAACCTGCGACTTGCCGGGAAGTCCCAGTCCATCGCTGCGTCGCACCAATTTGTCCTCCAGAGCATCGAGCTCTTTAATGTATTCGTCGAGAGATTTCATCATGTCTTTGTCCGGCTCTTTGTTGAGCGTCTTAGCCGTAGTCTGCGTATGCTTCAGCTGATCCTCGATGCTGTCGAGAAAACGGAGCGCGTTGTTCGCGGCAGACTGCATGTCACGAAGTTTCATCTGTAGATCGAGTTGCGCCTGCAGGTCAGCGGGCGAGACAGTTAGCGTTGGATCGAGACGCACCTCGATGGGCTGCACGAGTAGTTTTTCGCCGACCGTCAGCCTGACGGTGTAATTCCCCGGCAAGACCTGTGGACCGCGCGGTGGCCCGCCAAACGCCGTCTCTTCCTCAGTAGGTGGACGCCGCACCTCGGGGCCACCGTAACGAAGATTCCAGGTCATGCGGTTCATGCCCTTTTCTTTTGCCGGCTTGTCCAGTTCCTGCACGAGCTTATTACTCTCATCGAAAATCTGAATTTTGAAAGTAGTCTTATCGTCGGGTTTGGTTTTCAGGTAGTAGGTTATTAACGCGCCATATGGCGGGTTCGGTCCGACGAACGTTTTATCTCCAATGCCGTAACGCGTGAAGCGAATAGCAAAGCGCAATCCCGGCCGCACGGAAAACAGATGGACATCGCGCTTCAGGACATCCGCGGTCATCTGCTGGATAGGCGTGGCGTCGTCAAAAATAAGTATGCTGCGCCCGTGTGTGGCCAGAATCAGATCGTTATCGCGCGGGTGAATGAGAATGTCGTGAACAGAAACATTTGGCAGGTTCTTTAAATTGAGCGCGATCCATTCCCTGCCGGCGGTGTAGGAAGCAAACAACCCCAACTCGGTGCCGGCGTATAGCAAATTAGAATTCTTTGGATCCTCCCGAACAACTTGCACGTAAGCGTTGGCCGGCAGGTTACCGGCAACGTTCTGCCAACTCTTGCCTTCATCGCCGGTCTTGTAAATGTAAGGACGAAAATCGTCAAACATATGCCGATCGAAAGCAACGTAAGCGGTTTCCGCGTTTGTACGCGAGGGCTCGATGTGCGAAACGGGTGAATTGGACGGCAATCCCGAAACGCTCTTGATGATGTTGTCCCAGTCTTTACCGCCGTCGTTTGTTATTTGGAGGTTGCCATCGTCCGTTCCCACCCATATCTGACCCTTGCGCACGGGCGACTCGGCCAGACTGATGATTGTGGTGTGGTATTCAGCGGTTGAGTTTTCAAACGCGATCGGCCCACCGGCGTCTTTCTGTTTGTCGTGATCGTCGGTGGTGAGGTCTTTACTAATCTGTTCCCAGGTCTTGCCGAAATCAGTCGACTTGAAAACGACATTGCCGCCGAAATAGAGGGTGTTCTTGTCATGAGGCGAGAGCAGGATCGGCGCGTTCCAGTTAAAGCGAAACTTCTCGCCCAGCGCCGGGCCGGCGCCGCTGCCACGTCCCCAGGGATTAATTTCCTGTTGCTCGCGAGTCCGGAAATCTGTGCGCAGAATATTTCCGCCCTGTGATTCAGAGATGTAGATTTCAGGATCATCAGGACTGTTGAGGATGTAAAAGCCGTCGCCGAAACTCACCATGCGCCAATCGTCGTTCATGATTCCGGCAGGCTCGCGAGTTCGGCTGGGC
>Ga0180074_1000235_pt1 | contig 11143 bp, 7 predicted proteins | sample EasRiv366_16_10D_FD_121773 | JGI IMG/M metagenome (GOLD analysis project Ga0180074, IMG submission 121773) | Soil microbial communities from meander-bound floodplain in the East River, Colorado, USA - East River metaG ERMLT366_16_10D | ecosystem: Environmental > Terrestrial > Soil > Floodplain ...
ACGGGTCAAAGGCCATTCGCTTTGATGGCGATCGACAATCACAGTTTCAGGCCGGTGGCTTTCGAAGGAATTGTCATTACTTTCAAAGCCGAGGCGGGGAACACCATGGGAATGGAGTTGAAACGAGGAAAAAATACGACCCAGCTGAAGCGCGTTGTTGAAGTCAAACAACCATAGTGAGTTTTAGCGCCAAAGGCGCGAAATGTGAAAGCCTGGGGCAACGCCCCAGGTTAACAAGCCAATCAACTCGGAAAGCGCTGAAGGCGCGACATAACCGTTGATCGATTTCGCGCTTTCAGCGCTGCAAGTACTCTTACAGGTCTTTTTCCTGGGCCGATGGCCCAGGCTTTTACATTTCGCGCCTTTGGCGCTGTAACCAAGACTTGGATTTCGGAGGAGATCTCTTGATGAAGCGTTTCGCATTATTCTTCTCATGTCTGTGTTTAAGTGCTGCTAGCGTCAACGCGCAAAACTGGCCGCAGTTTCGTGGACCGGGCGCTGCGGGTGTTGTCGAAGGACGGCCCGCGGTCGTCGCGTTTGACGCGGAGAAGTCACTAAACACTCGCTGGAAAACTGCAATACCAGGTCTCGGGCATTCGAGTCCCGTCGTCTGGGGCAACAAGGTTTTTGTAACCGCGGCAGTCACCAGCGGACAAAAGGACGAGACTCGCTACGGACTCTACGGCGATGTTGCTCCGGTCAAAGATGACCCTAAACATACCTGGAAGGTCTACGCACTCGACAAGCAAACCGGAAAAATTCTTTGGGAGCGAATTGCTTATGAAGGTGTACCCAAGGTCAAGCGACATCCAAAGTCGACGCATTCCGATTCCACGCCCGTGACCGATGGCAAGTACCTCGTGGCCTTGTTTGGTTCTCACGGTCTTTATGCCTACGACCTGAATGGCAAACTGCTATGGAAGCAGGACATTGGCATGCTCGATTCCGGTTGGTTCTACGATGCTGACTACCAGTGGGAACACGGCAGTTCGCCGATCATATATCGCGACCTGGTCATCGTGCAGGCAGACATTCAGAAAGATTCGTTTATCGCCGCCTACAGTTTGAAGAACGGCAAGCTTGTCTGGAAAACGCCGCGCGAGGAAATTTCTTCGTGGGGCACGCCAACGATTTATGAGGGTAAGACGCGGCCTGAACTGATCACCAACGGCTCGAAAGCCATCCGCGCTTACGACCCTCTTACGGGTAAAGAATTGTGGCGTCTTACCCCGAATTCCGAAGTTACCGCCCCGACGCCATTTGTGGCGCGCGAACTGATTTATGTCACCAGCGGCTACGCCCCCATCCAGCCAATCTACGCGATTAGACCGGGCGCGACGGGCGATATATCACTCAAGGAAGGGACGAACTCCAACAGCTTCATAGCCTGGAGTAAACAGCGCGGCGGCCCGTATATGCCGACGCCTTTGGTCTACAACGATATGCTCTATACCTGCTCGAACCAGGGAGTAGTCACCGCCTACAACGCTGACAACGGCGATCGACTCTATCAGGAACGTCTCGGAGGTAAGGGCGGGGCATTCACTGCGTCTCCAGTGGCGTCCGACGGCAAGCTATATCTCGCCAGCGAGGACGGCGATGTCTTCGTCGTTAAGACTGGAGCGAAATACGAACTGCTCGCCACAAATAAGGTTGGCGAAGTGATGATGGCCAGTCCGGCCATCTCAGACGGCTTAATCATAGTGCGTGGGCTCAACCATATCTTCGCATTTGGTAACGCTGTGACGGCGAAGTCGAAAGCAGGTAATTAATAAACATTAGAACCGGGCGCGAATACCCGAGTGTTCCGACCCATTAAAGGAAGCGAAAAATGATACCTTCTGGACGCATCGTTATTGCATTTGTTATCGCTACGCTGTCAAGCCTGGTTTTTGTCAGTTCTGCCGGAGCAACCGGCAACGCAAGCTGGCCGCAATGGCGTGGGCCATCGGGACAGGGCACTTCCGATGAGAAGAACCTGCCCACACAGTGGAGTACCACGAAGAATATTAAATGGAAGACGCCGATTGCCGGACGCGGACACTCGTCACCTATTGTTTGGGGCAACAAGATTTTTCTCACGACTGCGATCGAGGGCGCGCTCGTGCCGGGAGCGAAGGCCGTCAAGCACATGTACCCCGAGGGTGAATTTCTACATCCCGACAGCGTCGGCGCGGATCACAAACATCAGTTCAAAGTTATTTGCATCAACCGTGATACGGGCAAAATTCTCTGGGAGCAGACCGCTTTCGAAGGCACGCCCTACGACGACCGTCATCGTAAGAGCTCCTTCGCCGCTGCCACTCCCGCCACTGACGGCAAGTATGTTTACGCCTACTTCGGCACGGAAGGTCTCTACGCCTACGACATGAAAGGAAAGCTGGCGTGGAAAGCCGATTTGGGCAAAATTGGAACTGTCGGGATGGGCACCGGCACTTCTCCAATACTTTACGAGAATCTGGTTCTCGTCCAATGCGATGAAGAATTTGGTGAGCAGTCGTTCATAGTCGGAGTTGATAAGAAAACCGGCAAAGAAGTTTGGCGGACGCCGCGCAAAATACAGGTGAGTTGGTCGACGCCGTTACTTGCACGCACGTCTAAACGCGCTGAACTCATTACCAGTGGAACCGAGGCAGTGATTGCTTATGACCCTGCGACCGGTAAGGAGTTGTGGCGACACAAGGGCGTCGATAGCAACGCCGTTCCGTCCCCGGTGGCAAACAGCGAGTTGGTTTTTGTCTCCGCCGGTTTCCCGGAGAAAATCGCAATGGCTATAGCGCTGGGAGGCTCGGGCGATCTCACCGATAAGGTTGTTTGGAAATATACGAAGGGGACAGCATACGTTCCTTCTCCGATTCTCTACGGCGACTATCTCTACCTGACCACGGACCGTGGAATCCTAACCTGCCTCGATGCTCGCACCGGGGAAGTGAAGTATGAAGGCGGCCGCGTGCCTGTACCCGCGACCTTTACCGCATCGCCAATCGCTTTTGAGGGAAAGATTCTATTGACGAGTGAAGATGGCGATACCTTCGTGATAAAGGCGGGACCGAAGCACGAAATACTGGCCACAAACACGGTGGGTGAACCGGTTTATGCATCTCCTGCAGTCGCTGATGGAAACATCTTTATCCGTGGGGAGAAGAGTCTTTACTGTATAGGTGGCTAAGAGAGAACCTGCAGAACCGCGAGCGGTAGCGAGCGGATGCTAGGAGCATCCTGCCCGAGCAGTCTGATCCTGGGTTAATTGCTCGTAGCATCCGCTCGCTACCGCTCGCGGTTCTGCAGCTTGCGCTGATTCGTTAGGAACAATTCGGCCTCTCGGAACGTCTAAAGTTAATAAGATCCAGTGTGATGCGTTAAGATAGTAGAGATCGTCATAGCAGAGCTGCGCCCACGCCAATAGCGAAACGAAACAAAGCGAGAGGAGTTAGTATGTTTGAAACTCAGGAGTCGACGCCCTGGTACCGGTCGATAACCTCGTTGTTTGCTGCCTCATTGTTGTTGCCGCCGCTCGGCCTTGCCCTCCTCTGGATACGTCGCCAGACGCCCACAAAAACCAAGCTCCTTGGTTCGCTCGCGATCATCCTGCTTGGCACGGGGTACTTCTTCGCTTACAGGGCCTGGAGCAGAAACAGCGCAAATGAAGCACACTACGCGGCACTGGAACAACATCGCGCACAGCAACAGGCACAGGCACAGGCCGAGGCCAATAGCCAGGCGCCGGCCGGGGTTGCCGCCCAGCCCGCGGCCGCCCCTGGCCAGCCTGGAGCTTCGCCTGTCGCCGAAACTGCATCCGAAACCGCTTCGGCACATGCCGCACGAAATTATTGGACAAACTTCCGTGGACCCAATCGAGACGGCCGTTACGATGAGATGGCAGTGTTGACCGCATGGCCGGCGCAGGGTTTGTCAGTACTCTGGAAGCAACCGGCCGGACTCGGTTATGCCTCGTTCACAATTGCTGACGGGCGCGCTTACACAATTGAACAGCGGCGCAAGCAGGAAGTGGTGGCGGCCTACGACGTTAATACTGGCCGCGAACTCTGGCTTCAGGGTTGGAACGCCGAATACTCCGACTCGACCGGCGATGGACCCCGAACAACGCCGACGTGGGACGATGGCCGTCTGTATGCGCTCGGCGCCACTGGCGAGCTGCGCTGTCTCGATGCAAAGACTGGAGCGGTAAGCTGGGGCAAGAATATTCTCAGCGACAATCAGGCGGAAAATCTACCCTGGGCAATGGCTGCCTCACCGCTAATCGTCGACGACAAAGTAATCGTTCTTCCGGGCGGATCCGGCGGCAAATCGGTAGTGGCCTACAACAAAATGAACGGAGCGCCGGTCTGGAAGTCTCAGAATGATCGACAGGCTTATGTTTCACCAATGCTGGTTACTCTAGCCGGACGGCGGCAGATTCTGGTAGTTAGCGCGAATCGTGTTTTCGGACTCGCACCCGAGAATGGCGCGTTGCTTTGGAGTCAAACCTGGGACACAGACATGGGCATCAATGTCTCGCAGCCGATCATAGTCGACAAGAACCGATTCTTCATTTCTTCCGGCTATCGCAAGGGAGCGTCGTTGGTGGAAGTAACGGGCGCTGGAAACAGTTTCACCGCGCGTAGCCTTTGGGAAAATATCAACATGAAGAACAAGTTTAATAGCTCCGTTCTTCATAATGGCTTTGTCTACGGCTTGGACGAGGGAATCCTAACCTGTCTGGATGTGAACACGGGCGAACGCAAGTGGAAGGGCGGGCGTTTCGGCTATGGTCAGGTAATCCTGGCCAGTGGTCACCTGATCGTAATGAGTGATGCCGGAGAACTTGCGCTCGTGAAAGCTACGCCCACGGAGTACTCGGAGGTTGCCCGCTTTGCCGCGCTGCAAGGTCAGACCTGGAACTATCCGGCCATCGCCGGCGGACGCCTGTTCGTTCGTAACGCGAACGAGATGGCCGCTTATAAGATCACAGCGGAATAACCGCGCATTTGTGGGTCGACTAATAGTGTGGGTCGACTAATACGGAACCGGGAGCGGTAGCGACCGGGTTAGTCTTGCGCTAGTAATACGTGCAATGAAACTCAACCCGGTCGCTACCGCTCCCGGTTCTGACTTTGTGTCAGCCTACTTCCTGAGGAAGATCCGCTTGGCCTCATACGAACCCCGCGGGCCATCGACGAAGGTAGTGATCGTCAGTTCGTTGTCACTCGTGAAGCTCCACTTTCTTACCACTTGAGTAGTGACCGCGCCCTGTGGAGTCTCGTTTGTTATTAGTTCGGTCAACAGAATTCCCTTGCCATCCGGAAGCCAGACAGCGGTGCGTTTGCCTTTTGGCGGCGGCGCGTTCGCTGGTGCATTCGGCGGAGCCGGCGGATTAAACTCGCGCTCTTTCCCATCGAGGATGAACGTGTCCTTTATGGTTCGTTCGTTTCCCGGTTGGATGAGTTTCGTCTCAACTTCGATCTGATCTTCAGCTTGTGCGACAGTCATCGTGGACTCCAGGTCGCGTGGTATGCCGAAACTCCGACCGCGATCCATAACCCACCCTCCATTGAAGTTAGCTTTAGGCATGGCCGAGGCGAACAGACAGATCGCAAGGACCATGGCGACCGCGCTGATAGTTTTGGTCATTTTCACTTCTCCTTCGTTTTCTTGGACGCGATTCAAAACAAATTCATCTGTTACTGAGCGCTCAGCGACCTCAACGTCGTCTCGTCCTTGATCAAAATGCGATTGCCGAGCATGACCGGGTGTGCCCAGGTCGGACTATTGGCAACTGTATATTGCACCGAGGGTGCGTATTCTTTCGCGTTCACAGGGACAACGATCAGGTTGGCTTCATTCGTAAGCGCCAGGAAAGACGAACCGCCAACGTTCAGTATCGCCGCGTTTTCACCCATTCGTCCCGGACCTTGCCAGAGAGTCTTGCCGGTATCGGCATCAAGTGCAAAGAACTGACCTTTCTTCAGAGCCGAGAAGCCAAATAGGGTTTTACCCTGCAAGACCGGGGTGCTCATATACAACATATTTTCTTTGTTGTTCCACACTTCCTGAGGCACGATCTGTTCGCCTTGTTTCGTCAGACGAATTGCAATCAGCCCCTGCTTCTCTCGCGCAAAAATAAGCATATCTTTGTAGGAAATTGCCGTAATGTTGTTTTCGTCGTATTCAGTCTTCGAGGGTAGTTTCCACAGCAGTTTCCCGTTCGCAGGATCCACGCCGACAAGATTCTGCTGCATAAAAGTTACGATCTGACGCACGCCGGCAAGCTTCACCAGAATTGGTGATGCATAAGCCGGACCGTCCATGTCGTTACTCCACTTCACCGCGCCGGTCTCCGCGTCGAAAGCGATGAGCGCGCCCTTGTTCTCGCCGCCAACATGCGCAATGACCAGGCCGTGGTCAACGATCGGCGACATGGCGGTGCCATAGGCCGGCCAGGTCTTTGGGTATTGTTTGGAAAACTCATGTCTCCACTTTAGTTTTCCAGTGCGAGCGTCGTGAGCGGAAAGGACGCCACTGATACCCAGGGTGTAAACGCTGCCATTGCTAACCACAGGCGTAGACTTCGGACCTTTTCCATGGGCTGTCGCCGCCGGGTGCATCTCAAACGATATTGGTTGACTGGATCGCCAAAGCTCTTTTCCCGTGGCCGCATCGAGACTGAGCAGCGTTTCTTCTTCACCCTGACGGGCGAAGACGTAGATCTTGCCGCCGGCTACTACCGGCGAAGAATGTCCCAGCCCGACAGTAACCTTCCAATCTTCCTTCAGAGCTTTGGGCCACTGCGAAGAAAGCGCGGGAGCGCTGCCGTCGCGGTTGGGGCCACGCCATTGAGGCCAATCTTGCGCATAGCAAGGCGCCGTAAAAAGAATTGTTGTGAACATTGCCAAAACTGTGGACCGGAAACGAAGTGCGTTCATGATGGGAGCCTCCCGGATTCTAAATCTCCGATACTAAAGGTCGTTGTTATTCGAGCGGGCAATAAGGCCCCGCATTACATACTGGCAACTGCAGAACCGCGAGCGGTAGCGAGCGGATGCACAAGCAATTAGAGCAGGATGCGAAGGATGCGAGTAGCATCCGCTCGCTACTGCTCGCGGTTCTTCAATGTCTACATGCCGCTACATCCGACAATACTCAAGCCGGTTTTTTCAAACTTACCAACCGAAGCAGTGGCCCTGTCATAAAGGTCGTGGCCAGGGCCATGATGACCATCATTACAAAAATCCGCGCGGACAAAATTCCCAGATCATAGCCAATATTCAAGACAACCAACTCGACCAGTCCACGCGTGTTCATCAAGACCCCGAGTGAGAATGAGTCGCGCCAGTTCATGTTGGTCCAGCGAGCCATCAGCATACTGCCGCCGAGCTTTCCGGTTACCGCCACGACAATTATTCCGAGGCACATTAGCCACCCGAACCAATCGTTGAGCAAAGTAATCTGTGTCCGTAGACCGGTAAACACAAAGAAAAGTGGGAGCAGGGCGGCTGAACTAAAAGCCTCGAGTTGATCCTTGAGAAAAACACGGAAGCCGGAAACGTTTGGCATCACCACTCCTGCCAGGAAGCCACCGAAAAGCGCGTGGATACCGATGCCTTCAGTAACCCAGGCGGAAGCCAGTACAAACGCCAAAATTCCGGCGAGTAACCCGCGGGCGCGCTTTCGATCCGCGATTCGTTTCTCAATCAAGGGCGCCAGTCGCGGCTTAATGACAAAAAGCATCACACAAATGAAAATTAGAGTGAAAGCAATCGTGGCCACCGAGGAGACGAGATCGCTGGATTTCGCGATGGCAATTACAAAAGCAAGAATGCACCAGGCTGAAACATCGTCGATCGCCGCGCAGGCAAGTGCAATGCTCCCCAAACGTGATTGCGACATTCCTCGGTCTTCCAGTATTCGCGCCAGTACCGGAAAGGCCGTAATGCTCATTGCGATTCCCATGAAAAGCGCAAAAGCAACGAAGGACGTACCGGCCGGCGCGAGCGTCGGGTAAAGCAGAAGCGCCAGTGCCGCTCCCAAAAGAAAGGGGACGACAATACTGGCATGACTAACCATGACGGCGGCGGAGGCTTTCTCGCGCAGGTGTTGGATGTCCACTTCCATGCCTACAACAAACATGAATAGTACGACGCCTATTTGGCTCAACACACCAAGTGTCGGCAGCGATGAAGAGGGAAACAGAAAGGCCATCGCTCCGGGAGAAAGCAAGCCCAACACTGATGGACCCAGAGCAATTCCCGCAATCATTTCGCCCATCACGGGTGGCTGTCCGATTCTGCGAAACACTGCTCCGAAGAGGCGAGCTACAACGATGATTACGATTATTTGAAGAAGCAAAATGCTGAGCGCGTTTCTGATGTTTCCTTGCAGGATCCTGCCCACAAATCTCTCCGCCGGTTGAGGCTCGGCGGCAGAGCTGACGGTTGCGGCTGTCGACGCTGATTGGCCGGCTGGTTTCACCACAGAGTCTCCCTTGTTCAGACGGGAACCGGTTGCCAATATGAACCACATCCCCGCGCCAAACACGACGAGCAGGATTGGGTAGTAGAGAAAGCTTCGCGAATTATGAGTTCTGGGGTTGCTCAAATGGGCTGTGCTCGCTTGCTCTCGGACGAATTTTCTCTTTCCTTAAACTATTGGGCGGCTGAAACGTATTACTCCCAGCAGGCTGAAATAGTTTCCTGATACAACGCACCTGAATAGACAGGCAACTTAACAGACGTAACCCGACTTAGAGAAGAGTTTTCAGAAACATATGTTCGGCTCGTGAAACTGGAAATGTAACCCGAAAAAGCGACGTTTGATCCGCAGTGGTTTAGATGTTACTTTCGTTAACGAGTTGGATCATAAACGATCTCTCGAAATTTATTTTGCTTTAAGAGTAAACCTCGAGTATCAGAATCCAAAATCTCGCAGGAATTCCGAATTTTGGTACGGGGACAAGGCGTTCAAAGAAGCGTAATGACGACTAATACGACTGGAACAGGCACGGAAGTCGGGAATTATTTTGTTTCCAATTACCCACCGTTTTCGCAGTGGAAGCCGGAGTACGTCGAGGACGCAATCGCGGCACTGGATCAAGCACCGCGCATCGAAGATCCATTCGGTCTTTATCTTCATATACCCTTCTGCCGCAAGCGCTGCAAGTTTTGTTACTTCAAAGTCTATACCGACAAGAATGCCGGCGAAATCGAACTCTATCTTGATGCGCTAATCAAAGAGGCAGAGCTCTACGGCCGCCGGCGCGCCCTTCAGGGCCGGCAACTCCGCTTCGCTTACTTTGGTGGCGGGACGCCTTCATACATCAGCGAAAAGCAGCTTCATTATTTGGTCGACGGTCTTAACCGTCACGTGAGTTGGAATAACGCCGAAGAGGTGACCTTCGAATGTGAGCCCGGCACGTTGAGAAAATCGAAGCTCGAGACTCTGAAGGAAATCGGCGTCACGCGCCTCAGCCTCGGGGCAGAACATTTCGACGATGACATTCTTGTCGCCAACGGTCGCGCGCACCTTTCCGCTGAGATTTACGACGTCTATGACCTGGCTCGCAAAGTTGACTTCCCTCAAATCAACCTCGACCTGATCGCCGGAATGGTTGGGGAAACTGAAGCGAAGTGGCGCGACACGGTCCGTCGTACTGTCGAGTTGCAGCCAGACTCAGTGACCATCTATCAGATGGAACTGCCTTACAATACGGTCATCTCGCAGGAAATCATCAAGCAGGGTGCGGTGTCACCCATCGCCGACTGGGAAACAAAACGTCGCTGGTTGGATTTCGCCTTTGATGAGTTCCAGGCGCGGGGCTATCGGATTGCCAGTGCGTATACGGTGGCGACGACGGCCAAACCTTGCCGGTTCATTTACACCGATGCTCTTTGGCACGGCGGCGATATGATAGGTCTTGGCGTTTCGTCTTTTTCGCACTTCGATGGCGTCCATTTTCAGAATGCGCACAGCTTTGAGGAATACATGGCATTGCTCGACAAAGGTCAGCTCCCGCTGTTGCGAGCGCTGACTCTGACCGCAAAACAGAAGCTCATCCGCGAAATGATCTTGCAACTCAAGACGGGAGCAATTGAACTCGAGTACTTTCGCGGCAAGTTTGGCGTCGATGTTTGGAACGAATTTAAGCCAGTCTACGAACGCCTTGACAGCGAAGACCTGGTTGAGCGACACAATGGGTCGATTAATCTCACCCGCAGCGGTCTGCTACAGGTCGATCATTTTCTGTCTGAATTCTTTGAACCTGAATTGAAAGCAGTGCGATACGTATAGAGATATGAAGACTAACTATGATGTGATCGTGATTGGTGGCGGACCCGCCGGCAGCACCATTGCCAGCATCCTCGCGCGCGAGGGCCGCAGCGTGGTGCTATTTGAGAAGGAGCGGTTTCCCCGTCACCATATCGGCGAATCATTGATGACCGATACTTACTTCACCTTCCAGCGCATGGGCCTGCTGGAGAAGATGAAAGATAGTCCATTCGTGCGGAAATACAGCGTTCAGTTTGCCAATCCGGCGGGCAAGGAATCACGGCCCTTTTATTTCTTTGAAGCCAATCATCATGAGTGTGCTGTGACCTGGCAGGTTACGCGCGCGCAGTTTGACTTGATGCTGATCGAGCACGCGGCCGAGCAAGGCGCGCAGGTCTATCAGGAAACGCAGATCAAGCGGGTGCTGTTTGACGGAGAACGCGCTTACGGCGTCGAAGCGCGCCTGACGGACGGTTCGCTTCAGGAGTTTCATGCGCCCGTAGTAGTTGATGCGACCGGGCAGACCGCAATGCTCTCAAATAAGTTTGGTTGGCGAGTTCGTGATCCAAAACTCAAAAAGGCTGTTCTCTATTCTTACTTCAAGGGCGCGCACCGCGAACCGGATCTCAACGGCGGTGCGACACTTGTGTTGCGTACGCCGCAGGGAAGCAACGGCTGGTTCTGGTATATACCACTCGAGAACGACATCACTAGTGTCGGCGTAGTCGCGAATCCCGAATATCTGGTCCAGGGTCGCGGTCAGGACCTGGCAAAAATCTTCCACGAAGAGATTGAGAAGGTTGAATCGTGCCGGAAACGTGTGGCGGGGGCGACTCGCGTCGACAAGATCTATTCGATTCTGGATTATTCCTATCGTTCA
>Ga0180074_1000236_pt1 | contig 11128 bp, 13 predicted proteins | sample EasRiv366_16_10D_FD_121773 | JGI IMG/M metagenome (GOLD analysis project Ga0180074, IMG submission 121773) | Soil microbial communities from meander-bound floodplain in the East River, Colorado, USA - East River metaG ERMLT366_16_10D | ecosystem: Environmental > Terrestrial > Soil > Floodplain ...
AAGCTGCCTTTGCCGGACAGCAGGAAACTTTTCTGAATGTCGTTAGCGAACAGGCATTGCTCGATGCAGTCCGCGCCTGTTGGACATCGTTATGGTCGGAACGCGCCATACTTTATCGCGCTCGCCAGAATGTGGATCAGGGTTCGGTCAAATTAGCCGTGGTCGTGCAAAAGATGGTACCCGCTGATGTAGCGGGCGTGATGTTCACGGTCAATCCTGTCAATGGCAACCAAGGTGAATTAGTGATCGATGCCAGCCCAGGTCTGGGTGAAGCAGTCGTCGCTGGTCTGGTCACGCCAGATCATATCGTTGTAAACAAGAGCAGGTTGCGGGTCAAGGAGTTTCAGGTTGGGAGGAGAGAAGTCATCATACGTTCCAAAGCGGAAGGCGGGACCGAACAAGTAACATCAACTGGTAAAAATATTGATGCTGCCTTGCCTCCATCTGCAGTGCGCAACCTTGTCAAGTTAGGCAAACGGATCGAGCGGCACTTCGGCACACCGCAAGATGTTGAATGGGCATGGATCAAGAAGGGGACGAAAACGGGAAAAATCTTGATCCTGCAAGCGCGACCGATGACTGCCTTGCCGCAACCGATAAAGCTAACTGCCCCGATGCGTATGGTGATTCCCATGTTGGCTGAGATGTGGATCACACGTCCGTATCCTCTCGATATGACCACCTTTACGGGCACAATCGAACGAGCCATTGGGAACCTGCTCGTCGTGATGATTGGTAAGAGTGCACCGGACCCGGATAAAGCTCTGGTTGAAGAAGATGGCGTGGTGACACACTTTGAGCCGCCGGCAGTGCATCCTTCGCCAGGCATGCTTATTATGCCGTGGCTCACACTTTGGCGCACACGTCATTATGATCCATCGCGATGGCAGGCCGACCCGATTATCGATGAGGTGCTTGCAGGTACACGTGAACTTGAAAAACGGGATCTTCAATCTCTTACATGGAAACAAAATATAGAAACCCTGCAAGAGGCGCTGGCATTAATCCCGCGCGTCATGCAGTTGCGGGAACGTTATATTCCGAAAGCGTTTGTGGGTCTCGGCAAATTATGGCTTGTACTTACCCTGAGTGGTCATAAGGATCGTTTCAGCCGGTTAATTTCAGGCGTGGAAACCAAGACGACGGAGACCAACCGTGCCCTGGAAACTTTAGCTACGCAAATCCATAGTGACGTTAGTTTGCGAGAACTCTTTGCAAATGTTGAATCAGATGAATTGGTGTCTGAACTGCAGAAGTCGGAAGTAGGGCAAGAATTCCTTCAAAAATTCGCTGCCTTTCTCGCCCACTATGGCCATCGCGAGACAGCATTGACCATCTCACAACCTGCCTGGAAAGATGAGCCGAAGATCGTGCTGGGAATCTTGAAAGTGCTGGCGAGCTCCGAACTACAGAAGACAGATCGTTATCAAGAATGGAAACGTGAGCGCGATGAGTTGCTGGTAAGGTCCATTCTCGGCTGGTGGCCTTTGCGCAATTTATTTCTGAAGTCATTGACAGAGGCGCGCGCGCTTTTCCAACTGCGGGAAGACACACACTTTTATGCGACACTGGCTCAGCCACTCGTGCGGCGTGTGGCGCTTGAGTTAGGAAACCGTCTTGAACAAGAGGGAGCAATCAAGTCAGACACCCACATATTCCACTTGAGGTTGGATGAATTACAGGCACTTGGCGTACCCTGGCCGCCAGCTCAACAAACGATTACACAGATTCATGAGTTGGTATCACGCCGCAACGCAAAGCGTGAGTCGCTGACCAACAAGCCTATGGTTGACCCACGCCTGTTGACATCGCCATCACAAGGTTTGATGAACGAAGACATCATTTTGAGCGGTTCCCCTGGTAGCCCTGGCATCGCCTACGGCCCGGCTCGCATTGTGCACGATGTCTCGGAATTTGGAAAACTACAACCTGGTGAGATATTGGTGGCACCTGGGACCAATCCAGCATGGACACCTCTTTTTCAGCGGGCAGCGGCTGTGGTTGTCGACATGGGCGGCGCAGCTTCTCATGCAGCCATTGTTGCCCGTGAGTATGGTGTCCCTGCGGTGATGGGAACCTTCGATGGCACACAGAAGTTGACCGACGGACAATGGATTCAGGTAGATGGCTCGCGCGGTCTTGTCCTGAAAGTAAGTGGATCTAAGGAGAACCCCCGAAATGATATGTAACGCGCTTGCTTTGACTGGGATCGTAGTGCCGTGCGATTCCTCAATTTTTCTCGCTATTCTTGCCATCCATATCCCCACCGGGATGATCTGTGTTCTGGCTGGTCTGGTAGCATTGTTGAGCAAGAAGCGGCCCACTCGCCATCCAACATTCGGGACTATTTACTACTGGAGCTTGTCAGTGGTTTTCGCGTCGGCCAGTGTTCTGGCGGGATTACGATGGGCCGAGGACTATCACTTATTCATCTTAGGGTTCCTTTCCTTCGCTGCGGCGACTTTGGGACGCATGGCGCATCGGCAACGATGGCATGGCTGGGTCAAGTTACATATCACCGGCATGGGCTTGTCGTATATTCTCATGCTAACGGCATTCTATGTGGACAACGGCAAAAGTCTTCCTCTTTGGAAGGAACTGCCTACGATTGCCTATTGGATATTGCCCAGTGCGGTTGGGCTCCCACTGATCTTGCACCCTTGTTACATCATCCGCTGGTAACACGAGCATAAAATAGTTCTGCCTCTAATAGCAGCTAATCAATTATCCGACGTGCCAGATTCCTAATTTCATGGATTGCATTGCAACGGACCTTATATATTTGCATTCTTCAAAATGGTAGAATGATTCTTCAAGAATCGAAGACTTGTTTATCAGGAGTTTGAGATGGAAAACTTTACAGGAGAGAAGCTAGAGTATAGTTCCCCGAAAAATCTGGCGAAGACTCAAGCCTATGATGGATTGAGTTTGCAGGAAATCATTGCTGCTAGTGGAATCTCTGCGCGGTTATGGCGACTGTATGCCTATTTTTGGCTGATATGTTTGTTCTTTCCTATTCTTTCACTGATACAAACACCTCCATTGGGATTGCAGTTGCTCATCGTCATCGCTGGGCTGATGACTTTTGTTGCGGCATATTTCTGGGTCATGTGGCCTCATCCATTAGATGATGGAGGGCGGACCCGTTTCAGACTCCAGAAATCCATAACCCTGATCATGGGTCTTACCGTCCTTGTATTAGTTCTCTGTATCAATTATGGAAGTTCGTTTCTATGGCTCTTCATTGGAGTGAGTGCCATTGCTGGATTAATCCTTTCATTTCGCAACGCGTCCATTGCTGTCTTTGGATTAACCCTGTTGACCTTGGGATTCAACATATACGCCGGCGGAAACATTGCTTCGGCAAACTGGCTTCAGATCATCCCGCTCGTGTTATTAGTGCGTGGGCTTGGACTGGATATGATTGGATTTGTGCGCCTATCCGACGCGCTACGGGAATTGCATACGGCACGCAAAGAACTTGCCCGCCAGGCAGTGATGGAAGAGCGCCTGCGGATGGCGCGCGATCTCCACGACCTGCTTGGCCATTCCCTTTCATTGATTACATTGAAGAGCGAACTGGCTGGACGCCTGTTGGAAAAAGATCCACATATTGCATCGCAGGAGGTCCATGAAATTGAGCGTGTTGCCCGACAGTCCTTACGCGAAGTGCGAGAAGCAGTTGCTGGATACCGACAGCGCACCTTGCACGGCGAATTGGACGGCGCACGTCAAATCCTGGATGCTGCTGGGGTTGTGTGCACCGTTGAATATGAGGCTCAATCGCTACCACCAGGTACAGATGCCGTTCTCGCTTGGATAGTACGTGAGGGCGTTACCAATGTGATCCGGCACAGCCGCGCAAAACACTGCCTGATTCGGATTATGTCCGCTCACGAATCTGTCCGCGTGGAGGTGAGCAATGATGGTTCTCCACACGAGAAAAGTTCTACGATAGAAAGCGGCAGCGGCCTTTCTGGCCTTGCAGAGCGTGTCGCCGGACTAGGTGGCCGAATCGAGACAGGAACATCGCCCTCGTCAAATGGTATCGGTTATCTGCTTAAAGTTGAAATCCCGATCAAAGGCGAGCTCACAGCGGAGGTACGATGACAGCCAAAATCCGAATCCTGCTGGCAGAAGATCAAGCGATGGTGCGTGGCGCATTAGCTGCCCTCTTGCGTCTGGAGGAGGATATTGATGTCGTTGTCGAGGTCTCACAAGGAGACCAGGTACTGCCCGCAGCTTTGCAGTCCCAGCCCGATGTCGCACTTCTGGATATTGAGATGCCTGGCGGCGATGGATTGAGCGCCGCGCAAGCGTTACACAAAGGACTGCCTTCCTGTCGTATCGTAATTCTCACCACCTTTGGGCGCAGCGGTTATCTTCGTCAGGCGATGGAAAGTGGGGCGGTTGGGTTTTTACTCAAAGATGCCCCGGCGGACCAATTGGCAGTAGCGATTCGGCGTGTGATGACTGGTGAACGAGTTGTTGATCCCGATCTGGCTCTTACCGCCCTGAGTGACGGGGACAATCCGCTGACAGGGCGTGAACGCGATGTGCTGCGAGCTTCCCTGACTGGGACCAGTATTGCAGATATTGCCACACAATTCTATCTGTCCGAAGGAACGGTTCGCAATCATATTTCCACCGCCATTCAAAAGCTTAACGCGCAAAATCGGATGGAGGCAGCACACCTCGCACAGGAGAAGGGCTGGCTGCACTAATCATGGCGCCAGGCATATATCGCATGATGGCGCTTCGCAAAGCGGATATCTTGGCAGACCGCCGCAAAGGTCGATATGTTTATTACTGTATGAAAAACTCATCCTATCTGGAACTCCTCATTGCAACCGGGGAAGTATGTGGACTTTCTGAAGATGTGGTATTCGACCTGGTCAACACGCAAACCTACCCTTCGTGCGAATGTCCCCACTGTGCACCAACACTGATTACTGGTTCATCACTATAGATTAACTGGACAATAAGTATGACTACCCTTGCATCTTCCACGACCGGTCAACACAGGAAATGCGCCCTGCTCATCGTTGCCTTGGCATCGATTGCCTGGCTCATTGCTTACAACTTGATCCAGCCGGTGGCGCACTGATCGCCCTGCTCCTGAAAGTGGATATCCTCTGGGTCGTTGTGATTGGAACAATCGCTTCCATACTTATGTTGACTTGATTTACAAAACCGCTTTTGGCCTTGAGGTCCCAGATTACGGTTCCATCAGAAAACCCGTTCCATGTGATATTCGGTTTCTATTAATTCATCAGGTTTTTTTCACCATACAAGTGTTCCAACTGCGGAGGGACCGTCTATTGACGATGGGCGTGCCAGCGACGTAAAAAAAGTTCAACGGACGAATTCAACTGTCTGGCCAATACAGCGACGCAGGCAAGAAAGCTTGCGCCAATCTGCGTTTGTCACAGCGAAAGGCGAACAGTTGCTCGGTGCCTTCAAACCACTCACATTTCGCAACGTAGTCGAAACAGGGCCTTACATATTCGCGGGTCAGTTTGTAGCGCTGGCGGGTGTATTCAATTCTACAACAATGCCACGCCTAGCTCGATTAGTCATACTGAGTTGGAAGCCTCTTTGCGTGCGTTGAGTGGGTCCACTCAATGTGCCACCTGAATTGTTGCAAGCGCGGCGTTAAGTTGTTACGAACCACAACAAAAAATCCTTCGGGATTGCCCAAAGGCCTTTTGTCATCTTCTGCAATTATGACAGGTCATATCCACAGTAAGGGCAGTGCTTCCAGGCGGGCACCAGGTCGGCATCACAGGCTGGGCAGTTGTCCAGAGCTTCAGGTTGGGTTTTGTCTCCCGACTGTGTCTTTGATCGACTCGCAACAAAGATGATGCCCAGAACCACCATGAACAACACTACTCCCACGATCAATCCTCCATAGGATACTCCGGGCATTACGAATGCATGATGGGAGCCTCCTCGCATCATGTTATATCCCATCGAAAAAAAGCGTTGACCCATCCAAAGACGATTAAAGGACGTTAATCCTAACAAGGCGAATATTGTCACGGCAGCCCCGATTGGCAGTACCCATTTCAGTGTGGTTTTCATATTGATTCCTTGTGTCCAAATTCTTTCAGATGATCTTGCCATTATCATAACAATGGAATGTATAGGATTTGTAAAGATACGTTCAATGTTTTATAACGTTTTTCAAATGCCCCGGATACAGAGTCAACTGGCTCCGGGGCTGCTTTACAACTTCTCACCGCCCCAACACGCGTGCTCGCTGATGCATCTTGATCGACGGCCAAAGGAGCACGATGCCGCTCAACGCCAGCACAGCCAGGTCAAGCCAGGGGTTGAGCAATCCGCTTCCCAGAACGGCGTGGTTCATCACATCCTGGGCGTAAGTCAGTGGGGAAAAATAAGCGATTGCCCGCGCAACGGGAGCCATGTCACTCAGGGGGATAAATACGCCGCTGATGAAAAGCAAAACCCAACGCAGGAGCGTGCTGGGCATTTGTACATCGCCAGGGTTGGTAGTAGGCATGGAACCGAATGCCAGTCCCAAAGTTGAAAAGGAGAACGCCCCCAGCAAAATGCCGGCGACGAGCAATCCCGGTTGGAGGATGGTCGTCCCGAAGAATAGCAGTCCTGCAAGCAGGGCCACACCCGAAACTGCAATGGCAAAAAATGCTCCCACCGCGGTCTTGCCAAGCAGGAGTGTCAACAGGGACATGGGTGCAGCCAGCAGGCGGTCATACGTTCCAATGGCGCGCTCGGTCGGGATGATAAATGGTCCCGCCGCGCCAGCGGTGAAGAAAACCGTCATCGCCAACAGACGAGCCACCCCTTCTGCTGCACCAACTTCCCGCCGCACCGAAAACGAGAAGAACATAAAGAATGGCATCAGGAAACCGAACATAATCATGCCGGGACGCAGGTAATACACGCGCACATCCTTGAGAGCCACTGTCCAGGCTTGCGCCACTTCGTCTTTGATTCGCTCGATCCATTGGTTCATTTGCGAGCTCCTTTTCCGCGCCTGGCGGGTTTCTCTTCCAGTGATTCGTTCCTGACTGTGCCCATCTGCCCGCCCGTGATTTCGAGGAAGACATCCTCCAGGCTTGGGCTAAGTGTGTTCAGGCTGACAACTCGCAAAGTATGGGACTCGGCAAATTGGATGATGCGCGGCAACAACGCTGACGGGTCTTCGGTGTACAGGCGTATCTTATCCCCGACTTTGGTCTGTGTCGTCACCCCAGGCAGGGTTTCCAACACTGGGCTTTTTTCTGTCACATCTCCCTCGAAAGCCACCTCCACTGATTGGGTACGGCGGAAATTCGCTTTAAGCCGTTCAGGGGTGTCTATGGCGGCAATTTTTCCGTGCGAGATAATTGCCACGCGCCCGCATAACTGGTTGGCTTCCTCGATCTGGTGAGTGGTGATAAACACTGTCGTGCCTTCCGCATTCATGCGGCGAATCAATTCCCAGATGGCGCGGATGCTCTGTGCGTCCAACCCTGGCGTGGGTTCGTCGAGGAAAAGCAGGGACGGTTTATGAATGATCGCCATCGCGATGCTCAAACGGCGGCGCATCCCTTTGGAGAAGTTCTCGGCTTTTATGTTGCGCTTTTCCCACAAGCCGAAGGTCTCCAGCAATTCCTGGGCGCGTTTCGCCCGCTCGCCACGCGGCACGCGATACAGGCTGGCAGTGAACATCAGATTATCCCAGGCGGTCAGTTCGGTGTAGACGTTGGATTCTTCGGGAACCAGTCCGATCTGCCGTTTGGCGGGATAAGAGTCACGGGACAGGTCATGCTCGTTGATCAGGATCCGCCCCTCGGTCGGGGTGAGAAGCGTAGTCAACATCCGCTGGGTGGTGGTTTTCCCGGCACCGTTGGGTCCGAGAAATCCAAAAATCTCGCCCTGTTTGACGGTGAAGTTGATGTGGTCCACTGCCAGGAATTTGTCATAATATTTAGTCAGATTTTCCACTTCGATGGCATTGTTCATGATTTACTCTCTTTCTCCGCAATAACCCAGGCGTTGAATTTGCTCGTCTCGATGCGGACGCGGGCATCGGGGTAATGAAATAGATCGGCAATGCGCGGCGGTGACAGGAAGTGGCTGCGCATCAGCGCCAGTTTCTCAGCGATGGCAAGCAGTTTCACCCCGAAGAGGCGCAGGTCAGGTTCTTCGATAACGAGGCGTCCGCCCGGTTGAAGCGTCCGCCAGAGTTCATCCACCGTTCCGCGCTGGTCGCAGACGTGATGAAGAGCATCCACCATGATGATGCGTGCAAAGGTTTCATCGGGGAACGGCAGTTTTTCGGTGTGTGAGCAGACGGGACGCAAGCCATCCTTTTGGCGGGCTTCGGATAGCATCTTGTGGGATAGGTCAACCACTACAATGGGATTGGCTTTGCCGCTCATGAACTGCGCCACCCGTCCCGTGCCACCGCCGGCATCCAGCAATGCGCCAGAGACGGGCAGTCCTGCGAACGCCCACATTTCCTGCGGGTCTTTGGGCGGGATAAAGGTTTCGTAGAAAGGGGCGAGAAAATCGAAATGTTCAAAGATGGGCATGGGATTTCTGATTGTTTTTCGAGCCATTCCAGCTAATGGTGGAAAACTGCTTACTCCGCGACATAGTTTATTTATGTAACTCAGCCAATTTTTCTTCGACAGCCTGCACTTCCAGTTTCAACTCACCCAGGTAGGCTTCCAATTCAACAATCTGCTCGGCTTTGGTCCTATACTGGCGTTGGAAATGACTGCCACCGCCGCAATTGCAGCCCTCATTCTCGCATTTTCCTTCGCAATCACATTCCTTGCCTTGATGATGTTTACAGTTATGACACATGTTGGTTTTTCCTTTCCTTGCAAAAATAGATCTCATACTTTGCCCAGAGGCTCGCTCCCTATGTCATTGGGTTCGCGCTCTTTGCCACTTGGTTAAATACGGTAACAACCACAAATACGCGCCGCTGATTGCCATGATGATCATGAGCACTGCCTGGATGCGCTGGGCGGTATCGCCAAGTGTTGTCCCACGCGTGAAGATTACGGTCAAAAGTAATGCAATGAAGGGCAGTACCAGCCAGCGATGAAACTTACGCAGCCACTTGTTCAGAAATTTGTTCATGGTTTTTTTCCTTTGATTTTCATTCCGTTTTTATTTCGGCGAGTCATTTGAGTTTGGCATTATTATTTTTGGGCTTCAGCAGTCTGGAGTGCTTTCTCCAAAAGTCCAATCATCGTCTCCTGTTCCTGCTGCGTCAGGCCGGATAGGATGAGTTTGAATTTTTGGCGGCGAAAGTTTTGCGATTGCCGTTGCAGAGATTGACCTTTGGAAGTTAAAAAGAATTGAACGGCGCGTTTGTCCTGCGGATTGGATTTACGCTTCAACAAACCCGCGTCTTCCAGTCTCCTCACACCAACGCTGACGGTGGGTGGTGTCAATTTCAACCCCTCGGCAATGTCTTGTACCCCGCTCCCATCTGAGCTGGCAATCCAATCCAACAATACCATCTGAGCAGGCGAAACCGCTGAACCCTTCACAGGGTACGAATCCATGCTCAACTGACGTACCCGCCTCATCAGTTCGAAAAATCTCTCTTCGGCTAACGTTGGTTCTTCTGTCATCTCTTCCTCTTTTATACTTAGTTAGTCTAACTAAGTATAAGCTCATATCGGTTTCTGTCAAGGACAAAAGAACGAACTCCAATGAAAATCACTTGGAGTTCGTTCTTGACTTATTAGCCTGCTACTTTCATCAAATACTCAATCACCTTCTCGAACAGCAGTGTCTTGGCTGACTGTCCCGTACCAGTGGTTTGACCCGATGCGGCGGCCGTGGCCTGGGCGGCTGCTTTTTCTTCCTCCGTCTTGCCGCTGCCCGAGCCAGGAACTTTGGTCACGCCAGGGACGGGGGTCGGCAGGACAACGCCATATTCTGCATAGAATACACTGAGTTCTGCGTTAGTGATTTGCATTCCAGCAATCGCCTGTAATTGTTCTGCGGTCAGCGCGGCGGTGATCTGATCCTGGACAGCGGTGAGCTCTTCCGTTGCTGTGGTCGTGTCACCGCTCAAACTGATGACTGCCTGCCAGAGCGGGATCAATGCCCTGGCTTGTTCAGGCGTAATGGCGTTGGATGTTTCAGCCAGTTTGATCGTGCCATATGCCAGTTGACTACGGATATTCGCCGCGTCGCTGTATTCAGCGGTAAGGTAAGTTGATGCAAGTGACGTGGGGGCAGTTTCCACTGCTGAAGTCGGCGTGCATGCGTAGATAAGACTGATGGCGAGTAGGGACAAGAGGGCAAAGCGATTGATACTTTTTTTCATGGTGGTCTCCGTAAATTTCCGAGATCTTTGCCCATAGGGTGCTTCGCAAAGAACTGGGAAATTTTCTTTTACTGAATTTGTGCTTCCAATGAAGCAATGACTGCATCCATTAATGCGGTTGGAAGTTTGCTTCCACTTCCATTGCTACTGGGGGTGATGCCCTCAGCGGCTTGTTTGGTGGCGCGCGCTTCTGGTGACATGCCGCTGCCCTGACCAGGTGTGCCGCCGCCGCTGCCAACTGTGATGCCGTTGGCGGTTGCCCATTCCTGCATATCGGTGAAGGTCAACTTCATGCCTGCAATCGACTGTAATTGTTCGGGTGTCATGGCGGCTTCTATTTGAGTCAACAGAGCGTTGACCTCTGCTTGTGCTGTTCCGCCTGCCTGTTGAGTGCTGCGAAGCGCCTGCCAGAGCGGAAGGAGAGTCTGCGCTTGTTCGGCGCTGATAGCTGAATCAGTTTGGTTCAGGTCGAGGGTTCCTAGCGCAAGTTGATTGCGGACTGCCAACGCGCCTTCGTAATCAACGGGCAGGTTTTGGCTGACAAAGGTGTCGCCGCCTGTTGTGGGAGCTGCTGCAGCCGTCCCTGAGCAGGAGGCGAGCAAAAGAGCAAAGAGAAAAACGAGGGGGAGAAAAATCTTTTTCATGGTTGAATCCTTTTTTAGGTGAAATTATTATGAAGAAATTATTCGCGCCGTAACGCGTCAATGGGGTCAAGTTTTGCAGCTTGCGTGGCTGGATAGTAGCCAAAGAAAATGCCGACAATGGTGGCAGCACCGAATGCGAGCGGAATGGAGAGCGGGA
>Ga0180074_1000237_pt1 | contig 11098 bp, 9 predicted proteins | sample EasRiv366_16_10D_FD_121773 | JGI IMG/M metagenome (GOLD analysis project Ga0180074, IMG submission 121773) | Soil microbial communities from meander-bound floodplain in the East River, Colorado, USA - East River metaG ERMLT366_16_10D | ecosystem: Environmental > Terrestrial > Soil > Floodplain ...
ACCATTTATTGATGCCTTTTCATCATTGGATGCCGTTGATGATGTGAGTTTACTCTGTGTGCCCGGGATCGGTTCTCCAGATTTAGTCGGAGCAGCCATGAATTACTGTGCCAACCGGCCCCTGAGCGATTGCTTCTTCATTGGCGATATGGCCCTGGACACCGATACCATTGAAGAAGCCCAGATATTCCGCGGTGCTATTACACCCAAGAATTCCTACGGTGCTGTCTACCTTCCCTGGGTGAAGATGCTTGATCCAACTGGGCAATCTGATGGACCCATTGGTGTGCCACCGTCTGGTTACGTCGCGGGATTGTATGCCAAGACAGACGCGCAGCGGGGCGTTTGGAAAGCGCCAGCGGGCACAGCTGTCGCTCTAGGTGGCGCTGTTGGGTTGGCAGTGAATTTCACGGACGTTCAGCAGGGTAATCTGAATCCCATTAATGTCAACGTCATTCGCCAGTTTGCAGCCTCCGGTATCGTACTATGGGGTGCACGGACCATAACCTCTGATCCGGAGTGGCAATATATTCCTCCCCGACGCATGGCGATCATGCTGCGGGTTAGCATTTACAATGGCATCCAATGGGCAGTATTCGAGCCAAACGATGAAGGGCTCTGGTCCCAACTGCGCCTCAATATTAGCTCATTTATGATGACCCTCTTCCGCCAGGGCGCTTTCCAGGGTTCAACTCCTTCGCAGGCATTCTTTGTTAAATGTGATGCCGAGACAACCACCCAGGATGATATTAATTTAGGCATTGTCAATGTTCTGGTTGGTTTTGCACCTCTAAAACCAGCAGAATTTGTCGTCGTCAAGATTAGTCAGAAAGCTGGACAGGCATCTGCCTAATATTTCCGATCAAGCAAAGGAGAAACACATGGCTGAGAGTTTTACTTCGAAGTTTACTGTCAACACTTCCAGGTTTGATCCTTACCTAGGCTTTAAGTTCAGGGTCAAGTGGGATAATTTATATGTAGCCGGCCTGAACAAGTGTAGCGCTCTCAAGCGAACTACCGAGGTCACCGCGTGGTACGAGGGTGGCGACTCCAGTGGACCGCACCAGATCCCAGGCAAAACGAAATACGATCCAATCACCTTGGAAGCCGGCGTGACCTTTGATCGTACCTTTGAGCAATGGGCCAACACAGTGAACAATTACCAGGGCGACGCGGCGATGTCTCTGGATCATTTTCGCAAAGAGATCATTATTGAGGTGTTCAATCAACAGGGTGTAAAGGTGTTTGCTTACAACGTTCACCGGTGCTGGGTCTCTGAGTACCAAGCCTTGCCTCAGCTTGATGCAGGTGGTAATGCTGTGATGATCACTACCATCAAGATCGAAAATGAGGGCTGGGAACGTGATACCACTGTAACTGAGCAGAAGGAAGCATAGGCAAGCGAGGATCATGGAAGGATACAATCGGTTACTACCAGGCGGCTTCGTTGATGAAGCCGGTCTGTTGCATCGGGAATTTGAGTTAGCTGTGCTGACTGGGCAGGATGAAGAACTTCTAGCCGAGGCGCGTCGGAAGGAAAGTGCTTCTCTGGTGACCAGGATGATCAGTCGGTGTGTGCGTCGTTTGGGTGATATTCATCCTGTCAGCGAAGCCGTGGCTCGCCAACTTTTAGTGGCTGACCGGCAGTACCTGCTTCTCAAACTGCGCCAAATGACATTTGGTGACCAAGTGCATGCGGACCTCTTTTGTCCATGGCCCGATTGCGGAAAACGGGTTTCCACTGATTTCAATATTGAGGATGTCCCGGTGGAGGCATCCGCAAACAAAGGTCCACTATATTCAATGACCCTGTCATTAGCCGCGGCTGCCGAAGCAGAATCAGCAGATCGTGAGATTCACTTCCGCCTGCCGAATGGGGCAGACCAGGAAATAATTTCTCCCTTGCTGATGGAGAATGAGGCGAAAGCACTAACTCTGCTCCTGGCGCGCTGTATTCAGCGCATTGGGCAATCTGTCATAGCAGATGAGAGAGAGATTGATTCATTATCACCGCTGGCGCGAAAAGAAATCGAAGAAGAGATGGAGCGGCTGGCGCCAAAGGTCGAGTTGGATATGGAGATGAGTTGCCCTGAATGCGGACGACTCTTCGTAGCGCCTTTCGACCTCCAGCGCTTCTTCTTTGGCGAGTTGCGGGCCGGCGGCGAGTTGCTCTATCGCGAAGTCCATTACCTGGCGTATCACTATCACTGGAGCGAGCGTGAAATTATGGACATGACAGTGGAAAAACGGCGTAAGTATATCAATGTGCTTGCTGATGAGATCGAGAGGCTCAATAACAGTGACTAAATCTGAAGGTTTGCCTGGCAGATATCTATACAGCGTGCTCGTGGATGGCTCCCGGAATTTCCGCTACCGTAATCGCGTGCGTTCTCTATTAGGTCTTCCCAGCAGTGAAGGAGTCAAAGTGAGCTTCGGCTCGGTTCTTTCCAATATGATGAACTTCACTTATTCCCGGCCCCAGTTCACGGGAGAGTTCTATTTCCAGGACGAATTCCCAGATCAACCTGCGTACAGCTTAACTTACATCGAGGACGAGTTCATTAATTTAACACCGGCCCATCGGGGCTCCGACAAGCAAAGTGGTGAACCTGTCAAGCATGTATCGGATCGGAAGCCTCACTTTTCAGAAAGTAGCCTGAATCGGCTTGTAGCAAAAGCAGATCAGAATGCGGCAGGCGAGCAACACTATGCTGGTGAGTCCGCCCATCTGGGTGAGGGGCTTCAAGAGCCAAAGCCGGCAGAGATGGACAGTCAAATCCAGTCGCCGTCACCAACAAATCCTGCGAATCCGGCAAATGCATTCCTCCAAGAAGCGACCATGGGTATTCCTAAGATTCCAGAACGACGTAATCGTGAAGAGCCAAACCCATCAAAAGGTGAAGCCAAACATTCATCCGAAATCCAATTGCTTTCGGGGTCAGGAGGAGAACAACCGATTCATGCTCAGGCATGGTCTGACAGAAACCTGCCTTATAAAGTTGAAACTACACGGCGAACCCAAACTGAATTGTCATCCAAAGTAGGAGATGAACTCTGGCAGGTGGACGCCCAGGCACAATCTGGCGAAAGCCTGTTGAATAACCAATTAGCATCCTTGAAACCGTCAATCACACACCTGCAGATGCCAGAAATCGCCGAACCAGCTCAGGCAACTCTCCCTCAAATGAGACCCTTTATACCTACACCTACAGATACAGAGGCACAGACACCCAGCAACGTCGCGCCTCCTCAGTTTGCTCTACCTTATATAAAACCGAAAGTCAGGCAGACTCAGAGTTTGGAGTGGAACGAAGAAGAATTGGAGGAGCAGGAATGGAACTTAGAGTCCACTCAACTTCCGGACATGAAAATGCGAGCTCGGGATAACGTAACTGTTCCCCAACCGACTTCGCCACGCACGAAACGGGAAACTAAGCCAGACAAAACTTCTCCGAGTGGCCAGGGTCAAATACCTACTGCTTCACAGCAAGCGAATGTTCTCTGGCAAGGAATCGAACCCCCATCAAAATTCTACGCCTTTTGGGAGCGCAGACATCTAAATCATCATCAGTTAAGGCGCTTAAGATGAGCGCATCGACTGCCATCGGCATGGTGAGCACATCATTGCGAAATCTTCTGGTCGGAGAAATGCATCTTGACCCGGCCGCGAACGTGACGATCCTGGCTCCCGACGAGCCGGGCGGCAACCCGCGCATTAACCTGTTCCTATACAAAACTGAGGAGAATCCATTCCTGAAGAATCAGGATTGGATGCTGAAATCCGGAGACTCGAACCAGTTGGTACCTCCACCTTTATCATTGTACCTATACTACTTGGTGACGTCTTATGCGCAAAACGACGAGCAGACCGGCAACTCGATTGCACATGCGATCATGGGTGAAGCCATGCGTGTGTTCTATGAGAACCCGGTCATCCCTCAAAACTATTTAGAGGCCGGGTTGAAAAGCGCTCGAGAACAATTAAGGATTGTGAACAATATGCTGGACCCAGAAGAGCTCAGTCGCATCTGGGGTACCTTTTCACAACCCTATCGCCTGTCTGTCCTGTACCAGGTTTCAACTGTCCAACTTGACATGTTGCCACAAAAGGAGCTGCCGCTACCCAAGCGGGTGCGGAAGATCGGCGTCCCCGATGTGCGCGCGCCTTTCAGCCCTCCGGTCGTGCTCGATATTGCCCCCATTAATGGAAAGGTGGGCGCCTCTGTTACCTTCACGGGCCAGCATCTAGCCGGATGGAAAGCCAACGTGACATTTGGGGGACAAATGTCACTGCAAGGACAAGCACTGACCTCGGACACCTTCGCGGCGACCATCCCGGCTGGCTTGCAACCAGGTTTTTACAACATCAGTGTGGATATCTCACGCTTGTTTCGACGTATATTCTTGTTTGAGGTCACGCCGTGACTGCTGACAAAAATATTCGTCCTTATCGCGACAGCTTTGAGCATCTCTACGACGAGTTGCGGTTGCTGGATATCCTCATCCAACTGAGAACGATCACTTTGGCACTGCAGAACCAGGAGATCCCAGAGACGCAGACCGCGCGGACAGTTTACATTACATCGGAGGAGGTCAAGTGGCTGCTGTCTCAAGGTGCAGAACCAATTCTAGAGAATGCCGCGACCGGAAAGTTGCGTATTGAATTGGCAGGCTTGACGGCTGAAATTGATGACCGGGTCGAGCAAACTTTTAAGGCGGGCATCTTCCTGGCACTGCCCCAATTAGGGCACTTGTTTGGGTTGTCAGCATTTGAAAGGAAGATCATTCTCATTTGTCTGGCTCCTGAGTTGCGACACAAGTACGATCGACTGTATGCTTACTTGCAAGACGACATCACACGCAAACGACCCAGTGTTGACCTCGTATTGGAATTGCTGTGCGAAACGGAAGCCGAGTGCTGGAATGCGTCTCATTTCTTCTCTGAGGCGGCTCCCCTACTGCGGGTCGGCTTAATCCAAAAAGTAGACGATCCGCACAGTCCCTCAGGATCGAGTGGGTTGGCTCAGTTTCTCAAGCTGGATCCGCGCGTCTCTGGATTTTTGCTCGGTAACAATCAAATGGATGCCCGGCTGTCAGGATTGGCAAAGCTTTATCAGCCGACAGGCGTAGCAGAATTGGTGGTAGATACATCTATTGTCGTCAGCGTATCGAGCTTGGTCGATCATCACTTAGCTGTAGACACTGCTGAACGGCGCAAACTAATCTTCTACTTACACGGCTCGTACGGCACTGGAAAGCGTGGCATGGCCTTGCACACCTGCCGCCAACTGGGTTGCTCCTTGTTAAGCCTGGATGTAGAACTACTATTGGCAGAAGGATCGGCCGCAACAGACCTGATACGCTTCGCATTTCGTGAGGGTCTGTTGCAACAAGCAGTGCTTTACCTCGAACATGCCGACGGGTTGTTGCAAGACGTAGCCCGCCCGTTGTTGAAGGCATTGGAAGCCGCTATCGCCGAGTATGGCTGGATAGTTTTCTTGAGTAGCACCGTACCCTGGACACATAAGGACACTTTCGCGGACTGCATTTTTCAACCTGTGGCCCTGCCAATCCCTGATGTGCTACTACGCGTCGCCGTTTGGCAGAGTAGCCTAGCCGGGCGGGTTCCCGATGCAGACGTCTGGGCTGCCCAGCTCGCCGGGCAGTTTCGCTTGACACCCGGGCAGATTCGTGCCGCGGTCACGTTGGCAGAGAATCATCGCTTGATGGAGTCGGAACCCCGCGTTCTGACACTGTCCGATCTGGCTTCCGCCTGCCGCCAACAGTCCAACCACAAGTTGCGCGAACTGGCTGTCAAAATTGACCCTCACTGTGGGTGGGAAGATATCGTTTTACCAGAAGCTCAAATGACCCATCTGCGCGAGATTTGCAGCCAGGTCAGGCATAGTTACCGTGTATTCAAAGAATGGGGGTTTGGCAGAAAACTCGCGCGCGGCAAAGGATTGAGTGTTCTGTTCTCTGGTCCACCCGGCACTGGCAAGACCATGGCCGCTGAAGTCATCGCACACGACCTTGAACTGGACCTCTACAAAATAGACCTTTCGAATGTCGTTAGCAAGTATATTGGCGAAACGGAGAAGAACTTGGCGAAGATATTCGAGGAAGCAGAGACCAGCAATGCCATTCTCTTCTTCGATGAGGCAGATGCCTTGTTCGGGAAGCGTACAGAAATATCAGACGCGCATGATCGGTATGCCAATATTGAAACGAGTTATCTTCTGCAAAAAATGGAGGAATACGAAGGCATGGTTATCCTTGCATCGAACCTGCGTGAGAACATGGATGATGCCTTCGCCCGCCGGATCAGATTCATTATAGAGTTTCCCTTCCCCAATGAAGCCAGTCGCTTGAAGATTTGGCAAACCCACTTCCCGAAGGAAGCTCCTGTAAGCGAGGATATTGACTACGCAAATCTGTCACAAGAATTCAAGATTGCCGGTGGAAGTATCAAGAACATCGTTTTGAATTCAGCTTTCCTGGCAGCCGCAAATGGCGGCGTGATAACCAATGAACATATCCGGCATGGTGCGAAACGAGAGTTTGAGAAGATGGGCAAGTTATGGAACGAGTAATGGAAGTAAACGATTTGGAATATACAAGCAGTTAAGCGAGAAGGAAATGTCGTGTTTGCAATAAGCGATATGCAAAAACAGAATCAAGATTTCTTTTCTGCCAGCAGAAAGCCAGATGAGCATTCTGGTGTTTCTCATCCGCAGGTTGCTGACCCTGCCCAGTTGCTTCAGCGGAGCTTGGGTAACGATTACTTGCAAAAAATGACTAGTAGCAATCAGACAGTTGGAACATTGATTGCTTTGACTGGTGGGCCAAGAATTCAGAGAGCGTGCGCTTGCGGCGGGACATGTGGTAATTGTAGTGATAAAGAAGATGAGTTGCGACGAATTCAAACCAAGCTGACCATTAGCCAGCCCGGAGATATTTACGAACAAGAAGCGGATCGAGTAGCAGAACAAGTGATGCGGATGCCGGATTCATCCGGGCAGCCAGAAAAAGTTCACCCTTATACAGAAACCAATATCCAAAGAATAGGAAGCAATAGCGGCGCTACCTTGGAGTCCACTTCGGACATTCAACTCAGCGAAAGTGGAGGACACCCTCTGTCACCTTCGACGCGCCAGTATATGGAGCCGCGCTTTGGCGTTGATTTTGGGCATGTGCGCCTGCATTCGGATGACCATGCTCATCGAACGGCCTCACAAATTCAGGCAAGGGCTTTTACTTATGGACATCACATTTGGTTGGGAAGAGGAGAGAGTGATCAGGACAAAAGTCTGATGGCGCATGAGTTGACACATACGATTCAGCAGAATCATGGTCGTAACCAATCTCATAGCAAAACTGGTGACATGATCCAACGTCTACCTTTCGGCATTCGATTACCCTCCGGAGCCCGCGGCCTCGATCCTGCGCATGAGGAGCCGATCTTAAGAGGAGTTTATGGAAGCAGTTTGAATTATGGAGATATTTATCTTAGTGACGCGCTGGGCGGAGGAGGACGTCCATTTACACTCCATGTCCCTTTTGTAGGGACGATCATCCAGATTGGTCCATCCGCTTATAGTAGTCCCGGTTCCAATCCGAAGTTACTGATCCATGAAGCTGCACATAGTTGGCAGTCGCAGCATCACTTCGATCGAACTCAATTCATGGGAAACTCACTTGCGAGCCAGGCAGCTGCATCGGCGGCTGGTGGCGATGCTTATTGTTTTATACCTGGCAAGTCGTTTGGTGACTACGCCGCCGAGCAAATTGCCAATCAGGCAGAAAAAGGCCTTGCGCCCATAACTGCTCACATGAGGTCAGTATCGGCTGGGTCTGTTGACTTGGCAAACATAGCGAGTCTTTCGATTCCTCGCTGGGAAACCCCTAGTGCTCCAGGCGTTGTATGCTAATTAATGAAGGAGAAAGATAGCGTGTTCGTAGCAAAAGAATGGCATCAGCCCTCGCAAACATTTGCTTCGCCGCATAAACTGCCGCGCGCAGATTCTGGCATTCATCATGGGCCAGCGTTAACTCCTGCTCATTTGCTCAGAAGAGGTCTTGGTAATAGTTACCTGCAATCTATTACCGAAACCGATCAGGCGCTCGAACCTTCATTTCCTTTGACCGGTGAGTCTCGCATTCAGCGGGCCTGTGCTTGCGGCGGAGCATGTGGTAACTGCAGTGATAAAGAAGACAAGTTGCACAGAATCCAAACCAAGCTGACGATCAGCCAGCCGGGAGATATTTACGAGCAGGAAGCGGATCGAGTGGCAGAACAGGTCCTGCGGATACCAGATTCATCACAACACACTGCGGCTGACCTACCTCAGGCAGGAGTCAATATTCAGCGATTCGCGCACGTTGGCGACAGCGCACGGCAATCACCTCCAGAGATCCAGCTCAGCGAAGGTGGTGGACAACCTTTGTCCCCCTCGACGCGGCAGTATATGGAGCCACGCTTTGGGGCTGATTTTGGTCATGTGCAGCTGCATTCGGATGAAGTTGCTCATCGAACGGCATCCCAGATTCAGGCCAGAGCCTTTACTTATGGACACCACATTTGGTTGGGAAAAGGAGAGAGTGAGCAGGATAAAGGATTGATGGCGCATGAATTAACACATGTTATACAGCAAAATAGCGCATTGTCGAAGTCGGTGCAAAGAAGCTGTGGTGAGGCGACGCCACCCGCAGAAAATCATGCCACAATAAGAGCGGAGATTGTCAGTCAGGCGCGTTCGCAACTGGGTGAGCACTATCTTTGGTCAACTGAGGGTGAGAGACCGGGATTGGGCGATGTGATCATGGATCCCCTGTATCAAGGTGTGGCAAGAGTAGCAGGGGGATGCGTTTGTTCCGGCCGGCATACAGAACCTGATGTAATGGCTCGGCCGCATCTGGAAGCGACTCAACCTGATCCCGCTCGATTTTGTATGACTCACTCCTTTCTCAGAACAGAGGGCGCAGGAGACTGTGGAGGAGGTTGCGTCTCGGCAGCGGGCAATGATATCTGGGGTGAGTGTTGTATTGGGCACAGACATTTTGACTGTAGCGGATTTGTTCATTGGTCTTACCAACAGGCAGGCTATAACATCAACCGTACTAATGTAGCAGGCTATCAAGGGTGCGATAGGAATATCGCGCAACCAGACCTCCAGCCAGGCGACCTTTGTTATATAGGCGATCATCATATTGGAATGTATGCTGGAGGTAATCAGGTGATTGAGGCAAGGGCTCATAATTTCGGCGTAGTCCTAACCAATTTCGGCGATCGGGGATGGACAAGTTTTGGCAGTTTGTTCTAAGAGGCATCGGTCCAGCAATCATCCGCACATGACGAGATTACGAGAGATCACATTGCGCGATTTGTTCTTCATTCTTATCCATGCACATTTTTAAGATCGCTCTGAAAGAAGGTGTGAAAAATGCCCAACGGCTTCCCTAATAAACCCAAAATCCTGCGCGGCGCGTTCGTCGAATTTGGGTTAAGTTTGCCGCCGCTGCTGGTGGTGTTCCAGTTCAATCCGGTGCAACTGACTCGCAACCGGAGCATTACATATTCAGTGCCAAATAAGGCAACCCGAGAGCGACTCAACCAGGATGCAAATGGTCCACAGGTGACAAGAGTAGAGCCGCAAAATCTCGCACTAAGGGATTTTCACAAGCGAAGTGAATATTCAGACCTTACTCTACTTCAGAAAGATCAGCAGGTCAGTGTTAGTGAACAAACCATTGGTTTTGATATACGGCTGGACGCAACCGACAAATTGAACGACCGCGACGCCATCACGCAGCAGTTTGGCATCGCTCCTCGGCTTGCCACCCTGGAGTTAATGGTCTATCCCAAAGGTGAGAGTTTAATCGGCCAGGCTTTGGGGGCGCTACTGGGATCACCCGGTGGCTTCAGTTTTACCCGGGGAGAAAATCCTCCTCTGATCCTCTTCATTTGGGGACGAAAACGGGTCCTGCCGGTGAATATCAACAGCATGAACATCACCGAAACGGAGTTCAGCACAGACCTTAATCCCATCCGAGCCACAGTCGCGGTAAACCTCACAGTAATCGAGGGCAAGAGTTTACCCTATATGTACTCCAAAGCCATGACCGAGGCAATGTCGGTTCTTAATCTAGCAAATATCACAGAGGTTGCCAATGTCGTCATTCCTGGGTAACTCATATGTTTAGCAAGATTTCTCGCTATTTCAAAGTATCCAATCTAGCTGTTCCTGACGTGCACGGCCGGGTATTGGCTGCCAAAGACTTGCGTCTACTGCCGGAGGTGACGGGTACATTCCAACACGTAGTACGGGCTGGTGATCGGCTTGATCAGTTATCTTATAAATATTACAGCCAACCCTCGCAATGGTGGCATATTTGTGACGCGAATCCAGGGTTTCTGTCTCCTCTGGCTCTGCTCGGCGATGAAGTCATTGTGAGGACCCGTTTCCCTCTGACAGTTACCGGTGGTGGCGTGCCTCCCTGGGAGGCCTTATTCCGTGAACTGCATGGTTTGCTGGGTGTCGAGGATGTACAGGTGGTTGAAGAGATAGAAATCGTGCCGCAAGAGCAAGTGGTCGGCGGCCAAACGGTTACAGTGTTTGTGGACGGATATAGAAGGGAAGTACAGGTAAGGTACAACCGGCTCAACGTCAAGCGTGAGACGTTGGCCGACAGGATTGAGGCTGCTGGGTTTGACGTGGAAGAGCCTGTAGAGCCTGGCCAGCTTGGTCATGAAATTGTCATTCCACCTAAAGTGATTGGATAAGCAATTACGATGCAACACGAAAACTTGCGTATCGAGATCGATGGAGCCGAGGTCGAAGGACTGTACGACAATCTCATCAGTTTGGAAGTGGAACTCGACGATGAGTTGGCGGGTATGTTCCGCTTGACCATTGCCTTGCTTTTGCATGCTGATGGCTCGTGGACTTATCTGGATGATGAACGTTTCACAATTTGGAAGCGGGTGTTCATAACGGCTGGGTTTGAAGCCGATATGCAGCAATTGATCGCCGGCTATATCACTCATGTACGCCCCGATTTTGGCGCTGGTTTAGACCAATGCCGTTTGGAGGTCTGG
>Ga0180074_1000238_pt1 | contig 11087 bp, 15 predicted proteins | sample EasRiv366_16_10D_FD_121773 | JGI IMG/M metagenome (GOLD analysis project Ga0180074, IMG submission 121773) | Soil microbial communities from meander-bound floodplain in the East River, Colorado, USA - East River metaG ERMLT366_16_10D | ecosystem: Environmental > Terrestrial > Soil > Floodplain ...
ATAGCTTAAAGAGCAACTTGACCCGTGCCGATGTAGGCAGAATTGCCTATAAACCTTTGCGCTCACCTAGCCCTGCGTCATGAACAACTGACATATATTTGCCAGAAGCAATATACCTAATAATGGATACTCACTAAAGTGCTGACGGCTGCCCAGCTAAACAGCCAGGCAGCATCGTCAACTTTTAGATTTACGCAACCGCGACTCATTGGTGTGCCAAAGTTGTTATGCCAGTAGGTGCCATGCAAGGCATAATCTTCATAGAAAAACATCACATAAGGCACATCGCGCAGATAGTAACCTGGCCCGGACATATCCTGAACGCGCACCTTGGCCCAGATTCGGTAGTTGCCCGTTACGGTTGGAGTCTGTGCAACCCCGGTCGAGACAATGAACGAGTTCACCACAACATCACCCTCATAGGCATATACGTATTGCTCAGAAAGGTTCACATCAATCCAGCGTTCACCGTTGCCTACGGCAGGATATTGTATCTGCGCTTCATCTGGTGGGGCTGCCGGAATTGGCGAATTGTCATCAACGATCTCCATTGCCATTGTGCCTGGTGTTTCGGTTGCTTCGGGTGTAACAGCCAACGACTCAGTTGCCACCAACATTGGCAGGTCCGCTGGAACTGTTTTTGGCACATCTAATGGCGTATTCGTGGGAATCTTCGTAAGCTGAGGAGCAAGTAAACTGACATCGATTGGCGTGATTGTGGGTTTCGCAATATCTACGAGTGCCCAAAGATTCTCCTGCGTAAGTACAGGCGCATTGACATTGTTCACGATGGATGCCAAGGCCGGGTTGCTCAATGTAAAGAATGCCATATAAGCAACCATCAAACATCCTGCTCCCAGCAGTATTGTTGGATAAAGCCAGATTTTTTTCACGATCTCAGTGCCTCGAAAGTATTCATGTTCATTGATTTACCTGACGAGTTATGAAAACAAGCGCCCGATCTTTGATTTGCACATGCTGTCGTACAACCCAGGTCGAATATCGATCTGGGTAATTTCAAGCTGGCGCGGCGGGAATTGTTCACTGTGTGAGTCAAAAGTCTGTATCACACGCAGACCTGCACCACCCAATTGTTGCTTGAGCCAGGGAAGTACATCAACATACGAGCGATTGGCAGAGAAGAGTGACGAAATTGAGTTCAAAAGAATCTCCAATATGTTTCTGCCTCATTCGACAATCTCTTATCACCCTTTAAAGAACAACTTGACCCTTGTCCAATTAGGCAAAATTGGCTATAAGCTTTTCCCCCACCAAGATTGGCGGGGAAAAGGAAAACCAACAAAAATAAGCAATGCGTTTTAAGGTGTCATCCCTGGCATATTTATCATATCGCTTTCAGGTATTTCAAGTTGCACTTCTGAGGATGAGGCAGGGATGGCTGGCAGGGCTGAGAAACTGACTCCATTGGGCGCGGTGCCGCTGGGAATCGTAGCGATGACCGTCTTTTGCTCAATGTCAATCACTGATACGGTATTCTCGTAAATATTCGTGATGTACGCATAGCGGCCCGAGGGATCAATCACCACACCATGCGCACCTTTGCCAGTCTCTATTGTAGATATAACCTTGAAAGTGGCGATATCAACAACGGAAACTGTCGTGCTGGGATTGTCCTCTGTTCCTTGATTAGCGACTAGGACATACTTGTTATCAGGAGTCACGAAGACCTGGATAGGCCCGCTACTAACAGATACTTTGCCGAGCAATGTGCGTGTGGCAACCTCCACTTTGCCAAGTGCGTTCTCTCCGTTCAGAGAGAAATAGACGTATTTCCCATCGGGCGAAAACCCCACTTGCACTGGACGTTCTCCAACTTCGATGTCTGCGACCTTTGTGTTGTTTTTTGTATCTATCACGCTCAAGGTCGAGGATTTCGCGTTCGCAACATACACCCACAGTCCATCAGGGCTTGGGCGCAGACCATGAGGATATTCTCCAACGGAAATGGTCGCCGTGGCAATCATTGAATCCACATCAATCACAGTTACCGTGTTATCGCCGCCATTCGTCGCATAAGCTGTCTTACCATCGGGCGAAACGATGATGTGTGCGGGTTCCATGCCTGTTGGGACAACACCGTGAACCTTATAGTTGTCGGCATCGATCATCACGGCAAGTGCCTCGTGTCCACTAACCGCCCAAACTGTTTTTCCATCGGGTGCGACTTGCAGGTTATGAGGACCCTCGATTCCATCCAACGTGGTAATCACCTTATTGGTAGCTGCATTGATCACGGTAATGCTATTCCCCTCCTCATCCGCCACCCACACTGTCCCTCCGATACTTTTGTCGGTTGGACTGGCTATACCGCTACATGCGCCCAAAACAACTGTGGCTATGAATAGCGGGATAATCACCCTCCAAATTATAGGTTGTTTCATTGTACTTTCAACTCCTTTGAGATTGGGTTTGCTGAATTGCTCTCAATCTTATACAGCATCCGACCTGAGTTGAAAATACGCACTATTGCCTAATACAATACTATTTGTCCATATTCAACCACATCCGCATGTAGTGTGCTAAAGCAATCACGCAGAAAGGTTGATGTTCTGCATAGGCAAGAATGCTTATGGCCTTCAGAGCAATCTGGCTCAAGACGCACAAAGACATGAAGACTATTATAAGAAACAAGGAGATACGACTTTGAAGCGTTATCTTATTCCTCTCACTGCATTCCTTCTTGGCTTCTCCCTCATGACAGGCCTCTATTTCGGCATCCTCACCTGGGTACAAGGCTGGGAGTATGCCTCCAAACAATTTCTGCTTAACCGTTGGTATGTTATGCCCATCTGGATTGGCTTTGGAATCCAGGCTGCGCTCTATGCCATCCTGCGTTTCCGTTTGTTCATTCCAACCACAACCACAGGTCATGCGGGGGCCATGATGGGAACCAGTGGCGGCACATCCGTCACTGCGATGGTCGCCTGTTGCCTTCATCACGTTACCGACGTTTTGCCGATCCTTGGACTGAGTGCTGCGGCTACATTCCTCACGCGTTATCAACGTCCGTTCATGCTGGTGGGCCTCAGCACGGAAATCATCGGTGTCATTGTCATGATTATCGTGCTCTATCGTGCGCGCCAGCAACTACAACCTATTCAAGATTTACAGCCTGTTTTGGAGACTAAATGAAACATCTTACCCAGCTCCTGCTTTTAACCCTGATCTTCACCCTATCCGCATGTTCTGCTGCAACTCCCGCTTCGGATCTAGCGTCACCCCAACCTAACACCATCTCAACAGAATCCGATTCATCTTCAAATGATTCTGCCACCCTTTCCGATCAACAGGGTGCAGTCACCCTGGAGGTCACGCCGCTTAATCTGGACTCTGCCACTGACACATTAGATTTTGATGTTGTCATGGACACCCACTCCGTTGACTTGAGCATGGATCTTGCAAGCCTTGCTACTCTCACCACTGACACGGGTATCACCGTCCAGCCCACTTTATGGGACGCACCACTTGGCGGTCATCATGTGGCAGGCAAGCTAATCTTTCCCGCAACTCAGGACGGCAAATCCATTCTCGAAGGTGCCGGCACACTGACTCTTACCATTGTCAATGTCGATGTACCATTCCGCAGCTTTGAATGGGAGCTGAAATAAGAGTTTGTCTGACCATTCATATATTCAAAGCCAGCTTTCAAACCTATGGGCTGGATAGGAAACCGATGATGAATAGAAAACACATGTTGATGATGTTGATTGGATGTTTGCTGCCGCTTGCAAGTTTCGCAGCAGCCTTGCTCTTCAAGATGCAGCTGAACACAGCCGCGTTGACCGGCCTGGTCTGGATGATCCCGTTACTATACCTACTCATGTGGGAACATTTGTATTACAAGTTTGGGGGCGGCGCGCAAGCCAAACTTGTATATGTTGAGTCAGTGCATGGCAGACCGTAATCGAATTTTATCGCGCCGTGATTTTTTGAAATTGAGTGCGTTAGGTGCGAGTGCGCTGGCATTTCGTCCCTTTGCAATACCGTTGCTTGCTGATTTTCCACAAACAGGTAGTTTGGGCCGTATTACAGTCGGCAAGGTGGATGTTTTCGCCCAGCCTGATGCCAGCAGTCCTGTCATCGGTGCCTTGTACGAAGATACCGTGGTGGCCTGGCTGCGTGAATCGGTTGGTTCCATGCCAGGACGCACTAATCAACGCTTTGTCGAAACGCCTGATGGGTTTATTTGGGGCGGGCAGGTGCAACCAGTAAAGAACCAACGCAATGTTCCGACCACTAGTCTGCCGACTACCAGTATTGGTGCTGGGATGTGGGTGGAAGTCACCGTCCCTTACGTGGATTTAATTCTTGAAAATCCTCCAGCGCGTGCCCCGTGGTTGAATTATCAACTTTCAATCAACCTCCCACCGCGCCTTTACTTTAGCCAGGTAATTTGGGTGGATCAAATCAGCATCGATGCGGACGGGCAAATCTGGTACCGACTCAATGAAAAATATGGTTCGGGCGATATCTTATGGGGCAGAGCCGAAGCTTTTCGTCCATTAACAGCCGAAGAAATTGCTCCAATCAACCCAGACGCTCAAGAGAAACGGATTGTCGTCAAAATTTGGGAACAAACACTCTCTTGCCTGGAAGGAAATACAGAAGTTCATTTTGCGCGTATATCAAGCGGCGCGCTGTATGATGCCTGGGGTAATCGCGTGGATGCCTGGGAGACGCCGGTTGGTGAGTCGCCCATCTGGCGCAAGGCGATTTCATTGCCGTTGAGTGGAGGCAGCGCTTCAGCCGGTTGGAGTCTCCCAGCGGTTGGCTGGGTGAGTCTGTTTGTGGGGACCGGGGTCGCGATCCACTCCACGTATTGGCACAATAACTACGGTGAACCATCCTCACGAGGTTGCATCAATGCTAGTCCAGAGGATGCGAAATGGATCTTTCGTTGGAGCATACCGCAGGTGTCGTATGACCCAGGTGATGTGACGGTTGAATGGCCCGGTGGCACGAAAGTCAGTGTGGAAGAGAAGGTTGTATAAGCCGGTTCATAGAGGTTCGATGCAAGCATAAAAAGGGATTGAAAGCCTCATGAGAAAGATCTTCCCAGAAGACCTAACGGTCAACCAGATACGTTATTTGATCTTGGAAAAGCGCCGGGCAGTGCGTGGCGCGCGCCTGGAACACTTCCAGCGCACACGCAGAGTGATTCGATATGTTGGGGAGCTGGAAGACTACGGACACGGGACAGGATTTATACCGAACAAGTTCAAAGAAGATAAAGTCGCACAACACCCTGTGCTGGACGGACTCCTTTTCGGGATGGAGTTCCTGGCGATCATCGGGTTAATTGTTGTAGTCATCGGTGGTTTATCAGCATTGGGTGCTTTAAATCAGACGGTCGCAAGCGCGCTTCAACAGCCTACGCTTGGGCCTACCCCCATGATCAGGGAAGTTGTATTGCCCGATGGCCACACACCGCCGACTGGACCGGGTGGCGCGATGCCCAATGAAGCCGAAATTCCGGAACACCTGCGTCCGCTATGGCAGTCGAATGCAACAATTCCTGTGCCTACCCCAGGGAGCCAGCAAGCTATCCGGATTCAGATTCCAGCCATTGAGGTGGATGCACCAGTCGTACAAGGTGATAACTGGGAGCAACTCAAGAAAGGCGTTGGTCAGCACCTTGGAACCCCAAACCTGGGCGAGAATGGCAACATTGTACTGGCGGGCCATAATGATGTTTTTGGAGAGGTTTTTCGCGATCTAGACCGTCTCAAACCAGGCGACTCAATCATCTTATTTACAAGCCAAAGGCAATATACTTATGTGATTACGGGCACTCAGATGGTCGCCCCAACCGCGGTGGAGGTCATGTCTTCCACACCAGATGCGAGAGTGACTTTAATTTCGTGCCATCCCTATCTGGTAGACATTCATCGCATTGTCGTATCAGCCGTACTTCAAAGTCCTTAGATACAGAACACCGATGCAGACTTATACGCCAACATCCAGCCCCGACAAAGATCCCTTCTAAATCCCACACTTTTACATCCTGTGATTGCATTGCGAGACATGTAGTTGTAATCTTTAGGAAGATGCTAGTTGGTACCGAGGCATAAGTCTTTAGAACCAATTGCCAGTGAGCCACAAGGATTTGAATGTCACGAGCAGTGGATATCTCAAAGGAGTTCCATTTTCATACAAAAGTCCTTGCAGTACACCTCGTTTGCCTAGTTTGATTCAGGTCAGTTTTTGCTAAAATGCCATATTTTAGTTTCAAAGTTTTATAAAGAGTTGCCCAGCGCGGCATATATCATGTATACGGGTATAAGTTTAGGCCTCAAACGTTGGCGGCAACGTAGGCGGCAGAGATTTCTCACTGCCTTTTTTGAAACTAACGAACCCTTCCCTTTCAAAAAAGGGGAGGGTTCGTTTATTTTTCCTTCGTCACATCATACCCCGCTGCCTGGTGCAGATTTCTCTGCATCGCCCCCGCAGGCGTGATCTTCACGATGAAATTCCTCAGTCCGATCAGCAACGGATTTTCCACTTGTCCGCCCCTACCAATCGACCAGGATGTATTCGTGATCCACGCTGTGCGTTCGTGACGTTCGCTTTCATAACGCTTCAATGCGGACTTGTAATCTGGTTCTTCACCCAAGGCGCGCGCCAACACGTAAGCGGACTCCATCGCCATACACGCGCCCTGTCCCATGTTGGGCGTGGTCGGGTGGGCGGCGTCGCCGAGCAGGGTCACGCGTCCCTTTGTCCATGCGGCAAAGGGAGCGATGTCGCAGATGTCGTTTTGCAGGATGATCTCGGCGGAAGTCGAATCCAGCAGATGGTCAACGGGTTTATGCCACTTGTTGAAAATACCCAATAGTTTCGACTTCTTCTGCTCGCCCGTTGCTTGCTTGCCCATTGACTGATTGCGGGTGGCGAACCAGTACACCCGCTTCCGATCCACGCGGACAATGCCAAAGCGTGCGCCCCTGCCCCATGATTCTGAAGTCAGTCCCAGCGCGGCTTCGTTCTCGGTCTCGACCACGCCGCGCCAGGCTGTGTACCCCGAATAGCGCAGTTGAATCCCAGGGAACATCTGCTTGCGGACGATGGAGTGAATTCCATCCGCGCCGATTAGCACATCCGCCGAGTCGCTTTCGCCGTTCTCGAAATGGACGGTTACCTTCTTCTCTTCCTGCTCGAACTTCGCGCAGGTCATATCCAGCCTGAGCGTATCGGGTTTTAAGGTGTTGATGAGAATTTCATGCAGCGCCGCTCGATGAATGGCGACCACTGGCTCGCCATACTTCGCTTCCATTTCGTCGGTGCGCGCATCGAACAGGGTCTCGCCATTATCGGCGCGGATTTGCGAAAGCTGCAACTTCGACCCCGCCGCAATGACCGCATCCGCCACGCCGAGCGCGCGCAAGACATGCAGGGCATTCGACCACAATGTCAGCCCCGCGCCGACTTCGCCGAGTTTTTTCACCTTCTCATAGACCTTCACATCAAAGCCATACTGTTGTAGGGCGATGGCGGCGCAAAGTCCGCCCACCCCTGCGCCGATAATGATCACTCTCGGTTTCATGTCATTCTCCTCTATAGCAAACAACTACTTCTCAACCATTGGCTGTGACTTCAAGAACAGATACACCGCCTTGAGTTCTTCATCGGTCATCTTACCGATCGCACCGAAGGGCATCAGCGTGGGCACAAGCGGTTTGCCTTCAGGCGTCACACCCGTGCGCATGGCTGTGATGAATTCATCTTCCGTCCATGCGCCGATGTTACCAGCGGGCGTAATGTTCGGCACAGGCAAAGTGATTGCAGGATCGGGGAACGCGCCGCCCGCGTAGTCCACGCCGTGGCAGGAGGAGCAATCGCCCAGCGTCGCGAGATACTCGCCGTATTCCACCGTCACACTCGCGGCGGGCGCAGTCACATGCGCTGCATGGCTTACCTCTTCCACAGGCAGGTTTCCAAACATTCCCGCGCCGAGCATGATCTTGCCCATCACATCGAACGCGCCTTCGGTGGCACGATCCACAGGCGACGCGTCTCTTAGGTACGCAATGACCGCACCCGGGTCTTCATCGCTCATATTTTGATATGCCAATACTGCGGGCATGAAGGTGGGTTTGCCGTCTGTGCCAATGCCGTGACGGATCACCCACACATAATCTGCATCGGATGTGTACACGCTTCCGACTCCGCCCGCGCCTGTTGTTAAATTCGCCGAATCGATCTCGCCGACGCCTTTCATCTTGAACCAGCCGTCCACGCCGCTCAAGTCTGCGCCGTGACATTGGGCGCAGGTCGTCTCTGCGATGTGCCTGCCGCGTTCGAGGCTGGCTTCATCGGTCGGGATGACCACGTTATCGGCAGGGAAATCATACGATTTGTTCAGGCGCATGTTGCCAAGGATAAGGAACACCACCGCCAGCGCCAGCAGCATCCCGATCAACGCGCCGAGCACAATACCGATCCATTTAAATGTTGTTTTCATTTTTCAATCTCCTATATATTTGATTTGCTTGATATGGATAACTTTTCTTTCATCTGCATCCGAGCCCGCGCCAGGCGACTCTTGACCGTACCAATGGGGAGATGCAAAGCCTCTGCAACTTGGGCGTAATCCATTTCATACACATCCACCAACAGGATGACACTGCGATACACAAGCGGAAGTTCGTTCACCATGCGATACAGATCTTCGTCGTCTTCCTTCTGTTGGACGGTCCTTTCCACCAAGCTAGCTGGGTCAACCAGCCAGGCAGGCGACTCGACTTCCTCTCCATCATCAGTAACAGGGTACAGCGGCTGGGTGGGATGCCGACTCGCGCGACGATACAGATCGTAGGAGGCGTTGGTGGCGATTCGGAGCACCCAGGCACGGAACGAACCGCCGCGATAATCGTCCAATTTCTGATACGCCTTGATGAAACTTTCCTGCGTAACATCCTCCGCCCGATCAGGGTCGCCTAGCAGGTGATAAACATGGTTATAGACAATATCCTGATAGTCCAACACCAACTGGTTGAAGGCATCCAGATTGCCGTTTGTCGCATTGAAAACCAGAACATGTTCGAAGGATTGCGTCGCCAACATGTCAGCCTGTCCTTTCTATTGGATCAATAAAGTTAGATCACCAACTCCACGCCCAGCGCAATGACCGTAACGACCAGCGCCAGGATGAAAGTGAACACAATCCCATTCATAAACTTACGGAAGTGGAACCTGTAATCGCTGTAGCCTACTATGCCTTCCGTGCCAGGTAGGATCATGAACTTCGGCTTCAGGGTCATCAGCAGGAACCAATCGAGCAAAACAAGGTCGAGCAGGTTCCACATTGGAAGATGACCGTTGAGACGATCAGGGTCTCCACGAAGATCAATGCGCCAGAAATCTCACGGAGTTGACTCAGCCCGAGGGCGAGGACCAGCCCCAAGGTCGCCAGAAGCGGAAGCTTCACCTTGTTCGCCTGTTTGCGCGTCGCTTCGCTCATCGCTCCATATTTCGCGCGGATGTCGGGCGGGTAATCGTTCAGAATCATTTCTGGGCTGATCCTGCCGATGATGAGCATGGCAATACTAAAGACCGCACCGAAAATAATTCCCCAAGCACGCCGAGTTGAATCAGTTGCATGATGTTCATAGGAGGTCTCCTTTCTACTTCTGAAGGAAGTCCAGGATTGCCGACTCGAATGCTTTGGTCTGTGACTTCACCACAGCGTGACCACCATTCTTGAGCAGGCAAAGTTCCGCATTGGGAATCAAGCGAGCTGTCTCACGGATGTTGTCCGCGCCGTAGAACGGATCTTTCTCGCCGCCAATTACGAGTGTAGGCTGGCGAATGAACGGAAGTTTTCTCACAACATCAAGATGGATGTCTGAATCGAGTACGATGGCAAAATCGGATCCGCTTTTTGGCGAGCCAAGCAAAGCTTTACCGAACAGGCGCATCATCAGGCGCGTGAGCCATTCGGGAGTGGAGCCTTCTGCTACGTCCACTCCCATGCGCTGGTATAGTGCCTGCCAATCCTCTTTCAGCGCAAGGTCACGCCAAAGTTCAGCGACCCGTTTCCCGTTGGAATTAAGACGATAGCCTGTCATCGCGAGAACCAATTTATCCACGAGGTCGGGGTAATCTACTGCGAGGTGCATTGCGCTTGATCCGCCGCTGGACATGCCCATGATGTGAACAGGTTTTCGGATGTCCTTGCGGATCATCTCGGCGAAGTCGTTGCTCATATTTTCAGCGGTATAACCTTTGGGTAGGTTTTGTTTGCGGCTAGTAAGGTAAATGCTGTAGGTCTGGGTCAGCCGTTTCAGCCCGAGATAGAATCCCTGTTGAGCGGTTTTTGTCGGCGGCTGGTGTTCCAATTCGGAGCCTATGAAAACCACCAGTGCAGGACCTTTGTCGCTGAGTTTGGCGTAGGGGACACCATTCGTTGAATAACCTGTAAAAATAGCCATTGTTTACTCCTTGGATGAAATATTTAAATTGATGTAACTTTTTGAACCTGTTTGTTATGAATGAATTTCACGCCGAAATACACAGCCGCATCACAGACCAACATGCCGATCGCAGCAGGGATGAGCACCGCCCAGCCCGATTTGCCGCCTTCGGCAACGCTCCAGGCGATCTTGCCCAGCGCCGCCAGGTTGATGACTGCCACGCCCCACCACCAAGAGCGCTTCCAAAACGCCAGCGCAAGGAAGTAGAAGAAGGCAGGTACAGTCAAGGTGAGCAACACTTTGCCGAATGTCCATACGCCGAGCAGGTAATCTCGTTCCGCTTGCAGGAATTGTTCCACGGCGGGGTCCACAGTTGCAGGCGCAGGGAACCAGAACATGCTGGTGAGCAGCCCGATGATCGTGACGATGATTCCCTTCCAACTACGCTTGTATGCGAAGTAGATATAAGGGAGGATAAATAACGGGCGGATGTACCAGCTCAAAACATTGTGGTGACGCGCCCAAGCCCAGGTGAGAAAGTCCGATAAAATTTCCATGTCAAAGTCTCCTGTTGTTTTTGAATTGCCCCAAAGATACAACTCTCTCTTCCCATCCACATCGGTCTGCGCTCACTTCTCGCGCGGGAAGTTTTCC
>Ga0180074_1000239_pt1 | contig 11054 bp, 23 predicted proteins | sample EasRiv366_16_10D_FD_121773 | JGI IMG/M metagenome (GOLD analysis project Ga0180074, IMG submission 121773) | Soil microbial communities from meander-bound floodplain in the East River, Colorado, USA - East River metaG ERMLT366_16_10D | ecosystem: Environmental > Terrestrial > Soil > Floodplain ...
GGCTCCTGATCGGATGGCCGTGGCTTCTCTTGTCTTTGTCCTGCGTAGTCGTTGCCTCTTGGCTCCACGGTCTACCGGGCTTCATCCTCGGTTGTTTCGCCTTCGTCTTTGGGTTCTCTCTCAGTAGGCTACCGTGAAAAACACCATCATCGCCGTCGTCGGTAAGAAGGGTTCGGGCAAGTCGTCGCTGGCGGAAAAAGTGTGTCGCCGCCTGCTCGCGAATCACTTCCGCCTGATCGTTGTTGAGCCACACGGTGACGGGTTCAATTTTGAAGGCGTACCGGACATATCCGGAGAGGATGCTGCAGAATTCGAGAGCTTACGGGGACGGAGCTGCGTTGTGCGGGCGCAGTGTCTCGAAGCCGCGCACAACGCGTTTGTGTTTGTGTGGCACGCGCAGGAGGGTTCCTCCGTCCCCGTGTGGTTGGTCGTCGATGAAGCGCAGCTGTACCTCAATCCGCACCGTCCGGATGAGCAGCTCCTCCAGATCATCCAGTTCGGACGTCACCGAATGATCTCGTGCCTTTTCGTGACTCAGCGGCCCGCGCACTGTCACAAAGATATGTTTGCCCAGGCGGACCGGCGCGTTATCTTCACGACGTCAGAGCCGAACGATCTGGATTACATCCGCAAGTACACGGGCGTCGATCCGGAGCGCGTTCAGAAACTACGGATGCCGGCCCCGGGCCGGCGAATTGGGGAGCACGTAGACGTATGAGTCAGCCTTGCAGCTTCTTCGAGCCATTCGTCATCGGTGCGTTTGTAGGCTTTCTCCTCACGGGCCTCGGCGGATACGTCCGCCGTCGTTTCTTCATCGGGAGGCGGCCATGATTCTCGCAGCAGTAGATTACTTCAGAGGCGACTTTCTTGGTGTGACTAAGGCGCACGCTAACGCGGTGGTCGATTCCATCCGGCGAGCGGATGCTTCATTTTTCAACGGCGTCATCGACTCGATCCAGCACGCGGACTCGCTTCGGCTGGCGACGATGGTCTCCGACACGGGCGACACGAGCCTCGGTTCTGGCCTTCTATTCGGCTTGCTCCTTGGCGGCGGCGCGGCGGTCTTCTTTACGCGCATGTGGGCCGAACGCCGCCTAAAACGCCTTCAAAAAATCGCTTGACAAATTGTGGCATAGCAGACATTTTGCCCGCGTAACGCTCCTGTAGCTTCCCGCGGCCGTCACACTCGAAAGGTGTACGGCTGTGAAAGGATTCCTCTCCACAAAGAACCTGATGACCATCGGTGGCATCGCTGTTGCGATCTTCCTGGCCACCAGAGTCCTCCCCATGTTTCTGCCGAAGTCTCTCGGCGGGGATAAGGTGTAGGAGGCCCGCCATGTTAGTTCGCATGGATAACAAGAGCATCGTGGCTGGCGGCGCGATCCTCTCCGTCAAGCGCGGCCAGTGGGCCGGTTTGATGCTTCGCATCGTCGGCACGACGGGCGCGGGCGCCGCACCTGTCGAGGCCGATTTCGGCACGATCACCTTCCGTCGCGCCGGCGGCCGTCCGCAAGCCGTAGTCTCGTGGGTCGGCCTCCAGGCGACAAACGAGATGGACTTCGGTTTCATGGAGGCCTCCATCGGCGCAGCGGGCGCCAATCCGATTCTGCACACCGTGATCGTCCCGTCCACCACGCGTGCCGACGGCAACATCATGGATATCCTCACCGACGAAAACTCCGAGATCGAGGTCAGTTTCTCGGGCTTCGCGGCGGCGGAGTGGACCACGGGCACGATCTACTTGAGCGGCATACCGTCCGAGGGCGTGCAGATGTACCAGCGTCAGCTATTCGAGCAAACGCTCGATCTCACGGCGTCCGGTATCAAGCCGTTGAAGCTGACCTACGACAACATCAGCGATCTGTACGTGGTGACGTCCACGAACATCGCGGAGCTCACCCTGGAGCGTGACGGTGTGACGATTGTCGATGATCTCCTCGGCAACCTCCAGGCGATATCGAACGCGCACAATCGTCACGAGGCGACGTTCTCTGAGGGCTTGAAGTTGGAGCTCGCCGGTTCGGGCGCTCTTACGGAGATGCTTTCCGACGACATGGACCTCACGGTCCGTGCGGGTTCCGGTGGTGCGGTGGCTGCGAAGATAATCTCAGCCGCGAACGACTTCACGCCGGACCGACTCGCAACCTCGAGCGCGCTCGTGGCGGCAAAGACGGAAGCGAAGTTCGCCCGCAAGGCTGCGGCCAATAAAGGGCGCCCGCTGTCCGTCATCCGCGCGCTCACGAACGCGACGTAAGGAGGAAGCGATGTATATCGCAAATCGTTACGGACGCATAGCGTTCTGGTTGGCCGCTGTGCTCTGCCTCTGGTTCACGGCAGACGCGGCTTTCGCCGGCGTCGGCTCCAAGCAAGCCGCGCCGGCTTTACCGTGGTGGTTGCCCGTCTTCGCGGTTGGCTTCTTAGGATCCATCGTCAAGGGCATCGGGAAAGTCGCGGGCGGTATCCTCGGCACGGCCGTAAAAATCGCACCGATTGCGGCGATGGTCATTCCCGGCGTCGGGCCGATTGCCGCTGCCGGCATCGGCGCACTGGGCTCTTTGGCCAAAGGCGGTTCGGCCGCGACGTCCGTTCCCGCTGGCGGCGGTGCTGCAACCGTCACGACGTACACTCAGGCGGGCGCGACGGTGACGACGGTCGCACCACAGCAAGCGGGGTTCATGGGATTCCTCCAGGGCAAGCGCTTCGGCGTGCCTACGTGGCTTCTGCTGGGCGGTGGTCTTGGCCTCGGGTGGTGGCTGAGTCGGAAACGGAGGTAAGTCATGGCCCTTCTGTGGACGGAGCTCAGCGGTGCGTTTAACAAAGTCGAGCCGACGACGGTGCTCTCACGCACGGGCACGCTTCCAACGCTATTCAGCGGCGTCATGGCGCGCACGCAAGATCGGTTATTCGCGGCGAAACAAGCTGCCGAGCCGAAGCCGATGGGTGGCAAGGCTCTCCAGACTGTTCTCCCCGCACCGGATGCGCTCGCGCGTCCGATGATCGTGGCGGCGTTACCGGCGGCAAGAGCTTCGCAGGAAGGTTCGTCGGCGCCGGCTGGGGCAGCTGCGGCAGCGGCGGTGTCGTCCGCACCGTCGACGTCGGTCTCGATCACGCGCGCACGCTGGCCGCTCTGGTCGCGCGGGAATGGAAACCTCGCGACCTTCCTGACGTCAAAGGGCGGCCTGCAGGACTTGTCGATTCCCGTCGGCAAGTACGTCTTCACATTCGATGCTCCGACGCGTCCGTCCAGCCCGTACACCGGATTCCAGGGCAACACTCCGTTTGAAGTCGCGGGCAAGAAGTGCGCGGTCGAGAAAGTGTTGTATCGCGCGGACAAGGGCGAGATCCAGGTGCAGGTCCGGATCGATACAAATCCGGTGCCGGTGCTCTTGCTGATCGGCGGTGCGGCGTCACTGCTTCTGCTGCCCATGCTCAATGACAGCCTGAAGCAGATCGACCGCGTGATCGTGGACGTGTCGAACGTTGTCCTCGCGGGCGCAATCGGGCTCGGTGTCTGGTGGCTCGCGTTCCGTCGACGGAAGGCAGCCTGATGGGCCAGCTCGTCACGTGGGTAGCCCAGGCCGTCAACAACGCGCTCGGGCTTCTTACCGGGACAAAAGCTCCATCCGGGACAAAAGCTCCATCGGGACAAAGCGCGTCGACGGATGGAGCTCCTAAGCTCAACAAGTGGCTCGTGGCCGGTGCAATCGGCGCCGTCGCGCTGATTTGGTTTAGCGGCCGTAAACGGAAACGCTGAATGTGCGAAAGGTGTTCGGTGTAATCATGCTCGGTCTCGGAGCCGCGTACATGACAGAGATCGTCCGTCGCGTCCGTCCGGCAATGCGCTGGTGGTCCATGGCGGAGCGCGTCGGCAAGCAGTTCAACGTCGCGCCGCACGTCATCGTGGCGGTCATCGCCAAAGAATCAGCCGGTGATGACACCGCGCTCGGTGACAACGGCACGGCCATCGGCCTGATGCAGGTTCGCCCGATTGCGTTCAAAGACGTGCAGCTCGCATTCCCCGGTACGTTCGCCGGTGTGAGTCATTCGAGCCTCAAGGGTAACGCGGAGCTTCAGATTAAAGCGGGCGCGGCCTTCCTTCGCTTGATGATGGACCGCACGGGTGACTTCCTCGACGCGCTGGACGCTTACAACCAGGGCGAGCGTGCGGCGGAGGCGTCGCCCGGTGTCAGCTCGTACGCGCTGGACGTGACGTCCTACTCGGCGGTGTCCTGGCTCTGGAAATCTTTCTCAGCGGGAACGGCGTGAATGAGCGCGTCGCAATCGTCGGCGCGTTGCTCGGGGCGGTGTTAGCCGTGTACGGTATCGCGCTCGGTACAGGCGTCAACGGTGCCGCCACAAAGCTCGCGTTCACGGCGATCGGTGCGATCGGAGGGGCCGCACTGGCGCCGGAGCTGCGCGAACTCTTCAAGCGCAAGAAAGGTGGTTCCGATGCAGGGTAGAAACGCGCCGCTCTCAGGCGTCGAGATACGCGATTTACGGCGCACCATTTCCTCGGTCCAATTTCCGCGCCGGATCGTCCGGCTAACGTCCATTCCCGGCGCGCCTGCTTCCCTCTCTGTCGCGGTTGATGCGCGCGCGCGCCTGAGAGTACGCGCCGATGTACCGATCAATGTGGCGCTCGGCGACAGTCCGGAGTTCCAAAAAAACGTCATCGATCTCAACGTCCATGCAGGCGTGACCTCTGTCCGCTTACAGCAACCCGTTGATGCCGGCTTAGGCGGCGTCGTGGTGCTCGAACAGGACGCGCCGGATTTAGGTATCGAGCATCTTCCCTTTCTGCCGGAACAAAAACTCCTCGAATGCTTTACGGAAATCTTCGCGTGGCCCGGTGCTGCGACCGCCTTGGTCCCCGTTGCTTTCACCGGCATTGTAGGCACGGCCGGTAATCGACGTGGTGAAGCCGTGTGGCTCAGGAGCATCTCGCTCGTGCGGACGGCCATCGGCACAATTTCGTCTATTGAGCTTCAGGACTTGGAGGGCGGATTTCTGACGACCGTTTACCACGAAGATGTACCCACGCCGGCGGGCCGTGTCGTGTTCGAATTCGACCCGCTCTTGCGCGTATCCGGTCTGGCCCAGCTCGTAGTCGCAGGCAGCGCGGAAGTCGCCACGACCCTGAACGGCTTCTACAACCTCGTTAATGTGTGAGACGGCTCGATATCCCCAGCGGGCCGCGCGTACGCATCGCCGCACCTGAGACACGCGTCACCGTCGCGGCACCGCCGCTCACCGTCATCGCTCCGCGTCCTCAAGTTCCGCAACCAGATCAATCTTCATCGTCTCCTGTTCCCAACCCGCCGCCCCGTCCACTCCGCACGGAGTACGCGCTGGTCACCGCCGGCGGTGACACGACTATCTGGACCGTCGAGCCAGGTCACACCATGCGGCTCTTCCAAGTACAGCTCTCCAACGGGTACACCGACGACGCCGTCGTGAAAGTGCGAATCGGCGCGAAGACGATTGCTGCCGGATACCTGCTCTTTTTTGGGGGCCAGCTCACGAAGCGATGGCCCGATGACGATCCGGCGTACCTCTTTGCCGGTGACGATCTGATCGTGAACCTCGTTTCCGTCAAATCGATTCACGTGACGTTTGATTTTGATTTGCAGCGCGGGCAGATATGACGCCGCTGAAGGCTCCCTTTGACCAATTGTACTTCCCCGATCCCGCCGCCTCGGACGTCGCCGGCGGGCGCGTGATGAACCGCACTGGCGGCGCGGGTACGATTCATATCGGCGGCGCTGTTGCCCTTCAATTCTACTCAGAGCCGACAGAGCCGCGCACGGAGTACTTGAACATCGACACCGGCGCGAATCAGTGGTTCGTACGCGGCGAGATTGTCAATTGGGTATCCGGCCAGGCGCGCGTGCAATGTCGAATCTTCGTCGTGGAGCAAAACGGCACGCTGTACAAAGACGTGGCGCGGACGCTACTTACTACGATCACAGGAAACGTCGTTTTCCTGCAAGCGCTGCAGAACGTGGACACCGCGTTCGGCCCGCGTGAGATGAAAATCACGCGCCGACTGCGCCTGCAAATGGCCTTCACCGTCTTTGTGGCTCCGTTGAACTTCGACCTTCTCTGCAACAACTCTTTCGTATCGACCTGCTTGATCCCCGGAACCGATCAGTGGGAACAATTCTGGTTTGCAAACCGCCGCGGTGCGGACCGCGGCGCAGATATCGGCCGGCGGCGGCTGGTCGAGGAAAGGAGGTAGCTCATGGCAAGACGGATGCCCCCGCGTGACTCACGCGGACGGTTTCGGCGTACGAAGCGGAAACGCTCGGGCCGGAAGTCCTATGTCTCATGCAGGCCGCGCAGGCGCAGACGCCGTCGGTGAGAAATCGCTTGACGGCTGCTCGTTTGTGCCGTATGTTGAGACCGTTCTGACAATGACGGGCAAACCCCCCTCGCTCGTCGCGCCGCCGGGATCTCTCGGCGGCGTATTATTTCCTTGACATCCTTTCCCCGATCCCCTATTTTCGTGCGCGTGGGACATTCGAACCAACCGAACTACGTGCACCTTGACGACGATATCGCCGTCTTCGCGCGCTCGGTGCTGGCCTACCGGCAAGCTCCAACTCAAGTCAACCTCGCGCTGTCCGTTCTCGCTCAACGTGTCCTGTACGAGCGTGGGAGGGCGTTGCGCCGTCCGAATCTCACGAAGCGGCTACACCAGACGGTAGAGTCGATCAATGAGAGCATGGACGTTGCTCGGGAGTGGGCCGCTAAGCCTCCACGTGGTTCGCTGGTGAGAGTGTATCCCCTTTACGCGAAGGCCGGTCTCGCCGCTTAAAAGTGGCGACGTCGAGCCGCGCGGAGCTTTGTCCGCCAGCTTGACGTTACTATCTATTATCGGACGTGACCGCCGTTCGCTTGAGCGCTTAAACGCTGGAAGAAGGAGGGAACGGTGTCAATCTTTAAGTCTGCCTGGTCTATTGTGAAGGACCTGCTCGGCGTGGGGCAAGACCCCTCGGTCACTCAGATCGCAGGCGCCCTGATCGGTTACCTGCCCAAACTTATCCAAGTCTGGCATTCGTACGAAGGCCCGGACGCAAAAAAACTGATCGACATCGCGTTCGATCTCGCGGATGCGAAGACCGGTCTCGAAGGCCCGGATATCATTCACGACTTGCCGCCGGAAGCGGAGGAGCGTCTCTTTGACGGAATCCTCACCGCCGGTCGCGAGCTCGCGTATTGGGCTGCCGGTGTCTACGGCGTCAAACCTTCTCGTGACGAAGTCTTCAACGCTTACCGGAGCGTCGAGCGTTCGATCGCTCGCGCACTACCCGGTGTGATCGACACCGGTGTTGACGCAGAGCCCGCAGCCTCGTGATTGAACCATTAGCCGCCAGGTCGATGCACGCGCCGGATGTAAGGGAGATTGTTGCACAGCCGGCTTCCCTGCTCGACCAGGCAGAGGGGAGGGACGTGACCGTGAGTTTGGACAACGGTACGCGCGTCTATGATGTTGACTTCTGTCCACTCGGCGTTCAGAACGCGACGGGCGGATACGCTTGCTTGTCCGGCTGCCGTTTCGCTGAGACGCGGCAGCTTCAACCGCACAAAGGGCCCCGCTGCACGAAGCCGGTGCTCGAACGTCCGTCGCCGCCGGTGTTCGATCTGATGTTCTACGGCAGATCGGAGCTGCACCCGTGACAACGCCCGTCAAGATCGGTCGTACGGAAATGCCGGCGGTCCTCATACGTGAGCATGGCTGCAATCTCAGAGTGGAGCTCAAGCCGGTTACGCGTGAGCAGTATCACGAGGCGGTGAAGTTCCTCGGTGGACGCCATCGCATCTTCGCGAACGTGTACCTTCCGCTCTCCAACATTCCCGATATCCCCGACGCCACGCGTACGCGCCTCAAAGCGTCAGGTGCGCAATGATCATCGCCGTCAAAGAGCGCGTGATCGTACACCTGATTGCGATTGTCTACAACGAGACGACCGACACGTGGCAAGCCGTCGCGTTCGAGCGTCAGGGCGATCCGCGCGGGCTGCTTCAAGGTGACGCAATGCCGAATCCTACTCAGGCGCTCCAAAGCCTCGCGGCAAAGGTGGTGCCGTGAGCTTCGGCTTCGTAGAGCGGATGCGTGAGGCGCGAGAGCGAAAAGCGTTGAGTCGCTACCGTATCCTGATCGGCTTCAACCACGAGCCGAAGATGGAAATGAAGTTCGACCAATGGCTTAACATGCCCCTCGATGTAGCGCTGGAGGCGCAGTCTTGGTCTGGCGGTCCTCTCCTCAACGAAGCCCTGTCGGATGGTGCTCACTTAATCGTCACCTTGGTTAGGATGAATCGATGACGCTCTACATCCGCACAGACCAGCCCTACGGGCCGCTGTGGCATATCCTCGCGAATGGTGGTCATTGCCCTGAGTGTGCGACGTTTCGATGCGCCTGTGGCTCCGTGTACGGCCTCGCGGCGGTCGATGGTGAGCCGGTTGGCCAACCTAACGAGCACGAGCACGTTTGTCACAGGTGCGAGCAGATTGCTTCCCAACACGTACAGGCGGGAAGGCAGGTGGACGCCGCTCCGGCTTCCGGAGCGGCGCTTCACTTGATATAAGTAAATAAGTTCAAGTGTCTATGTGGCAGAGTGAGTTGCAAGGAAGTTCTAATCTTATCCTTTAACCCTGAGGGGGGAAGATGGAAGAACGCAAGGCCGTGGCAGACCGCTACGTAAAGCTCGCCCGTGAGTTCGGCGACCGAGGAAGGCTCTGGAAGGTCATCGAGGACGCCGAACGCTTCGAGGGCTGCGGTAAGGAGTTCGCCGTCTGGCGCTGTCCCGAATGCATTCACCAGTACAGGACCAGCCTTAGTTGCAATGCCCGTGTGTGCAGCGTCTGTGCCCGGCGGACACGGCGAATTGTCCAAGATAGGCTCGAAAAAGTGATCCATCCGTACGCGGCTACTGTCGGAAAAGCCTACAGTCTGAAGTTCCTAACTCTCACGTGGACAAGGGGAAGATGGGGAGATGGCTACCCATCTCAGTCCGCTTTGAAGCGGTGCAAGCGCGAGGCCGGCGACATGATTCGCCGGTTCTATAGTAAGTTTGCCCCGCGCGTCTCCCGGAACGGCCGGACCTACGCCAGCAAGAAACGCCGAAACTGCGGCGCCTTTGTGGTGTGGGAGCTCGGGAAGACCAACAACCTTCACTGCCACGCCGTGGTGTTCGGACCGTACATCCCGAACGCGAAGCTCTCTCAGGCTTGGCTCGATATCACACGCGACTCGAAGGTCGTGGACATCCGCGCGGTGCATCAGCCGTCGCGCACGGTCCGGTACGTGGCGAAAAGCCCGGTCGATTCCGCGCGCTTCCTGACGTCGTACATCGCAAAGTCGCCGGTGAACCTCTCCCCTGCGCACGTCGCCGCGTGGTGGTGGCTTATGAAAGGCTCGCGCGTGCTCCAAACGTACGGCGTGTTCTACAACACCTGCTCCGCGGCGCGCGAGAAGCGCACGGACAAGCCGGAGTTCTGCTGTCTTTTCTGTGATGAACACCTGCTCTATCGCGGTATCGGCGCCGACGTGCGTGGCCGTCTGATCGACTGGTGGGATGTTCACCGAATGCTCACGGACCCGGGCACCGTAGGCGGGCCGCGATTGCGAAGTTTCCAACAACCCGGGCAACTGTGGCCCGATCAACGTTACGATTTCGACGACGCGAAGCTGCCCGCCAGGCAGGCCGCGTGAAGGAGGAATACAATGGCAAAGTCAATCGACATCACGTGTCCGAACCCTGACTGCAAGTGCACGATCCGGCTCACGCGCGGTTCGGATAACACGCTCAACGCGGAGCACGTGACGGTCACCGCACCGCCGGCGGACGCAGACATCGACCTTGAGAACCTTTTCGATGACGACGACGAAGACGAAGCTGCCGCCGCGTCGAATTAAGCCCGGTGGGCGTCATCACAAACCGGCGGGAAAGGCTCCTGACCGTCCGGCCAAGACCGTCGCGACGCTCGGCTCGCCCCCGAAAGCGTCCGGTCCTTCCCCGTCGGTCAATCCTGTGGTTGACCTGATCGACAAAAAAGGCACGGAGCAACCGGCCCAAGCGCCGGCCGCTCCGGTTTCAGATTTGAATCTGTCTGCCGGTGCTGTCGCGGACCGACGCGCGGCGGACAAGCTGAGAGAGGCGAAGCCGGCTGCAAAGTCTAAACCGGCGGCCGCGCCGAAGCAGACAGGAGCGCAGCCGGCCGAGCCTTCGAAACAAGAGTCGGATTTCGGGCCGGTGGAGCTGCGGCAGATACTCGGTGCGCTTAATTCCGGATTTCGCGAGCGTCGCTCGCTGTGGGCGGCAACGGACACGGAGATCGACCTTCTCGCCGATGCCTTTGCGAAGATGCTCAACAAATATCTCCCGGAAGGTACGGAGTACGGTCCCGAGGGCGCGTTGATTATCGCCGTCGCGACGTACGCCTTGCCGCGCGTCATCACGTCGCTTCAACAGCGGCGCGCAGTCAGTCGGGAGCCGGCACATTCCACACCCGCCGTGGTGAAGATCGACGTGCCGCCGGCCCCTTTACCTTCAACCGTGACGTCGAGCGATCCGCGCTTGACCGATCCGAACATCGTAGGAAAGTGAGATCGTATGGCTCAAAGGAAACCAACGCTGGCAACAGGGTCACGCGCCATTGAAAATCAACTCGCGATGATCGCAGAGGACACTAACTACTTGAGATCAGTAGTTGCGGCTCGTGAGGAGGAGCAAGGGCGGCCCCGCGAACGCGAGTTGCTCGGCGTGCCGGTCTCGATGTGGTTGTTCCTTGCCCTCGTCACACTCCCGCTGCTGATACCCCCTTACAGCCCGCATGATGACTAAGGATATCGTGATCGGTGCGGTCGTCGTGCTCGTGATCGTCGTGCTCGCGTGGCCCGGGCGAAAGCGTGCCGATGGCTCGTAGGCTCCTGATCGGATGGCCGTGGCTTCTCTTGTCTTTGTCCTGCGTAGTCGTTGCCTCTTGGCTCCACGGTCTACCGGGCTTCATCCTCGGTTGTTTCGCCTTCGTCTTTGGGTTCTCTCTCA
>Ga0180074_1000240_pt1 | contig 11042 bp, 6 predicted proteins | sample EasRiv366_16_10D_FD_121773 | JGI IMG/M metagenome (GOLD analysis project Ga0180074, IMG submission 121773) | Soil microbial communities from meander-bound floodplain in the East River, Colorado, USA - East River metaG ERMLT366_16_10D | ecosystem: Environmental > Terrestrial > Soil > Floodplain ...
ATATGTCCGTAAAACATTATCCTTTTCTAAAGCAGAGTATATGCATCATCTCGTAACCCGTTGGTTCGTCATTGAATATAACCTGGCTATTTCTTTCAATCATGTATTTTGAGCCACTACCAATAACTTTACCTCCGGGGCAGGCGCACTATTATTCATTGTAGTTCATTATGTTGCGTCCAACGTAACTCAAGAAATAAAGAAGTTTTTGGGGATCAAACAGCCTCCTTTTGTGACTAAATTATGGAAAATGGCTTCAGGTGGATATACTGAATCCAGACGATCTCAAGAACGCGGAGATATCGTCCATCGCAACTCAAGAAAGGAGCCTTTTCCATGAGCATGAAACGAAAGCCGCCCACAGGCAATGCGCGACGTGTCATCAGCCTGGGCAATAATTTCCGAGGGGTGACCACGAACAAACAGGGTCATCTCGTCCAGTTTGAGTCGGAGCAGGAACGAAAACTGATCCTGCTGTTGGAGCGTGACCCGCTGGTTGTGGACTATGTCAGCCAGCCTGAAACGCTCATCTTCAGCGATGAGAAAGGTCACCAGCGAAGATACACGCCGGATTTTCAAGTCTGGCATGTCAATGGATCGATTGAACTGCACGAAGTAACGGTGCAGTCGCGGCGCGAAAGCCACACTTCATTGCCAGAGCGTGAAGTGGCTGCACAATTGATCTGCCAGCAACGCGGTTGGCGATACGTAGTGCATACCGATCAGACTCTGCCAGCGGGGTTCGAATATGCGAGCCTCGATTTTTTATCTGCATTTCGGGCAGAAGCGCACAGGGATGTTGAATCTGCAACTTGGTGGTTGGGGAAATTGAGAGCGTTGGGAGAGGTTCATCCCAGATCAGTGCTAAACCAGCTGGGGCGGGACGCACGGGAAGATATTCTGTTGAACAGCCTGTATAACCTGCTGTGGCGTGGCAAAGTCGAGATGAACTGGCATCAGCCATTTTTCGGGCAGGGGGATTTTCATCCCCAGGCGCGCATTTGGCTCCCTGAAAGAGGCGCGCAATGAAAGCACCTGGCGCCGCCTCTCTCACTGCGGCCGATGTACTTCAAGCGGGTCACTGGTTTTTATATGCTTCTGAACTATTTGAGATCCTCGCCTGGGATTCGGAAAAACCTTTGAATGTGAATGCGCGTTCAGCCAATACCGGAACTGAACGTCATTTCAGCATCCTGGAATTGTTCGGAACCCAAAGCGTGACGCACTTTGCGCCAACTCGCAAAGAGTTGGAGAACGTGACCGAGAGGTTATTTCCCCGTGTTGCCGATATGTCCACCCTGCCAGAACATCTTCTGAAACGGGCAGACCGTATTATCCAAACAGTGAATGCAGTGCAGTCTGAAATTGAAAGCCACAAACGCCAATGCCAGCTTTTTGGGAAGCCATTTTCACTAACCGAGGCTACCCGATTAGCCTGCCAATCGATTGCATCCCCGGTTTCAGCTCCCGTGTACTATGTCTATCAGCGCTTATATCGGGAGAAGCTCGGAGATCGAGCACTGATCGCAGCCGCCTTACACCGCAAGACATGGGGCAAAACACAGATTGACCCGCAGGCACTGCATTTCATCGATACGGTGATCCAGCGTTTTTATCGCAGCAATCCGCCCTTGCGTATTCAAACGGTGTACAACATTGCTCAACAGCTATGGCAATACAACCGGCATTGGTGGTTGGATAGTGGACAAGTCACGGGGCGGGATTTTGAAGACCTGCTTGAACGACTACTCAATGGCCGCCAGGGCATAGATGATTTGCTATCGGATCCGGTGCAAATTCAAAGGTTGGTGCAGATCAAATTGCCCTCGCGCTCATGGTTTTATGGGTATGCGAGTTGGTTCAAAACTCAGCCAGGCGAAGGGGAAACGGCGTATGTTGTCCGCCACGGACAAGCGGATTGGGATGCCAACTTCCTGCTCTTTGATCGTTTTGCACAAACGGCTGTCTTGCCGCTGCAATATGTCTTTGCAGATCACTGCTGGCTGGATGTTCTGCATGTGGATGATGAATTCCGTGAAGTCGTTGGCCGATTATGGCTCACGGTGTTGATCGATGCTTTTTCCCGCGCAGTTCTTGGAACTTATCTGGCGTACGAAGCCCCGTGCATTGAAAGCATTCAAGGCGCCTTGCGCCATGCGATCTGGCCCAAACTTGGGTTGGATCAATATGGCATTGATTTACCCTGGAATTGCTATGGCACGCCGCAACACTTATCGTTGGACAATGCTTGGGCGCATCACAGTTATTCGTTGGAAGATCTTGCCAAAGCACTCGGGGGCGGCGGCAGATATACCCAGATGGAACTTGTTTTCCGTCCACCGTACCAGGCGCGCTATGGGGCTTTGGTTGAGCGACTGTTTGGAAATTTATCAGGCCAGATTCGGGAACTGCTGCCTGGGGCAATGCTTCAACCGGACAAGCGGCACTGGCACAATGCCAACCAGGCGGCCTGCTTGTTATATCGAGACATTGTCCGCATCGTGCATCAGTTGGTTGTGGATTATTTGCATACGCCTCATCGAGAATTGGATGGGATGACCCCAAACGAGAAGTGGTTAGCCGGACTGAAGTTGATGACGCCATTGCCACCACCGCTGACGCCGCAAATGGAGCGCTCCTTCTGGCGGCTGAACCCGGAAACGCGGAGCGCCACCCGGGAAGGATTAGCATTATTTGGCCTGCATTACTGGGGTGTGGAATTGGCAGGTTTGCGCAGCCCGGACCGGCAGGGACGCCAGAGACGATACCATTTGCGCTACAACACAGAGGATGTGAGCCGGGTAGCTGTATTTGAAAATGGAATTTGGCTGGGGGATGGTTATGCTCGCGAACTACGCTTGGCCAATGGCAGCTATGAATCGGTGAGCTTATGGGAACTGGAATTGGCAAAAGACTTGATTCGCCAGCAAGATCAGCGGCACAGATTGCGTCCGCACTCATGGCTGGTTCATATCCTTGAAGCCAGAGAATTGATCGAGCAGCGCCAGACAGAGCAGAGATTGATCCGCCGCAAACTTCAGCAACTGCGCGAGCGGCATGCAGGCAGACCCCGGAAAGGTTCAACCATCCAAGCTTTGGAGAAAGAGCAGATCGCCCAGGCCGAAAAACTCATGGCCGAAATACAAACCCGGGATGCTGATCCCCGCACCCACCTTCTGGAGCATCTCGAGGAAGTGCTCTGATGAACACACTACTTTCTGCGGATATCCCTCATCCCGCGCTACGAATCTTGGAGCTCGATCTGAATTTGGATGTCTCTGCGCGGCTGGTTGATTTATGCAACTGGACAGACGCTTGGCGGATGGAAGACAGACGATTGCAGCAACAAGTGGAGCAGCTTGATCCCAATCGCAGAGCAGATGTATTACGAGGCAGCCAACTCTCCAGTCTGCGCCGCCAATTGGCGCTGAAGATTACTCAACAACCGATTTATTTGAACCCCGATACGGTTCGGCAATCCGGTTTTGCTGGTTTGCGCCAGCATCTGGCCTCACAATATGTTCATTTGGATACCGCTGATCGGCTTCTGTGGCTGACCAATCTGTATTTTCTTTTGACACCAACTTTGCGAGCGCTCATTGAGAAGCTGGATACCATTCGCCGATATCGCAGTATTGGCCAACAACGCTGTTTTCTGGTGGGCGGTGTTTCAGGTGCCGGGAAAAGCAGTCTGCTGAATTGGTATGCGGTGAATTATTTGCCAGTCGTGCAAGCCAGGCGCAACTATGTACCTGTGATCAAGATCGATGCACCGGTTGGCAATCGTTCCCCCAAGCCGTTGTTCCAACGTATGCTGCTGGCCTGTGGAGCGGCCACGCTGCGTGGCGATGAAGAGCATTATCTTCAACTGCTGGAACTCTATATTCAGCAATGTGGAGTCGAATTGCTCATCGTGGATGAAGTCGAGCATATCACCCAGGCAGGCTTGCGCCGTCGATTGCTGGAATTAACCAACCTGACTGGCGTGCCAATTGTTTGCGCCTCCTGCAATCCAATTACCTGGGCATCCGGCGATACCGAGATTCAGGGACGCTGGAACGATTATTTTGAACTCACCCAATTTACAGGCGCGCGCCTGGATGCATTTCTCACCATGCTGGATTTGCTGCTGCCTTTTGAACAGGATGGGCATCTGGGTTTGCGGGAAATACCGGATGAGACTGGCAAGAAAACTGTGGATGGACCAGCCCATTACATTGAGCAGTGGACCGATGGGATCCTGCGGGAAATCATGGTACTGCTGATGGATGCCAGCCTCAAGGCGATTTCGACCGGACAGCCGCGCTTAACTTTGGATATCTTGAATCAGGCTTGGCGCGATATCAAGCGCGCCAAGGTGGTTAACTTTCTCGATGTTCTTCGGGCGCGGAACGGAGGTAGCCATGTCTGAGGATTGGTTCTTTGAAAGGCTGCCTTTGCATCCATCCCCCTACGCTGGAGAATGTTTGAGTGGTTATATATTGAGGCTGGCTGATCTGAATGGGTATCACATGCTGTGGGATCTGGTGGGCGACCTGTTCCCAACCTGGAAAGCTCCCCAACAGATTGGGCTGCTGAAATGGGAGTATCCCCTGGAAAACTGGGGGCGCATACCTTTGCGCACGGGCTTGTCTTCCGCGGAATTGAGCCGCTTGACAGTGGCTGGCTGGGTTGAGAAGTTCCGCAGCCCACTCATTACGCACTCGAATTATTCGGGTCCGGGGAACGCGCTTAACGGCTTGCTTGATTCGAACCTGCGCGTTTGTTCTCTGTGTTTGCAATCTCAGCCCTATCTGCGCTTGATTTGGCGTTTATTGCCGGTGACAGTCTGTCTCGAGCATGGTTGTCTGCTTGAAGAGAAATGTTCAGGATGTGGCGCTCCATTGACGCCGGTGAGTCAGGAGCATCGCCATTTGCGGTGTCCAGTTTGTGGCACTGATTTGCGATCTCTGCCGGTTGTGATGGCACCGCAGGCTGTGTTGAATCTGCAAAGGAGCGGACAGGCTGAATTCCAATTCTTGCTGGATCCAGCAACTACCATTTGCAGAACTGGTGAAGGTTTTGGTTACGATCCTACGCATGCCCTCGGATTGAAATTCCGCTATATCCGCCACCTGGCAAAAATCTCCACAAAAGCAATGGCTAAAAAAGCAAACATGAGCACCTCCGCACTGAAATCCATTGAACAAGGTGTTCGGGGTGCGCTTCCTAACTATCTGACCTATCTCGAAGCCATTCAAGTGTCCTGGAAAGAGTTTGCCCTATTGGATGTGCCGGATGAGTTTTTGCAGGAATTACAATCACCTCGGCATCCAGCCCTGCGGGTTTGTCCTGATCCAAAATGTTCCAGCCATGAAATGACTTTGGGTTCAAGTGTGCGTATGTTGAGAGATTTGCCGGAACAAAACTTTGCGCGGTTTCGATGCAAGGTATGTGGAAAAAGATTTACCCGCTCTTATGACGGCAGTTTGCGAAGGAGGGCGCCTCACCCAGCGTTGCAGACCGGGGACAAGCATGTCCTGATGAAATCGCAAGTGGAAATTGCAAGTCTGGTTGAGATGGGGCTACGCGGCGAATGCAACTTGAAGATTGCCCGGAGCTTGGGATGGGGTGAGAAAACGGTGCGAATTTACTGGATCGTTCTTGGATTGGAAGACCAGGTACATCGAGCCCAGGCGCAAAGGCGGGTTGAAAAGAAACTTGCACAACACGCCAGACTGGGCTCCCAAATCCAGGCAATCCTGGAACCGCTCCTTCAGGAAAACCGGTGTCTCACATTGCATGAAGTTCACCAGGCATTGGACTCAGATTGCTTTTACTTGCAGAGCCACCCTGACCAGACAAGCTATTTGCGTGAGGCGATTCGGCAGCATAATGTCCGTATCAAGCAACAACGGGATGATGCCATATCCATGCAAATTGCCACGAGCATCGCGAATTTGGCATGCAGTGACCAACTGGTATTCGTTGATGAAATTGCTGGACAGGCAGGTCTTTCTTACTCCCGGTTTCGCAAAAATTATCCAGCTCTTCATTTAGAAGTTCATCGGGCAATCCGGGAACATCGAAGTCGCCTCAAGAAGTTGCATCTCGAGAATCAGCTTCGGGCGATTGACGAGGCCGCCAATCGCCTTATTGAAAAGGGAGTTCGCCTTAACTACCAGACCATCCTGCGGGAGGCTGGGTTGAGTCGATATGCGCATCACTCCACCCCAATTCGCGATGCGCTCGCACGCTGGATTAGCAATCTTGCTCCACGGGATTGAGGATGATGGTTCCGCCTGGGTTGTCCCCAGGCGGAACCATATTATTTTGGATCGTTTTCCCTTGTGAAAATCTACGTTTTCTTGCGTTACGCTGGATTCAATTTATTTCTTGAGTTACGTTGGACGCGACACATTACACAAAACCCAAGCCACGTTCCTTCAATGAGACCCACTTGCCCTGACCGATTACCAAATGATCGAGCACATCTACATCCAGTAGTTTTCCAGCCTGCACGATAGCGCGTGTCACTGCCACATCATCCGGGCTGGGAGTCGGGTCACCGGACGGATGATTGTGAATCACAACCAATGCCGAAGCATTTTTGCGAATTGCTTCCTTGAAGATTTCCCCGACGCGTACTTGCGATGAATTGACCGAACCTTTGTACACTTCCACAGTTTCCATCACGCGATTTCTTCTATCCAATAGAATCACACGCAAATGTTCCTGCTCCAACGCGGACATCTCATACGAAACCAATGCCGCCGCATCAGCAGGGGAGTTGATAGATGGGCGTTCTTCAGGTGATTCGAGCGTGAGCCTGCGTCCCAACTCAATGGCGGCTTTGATCTGTGCGGCTTTGGCGTCGCCAAGTCCGTGTTGCTTTTTGATGTCAGCCAACGGCGCGCGGTGCAAGCCGGTCAGCCCGCCGAATTTGTTGAGCAGACGTTGTCCAACGGTTACTGCACTTTCGCCCTTGACTCCCACCCGCAGCAGGATGGCTATCAATTCAGCGTTGGTCAAGGCTTGGGGGCCCAACGAAGCCAACCTCTCGCGCGGACGATCCGATTCGTGTAAGTCCATGATGCGGTAAATGGGTTTGGAATTTGTGTCAGTCATCGCTTCGTCCCTCGATATAATGAGATGCGTCTATTTTACAGCGGAATTCATCAAATCCTTTGCTTGACATCCCCCAACCCCTCAAGTAGAATGTCCTTCGCCTTGCAACTTGGGCCTGTAGCGCAGTTGGGAGCGCGCCTCAATCGCACTGAGGAGGCCAGGGGTTCGAATCCCCTCAGGTCCACTAGGCAGTGAACAGTGGACTATTTGAAAGTCGGTTCACTGTCACCAAAACAACAAGGGCCCATAGCGCAGTTGGGAGCGCGTCTCAATGGCTTGAGAAGGTCGAGGGTTCGAATCCCTCTGGGTCCACAAATGGATAAACGAGAGCGATTAGCAAACCTAATCGCTCTTGTGCTATAATAAATAAAATAATTGAAAAGTCACGGCAGGAGTAGTAGGTCATCTCGTCAGCGAGTTGGGAGAGTGAGGTGGAAGCCCAGCAATGGTATCGAACGGGAATACCAAACAGCAAGACCGAACTCGCCTGCTCCTCGCAAGAGAGACTTCATCGGTGAACTTAAGTAGTCGATGACGGAGAAGCCCGTTATAGCGCAAGAGTGGTAAAGCGAGATTTATCTCGCTTTACAATTCGGGTGGTACCGCGGAGAGAACTCTTCGTCCCTGAGTGGATGAAGAGTTTTTTTGTTTAACATGGCTATGTCATTGCGAGGGTTGAGACGCGATAGCGTCGAAACCCCGAAGCAATCCCCTCGACGGTGTAGGAGATTGCTTCGCCAAACAGCGGCTCGCAATGACATCCAAAGAAAGAAAAGGAGGCACACATGAACATTCGTATCAACTATATCTTCTGGAAGCAGGGACCTCTTCTTCCACGCCTCCTTCTCGAGTCATGAGTCAAAGATCACACGTCAAGACGAGACGTTTGACGTTCAACATTCGACATTAAACATTTCTACACATGAGGAAAGAATGGCTACAACAAAAAAGAAAATAACCCCGAAGGCGAAAAAGATCGTAGCAAAGAAAGTCGTCGCCAAGAAGACGACCAAACCTGCAGCGTCGAAAGTAAAGGCGACGAAGGTTGTTACAAAAAAGACAGTAGCGAAGAAAGTTGCGCCAAAATCGAAAGCTACGAAACCTGGCATTACTAAGGCGATCGTCCCTGCCGTACCGAAAGCAAAAGCAGTTGTGGTTGCAACAAAAAAGCCCAAAGCCATGGTGCCTTTTGAAGAGAAGCCCAAGGCAATTCAAGCCGTAAAGGAATCGAAACCTGTGAAAAACGAATCACCCAAAGATATTTCATTCAACCCGCAAGCCTTTGAGCCAAAATGGCAAAAGAAATGGGAAGCGGACAAGTTGTATCGCGCCGTAATAGATGAAAGCAGACCAAAGCACTATGCCCTGACGATGTTGCCCTATCCCAGCGGTGATCTGCATATCGGTCACTGGTTTTCGATGACGCCGCCCGATGCACGCGCGCGCTTCAAGCGGATGCAAGGCTATAACGTATTATTCCCCATGGGCTTCGATGCGTTCGGTCTACCGGCAGAAGGTGCAGCCATCAAGCACAACATCCACCCCAAGAAGTGGACGTATGCCAACATCGAGCGGATGCGTACACAAATGCGTTCGATGGGCGCGATGTTCGATTGGGAGCGGGAAGCCGTCTCTGCTGACCCACAATATTACAAGTGGACTGAATGGTTCTTCATTCAGTTATTCAAACACGGGTTGGCATATCGCAAAAAAGCAACTGTGGATTGGTGCCCGAAGGACAACACCACGTTGGCGCGCGAACAGGTCAAAGGTGACGATCGTGTTTGTGATCGTTGCGGTACGCCCGTCATCAAAAAAGAGTTGGAACAGTGGTTCTTCAAGGCGACGAAATATGCCGATGAGTTACTGCACTTCGAAGGCGTTGACTGGCCCGACTTCATTAAAGTTTCGCAAACCAATTGGATCGGTCGCAGCGAAGGCGCCTCGGTCATTTTCAAAACGGTCCCCTCTGGGGATGATAAAGCTAGTGACCCCATCGAGATATTTACGACTCGCCCTGATACTTTGTGGGGCGCAACTTTCATGGTCTTCTCACCCGAACATCCGCTGGTGGATAAGATCACCACGCCGGAGAACAAAGCAGCCGTCAGCGAGTATAAGGCTCAAGCGGCGAAGCAGACCGATATCCAGCGCGAATCGAAGGATAAAGAAAAGACTGGCGTGTTCACGGGCGCATATGCCGTCAATCCAGTTAATGATGAACGTATCCCGATCTGGATCGCGGATTATGTGTTGATGTCATACGGCACTGGCGCGATCATGGCTGTCCCTGGACATGATGAGCGTGACTTTGCATTCGCCCGCAAATTTGGACTGAAAGTGATTCCTGTGATTCAACCCGAAGGCGTGGAGTTGAACGGTGATACGATGGAAGTTGCGTATGAGCACGAAGGTGTGATGATCAACAGCGGACCATTCGATGGCACACGTGCGACCAACGATAAAGGCGTGAAGAATCCTGCCATCAAAGCAGTGATCGAATATCTGCAGCAAAAAGGCATTGGCAAAATGGATGTCAACTATCGTTATCGCGATTGGTTGATCTCACGCCAACGTTTTTGGGGTGCGCCGATCCCGATGATCCGTTGTGATGTGCATGGCTGGAACCCGGTGCCAGACGATCAATTGCCCGTACTATTACCTGATGATATTGATGAGTGGAAGCCGACCGGTGAAAGCCCGTTGAAGCTTCACCCGACGTGGAAAAATACAACCTGCCCGATTTGCGGTGAACCTGCTGTGCGCGAAACCGATACGATGGATACATTTATGTGTTCGTCGTGGTATCACTTGCGCTACTTAAGTCCGAATGATGATAAGGCGCCGTTCGATGATGCTGAGTACAACTACTGGATGCCCGTGGATACCTACACCGGCGGCAGTGAACATGCCACCATGCATTTGCTGTACACGCGTTTCTTCCATAAGGCGTTGCGCGATATGGGCATCGTGGAAGGTGGCGAGCCGATGATGCAATTGCGTAATCAAGGCATGGTGTTGGCGGAAGATAATAGCAAGATGTCGAAGAGCCGCGGCAATGTGGTCGCGCCCGATGTGTTGGTAAATAAATATGGCGCGGATACCGTGCGTGCTTATTTGATGTTCTTCGCACGCTGGCAACAAGGCGCACCCTGGGACTCGAACGGCATCGAAGGGACTGCCCGCTGGATTCGCCGTACCTGGACTTTGTTCACCGATCAGACTCAGCCGGGAACTGCCTCTGATGAAACGAAAAAGAATCTACGCCGACGCGTTCATCAGACTTTGAAAAAGGTGACGCATGATTTCGAGAACTTTGAGTTCAACACCGTCATCTCATCATTGATGGAATTGATGAACGAAATGTACAAGGCGCGCGAAGCTGGAGCCGCTGGTTCACCTGAATGGAGCGAAGCACAGGAAATCTATTTGAAGATGCTCGCGCCTGTTGCGCCGCACATCTCTGAAGAACTGTGGACGAATCATTTAAGCAAGCCGTACTCGATCCATCAGCAGAAGTGGCCCCAGGTGGACGAAGCCGCCACAAAGGAAGATACGATCGAATTGCCGGTGCAGATCAACGGTAAAGTGCGTGACCGTGTCGTTGTTCCCGCTGATGCAAGTGAAGATGACATCAAGGCTGCGGCAATGGCTTCTGAAGTTGTCCAAAAATATTTGGAAGGCAAGGAGCCAAAGAAGGTGATCGTGGCGAACAGGAGATTGGTAAGTATCGTCGTGTAGTATAAGTCTGCCGAATAATAGTCAAAAAACCTCTGAGAGAAATTGGTCTCACAGAGGTTTTTTATATTATGCTGGACTTACGCAAAAGCCTGATGAGGTGACATAATTGAAGTATGACAAATACTCATAAAAAGAAAGTCTCCCGATTAGATTATTGTCAGTTTTTGCTCAGCAGTCAGGTCAATTACACATTG
>Ga0180074_1000241_pt1 | contig 10994 bp, 9 predicted proteins | sample EasRiv366_16_10D_FD_121773 | JGI IMG/M metagenome (GOLD analysis project Ga0180074, IMG submission 121773) | Soil microbial communities from meander-bound floodplain in the East River, Colorado, USA - East River metaG ERMLT366_16_10D | ecosystem: Environmental > Terrestrial > Soil > Floodplain ...
ACTTTCGGCACCAATGGCGGCGCACAAAAGATGAAACATGGCGCGATCGTGATCGCTGCGATCACATCCTGCACGAACACATCCAACCCCTCTGTCATGGTCGCGGCAGGATTGGTCGCCAAGAAGGCGGTTGAAAAAGGTCTGATTGTGAAGCCGTATGTCAAAACATCCTTAGCACCCGGCTCACTGGTTGTGACTGAATATCTTAAGAATGCAAACTTGATCGATCCGCTCGCCAAGCTTGGCTTCAATGTCATCGCGTATGGCTGTACGACTTGTATCGGAAATTCGGGGCCGCTCCCGGGTGAAGTCGCCAAAGCAGTGACCGGGTCCGATCTGGTGGCGGCGGCGGTCATTTCAGGAAATCGAAATTTCGAGGGTCGTGTCCATCCGTTGGTGAAGGCAAACTTCCTCGCGAGTCCGCCGCTCGTCGTCGCCTACGCATTGGCTGGCACCGTGGATATTGACTTGAACAACGAACCGCTCGGCACCGATCAGAATGGTGCGGAGGTTTACCTGAAAGACTTGTGGCCCTCCCAACAGGAGATCAGTGACACGATCGCTTCCTGCGTCAAAGTTGAGATGTTCAAAGACAAATATGCCGATGTATTCAGCGGCTCGGATATGTGGAAAGAGATTAAGGTTACCGGCGGCGACATCTACGAATGGGATGAAAGTTCCACCTACATTCATCACCCACCCTACTTCCAGGAACTCTCGATGGAAGCTGGTTCGGTGAACGATATCAAATCAGCGCGTGTGTTGGGCTTGTTCGGCGACTCGATCACCACCGACCACATCTCCCCGGCTGGCAACATCGCCGCAGACAGTCCTGCTGGAAAGTATTTACAGGAACGCGATGTAGCACCGCAATATTTCAACTCATACGGTGCTCGGCGTGGTAATGACCTCGTGATGGCACGCGGCACGTTTGCGAACATCCGCTTGAAGAATAATCTCGTTGCGCCCAAAGAAGGCAACTGGACCAAACATCACATCTCTGGTGAAGTCATGTCCATGTATGATGCCGCGATGAAATATCAAAGCGAAGGTGTGCCGGCCATCATCCTGGCTGGCAAGGAATATGGCACAGGCTCCAGCCGCGACTGGGCAGCGAAAGGACCATTACTGCAAGGCGTGAAAGCAGTGATCGCTGAATCATTTGAACGCATCCATCGCTCGAACCTGGTCGGCATGGGCATTCTGCCTCTGAAATTCATCGAGGGTCAAAATGGCGAGTCGCTGGGCCTGAAGGGTGATGAAGTGTACGACATTGAAGGCGTGACCACGGTTCAGCCCAAGCAGATCCTCACCGTGAAAGCCAGGAAAGCGGATGGCTCAGTCATCGAGTTCAAAGCCACTGCGTTGTTGAACACCGATGTGGAAGTAAACTATTACCGCAACGGCGGCATTCTCCATACGGTGCTGAGGAATTTGGTGAAATAGCCCGCTTTGAGTCCCTATGTGGCAAACCGAAACGAAACTCGCTGACACGGGTTTCGTTTTTTATTACTCAAATTATTTTCAACCAAAAGGAGCCTTAATGGATATTCTGATGCTGGTACTACGTCTCGTTCATATTCTTGCCGGGATCATTTGGGGCGGCGGCGCCTTGATCATGGAATTCTTTATTGGCCGCACGATCAACGCCACAGGAGAAACCGGGCAGAAATTCGCGCAACATTTAATGAACGTTGTGCGTATGCACAAATTCATGACGGTCGCAGCATTAGCCACTGTGCTGGCAGGCAGCTGGCTATACTGGATCGACTCGAATGGATTTTCATCCGCCTGGATGACATCGGGCGCAGGGATAGGTTTTGGCATTGGCGCTGTCTTCGGTCTCATCGCCTTTGTGTTTGGCGCGATCTTTGGCAGTAGCAATGCCAAACTCGGAGAGGTCGGCGCACAGATCAAAGGCAAGCCCACTGATGAACAACTCGCACAAATTCAAGTGCTTCAAAAACGAATTAAAACGGTATCCCCCATCCACGTGGTTAGCATGATACTTGCCATAATCTTCATGGCAACCGCCAGATACTTTATGTTTTAGTCCATCAGAGTTAGAGACAGTATCGGTTAAAGGCGAAACGAAACCCACTGGCAAGGGTTTCGTTTTTTATTAACCATGCTTTCGCCTTACATCGAGGAGACACAAACGTGACCAAAAACATCTTTATGAGCTATTCCCGCCGCGAATTGGGTTTTGTAGACGATCTGGTTCGAAAATTGGAGGGCGAACATTACACCGTCTGGTTGGATTATCGCGCCTTGATCCCCGGCTCTCCCTGGAATGTGCAAATTGAGAAGGGACTAAAAGATGCCGATACCGTGCTGTTGGTTGTTTCCAAAGCCGCTTTAGCCTCGGAATATGTAGCTTTGGAATGGCGTCATTTTTTGGAAACGAAGAAACGCGTCATCCTGCTGATCTTTGAAGCCGTGGATCTGCCGAAGGAATTGGAACAATACGAATGGGTGGATTTTCGCAGTAGCTATCAGGCCGGTCTGGATGAATTATTCTCCCAGTTGAAGCAACCGATTCAGGAGGAACATCCTGTACCAGAGACCGGCTTCAAAGCTCCCTGGATCGTGTGGCTAGCCATTGCAGTGAGTGTGGTGGTGGCGCTTTTGTCCCTTTTTGAGTTTTGGACCTTGTTCATTCCGTGGATTTTAGTTCCCCTCCCTTACAAGATTTACAAACGCAATTTTAATTTCACGCATGTGCAAACCGCCTTGCTGGCACTGCCAATTGCATCTTTGCTTTCAGAGATCGTCTACGAGGATGAACTCCTGCGTGACGTGGTCTGGGCGGGGCTCGTGTTTGGATTGATCCTGCTATTCATGCTTCGTTCATCAGCCATGCAAAGATGGGGCAGACCAGAAGCCATCATCCCGAAATACATTAACCCGCATGATGCCGGGCTTTCAACTCCGACGCCCATTCCTTTTTACGTGGATTATGCTGTTCAAGATCACTATATCGCCGACGAATTGATCGCAACACTGAAAAAATATGGACACCCTCAAGTGGCTACTCTTCAGGAAGCGCAGGCCGTGTTCGCTTTAATTTCCCGCTTCAAATCAGACACCGAAGCTGTGCCCGAAAAACAAATGCTCTTCCCAATTCTGATTCAAACCAATAACAATATCTCGAAAACCTTATCCAGAATCCAATGGATCGATTTCCGCCCCGGCGTGCGCGGGTTGGATACGATCGCGCAATTACTGCCCAACCCCAAGGAGTTACTCAAAGCGCTGGGAATGCGGCCCGTTAGTTCCCAGACCGTGTATTCGCCCTTGATCACCACCCTTTACTACTTCCTTATTTTCCTAGCCGTGGTCAACATTGGTTCATCCTTAAACTATTTGATAACCCCTCCAATCTCTCTCTTGCCCAACGAGGTCATCGAACTTGTGGTGAATATGGTTTTATTCGGCGGGCTCGCCTATATCATGGTGAATGGGCTATCCAGCAGAAAGGGGCTGTTTTCGAGTTTATGGCAGATCGTCCTCGGCGTTATTGGCATGGGGCTCCTGACGCTTTGGCAGAAAGACCTGGATGGCAGACTCATTGGCGAGATCGCCGATGCCGGTATTGATGTGGATACCGTTGCCTATAGCTTTGTCAATATTGCGGAATATATCTATTTGATCGGCATCGCTGTGACGGGATTTATGTTCCTCAGAAATGGACGCGATGCAAAGCGCTGGTTTCCTGCCAAAAAATAATTCTTCCCCGCATCGTTATAAAAGAGACTCGCCCATACGTGGCGAGTCTCTTTTATATTTAGAATTCGAAATCAGAGTAAAACATGTTTTCTTGTACTTTTTCAACTGCCCGCTCTACTTTTCCAAATGGCTTATCGAGCGCATCCAGATCATCAGGCTTTTCAACTGCAATCCGGGCAAATTCAAGGCTGGCGCGAACAAGGCTAAAGGCAGGGCTGAGGACAGTCGCGTCGCCTCCGCCCGCGCGCAGTTTGGATGCCCTTGCAATCAATTCGTCCAGAAGCGGTTTCCAATCTTTTTGAACATGAATCTTTGACTCAGATGGTTTCCAATCTGGGTCAAGGCTTTCGATAATTTTACCTTGTTGCTTGGCTGCTCGATATGTATTACGCAAGGACGCTGATATTCCAGAACCCATGAACAGGTTATATCCCTCAATTAATCCATCGTAGATAATTTTGCCTTTGAATGGCAAAAGAACTGTTTTTAGATAAGTTGGTAGAGACATACCGCCTAAAACGAATTGAAATGGTTCCACGAGCGCCAGAACACCGTATACTTTGTTATTGCCAATAAATATAGCAAATTTCTTTGTTACGCTCTGAATAAAAAAATCACCTGCAACAAAGTTTTTCCAATTAGTGACGATGACAAGTTCATCCGGCAAAAAACCAAATGGATTCTCTAAAACAAATTCGTCTATAATTTCGGGTTTTTCATAAAAAGCGTTCCGTAAATCGATCCTTTGTTCGTTCGAGATTCGTTGATATTGTTCTACATCCCTGAGATTTTTGATTACTTGTAAATGAGAATTGGCAAATGTCTGCAACGCAGGCATTAACTTGAAAAACAACCTGGCATCGTCGGATGATATCTGCATATTACTGCTCCTTATAATTTGTTGTTCTTATCCGCCGCCTGGCGTGATCGAACCGATCGCCAGAAAAGCGAAGATCAACACATCCTGCCAAAAGTGGATGAACCATGCCCACCACAATCCGCGTGTTTCTAGCATGGACTTGCCTAGGAACCACCCGAGAAAGCCCGCCATTAATACGCCGATCACACCATACGGGATGCCGTAAAAATGACCGATCCCAAAATACGCCGCCATCAACCACAGCGCGTGTTTTCTTCCAACCACATCTTCCAGCACAGATAAAAACGAAGCCTTGTAGGTCATCTCTTCGTTGAAGGCGTTCAACGCTGCGGCAAGGAAGATCGCCGGGAGGAAAGGTAAAGCGCGCAGAGCAATATCCAAGGGCGGACGACCGGCAAGAATTAGAAAGGTTAATGTGCCAAGGCTGAGAATAACAGAGAAATTGCGTCCCAATTGTTTCCAGCGTTCACCTGGTTTGATACCCATCCATTTGACCGGTTCAGTAGGTGCGTTTGTATCTCCTTTGACAAGGAAGAATGCGCTTCTGGTTTTCCTCAAAATAAACAATGCCACAATGATGACAAGTGTCACCATCAAACGCAGGGATTGATCAGCCAACATAAAAACATTGAACGCTGGGTTATTTAACCATGCTTGATAAAAAGAGATTTGATCAACCTTTGTAAAAACAAACCATTCAACAACCACCAAAACAATGAACAAAATAAAAAATGGGCGCAGAGAACGCACCGTACCCCAGGCAAACGTCAACATCAGACCAAGCAGGACGACCGCCATTGCCATGCCAGATCCCAAATCAGCTGAAACTTGAAAATCAAAAACCTCCTGCAAAATGATCCGGGGCAAGTTTGAAGCCAGCGCTAAAAATACCCACGCGGTAATGATCGATGTTTTGGGTTTGGATGTTTCGACTGTCATGAGACGTCTCCTTTTTGGGAACAACCTCATTATATTTATTATGCCCTGCTTTCCAATTGACTAATGTCACATATTCAGCAAACGCATGTGTTATTTTTCCACTCTTAACAACTCCAAAAGACCATTTGGATATAAGATGGATTTCCCCTCCCCGAACTGATCCAGACTCATCCACACCGCATTAAAGGATTCATTGATCTCCGCCTCTATTCCTACGATCACAGCCTGCTCATACAACCCTGAGTCGACCAACGCCCCATCATAGACTTGCACGATCTCGTGACCGGGTGTTCCATTGAAGACAAAGATATTTTCCAATGTACCCAGGTAACGGAGCTCCCTCACTTCCACGTTCAGTTCCTCTTTCAATTCACGCCGCACTGTATCTGCGCTCGCCTCACCGAACTCTATCCCGCCGCCCAGAGGACGATAAAACGTTTGCTGTTTGATTGGGTCAAATCCTTCAGCAACGAGGATGCGATTGTTATTGAGAAACACACAAATGGCAAGCGGACGGATTCGATTTTTCATATTCTCCCTTAAACGCTCTGTCGGGGGCTAAGCCCCCGACAGAGCAATATTACAACGAAATCAATTCAGGCTGCCTTTGCAGATTCGCCTGCATGGACCACGGTCCCGTCCACGTGACGGTGACGGGGATGATCTTGCCTTTCAAATCATCTTCCGATTCGACGAAGACAAGTTTGTTGGTGGGTGTTCTGCCGCGCCAACGTCCTTTTACTTTTTCTTCGAAGAGGACTTCGACAGTTTGACCGAGATATTTCTTATTGATCTCGCCGACGATCTTTTCCTGCATGTCATCGAGCATGTGCAGACGGCGCAGCTTGTCATCTTCGGGGACGTTATCGTCCATGCGGCGGGTGGCGACGGTACCCTCTCTCAGCGAGTAACGGGCTAAATGCGCCACATCAAGCCGAAGGTCGGAGAGGACGCGATACGTCTCCATAAATTGTGCTTCGGTCTCGCCGGGGAATCCGACGATGATATCCGTCGCGATGGAACAATCCGGAATTTTGCTGCGGATCTTGGCAATGAGGTCACGATATTCCTGCTGGGTGTAGCCGCGCTTCATGTTGAGGAGCACTTCGTCATCGCCCGCTTGAATGGGGACTTCGATATGCGGCATCACCTTGGGAAGCTCGGCAATCGTATCCATGAGTTCTTCGGTGAAATAATTGGGATGCGAGGTGAGGAAGCGGATGCGCTCGATGCCATCCACTTGATGCACGAGGCGGAGCAAACCCGCCAGGTTGGGACCGTCGGAAATATCCTTGCCATAGCGATCCACGATTTGACCGAGGAGCGTCACTTCTTTCACGCCCTGCCGCGCCAGTGAGCGGACTTCCGCCACAATATCGCCAACGGGACGGGAACGTTCGCCGCCGCGCTTGGAAGGGATGATGCAGAACGTGCAGGCATGTGAACAACCGTAGACGACCGGCACATGCGCGCTGATGAGTTTGCCCTGCTCGGCAACTGGCAGGATGAGTTCATCGTCCATCATCAGGAAGCGGCGCGTGGTTTCAGAATCTTCGATGGAATGAATTTCGCCCTGCGTGAGATGCGAGATCAATGGACCCGGATCGGAGGGCGGCGAGAACACATCCACGAACGGAAGTTTCTCGCGCAATTTCTCTGCGCCGCGCACGCCCACCATGCAGCCCATTAAGTTGATGACGAGATTGGGGTTTTGCTTCTTGAGCGGGGAAAGCGACGTAACGCGCCCCATCGCCTTGTCTTCAGCAGATTGACGCACGACACAGGTATTTAAAACGATAACATCCGCTTCTTCGATGGTTTCAGTAAGGGTGTAGCCCAGATGCTCCAACGACGAGCCGACGCGTTGCGAGTCGGCGACGTTCATTTGGCAGCCTTCGGTCCAGATATGGTATTTCATAGGCTGGGAATTATACCAAAGCGGTCGGGATTCAAGAAACAAAAATGCCGCATCACTGCGGCGTAATCGAAAATAGAAAGTGGTCCAATAGGCTTCGAGCCTACAACCAAGCGTATTTAGGCACTACTCCTGTCTGCTACTCTTTTACCTGATTTGAAGAGCCATTATTATGACCTATCCAAAATACCCTTAATAGACGATAGTTCATAATTAAGTTTTTTGCTTACACCGTCCAAGCCTGGAAAGAGCGTAGCTGCGCTGATACCATACGTATTTAATTCTCTTAGGATATCGATTTTTGCGTAATGTGGAATGATTATTTTGGGAAAGTGACCGCTAGTTCTTTGATAATCGGAACTCAATTCGAGGGTCATCTTAGGGTTTTTACTTATCGTAAAATAGGCTGATTGAGCCGCAATACGCGGTGAAAGGTGTGGAGCTTTAATAAGATAATCTCTTGAAATATCAAAGGGATTTGGAGAATCACTAGTATCTAAACGTTCCAGTAGACCTAATCCGTAAACCGCGCCGTCATAGTCATAATCTTTTTCGCACGCAAAATACAAGGCAACAAGCGGATTTGCTGTCCAATCAAGCAATCTTGTTTGCATACCGTGATGCTGAGCCATGATTAGAAAATCCCAATCATTCCTTGGAGTGAAATTACTATAAAAGATTGTTTCTTCTTTGAACTTATCTAAAAAAATTCTTTCGATATTGGTTAAATCAATATTCTTCTTAAAGTCTCTTCCGATTGATGGAATTAAGCTATAGCCTTTTTGGGAGACGCCACGAAAATATAAGGCACCCGGACCATCGTTAGCCTGCAAATATTCGATCACATTTTGAGCCGGAATTTCTTCTGTCATAGGCTTAATCTTAATTGTCTCTTTTTCTTTTGACACTTCTCGATATGATTTTGATAATAGGCACTATTGGTAGCATTAAGTCACTAATTGTCCTTGCATCGAAGCCTTTACCATTGCCAATTATAAGGGTTTGTTAGCATCTATCTCAAGACCAGTTGCTCGTAATTCTGTAGCTAACCTCAATTTCCATGTATTAGAATTGTCGTATGGTATGTATGTAACGCCAAAGAAATCAGAGGGTATTTCAATATCGCTGGAAACTTGATACAGCGCGGCTACTTTGTCTCTGCCAATTTTTCCCATGAAATAACCCAGCTCGAAAACAACATTTTGTCTCGCTCTGGATCTGGCTTTATCATTGCCATCTTTTTTCGAATATCCCATATCATCTGGAGAAAGCAGGACTACTGCATAGCCTACTTCTTCTGAATAATCAGTAAACTTCTCGATAATTGTTCTACCCAAGTTCGGCTTTTCATCGAGAATTATAGGTTCCAACTCTAACTTCGTCAGAACACTAGCGACTTTTTGCCTCATTTCTTGGTCGTGACCATGAACAAGAAATACTTTTCTCTTTGCCTTATCATCGGAAGTTTTTACTTTGTACCCTTGATCGGGCATCTCATAATGCGGAACTTCAAAAACAAGTTTTATTTTATCCAGACGTGCTTCCATTGCTTGGATGTGCACTACTTTTAATGCGTCTCGTTCTGCTAATGCTTCATGCAAAATTCTTGATATTGCAGATGCTAAGGCTAATTTTTGTTCATGCGCAATGAAGCCTTGCAATTCAAACTCTAACAGCTTGGTGCTAATAAATTTGTATTCGTCATCCATGATAGCCTGATCAATTTGTTATTGCATTTTCCCTAGCCAAGCAACTAACCTAGATTAATTGTGCCTTATAAAGAAGTTCAAAAGGTGGGCCCAGCAGGATTCGAACCTGCGACCAAGCGTGTTTAGGCTTGTTTCCTATACGGCTATAATTTTACCCCAACCAGCCGCCTACCAGTCAACAGTTTGACGGGTCTCTTACCTGATAACGCAGAAGCGCAGAAAGCTCCTCGCAATCACGGATTCCATCTGTGATTGCGAGGAGCTTAATCTTTTTCAACGTGTCGGAGTCGAAGTTTAATTTGATGATTATGGCGTCCTTCCTAGCGACTCAAGGTCGGCAGTTCGACCAATTTTTAAATTCAATGCGTACCTGGCTCTTACGATCTAAAAAAAACATGATTAACCCCGAAACTCAGGAATGAGGGACGGGCAGAAAAAGAATAGACCTTCTGGTACAGTATTGTGTGAGAGCACAAACCGCACAGGAGGTCTATTCATGATTAAGGGTACAAGCAAAGCTGAGAAAAAGCAAGATAGTCAAGAACTGGAAGCGAAGTGCTGGAAATTTCTGCAGTCTTTTTTGGAGCAACTGCACAGGTTGGTTGATCGACGGATCGTGAAGACTTTTCTGGATTTGGTGATGGTCATCCTGATGCATCGCAACCGGAATAGCGGATTGTTGTTGAGCGAATTGGGAGATCATTTGCTGGGAGGCGAGCGAGGACCGGCGGGGGTAAAACGAATAGCCAGCTTGTTGCATTCGGTGAAATGGGAAAGCCAATTGATCTTGAACTATTTGTGGAAATGCGGGGATCAAAAAGTAAAGGAATTGCGTGGACAAAACGAGGCAGCCTATGTGATCTGGGATGAAAGTGTGCTGGAGAAATCAGAGAGCTTGAAAGCCGAAGGGTTGTGTGCAGTCCGTTCGACCAAGGCAGCACGCCTGAAACGGATCAAACCTGGCTATTTCAATCCCCCCACAGATCGACCTATATTTGTGCCCGGAATAAACTGGCTGCAGGTCTTGGTAACAGGTATGAAAGGCACGCCTGTTCTAGCACACCTGTGTTGGTGGACGACCCGAGGCGAAAAAGCCAGTCAAAAACGTCAAGAAGAAAGCAAAATCCTCCAAAAAGTGCTGAAAATATGGGGGCGGAAAGTCATTCATATTTGGGATCGTGGGTTTGCAGGTAGTCCGTGGACAAAGTTGGCGCTTGATCATCATCTTCGTTTTATCTTGCGTTGGAACAAAAACTATCACTTGATCGGACCCGATGGCTGCAAACACGAAGTCTGGAAAATCTCGCGTGGCAAACGTTCCTGGGAATATCGCATGATCTGGGATGCGCGCAGACGTTGCCAGCGCAAGGCAGGTGTACTTGCCCTACCTATCCGTTTACCTGACGATGATCGTCAACTTTTTCTAGTGATCTCGCGTCCCGGCTATGGTCGCAAGCCCTGGTATCTCATCACTACCGAACCTGTGCACACTGCAGAGCAAGCTTGGCTGATCATCTTTGCCTATGCCAGACGTTGGCAAATCGAAATGTCCTTGCGCTTCACCAAATCCGAGATGGCTTTTGAGTCACCACGCTTACTCCAATGGGAAACACGCCTCAAATTTCTGCTGATTGCTTCTTTGGCTTATGCCTTTCTCCTTTCTCTCCTCTCTGATACAGATTTCCTGTTCGCCTTCCTCGCTAGACTTCTATATAGTACAAAATACAGACGAATGAGACAAATTTAAGTAGGTGCAACGTGAGCTTCCGCGACCAAAATACTCACTTCCTGCTCAACAGCGGCGAGTGCTTGTGCCAACGGA
>Ga0180074_1000243_pt1 | contig 10939 bp, 7 predicted proteins | sample EasRiv366_16_10D_FD_121773 | JGI IMG/M metagenome (GOLD analysis project Ga0180074, IMG submission 121773) | Soil microbial communities from meander-bound floodplain in the East River, Colorado, USA - East River metaG ERMLT366_16_10D | ecosystem: Environmental > Terrestrial > Soil > Floodplain ...
GAATATCGAGTTGGCTTAACGCCCGCGGGTGTTCGCGCTCTGACTGATGCCGGGCATCAGGTCAACGTTGAAAAAAACGCGGGTGAGGGCTCCGGCTTTGACGATGCCCTTTATCAAAAAGCAGGCGCGCAAATTATAGACTCCGCTGACGACATTTGGGCCGGAGCCGACATGATCGTGAAGGTCAAGGAGCCGATTGCACCTGAATATCCGCGCATGCGCGAAGGGCAGTTGTTATTCACTTATCTACACCTCGCTCCGGATCACGAACTCACAGACCAGCTCATCAAACGCAAAGTTACCGGCATCGCCTACGAAACGATCACCGACCGGCGTGGCGGGCTGCCGCTGCTCACGCCGATGTCGGAAGTTGCGGGCCGCATGGCCATACAAGTCGGCGCCCACTATCTCGAGAAGATGGCCGGCGGTCGTGGAATTCTGCTTGGTGGTGTGCCCGGCGTGCCGGCTGCCAGAGTAGTAATTATCGGCGGTGGCGTGGTCGGCACAAATGCCGCCAAGATCGCGGTGGGTATGGGCGCTCATGTCACTATCATAGACAACAATCTCGAGCGCCTCCGCGAGCTTGACGATATTTTTCTTTCCAAGATTTCAACCCTGGCTTCCAGCGCTTACATGATTCACGACGCGATTTCCAGCGCCGATTTGATCGTTGGAGCGGTGTTGGTTCCCGGCGCGGCGGCACCAAGACTGGTGACGAGAAACATGCTCAAGGACGTGCCGAATGGCGCTGTGATTGTTGACGTGGCCGTCGATCAGGGCGGGTGCATCGAGACGACTCATCCGACGACCCACTCAAACCCGACGTATTACGTCGAGGGTGTTTTGCATTACTGCGTCGCCAACATGCCGGGCGCAGTGCCACGGACCTCAACCTTTGCGCTGACTAACGCCACCCTGCCCTACACGCTGAAGCTTGCTAATCAGGGATTCCTTGAAGCAATCAGCAGTGATGCCGGACTGAAGGCGGGCGTTAACACCTTCGCCGGTCACTGCACCTACCAGGCCGTTGCCGAAGCGCAAAATCTGCCGTACACATCGATCGATGCCTTGATCGAAGTTACCAGTGCGTTAACTGCCTGATTGATTCTTCAGCATAGCGGGGGCAAGCCCCCTTCCCAACCCAGAGCTTCACTCTCCTGAGTCCGTCTGCCGAATGCTGATAGGCTTCCAAGTGAATTCGCAAAGTCGACTTGGCAGACTCTCAGGTTGGGAAGGGGGCTTGCCCCCGCTCTTTCAACTCACCCTATTAACTTTGAGTACTCGCCCTAGCTTTTCTTGTTCGCAAGCAGTTTCTCAATACACTCGATCAACTTTTCACCGGAGACTGGTTTAGCGAGGAACGCATCGGCTTGTTCGGCGCCAGGGTTGGTGTCTTTTCGTTCCAGCGCGCTCAGCAGGATTATCGGCAGATGAGAAAGTTTCGGACTGTTTCGCAGGAAGCGGCAAAATTCATGGCCGCTAAGATTCGGCATCATCGCATCGGTTACGACAACGTCTATCGACGCGGACAACACCAACTTCATCGCTTCCAGGCCATCAGAGGCGGAGAACACCTGGTAGCCGGCGCGCTCAAGCACAACCTCAAGAAAGCGCCTCAGGGCCCGATCGTCTTCAGCCAGCAAGACAGAGGTCTGACGGTCATTTTCAGTTCGTGACAAATGAGCGTCTGAATCTGGTAGCGATGAATTGTCCTGGACCATCAATTCCGGAACTCAGGGAAGTTGCCGTTGGGTGCGGCACAGGCAGAATAGGATCAGCCCAAAGCATTGTCAATTACACTGGCTGCAGTCGCGCTCAAGTAGTTAAGAGTTCAAGCTTTAGCTTGCCGCTTTTGGGCCCCCAACCTAAAGGTTGAACTCTGAACTTCTTGAGGCTTACCTAATCTAGTTCACTTGTCCAAAAACTGACGTTGCCAAAGCTCGAGGTTGAGTAACTGAAAAACCTGGAGGTTGAAATCCTCGCGGCCGGAGAGGTTAGCGTCAACAATGCGTCTGACTTCCTCCGGACGAAACAAGCCACGCTTCCTGACCGTCTCCTCTGAAAGCAGATCATCAACCAGCGGCCGTAAAGCTCCGCGAAGCCATGAACGAATGGGAGCGCCAAAACCCGCCTTCTTTCGCCACACCACCTCGCGCGGCAATAGTTCCTCGAGCGCGCGCTTGAGAATGTATTTGCGTTTGAAGCCGTGCAGTTTCAGGTCTGGCGGCATCCGCGCTGTAAATTCAATCATCTCGCGATTGAGAAAAGGCACTCGCACTTCGAGGTTTGCGGCCATGGAGGTTTTGTCGGTAGTTATCAGGTTTAGACAGGGCAGAAAGGTTTTTAGATCGACGTAAAGCAAACGATTCAACGGCGCCGCGTTTTTGACCCGAGCAAAGTAACGCCGATGGGCGTCGTAAGCATCGAGCCCTTGCGTCGCCTCGCGCATGTCATCGCCATAGAGTTGCTGCTTCGCCTCGTCTGTAAAATAGGTGCCGTATCCCAGGTATCGTTCTTCAAAGTCAAGGCCCGCACTGCGGGCAAATTTTTTGGCGTTGCGCAACGGCGCTGTCAGACGACCCGGCATCCCGCCGGGCAGTGAACGTTCGATCGTCTTCATTAATGGGCGGCGCACCATCCCCGGAACCGGATCAAACGCGCCAGCAATCTTCATGGCCAGCTGGCGCGGGTAACCGGCAAAAACCTCATCACCGCCCATGCCAGACAACATGACGCGCAGCGTTTCTCGAGCGGCTTGCGAGACCAGATAACTGGGAATCGCCATGTCTATCGCGGGCTCGTCCATGTGATAGACGAGCTTAGGCAGCAACTCGGCAACCGCTGGTCGCAGCATGATCTCGTGGTAGTCAGTCTCCAGATGTTGATTCACTCGCCGCGCCCATTCGACATCGTCCGGAATGATGTCGTAGCGCAGGTCTTCGGCTTTAATCCCAACGGTATAAATAGAAACTTTTCGGTCGCCGCTGTGCTGCTTCATCATCGCCACGATCCCTGACGAGTCGATCCCGCCGGATAAAAACGATCCGAGCGGAACGTCGGCAACCATCTCCATACTCACGACCCGATCGAGCGTTTCAAGCACCTGCTGCTGCCACCATGCCTCACTCCGCCCTTCCTCAATATTGTCGAAGGACACATCCCACCACTCAGCGATTCTTATTTCGTCAGTTTGAAAGGTGAGAACGTGGGCGGGCGGGAGGGTTTTGATTCCCTGAAACAAGGTGTTGGGGTCGGGAGCCCACAGGAAAGTGAGAAACTGATTGAGCGACTCAGGATCGAGTGCGCGATCGACCAGGCCGGTGGCCACGATCGCCTTAACTTCCGAAGCGAAAATCAATGAACCCGGTTGGGCAGCGCTGGCGGGTTGGTAGAAATAATAAAGCGGCTTGATGCCGACGTGATCCCGCGCGAGTGTTAGGGTACGGTCCAGGTTGTCCCAAACAGCGAAGTGAAACATACCGTTCAGGCGCGGCAAACATTCTTTGCCCCACTCGGCAAATGCGGTAAGTAGAACTTCAGTGTCGGTCTCAGTATTAAACCGGCAGCCCTTGCTCTTAAGCTCCTCGCGCAGCTCGCGATAGTTATAAATTTCGCCGCCGAAGGTCAGTGCATAGCGCCCATCAGCGGAAAGCATCGGTTGATGGCCCGCTTTGCTGGTATCGATAATTGCCAGCCGGCGATGCCCTAGCGACGCACGCCGTCCAGCTTCGTCAATCGGCGCGGAGGTCCAAACACCTTCATCGTCGCGACCGCGATGCTCGATTGACTGCAACATCGCACCGATGTTTCGCTCAGGATCGAGGCTGATTAGTCCGGCAATTCCACACATATCAAACACAAGTGATGAGTAACGAGCGATGAGTGATGAGTGATGAAAGACGAGGGGAAGCGTCAAGAAGTTCAGAGTTCAAGCTTTAGCTTGTTTTCCTGCGACGCATAGCAACCTGAAAGTTGAACTCTGAACTTCTTGACGCTCATCACTCATTACTCATCACTCATCACTTTTGTTCTTTGTCCTGTTCTCAGTGAATCGAGTATCCGAAACGTAGCTCGCGTCGTGGCTTCTAGTTCCATTAGGGTAATTGGTGTGGGCTTACCTTCGGCGACAACAGCACAGGCTGCGCGCGTTTCTTCGGCCTGCCCTTTGTCCTGCTGGCGCAGAGGTTCTTTTTTCTCGCGGCCCTCGGCGTAGAGTTTGGCGCTGCGAAAATCGTCAATAACAAAAGTCTTTCCCTCGCCAAATATCTCGATGTGCTCTTTCGGCAGGCTGCTATCGCCTTCCGCGAGATATGCAATCACCCCGTTTGAACCATCTTCGAATTGGAGGGTAATGAAAACAGAATCTTCGGGAACGATATTCCCCAAACCGCCGGCGACAGACTCGGCAAACACGCTCTTCGGCGCCGCGCTGGTGAGGAACTGCATCAGGTCGATAAAGTGACAGACTTCGCCGATGATGCGTCCACCACCTTCGTTCGGATCCTGTGTCCAATGCTCGCGCGGAATGCGGCCGGCGTTCGCCCGGCAGACAATCGAAAGCGGCGCCTGGCGATTTGCAAAAAATTCTTTCGCCCTCGCAGCCAAAGGTGAAAAGCGCCGGTTAAACCCAACCAACAATTTCCCTTCAGATCCTGATGCCGCGTCAAGCACTGTGTTCAATTCAGCATCGTTTAGCGCCAGCGGCTTTTCTACGAAAACGTGCTTGCCACGCTCGAGCGCCAGCGTTGCGAGTTCCGCATGGGAACCGTGGCGCGTAGCGATGACAATCAGGTTTGCCTCGTCGTCATCGATTACGCTGCGCGCGTCTGACAGAAAACGCTTGAAGCCGTATTTCGTTCCCACGTCGCGCGCTGAGACACCTGAAGCCGAAGCAATTGAACAAAACTCGGCGCCCGCCGTCTTGAAGTTTGGCAACAGAATTTTTTGCGCATAACCACCCGCGCCAATTAAACCGATACCAACGCGCCCGGCTGACTTCGCCGCGCTTTTGGTTGCAGATTTGTTTTCGATGCGACGGCCAACTTCCCCTTCCGTCCGGTATTCGAGTATCACCGCCAGGTAATTCTCATGTGTTTTGCCGGAGATTAGTTGATAGGCCTTCGTAGCGTCGTCAATAATAAACCGGTGCGTGATGAGCGGCTTCACATCAATCCGTCCGGCCGCGAGCAGATCAAGAAAGGCTTCAATGTTTCGTCCTTCGGTCCAACGCACGTAGGCCACCGGATAATCGTGGCCGCGTTCCTCGTAGTCGGGATCGTGACGACCCGGCCCGTAGGACAATGAAACTTTCAAAGTCAGCTCGCGCTGGTAATAAACATTGCGCGGGACATTCATTCCCACCAGACCGACAGCTACGACGCGCCCTTTCAAACGCGAAATCTCGCCGGCCAGTTCAACGGGTTCGTCCGACGTGGTCGCGGCCGCAATAATGCAGGCATCGGCGCCCCGTCCTCTTGACCAGGCCATCACCTTGTCTTTCGCTTCAGCGGGAGCGGAGCCGGCTTCAGCTCCCGACCGGAGCGCCATCTGAATTCGCGCTTCGTCGATATCAATTCCAAAGACGCGACAGCCATTCGCTTTCAGTAGTTGCACAGTTAGCTGGCCAACCAGACCGAGCCCGATGACGACCACTGATTCTCCCAGCGTCGGCTCGGCGAGACGCACGCCTTGCAACGCAATGGCGCCTACCGTTCCAAACGCGGCTTCTGCAAAACTCAACCCTTCAGGCAAACGCACGCACAGGTTCCGCGGTACCGAAATAATCTCCGCGTGCGATGCGTAATCCGTACCGGCGCAAGCCACGCGATCTCCCGGACGAAAATCCGTCACGTCCGGGGCGCACTCAATAACGATTCCGGCGGCGCTGTAACCAACAGCGTGCGACTGATCGAGCTTGTCGCGCACGCCTTCAAGAGCCTGCGCGACGCCTTCAGTTTTCACCTTCTCCCAAACTTTTCCGATCAGCTCCGGCCTCTCCCGGGCCTTACCTAACAAACTTTTCTGTCCCAACTCAGTCAGCGCGCGCTCGGTGCCGGCGCTGATCAGGGAGGCAGCAGTGCGAACCAGCACGCGGCCAGGCTGCACTACGGGAACCGGAACCTCGGCCACAGTGGCTTCGCCTGTTCTCAAGTTTTGTAAAAGCTGCTTCATTTAACTTTCGGGATCACTATCCGCCAGGATCACTATCCGCAGATTTCGCAGATTACACAGATTAAGCAGACCAGGATCAAGCCAATGAACGACGAGGTTAGGGACCACTGCGAAAGACTTTCTCATTTGTCTTCACGTTAATCTGTGAAATCTGCGTAATCTGCGGATTATGGTCTTCGCTTCTCTCCTAAAGTCTTTTCAATCAAACTGGACACCCATTCGGCGCGCGCGTCCCAGGTTCCGCTTGAAACTGCCGCCTGTCTTCGTTGCGCCGCAGCCGGATCGTCTTCCAGCAAAGCTTCCTCTACCAACCGAAACCAATCGTCGTGCGTGCGCGCAATACGTAACACGTCACCCATCGATTCGTATTCTGGCAGCGGCGAAATTACCACCGGCTTTCCCGTCGCCAGATATTCACGAACCTTTATCGCTGAACCATAACTCGTAAACGAGTGCGCAGTGTCCCACGGCAACACGCAGACATCAAAACCGGCAGCATAGCGGGGCAATTCCTGATAAGGCACCGGGGGCAAGAAATGCGTGTTTGGCAAGGCTTCGATCTCGACCCCGCGTGACTTGTTGCCGATGAAGATCCACTGCCACTCCGGACGCTCTCTTGCCGCGCGCGTTATCAGTTCCTGGTCCACCAGCCAAGGCTCTATCGCCCCAAAATATCCCAGTCGCGGCCGCGGAATTCGCGCCACCGGCTCTGCAATTTCCAGTTTGTCGCTGCCAACCTGCGACCAGTGATCAAAATCGACCGCCTGTTCGAGAAGAAATGATCGTTCACGACCGCGCTCTGCTTCGGCCAGTAATTTTTGTCCGGAATACAACACCAGATCAGCTTTGTCGATCGCGCGTTCGTGAAGCTTTCTGATCGTTCGCACGTCGGTCGCATGATCCATCAGGTTTGCATCATACTTGTCCGACACCTGATAGATCACCAGCCGCTCGTCAAACTGGCCAATCATGTCAGCCGCCGTGGGAATCGCGATCCAGAGAATTGGTCGCGTGAGACCGCCACGGCGCGCCAGTTTTCCAATTTGCACAGCGAGCAACTTGCGATTTGCGGCACGGGCGAGCCGAGTGCCAAAGAACGGAATAACGGCGGGCGAAACCACTGTGACGCCCTCGGGCGTAGGACGCGCCAGACGAGCGTATGAGCGCAGCTTGCGGACGATGCGCGGCAGCAGGTCTTTGTTCGACAGACTGGGCAACCCCATCGAAATTGAGTTTACAAAGATCACCCGGTTGCCGGCTTGGGCAAAGCGTCGCATCAAGTGATACTTCGAGTGCGGATGGTGATACCACCAATCCTCTCCGGCAAAACAAATAATCGAATGTCCTTTAATCACGTGAGCTTCAGTATAATCCGCTGACAATGAAACTACCCGAGCCTGGCGCCGGCGAAACGCCCGATTACCCGTCCGCTACGAGACCGGCTGCAGTCAATCGTCTGGCTCCGCGTTGCAAAGTATTTATTCTTACTCTGATCTTTTTCACCGCGCTGGGAGTTCGACTTCTAAACTGGCAGAGCCACCACGATGAAGCGTTGGCGGTACAAACCAGTGTCGCTCTCAACTATAAACACCAGGCCACATTGCTACAGGCAAACGGTGTTGCCTCGCTTTACGATGCTTCGTCATCAACCAACAATTCTGATCTCATGGGCCACCCGCCGGGTTATGCAATTCTGCTTTCGGTTATGTATCGTGTCGGCGGCCAGTCAGATACCGCAACTCAGTTCCTGCAAATAATTCTCGACTCGCTTTCGGTGGTCGTCATCGTTCTGATCGCTTTCGAATTCTTTCCGGCTGCGATTGGTCTTATCGCGGGGCTTATGACTGCTTTCACGCCACAGTTCAGTTGGAATTCGCTGACGCTTTTGCCGGATTCGCTCGCAACGCTGCCAATCCTCGTGGCGGTGCTAATCATCACCAAAACGCGCCAGCGGCGTTATGCGTCTGGTCGTTCCAAGCTACTTTCGATCCTGATTGCGGGCGCGCTCATCGGCGTCTCCGTCTGGCTAAGAGCAAACGCGCTCCTGCTAGCGCCTTTCCTGGCCTTCCTGTTGCTCTTCATCTGCAAACGCGGCGCTCGACTGCGTCCCGCGCTGGTCTTAATCTGCGGGGTTTTACTAATTATCGGCCCGGTTACGATTCGCAATGCGATCGTCTTCGGCAAGTTCATTCCCGTGTCTCTTGGAGCCGGACAAACTCTCGTCGAAGGCATTGCAGATTACAACACCGACGGGTCGCTTGGCTTGCCGCAGACTGATGTAGAACTAATTCGTGGCGAAGCTGAAACTTCCAAACGGCCTGACTATGCCAACTCGCTTTTCACGCCCGACGGCACGGAGCGTGACCGGGCACGATTAGCCCGCGGCTTGGCCGTTGTCCGCGCGCATCCATTTTGGTTTGCTGGAGTCATGATCCGGCGAGCCGCCTCGATGCTGCGGCTTGAGCGTACGCCGCTTCGACTCGCCGCGGTAGATTCTGGAACGTGGCAGCTTTTATTTCAGGGACCCTTGCGCACTGTTCAGAAACTTTTCATCACGGCAATTTTCCTGCCGCTGGCTTTGATCGGAGCCGGCGTCCTCCTTTACCGTCGCCACTTTCAAAAACTTGCGATCTTGCTGGTAGTTCCCTGTTACTACTTCTGCACCCAGTCAGCCTTGCACACTGAATATCGCTACGTCCTCGTCATTCACTATTTTCTTTTCATGCTAGCCGCTGTTGCCGTTTACTCAATCGCCTGCCGAATCAGACAAAGCCTTGCTGAGGAGCAGCCTGGCCATGGTTGAGACCCCAGGACCTTTGCCACGGGCTGCAAATTCTTTCTGCCTGCCGGCGGTAACGGTCCGCCTAAACACTTGCATCCTCTGTAGCCGAATTGAAGAGAACGCAGTATTTAACTGCGCAACTCTTCTTCGTTTTCGAAATCGCAGATAACGTGCCGCGCGGCCGACGGTAAGACGACATCTCGAAGGCGATAAGGACGTGCGGATGGCTTCACCAAACGCCTTCAACTGCGCAGACGGTCTCTAGACAAGTTTCATAATTCTCATCCAACGTTCGAGATTCTCTTGCGCCTCCCGCCGAAACACTCCCGCCCATTGTTCCACCTCGTTTGCGGATGAATCAAACAGCGCTTCCCGTAGATGTGCGACCAGCGCGTCCAGGTCGCCGAAGTCGTACAGGAGCATTCCCCGGCTCTCTTCGCCCATCGCCGCGATGACCGGGATCCCGCACCAGATCGCCTCGATCCGCGACAGCCCATAGCCCTCGTGCTTGAACCCCCGAACGAAAACATCACTCCGCTTGAAAATCTGGAGCACCTGCGGATGCGGAATCTTTTCCAGCACGGTAATCCAGTCGCGCCCCTGCAACACCTCGGCTCGGTAGTCGTCATCGCGTGCGAATGCACCATCAATGAGGATGAGCCCGACGTTTTCCCCGGTCTCGCGCCGAATCCTCTCGACCGCCTCAGCCGCGTCGGCGAAACCGTAACTCGGAATGAACACGCCCGTCGAGACCACACGCCTGTCGTATTGCGCGAGGACGGGCTCTATCTCGCTCGACAATCCGGCGCCGAGTTCACTGTCAGGTATCGGAAGCAGGGCGTTAACTGTACTGACGTTTTGCCGCACGCCGATCTCGTTCCTCAAAAACTCGTTGATGCCCTCGTTGACCACCGCGAACTCGTCAACCAAACTAACGGACAGCCTGAAGAGCAGTTTCCTCAGGAGGCCGAAGCCCGAGTACCTGGAAGGGAGAGAGCCGTCGTGCACGACTTTGACCCACTCGAAGCGCAGCACGAGTTTCAAGAGCGCCCACAGCGGAACCATGAAAGGATTCGGATACTCGATAAGAAAATAGAACGAGTCAACTATTCTGGCCTTGAACCCTTCCTTTAGCAGAAGCGGAATAAGTCCGAGCCGCCTGTAATCTATCGGGCTCACGTTCGGACTCCGCGGCAAATTGTCTCCCGCCGCCCACAGTTCGGCGCCCTTGCCTTTCGTGAATTCAAAAAGGGCACTGGTGAAAATCGCCACCCCACCGTAGGGTGGCGGATACGGCCCAAGCAAGACAATCTTGCGGCTCATCGTGTGCGCATACTCTTCCTTAGTTAAACTTCGACGAACAGTGCTGCCCCGTATGAATGCACCTAGTATCGTCTGCAATCCGGAATCCGACGGGCCGATTTACTCCCGAAAGCAACTGCTTTAGTCCTGACCCCATTTATGGGCGACAGAATACATATTGTGCTCCTATGGAGCTAGCGGTTTCCTTGATCGCGTTGATCTATATACTTTCCGCCGCCAGGCGGCTTATTCTCAGCGACACGAGCTCTTTGTAGCCGGGACGAATGGGCGCACAAGTGCGCTGACTAAACTACCGAGTGAAGATCGGTGGATATTAAAAACCCATGATAGCAACTGAGTTGCAGGAAGCGACTGAGCAAGTATTCTACGGAAAGCCTACGACCGTTTCCGTGGTTGTGCCTTCCTATAATCACGCGCAGTTTATTGAGGCGACGCTGCGCTCGATCATGAAACAAACGCTCCGGCCGGCAGAGTTGGTCGTTATCGACGATGGTTCGAGCGACGACTCGGCTGTCGTTGTCGAGCGTATACTAAACTACTGCTCTTTTCCCTGCGAGCTGGTAGTCAGAAACAATCGCGGCCTCTCCGCCACTCTGAATGAAGGATTCGCGCGCACCAGCGGAGACTATTTCGCTTATCTCGGGTCAGACGACTTGTGGCTCC
>Ga0180074_1000244_pt1 | contig 10920 bp, 8 predicted proteins | sample EasRiv366_16_10D_FD_121773 | JGI IMG/M metagenome (GOLD analysis project Ga0180074, IMG submission 121773) | Soil microbial communities from meander-bound floodplain in the East River, Colorado, USA - East River metaG ERMLT366_16_10D | ecosystem: Environmental > Terrestrial > Soil > Floodplain ...
AGGGTATTTCGCTGGAATTGGTCGTTATTCCTGCAGGCTCATTCCAAATGGGATCGCCGCACAATACCGGAAACGCGGATGAACACCCGCAACACTTCGTCACGATCAAATCGTTCATGTTGGGAAAATTCCTAATCACACAGGGACAGTGGAAAGCCATGCTGGGAAAACCGCCGCCCTGCCGCTTCAAAGGGGATAACTTACCCGTTGAACGCGTCTCATGGAATGACGCGCAAAAATTCTGTCAGCGACTCTCCCAACAAACTGGACGAAACTATCATCTGCCGAGTGAAACGCAATGGGAATACGCCTGCCGTGCTGGGACAACGACTCCCTTCAGCTTCGGCGAAACGCTGACCTCAAACTTCGCCAACTACAACGGCGAACATATCTTCAAAGAGGAACCGCGCGGACTCTATTTTCATTCCACGAGCGTAGGCGGAAAATATCCGCCCAACGCCTTTGGGGTTTATGATATGCACGGCAATCTTATGGAATGGTGCGCGGACAACTGGCTGGACGATTACTCAGCCTCTCCACGAGACGGAAGTGCCTGCCAAGTTCAGAACAATACCTATCGCGTCGCTCGTGGCGGATCGTGGCACGATAACCCTCAGCTTTGTCGTAGTGCAGCGCGGATGCGGATCGCGCAATCAGATGCAGAAGAGTATGTTGGGTTGAGGGTGGTTTGTGATTGATATGTCACCCTGAGCGAAGGGTCTCTCCTCCCGTTTGAAGCCTTATGGGCAAATCAGAGATATTTCGCCGCTCCACGGCTCAGCATGACATGCCAATAGAAGATGGTAGAATCAAGCCATCATGAACCTTCGCGACACCACCCGCAAGATCATTTCCCATTTGGAAGAAAAATCTGGATACCCTGTGCAGATCGTGGAGGATAAAACTCTCCCGGTGTTTGCCTCGTTGAAAGTGGCACGCAGACCTCTGCCTGCTCACATTCTTTCTTTTAACGCCCCCCCCCCCAACAGTAAAAATTCGCTAGACTTCATCATCTGCTGGCAATGCGTCCTGGTTCTGCGTTTGTTCGAACGCGGACTTGACGAACGCTTTCAGATCGCAAGTTCCCCCGAATCCATTCAACAATTTGAAAAGATCCTGTACGCGCCCGATGGCGTGGTCATTAAGTTTGGGTTGGATACGCTTCAGGCAAACACGCTGCGCGACCAACTCCTGCAAGGCTTGATCACGCACTTGTATTCCGTCGCAGTGGGATTAAGAGTCAGCGACAGGTTTACTCTTGATTACCCTGACCTGCTTGAGTTCGAGTCACAGCACGTGGAGCGTGAACTGCAAACCAACGCGCAGGGACTTTCTGAGCAGGTCCGCGCCGCGCTCCCGCAGGAAGTATTCGATGCAACGCACAAACTCAATACGGCATATGCCTTGTATTGGTCACAACGACTGGAAAAACCCGAAATCGTCAATTCATATCGCGCACACGGCTTTGAATCAGCCGGAAAACAACTGCTCAAAATCTTTGAGCGTATACCCAACGATGCTGCGCGTGATTATGAGTTAGTCGATGCCTGGGCAAATGTGCTGGGGATAAGGGATTGGTACACGTGGGTGAAATATGAGTAAACCATGTCGTTGCGAGGAGCGCTCTTGTTCTTTGCGACGAAGCAACCCCTTGTTACGAGGAGATTGCTTCGGGCTTCGCCCTCGCAACGACATAATGACAAGAGGGACAAAATGAAAAGCGAATATCACTTCCACACTAACGGTAACGCGAACCGGATTCGCGATGCTTTGAATCGGCTGGAGGGCGTGATCCAGACCATGACCATTCAAGACGATGGCGATATTCAGATCACATGGAAGCCAACCCCAAAGACGGACCCATTCGAGAAGATCGTGCAGGTGCTGCAAGCGGGCAACGCGGACGATGGCATCTTATTGCTGGAATTGTTTGTGAGCGATGACCCCGCCGATGAAAACAGTCTGTTCAACCTTGGCATGGCGTACAGTGACGCCGGGGAATTGCACCATGCCATTGAACACCTGCGCAAGTTGACCAGCCTCAATCCGGCACACACGCACGGACATGTCGCCCTCGGCGTGGCTTTACTGCGTTCTAAAAAAACGGATGAGGGCATTCAGCAATTACAAACTGCCGCTGCGCAAAAGCCGGATGATCTTTGGGCACGCAGAAACCTGGGCGCGGGACTCATGCAAGCGGAACGCTTCAACGAAGCGCTGGAACATTTGCGCCGCGCCACCGAATTAGCCCCTACAGACCAAGCCGCCTGGTTCGGGTACGCCCAAGCCTTGCAATTCAGCGGAGATATGAAGGCAGCCGACCAGGTTTACATCAAAGTCATCAGCATGAATGAGTTCGGCGAGATCGCAGAACTGGCGCGCAAGGCACGCTCGAAGTTTGCAGAGCAATCTTTTCATAGTGACCCGGAAACCCCGCGCATGGATGCAGTAATGTACTGCCTGAGCGCGCTTCAGATGTTTGAGAAGTTAGCGCCCGAGGTCGTGCGCAATATTGGGTTGGAAATTGCCATTCTCGGCACACGCGGACTGGACGTGAACAGCCCGGAACAACAATACACCCTGCGCACCCTGGAAGGCAACTTCAGCGGCTTGCATTTGGTGAGCTTGCAATACGTGGCTTTCAAGCAAATTGCGCCTGAACAGAATATTGGATTTGATCTGAGCGCGGAGTATCAAACCGCGTTGAAGTTGTTTGGGAAATAAGCGTGTGGAAAAGCAGGTAGTTTCCAAAAAGCGCGTTGCCGATCATGGCGAAGTACTTACCAGCAAGAGGGAAGTTAACGCCATGCTGGATTTGGTGAAACAGGAAACCGAGCGGATTGATGCGCGGTTTCTTGAGCCTGCCTGTGGGACGGGGAATTTTCTTACCGAAATCTTGAACCGTAAATTAAAAGTGGTGGAAGCCAAATATCGTAGAAGTCAGTTGGAGTTCGAACGAAATATTGTTGCCGCGGTTTCATCCGTTTACGGCATCGATATTCTGGAAGATAACGTTATCGAATGCCGCAGACGGTTATTCGAGATTGTGAACCAGAAATACACGGCTTTATTCAAGGGTAAAGCTAAAAATGAAGTCCGCAAAGCCATCCAATTCATTCTTGAAAAGAACATCATTTGGGGTGATGCGCTGGATTTGAAAACAGTTGGCACAATCCCGCACCAGATCATCTTTTCGGAATGGTCTTTCCCTTTCAATAACAGCCAAATCAAGCGGAGGGATTTTGTGTTCGCTGAATTACTGCCCAGTGATTCAAAAAAGCGCAATCAGCCTGATCTGTTTTCAACGAATGAACATATTTCTGATTTGGGAGAAAAGGTTTTTCTTCCCACTGAAACACACAGTTATCCGCCCATACACTTTCTTAGGGTAGGAGAAGAAAAAGAACATGATTGAAAACTATGAACTCGACTCGCTTCGGGCTAAAGCCCTAGCTCAGATCATAGAAGCCCCTGCAGGGCTAAGTCCGAAGGACTTCCACGTACTGAGGCAGGGCTTTAGCCTGCCGAAACCAAAGGGAGGACAATAAATGATTGAGAATTACAACCCCGATGTGCTGACCTGCCTTGCCAACCTGAGTAATGATGAGGTATTTACGCCGCCCAACATTGCCAACCAAATGTTGGACTCATTGCCCGCAGAAATCTGGCGTGATAAAAACGCCACCTTTCTTGACCCCGCCTGCAAGAGCGGCGTCTTTTTACGCGAAATCGCCAAGCGGCTGATGGTAGGACTGGAAAAAGAAATTCCCAACCAGCAAAAACGTATCAATCACATTTTCACCAAGCAGTTGTTTGGCGTTGCCATTACAGATATGACCGCCTTGCTTTCGCGGCGCAGTTTGTATTGCTCGAAGAAGGCAAACGGCAAATACTCGATTTGCGAAGGCTTTGACACGCCCGAAGGCAATATTTCATTTGGGCGTGTCATTCATATTTGGGAAGGTAATCAATGTAAATATTGCGGGGCGAATATCAATGAGTACGACAGAGACGAAAGCCTCGAGACCCATGCCTATCAATTTATTCACACCGATACTCCAGAGGAGTTATTTAACATGAAATTCGACGTCATTGTTGGAAATCCACCTTATCAATTAAGTGATGGTGGCGGCACAGGTTCAAGCGCAATGCCTATTTATCATAAGTTTATTGAGCAAGCAAAAAAACTTAATCCAAGATTTTTATCAATGATTATCCCTTCACGCTGGTTTACTGGTGGCAGAGGGCTGGATGAGTTCAGAGAATCTATGCTTAAGGATGATCGGCTGCGCTTGATCGAAGACTACCTCGTGGCGTCGGACGTCTTCCCGGGGGTGGGACTCAAGGGAGGTGTTTGTTACTTCCTCTGGGACAGGGACAATCCCGGGGACTGCCGAGTCACCACCCATTTCAAGGACTGGCCTGTCTCGACAGCCCACCGTTCGCTTCTTGAAGAGGGTGTGGACGTGTTTATCCGCTACAATGAAGGTCTGTCGATATTGAAGAAAGTGATGGCTCATGAGAATGTTGCATCGAACTCGTTGTCACTACCTGAAAGCAAACGTTTTGACCTTTTGGTGAGTGCCAGACGTCCATTCAGTCTTGATTCACTCTTCAAAGGCAAGGCTAAGAAGTCTACTGGTGACGTTCTTGTATATCAAAAAGGAGGAATGGGGTACACGCCAAGAAAATCCATTAACAATGGAATCCATCTCATTGACAAGTGGAAGGTCTTTGTCGGCTTCGCCGCTCCAGGCACTGGAAACAAAGATACATATCCAAACAGGGTCATTAGCACTCCATTTATTGGGGAGCCAGGAAGCATTTCATCCGAGACGTACCTGTGCATCGGCCCGCTAGACTCAAAACTTGAGGCCGAGAGCGTCTTATCTTACCTTTCTTGTCGATTAACTCGCTTTCTAATTCAACTACACAAACCGTCTCAGAACACCACTCGCAAGGTCTACACCTTTGTTCCAATCCAAAAATGGACAACGCAGTGGACGGATGAAAAACTCTACACCCGCTACGGGCTCACCGAAAACGAAATCGCCTTTATCGAAACGATAGTCCGCCCGATGGGTGAAGGAGAAGAAGCCGATGAGTAAAGACTTCTTTCCACCGCGCCCAGAGACAACGCCCACCATTTACGCCTACGAAGATTCGAACCCGCTGTACAAAGGTTTGCTCAAAATTGGGTACACGGCACGCGCGGCACAGGCTCGGGTGGCACAGCAATATCCCACACGACGACCAGGCGCGTCTCCGTATCAAATCCTGTTTGAAAAATCTGCTATGAAGAACGATGGCACGGTCTTCGACGATCACGCAATCCACCGTTATTTACGAAGTATTGGGGTCAAAAATCCCGATGGCGAGTGGTTTGCATGTACGATCAAAGAGGTGCAGGCGGCATATATCGCGGTCAAAACAGGCGAACTTAATGAAGAGAATCGCACGCTCGATTTCAAAATGCGCCCTGAACAGATACAGGCAGTGGAAAAGACTGCCGCCTATTTTGCCAATTTCAAAAAAGACAAGGGCAACAAAAATAAGACCCCACATTATCTATGGAACGCCAAAATGCGTTTTGGCAAAACCTTTGCCGCTTATCAACTCGCCAAAACGATGGGCTGGAAAAAGGTGTTAGTGCTCACCTTCAAGCCCGCCGTACAAAGCGCATGGGAAGATGACTTGAAAGGACATGTGGATTTCAAAGGCTGGCAGTTTATCAAACCCAAAGGCTTATCGTATGAAGATGCAGATAAGAAAAAACCTTTTGTATGCTTTGGCTCGTTTCAAGATTATTTAGGGAAGAACAAAAGCACGGGCGGCATCAAGACCAAGAACGAATGGGTACACGCGACCAATTGGGATTGTGTCATTCTCGACGAATATCATTACGGCGCGTGGCGTGAGAACGCCAAAGACCTATTTGAAGCCGAAGATAAAAAGGAAATCGAGTTTGGCGAAGGCGAAGGCGTGGAGATTTTCGATGAAGCCGAAATGCCTATCACCACCAACGCCTATCTGTATCTCTCTGGCACACCCTTCCGTGCCATTGCTTCAGGCGAGTTCATCGAAGAGCAAATCTTCAACTGGACATATTCCGATGAGCAACGCGCCAAGGGAAAATGGAAAGGCAAAGAAAATCCCTATGCCATGCTCCCACGCATGGTTCTACTTACTTATCAACTGCCCGATTCCATCCGCGAGATTGCCTTGCAGGGTGAGTACAACGAATTCGACCTGAACGAATTTTTTAAAGCAGTAGGCGAAGGGATACTGGCGCGCTTCAAATATGAAGATGAGGTGCAAAAATGGCTTGATTTGATTCGCGGCGCATTTTCAGAAACCACCATCGACAACTTAAAACTTGGCGCAAAAAAGCCGCCGCTACCTTTTTCTCATGCGCCACTATTGAGAGTTCTCTCACATACGTTTTGGTTTTTACCCAGTGTGGCGGCATGTCACGCCATGAGCAACCTGCTGGCGCAAAAGCAAAACAAGTTCTATCACGATTACAAAGTCACCGTTGCGGCGGGTAGCGCAGCAGGCATTGGTGTTAACGCTTTGTATCCCGTGCAAGAGGCAATGGTTGATCCATTGAAATCAAAGACCATCACGCTCTCATGCGGAAAACTAACGACAGGCGTCACCGTCAAACCGTGGACGGGCATTTTCATGCTGCGTAATTCTTCCAGTCCCGAAACGTATTTCCAAGCCGCCTTTCGAGTTCAATCCCCATGGACAATCAAAAATCCCGACGGCGATTCTCCCAACAAGGAAGAAATCATCAAAGAGGAATGTTATATCTTCGACTTTGCGCCTGATAGAGCGCTTCGTCAAATCGCCGATTACGGCTGTCGTTTAAATGTCAATGAAAACAATCCTGAAACCAAAGTGGCAGAATTTATCTCGTTTCTGCCTGTGCTTGCCTACGATGGCAGTTCCATGAAGCAAATCGATGCTGCTGGCATTTTGGATATGGCAATGAGCGGTACAACCGCTACGTTGTTAGCGCGACGTTGGGAAAGTGCGTTACTGGTCAATGTGGATAATGACACGTTGAAAAACTTAATAGCAAGCGAAAAAGCCATGCAAGCGTTAATGAGCATTGAAGGCTTCCGCTCACTCAATCAGGAAATCGAGACAATCATCAACAAATCCGAAGCGGTGAAGAAAGCAAAGAAAGACGCTAACGATAAGGAACTGTCCGAAAAGAAGAAACAGGAATTAACCGAAGCCGAAAAGGAATACAAGAGCCTGCGCAAACAGATACAAGAGAAGTTAATCAAATTCGCCACCCGCGTTCCCATCTTTATGTATCTCACCGATTACCGGGAAAGAACCCTGCGAGATGTGATTACCAAACTCGAACCTGGTCTGTTCAAGAGAGTCACAGGCTTGGAAGTCAAAGACTTTGAATTGCTGGTAAGCCTGAACGTATTCAACAGCGCATTAATGAATGACGCTGTGTATAAATTCAAGCGGTATGAAGACGCCAGTCTGGTTTATACAGGCATCAACAAACACGAAGGCGAAGATATTGGTCTTTACGATACAGTGTTGAGTTCGAAAGATTATCAGCCCGCTGTGTTTGAGAATCAGCCAAGATATGACGCGTAGAAAGACCTAACAGATTTCCATAGGTGAAATAACACAAGTCCCCGCCAATTAGCGGGGACTATTCTCTACTCTCTAATTCTCTGTTCCCTACATCTTCTTCTGCGCCTGTTCAACCACTTCAAGCGCTTCGGGCAAGTCCATGCCAAGCTCATGCAGCTTTTCGACAGTGGGAATGCTATTCGAGTCCCAGCCACGGCGTAAATAAACCGCGTCCATCAACATCTCATATTGTGCTTCGCGATACTTGCGCAGTTTACTCATCTTTTCTTCCGTGGACATGGCAACGGGATCGATCTCAAGCAAGCGTTTGAGTTGTTCATCGTAACGCTCCTGGCGCGACTCGTATTCCAACACAGTGACAGGTCCCATCGCGCGATAGGGCGGGTAGTCGTGCTGGCGTCCAACACGTCCCATGCGCAGGGCAAAAACTTTTTGGAAGTTATAGACGCGTTCCGATTGTGCCAGCAAGTCTTCGACCCTGGTCGGCTTGCCGGTCACACCTTCGTGGATCCAGGTGTAGTTCTCCACGTGTTCTTCCACTTTGGCAGGTTCCTTGGTCTGTTTGTTGTCCGCCGGTGAAATATCATTCCACGGCAGTTTGCACAGTCCATGCAGGCTGAACCACGTCCGCCACATTGGGAAGTAATGCAACGCTTCAGCTTTATCCTGAAACGTCGGCAACAAGTTATGGACTTGATCCATGAAGATCAACCATGCTTCATCATGCTGCGGACCTTTCGTCGCGAGTCCATAGCCGCCTTGCTGGGCAAGCGATTCCTTCGTCAGATACTCCGAAATTTCCATGCCCTTGATCTCCATGCCAATGTCGTGCATGAAGACCAGGTCACCGCCGAATTCGCGCGCGAAGTATTCCTTCATATAGCGCACGCCCTGACCGACGATGACACCAAAGCCCTCGCCGCACGCCATTTGATGAATCAATTCCAGCGCGGCGGCGCCGTTGCCGAAGTTCAATTCCAATCCGCCCGTGTGTTCTTTGTTGAGAATGCCTTCTTCGTAACACTCCATCGCGAAGGCAATGCAATTCGCAACCGAGATCGTATCAATGCCATAGGTATCGCAATAGAAGTTGAGTTCCAAAACTTTCTGCGCATCGAAGTTGCCGATGTTCGAGCCGAGCCCCGCGGCGTTTTCGTATTCAGGTCCATCTACCAGAACGCAGGTGCCGGCATAAGGTCCGGTTTGAATCGGGAAGTGGTCCACGCCGTGCGAGCAGGACATGGTGCAACCCAACCAGCAGCCGTCGGGCAAGCCCTGGGTGAAGGCTTCCTTCCAGACTTTCGAATCAATCTTATGGGTGTCCGGATGCGAACCAAAACGGAAGTTATGCGTCGGCAGCAGGTCAAAGTGATCCATCACATCCACGATGTTCGCCGTGCCGATCTTGCGCATCTGGTTCTGCGAATCGTCCAGCTTGGTACTTTCCTTGTTGATGCGATAGCCCGCCTTGCGAACGAGCGTCATATCCGCCACGCCGTTCTTGTCGCCGCCCGTGTCACTGAAACGGCAGACGATCGCCGCGATCTTCTTATCCCGGAAGACGCGCCCCGCGCCGCCGCGTCCCGCCTGCTTGAGCCGCGCCTCTTTGCGCCGGACGTCATACCACGAGGAGTTGATCGCCGCGATGCGGGTGTGCTCCGCAGCTTGACCCGTAGACAGCACCGCCACGCCGCGCTTGCCTTTTTCATCACCGCCATATTTCGCAGTCAGGATGTTTCCAATGAGATGCGAATCTTCCGCTTCGAAAGCATACGGTTCGATCGTGACCCGACCTGTATCGCCATCGATGAAGATGACCACATCTTCAGCTGCTTTGCCCTGAATTTCGAGCGCGTCGAAACCGGAGAATTTGAGGAACGGCGCAAAATATCCACCGACGTTGCTATCGATCACGTTCTCTGTGAGCGGACTCAACGTCACCACCGTGGACTTGCCACTGCCCGGGTACGCTGTGATGCCGCAAATGGGACCGTTGGCGATCACCAGTGCATTGTCCGGATCATTCCACTTCGTTTCGGGCGTAACCGCGTCCCACAACAACTTGAGCGCAAATCCACGCCCACCGGTGAACAGGTCTTTCATCTGTTGTGTGACAGGTTTTTCTTTGATGGTCTTGTCGTCCAAATTGATATAGAGCGTACGGTTGGCATATCCGCGCTTCACAGGACGCAGCTCATAAGTGAATTCTGCGAGCAAAGTATTTTCAAGAGGCAGGGTCATGGGCAAGTCTCCTTGGGTTCAAATAGGTGACATTAGAAAATGTCACCTTTATTATCCCAATTTTGACCGCGCCTGCCTATTGACTATCATCCCGTTCTGGTAGTGCCAAGAGGAACATTGTTTTAAGCCGTATATGACTCATTCATCATCGGAAATATCTTCTCGTGTCTTGAGGATATATGCTATTTCTTTTCCTGGGGCATTTAACTCTGCCTCCATCAAGGAAATTTTTCGCTTCTTGAAAGCAAAGAATGCGTCAATTAGCTTAGACCACTTCAGTGTTACTAAATCCAAGGGAGCTTTTAAGAGCACTTCCATCGTCTCTGTATTAACTTTCAGCCGATGCAATTGCATGTGAGAATGAAATTCTCCGATTAACCCTTCAAATTCCTCTTCGATTTCGTGTTTCTGATATGAGCTTGATGAAATTTTTGCAACCCATCTTCGAAGTGAAGCCAACTTATTTTTGCTCTCCGGGTCATTGCGATAATCTATAATTTGCTCCCAAGAAGTTGTAAGACTTGGAACAGGTAATTTGTTTATAAGTACCCCAACAACATCTGCATGCTGAGACTTCGGGACATCATCATAAAGATAGTCTTTGATTTCCAAAGACGAAACAACTGAGATTTCTGACGAATTGGCAAAATCTAAAATATATTCTCGAAGGTTAATCGCATCACCTTTAACCAAATTCGTAAATAACTTATCAATACTCACATTTTGATTTTTTGCGAACTGAACTATCAAATTCTGAGTTTCATCAATATGTCTATCTTTGACAATTCGTCGTTTATCAAAATCTGCTTCAGCTAGTGAAGGACGGGACTTTTCCAAATCAATGATTACCCCATTATTTTTCAGCCATTCATACTCAAGTTCTAGCTCGTCTAGCCAAGACGAAACTATAGGATACAGAGAACTTTTTCTAATTAGTTCTTGGTGCAAAACTCAAAAATAATGCTGAAGAGTTGATTTGAAACAGCATTTTGCACCGAAATGATATTTTGTATTTCCGTTCTTTAACAAACGAATAGCTCCAATTGTTAT